>Ga0137359_10000436_pt1 | contig 31819 bp, 28 predicted proteins | sample Mad1_40_16metaG_FD_108281 | JGI IMG/M metagenome (GOLD analysis project Ga0137359, IMG submission 108281) | Vadose zone soil microbial communities from Angelo Coast Range Reserve, California, USA - Mad1_40_16 metaG | ecosystem: Environmental > Terrestrial > Soil > Vadose zone | place: USA... | reverse complement strand
GGGGCTGTCCTACTTGCGGCACACCATCCGCCGTTTAGCTATTCGCCGGCGGCAAAGGACGGAGGGTTCGGGGGAAACCATAGCAGTAGCATCGAGATGCTGCGCGAAATCGACACCATCTGCAAAACAGTAGGGGTCTATCCGCACGCTTTCCTTTCTGGGCATGCTCATAACTATCAGCGGTTCGCCCGGACGATCAGTTTTGGCGGCAAGAGTTTTGAGGTTCCTTTCATCGTCTGTGGTGATGGCGGCCACAACGTGAGCGTGTTGGTTCGGGGAAAAAAAGGACAACCATCACAAGAGCCACCTTACGGCTTCCCGGTTTCCTATCTGGACGTAAAACCAGCGGTTTCGTCCCGTAGTCTGATCCTCAAACACTACGATGACCAGAATTATGGATACCTGCGTATTACCGTGGACAAGAAAAATCTTCGGATCGGGTTTCATCAAGTTGGGGGCACTTCGGTGTTGCAGTCGCGTGTGGACCTCGTGACCGTAGATCTCGCAAGTCATGCGGTGGTAGCGAACTAAGGTGCTTGGAAACTCTTGCCGATTTCCGTGATCACGACTGAAAGTTCTTCCCCCCGCAGCGGCTAGCCTGACGGTCAAGACTGTCAGTCGACGAGGCGGAGGATGATCTTCTGGAAGGGCGCGCCGTTCGAGATTCTGAAGGCCCCGAGCCTGACCAACGGAGGCTTGGCGGCTAGCCGCGGGCCTGCCCCCGTTACGGGGAAGATATTTTTGCGTGTACGACTGACAGAATCGAGTGATTATCGGGACGCCAGCCGTATTTTAGCGCAGATGGAAATTGGCCCTCGCTCTAGAAGATGCCCCCGACCGGTCCGTTGCTTGCCATTTTGGGGCGGCAAAACGGGTTGGAAACCCCGCAAACGTATGATTTTCGAGCGACGAAGGGCCGGCTCTGCAAGTTCATCTGACCAATAGGCGCGGCCCTTCATGCAAACGCAACTCTGGAATCGAGTTACGGCGCCTTCCATAGCGTGCGTGCTGTTTCCGGGTCCCGCAGTATAGGTACGCAGAGAGTCTCGGACTGGCCTGCGGTCGCTGGGCTTCGCTTCACGGCTTCGGAAACCGCCGCCGATTCTTCGAAACGGTTGATAGCTAGCGGGATGAACGCGTAAGAAAAGAGCGGCTAGTGGGTGGCGGAGGCGTGGGCCACTACCAAGGCAGTGGCGGCGGGACTTTGGGTGTAGTAGGAGACGAAGCGTTTTGTTTCGGTGGAGTCGTATGGGGCTAGATTGTGGGCCCAGCGGAATCCGATGGGCTGGTACCACAGTTCGGCTTCGATTTGGAACGGGCCTTGCGCGTTGCCGACAGGCACTGAATATTGCACGAGATTTCCGGCCGCGGTGAAGTTGGGGTCATCGCCGGCTTCTCCGGTGACGGCGATATCTTTTTCGGCGGATTGTTTATCGAAGCCGGCCGGGAGCAAGCGATTGTCCTTCAGATAGCCGACAGCGTGGGAGAGGCCGGTGGTGACGTGGCCGGTTTGGTCCTTGAGGATGGGTTCGTAGATCTGGACTTGCTCGCTGCTGGTGATTCTTGTGTAGTGTGGTTCGAAACGCGATGCGTCGGCATCGTTGTCATTGCCTTGGATAGAGCCGTCGGCGTTGAGCGCGCCGGATTCGAATACTTTGTTGCCGGTGTGATCGCGGACGGTGAGATGCAGCCACGCGCGGCGGGATGGATAAGCAGTAGGAAATTTGTGTCCGGTCAGGTTTTCGACGAAGACGTCGACATTTATATTTGAAGCTTCAGCACTTACGTTGCGAATGGTGACGCGCGCGGCTTGCGTGCGCAAAAAGTCTTCGGTGCGCTGCGCTTCAGCGCTGAGTTCGTTGGGCATAGCAGCGACACTGAGATCATTGCGATGCAGATTCAGCAAATTCAACATAAAAAAGTTTGCGCCGATGAAAGTGTGCTGGCGAACTCCCTGGCGGGCGACGCCCAGGACTGCGGCGATGGGCACGTCTTCCTGCGCTTCGGGCATGTGGCAGGACTGGCAGGAATTTTTATTGGCGTAGTCGCTGTGCTGCCACTCTAAAAAGGGAACTTGCTCGGGGAAAAGTCCCAGTTCCTTGCCGCCGGGCGCGAGCGCTTTGGTGTACAGCGTGTGGCAGGAGGCGCAGAGCGCGGAATCGCGGATGTGCGATTCCTGCGTGGGACGGAAGCCTGCGGTGGAGGTTTGCATGATGCGGGTCTGGCCGGGTTCAATTGCGAATGGGCCGAATTCGGGATGATCGTCTTTTGATTGCGGCGCGTCGATCAAAAATTGGCCGCTGAAAGTTTCGCGCGTGCCCAGTTTTTCTTTTGCGATCTGGTGGCAGACGGAGCAGGAGACACCGTCTTCGGCAGCGGCATTTTTCTTGGGATGGTCGTCGAAAGGTAAATGCGCGAAAACGGCGCCAAGCTGGCCTTTTACTTTCGCTTCGTAGCGGGCGATGGGCATGTGGCAGGCGGCGCATTCGTCTTCGATAACGGATTTGGATTCGGGATGGTCGATGCCTTCGCGGCGCACGCTGGCTTGCCAGTAAGGATCGCGCGCGGAATTGGCCATGATGCTGCCGCGCCAGTCGATGCCGATGGAGATATCTTTGCCGGATGGAGTGGTGAGTCCATTGTGGCAGGCGAGGCAGCGGTCGGAAGTGTGGAAGGTTGGTTTCGCGGCATTGTGCTTGTCGTCTGCGCGTGCCGAGGAAAAGAAGAAAGAAAAAACGACCAATGCCGACAATGCCGCCAAGAAAAGTCCGCGAGCGATTGTTTTGCTTGAGATAAATTTGTGCGGCTGCATCACCAACCCTCGTTCAGGCGGCCATCCTGCCAATCCCACAGAACATAGAAGACGGTTTGGATGGGGCGGCCGGGAGTGTTGTTCACGGGAATGCGAACGCCGAGATTGACGCGGATGTGCTGGCGTCTGCTGATGGTGACTTGCATTTGCGGGAGGACGTCCCAATCGGTTTTCGCGTGGTCGACCAGATCGCGCGCGGCGAGAAATTCAAACATCGGTGACCACATGCGGCCGAGCCCGTGATCGGCGGTGAAGCTTTGGCCGATCGCGGTGTTAAAGAAGATGGATTGCGGAGCGATGTCGCTGTGGCGGGGAAGATCTGCGCCGAATTGCGTTTGAATAAAAGTGTTGGTGGGAAAAAGCTGGTCGAACGCGGCGAAAGTTTCAAAGGTGGTGGTGCCGGTACCGAAGCCGCGTTGTCTATTGCCGCTGGGAACGATGACGCTGCCTTGCAGGCTTAGAATCGAGCCGGAATGCAGATTTGAAAACATGATGCGCTTTATGCCGAGCGTGGCGTCGCCGACGCCGGCGTACCAGGTGTGGTTCTGGTCCTGAACATTAATGGGCACGTCGACTTCGATTTGATTTTTTTCGCCGAAGCGCTGCTCGTGAATGATGTGGCTTACGAGACCGGGAGCGCCTTGCGCGTTGAGCGCGGAGGAGATGACCACTTCGTCCTCGGGATAGGCTTTTTCGGTGGCAATGGCGCGCGGGAGATTCAGTTCGCCGCGCGGCCAGCCGGATTTTTTGCAGAAACCGCGCATGTAGCGGATGACTCTATCGATTTGTTCCGGGGTAAGCGCATCGGAAAAGCTGGGCATGATTTGCGAGAAGCCGCGCGTGGGACCGCCGTGGACGATCACGGCTTTCCAGGCGGTGTCTGGTTCGGCAGTGGTCTGATTGCACTGCGTGAAATCAGGGAAGGTGCGGGGCTGTTCGAAAGCGCTGAGCAATTTGGGAGCGCCGGTGCCATCTGAGCCGTGACAGGCGACGCAGGCCGCTTTGTAAATTTGTTCGCCGGTGTTGAGTTGGAGCGTGGTGGTGCTGCGCGTCTGCCCGGATAGTGCGCGTGAGGCCAGGACTACTAAGAGCGTGGTGACAGCCGCGACGATTCCTGATCTGGAGATCTTGCGCAGCCAGGAGCTTTTGTTTGCGGCCGGAGTTTTTGGAAAGGGTGCTGGTGTGCGATGCACAATAGGAATTGGCGAGAAGATTTGCCTCTGCAAAATTTAAGTCCAACCAAGGCAGCTCACAAGTGTAACGCCAAACGACAAGGAAGAAAAACCGGATGGAAGTGGGGAATGTGCCGTGGAGAAAAGCGAACTCGCGCGGTTGTATCGCTGGCAAACTCCGGAACGGCCCGGGAAACGACGTTCGAAGAGATGAGATGGCAAACAACTTTCGACCAAACCTCGCGTTCGCAACAGCAACTTCTGGACCACAAGGTTTCCGAGCGCCCGTGAGAACGAGCCAGGTCCACTCTTGCTTCATCAGCAGGCAGATTCCGTTCCCGTCAGACTGGCTCGTCGAAAATCACGGATCGGTCAAACTTCTCGAATCCCTGTTAGCTGAATACTTCCTGTTAGGCAACTATATTAGGTTGCATATACAGTTAGCAAGTAAAATAGGTTGCTCCAACTTAAGACAACCTTATTAGGTTGACATAGCCTAGGATGCCCGTATGATAGGAGCATGGCGCCGACCAGGAAAAAAGAGGCACTTCGTAGCGAGCCTTGCCTTGCTCTCATCGGAGATATGGTGGGCTCGCGTGAATTGCTTCCCAGCCGACGCCCAAAGATACAAGAGAGGTTCAAAGAATTTATTCAATATCTCAATAAGAAGTATGCGAAAGACATCTTGGCCAAGTTCGTCATTACCCTCGGTGACGAATTTCAGGGCCTGCTCTTGTCAGCAACACCTATTCCCGACTTGATGTGGGACATTGACCAGGGATTTTCCGATCGCGACCTGAGAGTGGGCGTCGGATTCGGGGTCCTGACTACGCCCATCCAAGAAGAGGCCATAAATGTCGACGGACCCGCGCTCTATAACGCGCGGGCGGCAATAGAGAACGCAAGGCGCAAAAGATCCTTGGGTGAGGCCTTTGTTGGCTTTGGCGAGGCCGATCAAGTGATGAATGGCATCGCTCGCCTTCTGTCCTTCCACCGTTCCGAGCTTACCCAACAACAGCTTCGCATCGCTGAACTTATGCGCGAAGGACGCACTCAACTGGATGCCGCTGAGCACCTGAAGATCAGCCGACAAGCGGTTAACAAACAGGTAAAGTCAATGGGCTGGGGAGCATATGCCGAAGCAGAACTAGCTTGGCGAGTCTTTATCGAAAAATGGGTGAATCCAACACTAGAGAAAAAACGTGCCAAGAATCATCATTAGCGATCAGTTTTTGATGTGGTCCGAATTGTTCGCGCTATGGTCGATCGTGTCTTACGGAATCACTGCCGATCCCCTGCCCGAGGATGCGGACGGAGGCACGTTCCAATGGCAAACTTGGCGCTGGACTCTGCTTTTGAGGATCGTGGTCGCAGCAGTTTTCTCCTATTGGATCTGCCACTCGGTCATTGTCAGCGCTTGGCTGGCTACCTTGATAGCCCTTCAGCCGTGGTCACGATTCCGAAGTCCTAAAAAGTGGACGGCCGAACTCGAGATATTAGTAGTGGTTCTAAATCTACTTTTTGGTTTTGCCTTCATAAGACACTTCGATCTGCATATGCACGCCCATCTTTTTTTGCCCATCTCTTGCGAACAAATATCGGCAATTTCCATTGTGAGCGGTGTCTTGCTATTCGTTATTCGAGGTGGAACTTACATCGTCCGGGGATGTCTCCGCAAAACCGAAACCCTTCCGCAACTTGCATTGCGCCGCGCGGAAACAGATGGCGATACCGGAACGAAGAGACTTGATCTAGTGGAGATGAACCGCGGCCGCCTGATTGGAAATTTGGAGCGCTTGGTTCTGACCCTGGTCGTGGTTGCGGGGAGCTATGCGGCGTTGGGCTTTCTCGTCGCAGCAAAGGGCCTAATTCGGTCAGCGGAACTCCAGGAGCGGGAATTTGCGGAATACTTCCTGGTGGGCTCCTTATGCAGCGTCTTGGTTGCCCTGTGTGCCGGCCTGGTCATAAGGTACACGCTTCTAGCGTTATGGCCGGAGCTTTTGTCGCTACAAATGGGATCCTAAAGTTGCAACACCCAGGTTTTTTGCGATGAACGAACGATGGCCCGATCGAACCAACCTGATATCGGTATGGGCGATTGTGCACGAACTGTGCGCGAATCATAAGCTCTCGAAAAACAGATCCAAGTGGTTGAAAAAAATTGGAAACCAAAATAGTGGAGGGAGCGTTACGCAGTCGCTTATCACCCAGGACGCCGCTCAATAATGATTCGGGGCAGTTCTACGCATCAACGGTCCTGGCAATCTGCGGCTCTTCTCGCGCCGGCTGTGCGAGATTGGCGAGGAGTTCATAGGAGCGGAGCCGGTCCTCGAACTTGTAAGTGTTCGTCACCGCAATCAGCTCATCTGCCTGGGTCTGTTCCAGAAAGTTATCCAGGCGTGCGGCGACACGTTCAGGGCCGCCGAAAATCGCCGCTCCGAATTTTGCAACCACCATTTCTTGCTCTTCTGCAGTCCAATCGAGGATCTTCGTTGGAGGCGGCAGAGGCCCGGGAACGCCCCGGATCAAGTTCAGAAACATTTGAATGGGAGTGGTGGCGAGAAATTGTGCCTGCTCGTCAGAGTCGGCAACGAGGACCGGGACGCCAACCATGGCGTACGGCCTGTCAAGAACTTGCGAGGGACGGAATGACGAGCGATAGATCTGAAGGGCCGGCAGCAGCGGTCCCGGCTGAAAATGGGCAGCGAACGCAAATGGCAGTCCGAGTTCTCCCGCTAGACGGGCGCTAAAGTCACTCGATCCGAGAAGCCATATCGGAATGTTCGTGCCTTCCCCAGGATAAGCACGCACGCGCTGCGAAGGTTGTGGTTTGCCCAGATACCGGCGCAACTCGTGCACAAGCTCGGGGAAATCGTCGCCTGTACTCTGAAGAGAACGGCGCAGAGCCCGAGCGGCTGCGGAATCACCCCCGGGTGCGCGGCCGAGGCCCAGGTCAATGCGGCCAGGAAAGAGCGATTCGAGCGTGCCAAACTGTTCTGCAATGACCAGAGGCGCATGATTCGGCAGCATGATGCCGCCGGAGCCCACACGGATTTTCGAAGTTGCATTCGCGATGTAACCGATCAGTACCGAAGTCGCCGAGCATGCGACGCCGTTGATGTTGTGGTGTTCAGCCAGCCAAAATCGCTTGTAGCCCAGGGTTTCCGCGTGCTGGGCCAGCGCGCGCGAGTTGCGGAAAGCTTCCTCAACCGTTCCTCCTTGTCGTAGATGCGCAAGGTCCAGAATAGAAAGCGGGGTACTGGCGAGACGCGAACGATCCGGCATGAATGCCTCAATTCCGCCGCCCCGAAATCAATCGGTCCGGAAGCGGCTGTTCTCATTTGATGCTCCAGTTTTCCGAGCGGTACGGCCGGGGTTATTTCCAAGCGGACGATCGGGTCGATTGCCTCTGCCTCACTAACTTTCGGATGCGTGCATCTAATCCTTGTCCAATTCGCTCAGCCCATACAGGCGTTCCTCTTCCTTCACCAAGCCATCAATGTGATTGAGTACCGATTGATCTTTTTTCTCGATTGCTATGGAAGTTCCTTTCCTGATCACTACTGGCATTGCCGCAAGCGCCCGAGGACGAGGGTTCGTAGCACCTCGGAGAAGCCGAAGGACAGACCATGACCGGCGTCGCCTGACTGAGCTGAAGGTCGAGCTTGACCAATACTGGGATCTCTTGCGGCAGCGCCGCGCCCTCCGGGAATTTGGGAATGACCCTGACAAGGCCGAAGTACATGCTGCCAAGATAGTCGAGAACTATGAGCAGTAGATCGCGGGGAAGGAAGCCTGAGCGATGGTGGCATCGCTCTGACAGGCAAGCGCGTGGAATCGACAGCCATTGCGATCGTGCATTTCCGCGACAGTAAAGTAAGTTTTCAATGGGCACATTTACTGCGATCAAGTTTTAGCGCTGGTGTAGCCCGGGCCTCTGGATTCTTCCTCTAGAGGACTTACTCTGCACGGCGCACAACCAAAAGCGTCAAATCGTCTGTTTGCTTCAAACCCTCTCCAAAGCTCATCAAGTCCTCGAGACATTCCGAGATCAGCCCGTCAGGCGTTTTTCCTATGTGCCGCGCCGCCAGCCCGCGAATTCTGTGGAGGCCATACTCTTGGCCCGCGCGATTCCGTGCTTCCGTCAACCCGTCGGTATACAGAAAAACCGTGTCACCGTGTGCCAGTGCCAGGCGATGGACAGGGAAGCGCGCGTTACAGAACATTCCCAGAGGCACTCCCGTGGAATCCTTCGGAGCTACTCCGTCTCCGTGGATGTGAAGAAGAGGGAGATGGCCCGCGCTGACAAACTCCACCGAACCATCGTGTGCTGCTCGCCCTACGACGAGAGTCGCGAATTGCCCGGCAAGAGTGCTCTCGCAGAAAATACGGTTGGCGTCTTCCACCATCCGATTGAGCGGGAGACCGGCTTCGGCGAGGCTACGAAACGTGGCATGGAGATGACTCATGAGCATCGACGCAGCCACACCCTTGCCGGAGACATCCCCGAGCATAAAGAGTAGGCCTTGGGCTGTTTCGACGAGGTCGCAGTAGTCGCCGCTCACCATGCCGGCAGGTTGGTAGTGGAAGCGAACGTCCCAACCTTTTGGCGCCAGACCGGGATTCGGCAGGAGAGCGCGCTGAATGCTTGCGGCAAGTGACAGATCACTCTCCAAGGCGCGCTGTTCAGCACTCGTAAGATGGTCGAGGCAGAACCGCACCAACGGGTCGACCAGCAACCGTTCCGGTTCGACGGAGTCATGGCACGTCTCACAAAGCCCGAATGTTCCTTGATCGATACGGCGCAGGGCCTCATCCACAGCTGTCAGCAGTTGCGAAAGAGAAGTATCAGCGGCGGCAGAATGCAAAGCCGCATGAAGGCGCTCGCGGCGCTGTTCCAGTTCGGTGCGCAGATACGTTTGTTCGGCAGTGATCATACGATCTCCTGCCATAGGTTGCTGTTTTGCGGCTGAACTTTCCATCCGATTTCCTCCTTCAAATTGAGGATCACGGGAAGAAGCTTTACGGAGACAGCACTGACCCTCCGCTTGCAATTCACTCTCTGGGCATGAAATGAGCGAGCGGTCTTGCCAAGCCGTCGGTGGCTGTGTTGGATGCCAAAAGCGTGCGATACGTTACAGGAATTTTTGCTCCATGCGACTGAATCGCGCCAACGGGAATGGTGGCCAAACGATCCGTTCGAGCAGCACCGGGCCACATATTAAGGATGGACCTTATTTCATTTGGCCTTTGCAATGGCAACGACTCTGGCCTTGACGGCGCGGATGTAGTCTCCTGGAGCCAGCAAGATTTGCAGTCCCCTCATGCCTGCAGACACCGAGATTACATCGCAGATTTCCGCAAGCTCGTCGATATATACCGGATAATCTTTCTTACAGGCTAGAGCAGTAACTCCGCCGCGAATATAACCGGTTGCCGCGTGCACTTCCTTCAAAGGAACCATGTCGACCTTTCGATCCCCTGTGTAATGTGCGAGCGCCTTGAAGTCCAGCTCTTCGCTCGCGGGAATTACCGCTAAATATATTCCATTCCGATCCCCCTGCACGGCAAGGGTCTTGAAGAGCTGCTCTGCTGGTAAGCCGACCTTTGCTGCCACTGTTTCCGCGGACAAATCGTCCGGATCTACTGCGTACGCGCGCAATTCGTACTTGATCCCAAGTCTATCCAGAACTCGCGCTGCGTTTGTCTTGACCACTGAACGGGTCCTCATCTCAGGCTCACTCACGTCAGCCCGTTAGATGCATATCCCATCCTGAAGAATTCCGAAAGATTCGGCCCAACGGCAATCCCGAAGACACAACTCAATCTCCGCGACGTGGCTTCCTGATCTCGTTGCGAAAATGACGCTTGCTAAGGAAATTTGCGGATGCAAACAGCACTGCGTTCTGCCGCGGGAACAGCATTGGCTCTCTTCCAACACGGCCGAAGTCGGTCGCGCCACTAATCCTCGGTCGATCAAAGCAGCGCTATGGTCGCCGAAATCTACGGCCAACATACGCGCACATATCAGCTCCATTCCTGCCGCTGCGGACATCCAGGTGGATGGAGCTTACGTTGGCGCCACTCCCTCGGATATCGACCTGGCATGCTGCTGGCATGATGTGACCATCATCAAGCCAGGACGGAAACTTTGGACGAGAAGAGCGCGCATTACAGGCGGGGTCCTTAAAGTCACTGCCCATCTGCAGAAGTGCGCGAGAAATTCCCGCTTGCAGAACGGAAACTGCAACGCGCGGTTCACGCCAATGGAGTTTCCTATGCGAAGTTGCATGAAGAATTCCGCACGAACCAGCCCAGAGCCGCAGATACGGACACAACTCCATGCCCGCTATGCAGTTCACTGATTGAGTTACGAGATTCGCCAGGTTGTGGGAGAGCTCGCACCAGCTCTAGCTGTGCGAGAGATTCATTTGCCGGGAACAAGGAGAATCGAGATGAGTGACATTGCGATTGGAATGGCAGCTTTGGAAGGGGTGGTATTGACTGTCCTGACGCGCTTAAAGAACGGAAAGATCGACGATGCTACCGGTTGTTTTGCCGAGGAATTCACGTTCAAGGATCACGGCATTGGAGTGGAGTTTAAGGACAGGAAGCGATTGGCGGAATTCTTCCAGAAGACATGGGAACTCTACCCAGACTCCTTGCTGAAGACTGACACAATTTTCGTGAGCGGCAATCACGTCATCATCGAATGGACGCTTCATGCTACGTTGACGGAGCCTTTCTACGCCGGACTCTCACGAAAAGTTCCAATCACGGTGCACGGGACCTCCATCGTACGAACGGAGAATGGAAAAATTACCGACTGGTCAGACTATTACGACGGACTGACCTCCCGGCGTACAGCCTTAGCTTCGTACTTCACGGAATGGGTCGAGCTCTGAACCGTGCCGCAGAGTCCGTGTAAAGAAATCGATGAGAGTGAGAATTCCCCATCGGCTCGGGACCTCATAACTGACAGGAGATTGCTCCCATGCCGTCACGATTCCGCACCGCGTTGGCCACTGTGGTCTTCGCACTAGTCCTTTCCGCAAACATCTCGACCGCGCGAGCTCAGCAGAAACGCCTCACCGCCGACGGAAGGCAAGTCGTGGACACGGTGAACACGGTATTCACTGCAGCCCGCACAGACGATGTTGCGAAGTTCGATTCCGTCATTACCAAAGACTTTTACATATTCGATGGAGGCGTTCGATTCAACGGTGACGCCATCATGGCTCTCATCAAGGCTCAACATGCCGCGGGCAAGCGCTATGAATGGAACATAACCGAGCCGGACGTCCACATCAGCGGTAACACTGCCTGGATAGCCTACGTCAATGCGGGCAGCGTCACCGACGCCTCAGGTACTGCGAACCAGAAATGGTTGGAATCGGCCTTTCTGCAGAAACAGGCAGGCATCTGGAAGATCGTCTTCATGCACAGCACCCGCGTACCGATGCTGTCTCAAGGGAACCCTGGCAAATAAGACGGGCTCTGATCGAATGCGCGGATAGCGATTGATCGGTTGAATATTCTAAAGAATAGAAAGCAAGCAGGTAACGGTTGTGTCCGATTATCGGCTCTGGGGCCAACTCCTTTGGAATTTTGCGGATGGAAGCGCAGCCAATGATTGCCATGCGGGAAGTTAGCGCTGATAGCCCTAGGCGATCTACAAGTTGGAAGCGTGCCCGGCAACTGGCGTGACAACCGACTGCTCTATGTGGGCAAGTGCAGCTTCTTGAGAAGTTCGGCGTATCGCGGGTCGCGGCGCAGATTTTTCAATTGCGGATCGGTCTTGATCTCGGGTAATCCGGCGTCTCGCTGTTGGTAGGCACGGTCCAGCCATTCGAATGATTTGTCAGACTCTCCGCGAAACGCGTACACCTGAGCGATCTGATAGGCCGCATAAGTGCCATACTTCGCGATAAGGTCGGCCAAAGCAGCATTCGAATTCTGTTGGTTGCCGAGAGCGTGATAAGCCAGTGCTTGGCCGGTGAGTTTTCCCCACCCGAGAGTTTCCTTTTCAATTTCGGCGAGCGCCTGCTGCGGCTTTCCCTTTGCGATGAGAATTTTGCCCAGAGTTAGATGGACAAAGGCAGCTCGCGGGTTCAGGTCTAGCGCTTTTTGCAGAGCGGCCTCAGCTTCATCGTATCGGCCCGCCACGTACAGCAAATATCCCAGGCCCAAATGAGAATCGGTTCGAAGAGGGTCGAGCGTGACCGCTTGTTCATAAAGCTTGATTGCCTGGTCGAGATTTCCCGTTTCACGAGATAAATACGAACGGAGGCGGAAGGCTTCAGCGCTACCCGGTTCTAAGGCCGCTGCTTTGCTGACGGAAGCGTTGCCAGCGTCCCAGTCCCAGTCAGAGTAGATTTGCGTCCTCGCCAGCGCCAGATAGGCTGAGGCTAGGGTGGGATCGAGCGCGATCGCTCGCTCCGCGTCATGGCGGGCGTTGCGAAAGCCTTCTGTAACATTAGTCACGCCGACCTCGGCCATCAGGTTCTGCACCGACGATCGCAGAGCCCAGGCTGGTGCATATTTCTCATCAAGCTTGATGGCTTGTTCGGTATAGGCGAGCGCCTTGCTGAGGTCTTGCTTGTTCTGTCCCAGCACACTGAAGTATTTCGCCTGCAGGTAAGCCTGATATGCCTCGGGATTCGCGGTGCGCAAATTGGAGGCGATCGGCTGGCCGTTCCCTCCGAGCAGCTTCAGTTGCAGCGCCTCGGTCGCGGCCCGGGCGATTTCGTCCTGCACGGCAAAGATGTCATTGATCTCCCGGTCGTAAGTCTGTGACCAAAGCTGAAAACCGTCATCTGCCTTGGTCAGCTCCGCAGTGATACGTAGACGGTTGCCCTCGCGGCGCACGCTTCCCTCAAGAACATTGGCCACGCCAAGCTTTCGTCCCACTTCTCGTACGTCCTCATTCTTGCCCTTGAACTGAAAGGCCGAGGACCGTCCGACGACCTTTAAGCCTGAAACTTTGGCCAGGTCGTTGATCAGTTGTTCCGATAATCCATCGGAAAAATACTCCTGGTCTTTGGCCGGGCTCACGTCGGCAAAGGGCAGCACAGCGATGGAATTGATGTTCAGCGAAGGGCGCGTGGCCTTGCTTGGAGCAAACCAGAAATGACCGGCGGTCGCGGCTACGGCGATGACGGCGAGGATGGGTATGATTGCGAACTTCCGGAGATAATGGGTACGAGAAGGTGCCTTCAGTTTTGAAGCGACGGTTTCCGACGCTACCTCTTCTTCTTGACCTTGCAAGGCTGAGTCTGGAGGCGCACTTTCATCTATGACGGTTGCAATAAAACGGTATCCCCGCTTAGTCACAGTTTCGATAAATTCGGGTTTATCGGGCCGGTCACCCAAGATTTTTCGGATATCGAGAATATATTTTCTGATGGCTTCCGGGTTGACATAGGTCTCAGGCCACAGCTTTTCCAAAAGTTCGTCCTGAGTGACTAGCCGTCCTGGATTTTCGACCAAATAGCGCAGCACATCGTAGGCTTTCGGTGGGATTGGCACGCGCTCTTGCCCGCGCCAAAGGCACTGGTCGGCCGTATCAAGGCGGAATGACTGGAAAGACCTCATTTACCGGACCCACCTCGATAGGTTGATGGAAATATCAAGTCCCGAAGATGATTTAGAGTGCTAGGGCACCAGCATCGGTACATACGTCTCCCGGCGGTTTTCCCTGCACGGCTCGCATCAGCTAAAACCATTGTTTTCAGCTACATGGCCGCCGGACAAAGAATCCACACCATTCGGACAGGAACTTCACACAGGCACCTGCTCGCATTCCGTACTGTAGGGCTCGAACGGTCGAGGGTCTTGCATTCGCGTGGTCCGCTAGCGACGTGCAGGGGGAAGCACAATCGCCTGTTGGCGGTGCCCAATCGGCCCAGAAACCATTAGGAGGGGACATGGTATCACTGAACAACGGAGGCAGTCAGGCAGTTGTCGCTGTGGCCGGTAACGGCCAGCAGCCAGGGTCGGGCAGGAGGAGATTGGCCAAAGAGCTATTTAGCGGCCGCTTTCAGACCAGACAGCCGGTGCAGTTGCGCGAAATTGCAGTTGAATATGAACTGGACAATGAGTCGGTCCTAAAGGCCTTCGCAGAATTTCAAGCGCTCGGGATGGTTACCCTTTCGGGGAATTCATCTGCAATCGTTGGGTCTCCAATTCCGAAGGAGACCCGAGAGGCCTATGAGATACGGGCCGCGACTGAAGAAATTGCTGGCCGCACCGCCGCACTCGTGCTGAAAGGCTACACCGCTGGACTGCAGAATGAATTAGCAGCCATGCGTGCAGCGGTCGCTAATGGCGACCTCGACGCCTGTGCAGAACACGACGTGAAGTTCCACAGGAACATCCTCAAGGCCTCGCAAAACGATGTGTTACTTCGCGTGTGGGATACTCTGGGGTTTGATCTGCGAATCCGGGCAGCGATGGGAAGAGTTTCGAGGGATCTGCCTGAAGTAATTGAATCGCACCAACCAATTGTCGACGCTCTTGAAAAGGGTTGCGAGAGAGAAGCTGGGCTGCTGTTGCGGAATCATGTGGAGACGGTTTTGCAGTGTCTCACACGAGGCCAGGCAGACTTGGGATTTCACCAAGCGCCTCGGCAGGATTTGGCGCCGGTGGATGGTTACCTGCTGCCACGCCGTTTTGTACAGACGTATCGAGGCGGACTAGGTCCCGCACGCTTGCGAAGGGTTACAGAGTTGGTGCATGCAAAGATCGAGGACGAACTGAGTCTCGACGAGATGGCCCAATCAGCTGGGCTGAGCACGGCTCATTTCTCGCAGATGTTCCGCAAGTCGACGGGCGAGAGCCCGCACCAGTTTGTCCTACGCCAGAGAGTGGATCGTGCGAAGGAGATGTTGCGCACGGCCGAAGCGCGTGTCCTGGATGTCGCGGTGGCTTGCGGCTTCAAAACGCAGCAGCACTTTGCGCGAGTGTTCCGCAGGATGTGCGGAGCCAGTCCCACAGAGTATCGCCACGAATTTCTGCGTTAGATGCGGACGCCGCCGTGTGCACGAAAGATGCGGCGTAATCTCGAGCTATCCAGGATTTCGAATCCTCCTTTTCATCGAGTATTCCGAAAAATTCGGTCCAAAGGTACACCTCCAGACACAACTCAATCTTCACCTCGTGGTTTCCTGACTCCGCTGTACGCAGGACCACAATTGAAAATTGATAAGGGAGATTTATCGATGAAGACGTTACTGCGCCTCACTCTGGCTATAGCATTGACTCTAATCATGGGAGCCGCTTGCTTTGGCCAGCACTACAGCCAGACCAATCTCGTTTCCAGCTCGGCCGGAAACGCTCCGATCACCGATCCTCAGTTGATTAACCCGTGGGGTTTGTCCCGCGCTTCGGGTAGCCCATGGTGGATCTCTGACAACGCGACCGGCTTCAGTACGCTTTACAATGGCGCAGGAGCCAAGCAGTCTCTGATCGTCACCATTCCGCCAGCCGATCCGAACAACAAGAACACGCCGACGGGTACACCAACCGGCACCATCGCTAACAGCAGTCAAACAGATTTCTTGCTGGCCCCGGGCAAACCGGCCGCATTCCTCTTTTCCACAATTGATGGAACGATTGTCGGATGGAATCCAACTGTAGCGCTAGCTCAAGGCGCCGCTCCGCCTTCGACACAAGCCGTGACCGTGGTCAAAACTACTGACGGATCGAGCTACACCGGCCTGACCAGCGCTTTCATCGACGGCAAGCGCTACCTGTACGCGGCAAACTTCACCAAGGGCCGCGTGGATGTCTACGACAATGCATTTAAGCCTGTAAACCTATCCAAGGGACACGTCGACCAGAATTCCTCCGATCATGGGAATGGCAACTCCGCTGAAAATTCTTTCGTCGATGAGAAGCTGCCGAAATCCTACGTGCCCTTCAACGTGCAAGCGATCGGCAACGATATTGTTGTCACCTATGTGCTCCACGAGGAAGGTTCCCCGTTTGAAACCGACGGCCCAGGCCTGGGGTTTGTGAATATTTACAGTGCCACGGGCGAGCTCTTGGTACGTCTCGAACACGGCGACTGGCTGAACGCTCCGTGGGGCGTAGCTCTGGCTCCGCTCGATTTCGGAGTGTTCAGCCACGATTTGCTCATCGCGCAATTCGCGGGCGGCGGAGATACGCAGTCGAGCGGATTCATCGCCGCGTATGACCTGGCTACTGGAAAATTTGATGGACTGCTAGAGGACGCAGGCGGACGGCCGCTGGCCATCAATGGCATCTGGTCGCTCAGCCCTGGAAACGTGAGCCCGACGAATAACGATCCCGCAGCGGCGCCCGCCGCAGAAATGTACTTCACCGCCGGACCGAACCATGGCTCCGGAGGGTTGTTTGGTTATTTGACGGCAGTTGCCACGGAGCTAACCGAAGGGAATGCGCGGTAATCCGGCCAGCTGATTTTATAGCGCTGTCGGGGTGGAATGCATCTTTCATCTGGATGTATTCCACCAAACAGCACGGTAGCGGCAAAGCTCTGGCTGTGATCTTCTGGCGCGACCCACGGAATTCCCATTTTCGATCTATACAGCACTCTGACGGTATTTGAGAAGTTGGAAAGAGCATTCATGAGATCGAACGCTATACCGAGGTTGCCGATGTGCGAGCACAGCACGATCTCGAACCGTGCGCACGAACACACTACGGTGTTCAATGCTCGGTTCTCTCGCTCTCGCGGGCTGCTCCACTTCATAGCATGTCGCGTGCTAGGCAGTAAGGAGGGAGCGGAAAATGCCCTGCAAACCTGTTGGCTCAGAGCTTCTCGCAATCCGCCGAAGTTTGCATGCGAAGGCGCTTTTCGCAGTTGGCTGCTTAGAATTTTGATCGACGAAGCTTTGGCCCTGCTCCGCGCAAGGAAAATAAGGAATCGGCCAGCGACAGGGAATCTCTAAACAGACACTAAAGCGACCGGAGAGACTCGTGGTTACGCTCAGTTCCAGAACAGGATCGAAACAATTGATGTGCGCACGGTCGGTTCCACCATTCCGTTCATTGGCCGCGGCGCGTCGAAATCGCCATACGTGGCTTTGAGCGATAGTCCTACGGAGATCACGCGCCCATCCGGTGCCCAATTGCCGGATAAGGCGTCGCCTGGATCGCTAATCTTAATTGCGGTGGTTGTCCCGTAGCGATGTCCAGCACCTCAACTCCATAACACCAGGAGTCGGACGGAGAAATTGAAATGAGTATTTCACCATCTCTGCCTAGAGCACGAGCCCCGATCGGCACTGGCGCGATCCACTGGCCGCTCTCAAGGTGTAGTTCCTGCGTTTCCCCACCCCCAGCGGGCACTTTAGCGAGGACTGGATTTGAGCCCGACTCCAGTGGCTTCTGCCGATGAAGCGCTTGTCTACAGCATCTTCCCGGGCGATGCGGAGCGGCTCCTGCTTAAAGAATGCGTTACTCTGTAGTGAAGCAACCAGCGCATTCGTTTACCCCAGCCCGGGGGCAAGTCATGAGCGTGATTGCAAAGTCCTTCAAAATTCTTGCACCGGGAAACTCATTGCAGCGGAGAACCGCCTACAGTCTCGCGCTGGTGAGGTTGATCCTCGCGCCAGTCATTTTTCTTGCGATTTACTACCTGTTCCGCATGGGATGGATTGTCGATCGTATCGTGAATGTGGACGCCCCCGCGTCCGCTCTTGCGCAACAAGCGTCAATCGAAATGCTGGAAGCGCGTCGCGCCGAACGGAATTTTTTGTTGCTCCATGACGCAGTCGATCTGGCAACAAATCACGATGCCGTTGCCAAAACCGAGCAAACCCTGCAGGACATTCAGAACCTGGAAACCAACGACATCGAGGCGGTTCAAAGAGCTTCTCAAGCCCTCGCGCTTTACCGCCAGCAATTTGCGGAAGCGGTCGCGGCTTTGGACCGGCCAGGACAAACCTCAACTGATCGCGTCCAGACCGTGGTCCGCGACTATGAACGCGATCTGAACGACCTTTTGAAGCGGTCCAGACGCGTCAGCCGGGAACACTTGATGGAGGAACTTCGACAGCGCGTCGATTCATTTGAAAACCAGATCTCCAAAACGACCGAAGAAACAAATCCGGATTTACAACGCCTCACGCAGGATTTGCAAAATTCCAGCGATCAAGTTCTCCGCATGACTTCTCAGTTGGAAGCGGTGAACTGGACGCGCGTCAAAAACGACCACGCCCATGCACGAAAGCTGCTGCACGAGGCGGAATGGGCCCTCTCGATTGTTTCCGTGTTGACACTGCTCATCAGCATCTGGGTCAGTTACATTCTGCCGCGTCAAGTGATCAAGCCTCTGTGGAGCCTGAAGGAAGCGATCGATCATGCCGCGGCCGGAGACTATGAAATTGAATTTGACGTGCAGGGGAAAGGCGAAATCGTCGACTTGGTAAAAAGTTTGCAGCGCATGCTCGCGTCGATTCGCCCCAGGGCCGCGACGGAAAAAGATCTCAGAGTCTCCTGATTTTTAACTAACCGAGGGTGCCTTGCAGCACTTCGCGCAGGACTTCCTGCTTTTGCGGTTCCAGTTTTTTTCCGCGCGAAGTTAAGTAGAAAACGTCGATCGCCTTCTGCCCTTCGGTATCAATCAGCGCTACCTCGATGTTGCAATCGAGCTGCGCCAGCGCCGCTCCCATGTCGTATAGCAATCCCGCGCGATCCTGAGCCACGACCTCCAGCAGTGTGCTGTGCGCGGACGCCGCATCGTCGAAGCTGACTCCCGTCGTAACGGCAACCTTCGGCGGACGAGCCCGGCTGGCCGATTCGCGGCTTTGCAGTAAGGGTTCCAGCGCCGCTCTTCCGCCGAGTACATCGCTTAGGCTTGCCTGGAAGCGCTCGACTTCGCTTGGATTTAATTCCAGCGTGCGATGCAGATCGGTAAAGTGAAATGTATCCAGCACCACGCCTGCTGCGTTCGCAAAAGCATCCGCCTTGATAATGTTCATGCCCCAAGCCGCAAGCACTCCTGCAATCGTGGAAAAAAGTCGCGGACGGTCTGCGGTCAGCAGCGTCAGCGAGAATCCGTGGCGCTCCGCTTGCAATTCCGTCTGCAACGGCGCGCTGCCAAGTTTGCGGTACAGCAGGAAATGCCTGGCAATCTCCGCAGCTGAGTGCACCGCCAGATAGCGTCGCGGGAAACCGTCGAGGAACCGTTCGATTTCTGTTTTTGGCGCGCCGCCTGCCGCGGATTGAATCTGCTCCAGCAGCGAACTTTCGTCCGACGCATGCAACCGATCGCGGTCCAGGCTGCGGCTCAGATGATTTGCTGTCGCCACAAAAAGTTGCCACAGCATTTCCGCTTTCCAGGGCGTCAACGCTTCCGGATTTACGGCATGAATATCGGCGTAGGTTAGCAGGCACAACCGCTGCAAACGCTCGAGTGTCCCCACCGTCGCCGCGAATGCCGAAACAGTGGCCGGATCAAAAATATCGCGCCGTTGCACGGTCGCGGACATGTCCAGATGGTGCTCGATCAAAAATCGTACTTCGGCTTCCTCCTCCGGCGATAGTTCCAGCCTCGAGGCGGCGCTCGCCAGTGCGGTCAAACTCCCTTGCACATGATTTTCCACCGGCATCCCTTTGCCGGTGTCGTGCAGCAGCAGCGCAAAAACCAGCAAGTCCCGGCGCTCCTGCATTTTCCAGATGGGCGCGAACGAGGCTCCCCTCGCGTCGGGCGGCTCCGCCAGCGCCTGCAAGTGTTCGATGGTACGCAGCGAATGTTCGTCCACCGTATAGCGATGATAAAAATCGCGCACCACCAGAGAATCGATCGCGCGCATCTCCGGCAAAATCTCCATCAAAATTCCCAGCCGGTGCATCGGTCTCAGAGCCATGCCCGGGTAATCCGCCGCAAGAACCTCTTTCAACGTGTCCCAGCTCATGGCCTGGTTTCGCGCGGCCAGCTCCGAATGCGACACCACGTAGTTGATAATGCGTTCGGCATCGCGGCTCAGCACGGTGCCCGTGCGCGCTGCCTCGGTGAAAAGGGAATAGACAATCGAGCGGTCTGCCAGAGCCGGTTGGTCCAAAATTTCAAATTGTCCGCTGCGAATCGCAAAGTGCGCTCCACTGGGTGGTTGCTCCAGCCGCGTCACGCTCCTCGCCGCGCTGAACAAACGCTCACGCAACGATACTGGCTGCGCCATCCGCTGATCCAGATATCGCAGCAGCTGGCGATTCAGTGTGCGCGCGTGCCGAAAATACAATCGCATCCACTCCGCCGCGTTTCGTCCGATTCCATCTCGCACCGAAAGCGACCGCTTCGCCGCCTCTTCCTGCATTTCGTAAGTCAGCGTATTGTCATTGCGCGCGTTGCTGTAGTGCAGCAGGCAGCGAATCGAGCTCTGAAATTCAACGGCGTCCCGCGCCAGCTCTTCATCCGCGGCCGTGGATCCCCGCAAATCCGGCCGATCGCCCAAAATCTGCCGCAACCAGAATGCCGCCTGGTAATCCCGCAGCCCTCCCGGTGCTTCCTTCACGTTCGGCTCCAGATGAAAAATGGTATTTCCGTAACGCGCCAACCGTTCTTTCGTCAGCCGATGCAGTTGCAGAAAAAGAAACGATCGCGATTGCTTTTCGGTGGGCGGCAGAACCCGTTTGTCTAGCTTGTCGAAGAGTTCCTGATCTCCGGAAAGGAATCTACGATCCAGCAGCGCCAGATGGAACTCTGCATTATCTTCTTCAATCCGTTTGCATTCGTCGGTGGTCCGCCCAGCGCTGCTCACACGGAATCCCAGATCCCACATAGTGCGCGAAAATTCGGAAATGAAGGGACGGAACTCCCCTTCGGTTTTTTCGCTCTCGAACAGGAACAGGATGTCCAGATCCGAGAAAGGGAAGAGCATCCTGCGGCCATAGCCGCCCAGCGCCAGCAGCGCCAGCCCTTCATTCGGCGTATCGTGCACTTTCATTATGTCGGCAAAAATTTGTTGGATTATATTGTCCGCAAGCTCGCACAGCGCGTGCAGCGTCTCTTTTGCGCTGGATCCTGTCTCGAATTTCGCGCGAATCCGCTGGCGTTCCGCTTCGACTTGCGGTGCGAGGATATTCAATGATTTTGCAGGGCCTGCCATTTTCCTTGCTTGAGGCGGTTCCGGCGGGAGACCGGATCCGGGGGCGGTTGCCACGAATTCAGAGCGCGCTTTCGCCGCGCTCTTCATTGCGGATGCGGATCGCCTCTTCCACCCGCGATATAAATATTTTACCGTCGCCAATCTTTCCTGTCTTGGCCGTCTTCAAGATTGTGTCTACCACGGTAGTCACCAGCTTGTCGGGCAACACCATTTCCAGCTTGATCTTCGGCAGTAGATCCACGGTGTACTCGCGCCCGCGGTACACTTCCGTGTGCCCTTTTTGTCGCCCGTGCCCGCGCACTTCCGTTACCGTCATTCCTTCAATGCCCACTTCGCGCAGCGCGTCCTTCACCGATTCGAACCGTGATGGCTGAATGATGGCTTCCAGTTTCATCATGGATTTTCTGTCTCGCCCCCCGCTGCGTCCCTGCTCTTCCGTTTTCTAGGACTCCAAATAGTAGGCTTCTTCGCCGTGCTGCGATATATCCAGGCCTTGCGTCTCTTGCTCTTCGTTTGCGCGGAAGCCGGTGACCACATCCGTGACCTTCAGGATCACGATTGTACCAACGAGCGCGACGCCCCATGCGATCACTACGCCGACGACTTGGTTGCCCACCTGCGCCCAGTGGCCGTCCCGTCCGCCCACAGGATTGTTCGGGCCAAAAATCGGATTGACGATTTGCTGCGCAAACACGCCCGTTAGCAGGGCGCCAATCGTTCCGCCCGCACCGTGTACTCCAAAAGCGTCCAGTGCGTCATCATACCCGAAGAGCGCCTTCACCCGCGTAACCATAAAGTAGCAAAGCACTCCCGCCGCCAGCCCGATCACCATCGCCGGCATCGGTCGCACAAATCCCGCCGCAGGAGTAATCGCCACCAGCCCCGCCACCGCTCCGGAAATCGCGCCCAATGCGCTGGCCTTTCCGTTCTTGAACCACTCCGCCACACTCCATCCAATCGCTGCCGCCGCTGCGCCCAGATGTGTCGCCACAAATGCACTCGCCGCCAGCCCATTCGCCGCCAGCGCGCTGCCGGCGTTAAATCCAAACCATCCTACCCACAATAAACACGCGCCAATAAAACTCAGCACCAGGCTGTGCGGCGGCATCGGCTGTTTGGGAAATCCTATTCGCTTGCCCATGTACAAAGCGCACACCAACGCGGAAACACCGGAAGAAATGTGTACAACGGTTCCGCCTGCAAAATCCAGGCACGGGAATCTTCCGCCAGCCGCATTGAGGAACCCGCCCTTACCCCACACCATGTGCGCCAGCGGAGCGTACACCATAAAAAACCATAGCGTCATAAACAGCACGGTTCCACTAAACTTCATCCGCTCCGCTGTCGCGCCAGTGATCAGCGCCGGCGTAATCACTGCGAACATCATCTGGTAGATCATGAACGTCAGGTGAGGAATCGTTCCGGCATAATCCACGTTCGGGTCCATACCCACGCCGCGCAGGAACGCGTGCGAAAAATTGCCGATGATTGGTCCGTCACCGCCGAACGTCAGGCTATATCCCACCAGCGCCCACAGCACACTGATCAGTCCCATCATCGCGAAGCTTTGCATCATGATGGCGAGCGTATTCTTGCGCCGCACCAGCCCGCTGTAAAAAAGCGCGAGTCCGGGTCCGGTCATCATTAACACTAGCGCCGCGCTGGTCAGCATCCACGCGTTATCGCCGGCAGCTTGCGCTGCCGCCACACGCTGCTCCAGCTGAGCCAGTTTGTCGCTCATTTCCTTCGAAGTTTGTGGCGCTGCTGCACTTGCGGAGGCGGGAGAACCTGCGGCGGGAGCCTGCTGCGCGGAGAGGGGAAGCGCCAGCAGGAAAAGCCCGATCGCAAACCAACAACACAACACTGCACGTTTCATCACTCGTTGCACTCCGCTGCGTTGGAATTGCACTACCGGGGATAGTCCATCGGACATGCGGCATTATACGCACCCGCCACAGTCCGCTGACTCCGAAATTTTGATTTCCACAATCCATTTTTCTGATACTACTTTTCCGTATCCCGTTCTCTTTGCCGGTTCGCCGAGGCTCCCGATGCTCGAGCTCCTCTACATCATTTATCTTCTTTATTTCCTGCACTTTCGACCCTCGCCGCCTTCAACTCGCTCACATAACGATCTGCATCCCGCGTCGGCCTCGGAATTCGCGGGCCATCACAAACCGAAAGCGTCAGTCGCAGCGCCGTCTCCAGCGAAACGCGGTGTCCCTGCGAAATGTACATGGGTTTCACTCCTGTGCGGGTCCGCAAGACGGCGCCAATTCTTTCTTCGCCGTCCAACAGCGATATCCATTCGCCTTTTTCATTTCCTACCGGCTGATGTTGGCCGATCAGAATGCTCTTTGCGCATCCGATCGTCGGCCGGTCCAGTACGATTCCAAGATGGGTAGCCAGTCCCATCCGCCGCGGATGCGCATATCCTTGCCCATCGCAAAATAACAGGTCTGGCAGCGGCTTCAATTTTTCAAACGCAGCCAGCAGCGCCGGAATCTCCCGAAAACTCAAAAATCCCGGTACATACGGAAATTGCAGGCGTACTGCCGCGTGCGCCCGCCGCAATTCCTGCATGTCCGGATATTTGTAAAGCACCACTGCTGCGAAGGCGTGATTCGCCTCTCTGAGCGCCGTCCATCTGTTCCGGCTGGCCTCAAAGGCTTGCGAGCCGGTCAGCACAAACGCGGCGTCCAGCCCTGCAACCGTCCGGATTTCTTCGAACCGGTCCTCGCCCACCCACTTCTTGCGCAATTGCTCCTGAATTTTCCGCGCGTCCGCGATGCCGATGTCCCATTTGTGCATCATTCCCAATCTCATTTGCCAGTCCTGCCTCACCTCGTCGTATAATGCCGTCTTGCGGCAGCAGGGTATCAGGGTTTGTTTTGCAAACCCTGACATAAATAGAGTTTCAGGATTTGTTTTACAGACCCGAGACCAATAGTTGTACTTACAAACCCTGGCCCAACCTAATCCCGATGACCCAACACGCTCCCATTGAAATTAACGTCCGCGAACAAGACGGCGTACACATTTTTGACCTTCACGGCCGGCTCACTATCGGCGATTCCAGTGACCAGCTCACCGCCGCGCTAACCTCTGTTCTCCAGGACGGAGCGCGCAAGGTCATCATCGATCTCAACGGCGTACCGCAGATCGACAGCTCTGGCATCTCCACACTCGTCCGCATGTCGGTTTCCCTTGGTCGTGAAGGCGGCATGCTTCATCTCATCTGTAAACCCGGCCGCGTCCTCGACGCCCTCACCGTCACCCGCCTCGTCGAAGCCATCCCAACCTTTGACACCCTCGGCAAAGCGTCTAAGTTTAGCTAACCGCTCACTTAACGAAGCTCGCTTTTCGCACGTTTATCCCGCTTGGCCGTAAAACCGCTCCGTTCATGGAGTGGATATAAAGCTGCCTTTTCTGTCTTTCCTTGGCGAAGGCTCGGATCGAGCCTTCGCGTAAAGTGTCCTGCCCGAGTGCGGAGCGCCCCGCAATACTCGCTGGTGGCAGTCGCGAGAAGCCTCTTCCTTTAGGGAGAGGAGTGGTCACTGGCTGTGGTGCGTTCCTCGATTTTTACCGCTTTCATCGTCGCGATGCTTTTTGCGTGTAATCAGATCGCTCTAAAGATTCCTGTCAGGATTTGGTCCGTCCGATGAGAGCAAGAGCGAGTTTGGCGACCAGGACCAGGTCGCCTCAGCCCTTGTGAATAGCGAGGGAACGGCAGGCGCTATTTACGTGCTGAAAGCAGCGCCCTTGGGTCTGACAGCGAGTGCGATTAAGTCGGTCCTGAGTTGGCAATTCAAACCGGCGCAGAAAGACGGCAGCCCGGTCGCGTTCGCGTTCCGATCGAAACTACGTTCCGCCTGTTTTGAAAAGTGTCCGAGATCACCCCGGCATCACTTCAGCAAGGAAACTCTTAAGCCCCAGGCAAATCGTCGCCATTTCGATTCACGAAAAGCACCTGCGGTCGCCAGTCACGAAGCACGAATCACAGGAATTCTCAGCAGGAAGGATTTTACTGACGACTGAAGACTCATGACTGATTACCGCCAAACGTCTGCAGGCCACGAGTTATGAAAGGCCAGTCGCCAGTCACGAATCGCCAGTCACGCCTCTTCTCACCCACTCTTTTTCAGCTCTGCCAAGACCAACTTCGCTACTTCTTTCAGCGTTTCAAAGACACCTTGGCCGGTAATCGCCACACCTTCCAGCACCGGTTCGCCCTTTTTCTGCAGATGCTTGGTCAAAACGTCCACAGGCAGCGCATTCGGCAAATCACGTTTATTCAATTGCAGCACATACGGAATCGTGTCGAATTTCAGGTTGTGCTCTTTCAAATGTTCGTGCAGGTTTTCCTGTGTTTCGAAATTCGCGTCCAGCCGTTCTTCCTGCGAATCTGCCACGAACACCACGCCGTCCGCGCCCTTCAAAATCAACTTGCGGCTGGCTTCATAAAACACCTGCCCAGGCACCGTATATAAATGAAAGCGCGTTTTGAACCCGCGCACCGTTCCCAGATCCAGCGGCAAAAAGTCGAAAAACAGCGTGCGGTCCGTCTCCGTCGCCAGCGAAACCATTTTCCCTTTTTGATTTTGCCCCGTGTGGTCGTAGATCCACTGCAGGTTCGCGGTCTTCCCGCCCAGACCTGGACCGTAATACACCAGCTTGCAGTTAATTTCGCGCGCAGGAAAATTGATGAAAGGCACTTGTCTTAACCCGTTTTAGTTCCAAGACTTATAGCACACGCCTCACGCCGCGGCCAAATTCGCCGTACAGGATCCGAGCGATTTTCGCGAGGAGAAAGCTCTCTTCGATTGCCGAATCGCCAGCCACCACCCGCTGCTCTAGTAGTCTCCGTGACAACCCCCATCCTCGCCCAGCCCATTTTTCGTCGCTGCTCCCGTCTGGTAACGACTCCCCTACAGTCCGCACTGCTTCTCCCAGCGGAGTGGTCCTTCCGATATCACCTGGTAACTCCCGATGGACACTCATCTCCTCCGTCAACATAACAAATTCACCGCATCCGTCCGCGGCTCACATTCACTTTCGCCATAGCCCAACTTCGGAGGTGCATCGTTTGCAACTGAAAAGTCCGTGGATCGTCGTAGGCTTCCTCGTCCTTTCGCTTCTCTCGTCCATTATCTCGCCTGCCCTTTCCCGTCTCCTCGCCTACCAGCCCACTCGCAAAGTCCGGATTGTCGAACCGGATGCCTTTCCCGCCTCCGCTCTATCCCTATTCGCCTCTGTCTACAGCACCTGCACGGTAGGTTGCGCTTTTCGGCCTCAACACCGTAAACCCTTTATTTTGATACCCTTCCACGCACCTGTCTCGAGAAAGGCATTAAACTATAGAATTTTCAGTAATTTGCGGAGACTTGAGAGCAAAACACCGGGGGTAGAAGATCGTGGACAACGCCGTTCGGTTCTGAGGGACAGATTTTTCAATCCCTAATGCTTACGTACCCTTAAACCCCGACTCACCCGCCTGCACGCGGCTACATTTCTCCACGCGTTGACGCCTCGCAACTCCTCTGCTAGAGTGCCTCGCATGGTTAAGGCGAAAAAGTCCCCGTCTGGCTCCGTCGCTCGCGGCAAAGCCTCTTCCAAGCCGCAGAAAAGAAAGCCATTAGCTCCAGCTCACCCGCCTCAGCGTGGCGGAGTAGAAATGGTCGACCCTCGTGTTCAGGCGCAAATGAAGATTTACGACGAGGCGCTTGGTCTATTCCATCAGCAGAAGTTTCAACGCGCCAAGCAAGAGTTGGAAAAGGTGATCGAAGGCCCCAGCAAAGAACTTGCAGATCGCGCTCGCATGCACATTAAGATTGCCGAACAGCGCATGAAGCCTTCGCAGGAACAAAATCCGCGGACGTTTGACGAGCATTATCAGCGCGGCGTGGCGATGATGAACCTCGGCCGCTGGGACGACGCCCGCGAAAGTCTGGATAAGGCGCGCAAGCTCGCGCCAAAAGCCGATCACATTGTGTACGCGCTCGCCGCGCTAGATTGTCTCACCGGCGAAGCCGACGCGGCGCTCGCCAATCTGAAGATCGCCATCGAGTTGCGCGGTGCCAACCGCTACCACGCGCGCAACGACGAGGATTTTGCCTTCCTGCAGGAAGATCCCCGCTTCACCGAACTGCTCTACCCGGAAAAAGACGGAGGCTACTAGCGTTGTATCGTGCTGCGATATATTCGACGCGCGTTTTTTTCAATTCTATCCCGGCAACCTTCGTTCGCGTTTCTTCTTCCTACTAACGTGAAGTCAGTCATGCACTTTCTGGCGTTCTTGTGAAAAAACAAACTCGCCGATCTTTTCCGTCAACGCACGGAATTCGGGTGGTTGCTCTTGGCGGCGGTACCGGTCTTTCCGCGCTTCTTCGCGGAATCAAGTTGCATGTCGTCCCGCGGCACGATCCTTATCCCACTGCGCAGCGGCCCATAGTGGATCTCGCTGCAATCGTCACCGTCACTGATGACGGTGGCAGCTCCGGCCGCTTGCGCCGGGAAAATCGCGTTCTCCCTCCAGGGGATATTCGCAACTGCATGGTGGCGCTTTCCAAAGACGAAGCGCTGCTTAGCCGCTTGTTTCAATATCGCTTCAGCGCCGGCCGCGGGCTCGCTGGACACAATTTCGGCAATCTATTTCTTGCCGCGCTCACGCACATTACCGGAGATTTTGCTGAGGCCGTTCGCGTCTCCAGTCGCGTGCTGGCGATTCGCGGGCGCATTTTCCCTTCGACCGTTTCCAACGTGACGCTTGAAGCCGTCCTGGAAAATGGTAAACGCGTGCACGGCGAAACCCGCATCACCGCCAGCCGTTCTCCGATTCGCAAGCTGATGTTGGTCCCGCGCAAGGTGCGGCCGCTTCCCGAAGCAATCGACGCTATTCGCGAAGCCGACCTGATTCTGATTGGCCCGGGCTCGCTCTACACCAGTATTCTTCCGAATCTTTTGATTCCCGATATCGCGCGCGCCATCGCGCATTCGCGCGCACCGCGCGTGTACATCGCAAACTTGATGACGCAACCCGGCGAAACCACAGACTATTCCGTCGCCGAGCATTTGCGCGCAATCCAAATCCACGTCAAGCCGCGCATCGTCGACCTTGTCGTCGCAAATCGGCAAAAAGTTTCGCCCGCGGTTGCTCGCCGGTATCGCAAGCAGGGCGCGTCGCAAGTCACAGTCGACGCCGCCAGCCTGCGCAAATCCGGAGTGCAATTGCTGCTGGGAAATTTGCTCGAAGAACACGACAAGATCCGTCACGATTCGGCTCGCCTCGCGCGGTTGCTGCTGGAGGAGTTTTCTCCGTACCGCAAAAAATAGTGTGCGCGCAGGGCTATTGGATCTTCCCGCGAATCACGGTGATCGAAGCTCGCGGCAGAAGAAAACTAGCGTCAGGCTTCGTTGACAACGACCAGGCCGCGGGCGGCCCGTCCGGATCGGCGTAGCTCCGCGCTCCGGCGGGATGCCAGACATATTGCTCAGCGCCGAACGTTGTGACCGAGACCTGGCCCGTAAATCCTTGCGTAGCCCTTACGCCGCCTGCTGCAAATTGAATTCCGACAGCGTGCGCGTTCGCGGAGTCTTTGTTGACCAGCAGAACGGACCACTCACCGCCGGGCTGCAGCGCAGCATACGCCGTAACAATAGTATTGCCTGCGTCGTCGGTCAGGTCCGACGCGGTGGGATAAAAACGGTGAATTCCCGCGCCATGTTTCACCCAATCCAGATTGATCATGCGGCCTGCAAAATACTGCGCGGTGTATTGTTTGATGTTCAGATCTTCATCGGCCACAAAATTTCCATAAGTGCTGTAGCCGTGGCATCCAGCACGCAATGTTTCCGGTTGAATCGGTGAATGGTAGTACACAGCGCCGTGACCGGCGAATTGCAGGAACGATCCCACGCTGTCGGCCAGCCACAGCGCGGCAAACACGTCCTGCATCGGTTCGGTCAGTTCCCACGACAAATTGCTTTCGGTATTCATGAGCGGAATATTTTCCCTTACGCCATCCTCGCGCCACGCGCGGACAACGGCGCGCGTCCTCTCCGGTTCGCGATACAAATCGCTCCAATTCACGTCGCACGGCGGAATCGGATAGTGTTCGAACGAAACGAACGCGAGATCGTCAAGCCGGTCATGCGCCTTCAGATAGTCGACGAATCGTCCCAGCCACGAGGTCTTTCCATTCCCGTCAGGCCACGTCTTGATGTCTTCATTCACGCCTTCGAATACTGGGCCACCGAGTTGCAATCGCGGATCAATTTTATGTAGCGCAGTTGCCCACTGAAGGTAAAGGGCCGCGTAGTCTTCCGGCAGCATGTACTGGCCGTCAGGTTCTTCGCCCATTTCCACATACGAAATGGGATAGCCCCGCTTGCGCAGATAAGAAAGTTCGGCGGCGCTGTCTTCCGGAGTCCCGTAAACCAAAGACACGGGAATCATCGCAGGCAGATGATTGGTGTAGCCGCTGGTGAAAAAAAGATCGAGTCCGGTCTGGATTGATCGTGCGTCCAAGTCCGTTTCTGAATGCCAGGAGTCGATGGAGGAAACCAGCGTGACGGTTTGATTTTCTCCGGGCGCATGTCTTACGAGATCGATAAATTTTCCATCACTGGAGAAATTTCCTGCAAACACTTCGCTTGCGGCGTAGCCCGCACAGTTTCGCGGATCGGACGGTCCGTGCGTGTCGCAAGTGTTCGATGACTCGGTCATCCAGATGCGGATAAAGCGCGTGCTCACCGGTTCGGATGCGAGCCGCCTGATGGGCGAACGGCCACGGGAGTTTACAAATTCGCCTTGCGGGAAATTCATCCATTGGCCGGAGACCGGCTTGTTCATGGCATCGTCGGTGCCCAGCCAATATTGCACGCTAAAAGCCTTTGCATAGGGCTCGGCCCATACGATGCGCAAGGCCTCGATAGGTTGCGGCGAGCCAAAATCAATCACGATCCACTGCGGGTGCTGCAAATCACTCTCGCCGGTAAATCGCGAAGACAGATAGGGATTGCTTTTCCAGTAGGTTGTTGCGTCGCCGTCGGTCAGGCGCGAGTGACCGTGCGCAGCGCCACCGTTGCGGGTATCGCCGCGATGCGGCAACGGGTAGCCGTAGGAAACACGCAGCGTGTCTTTGGGCTCAGCGCTGCCGGTGAAATAGCCGCTCTTGTGTTCGGCGTCGCTCCACGAACCATTGGGATTCCAATGCCACGCGGCAATGGTTAGTTCAGTGTTTTGGCGGTAGGTAATGGGACCCCAGCCGGCCGAAAGCGATGCTTTGACGATTTCCTGATGGAAGATTGTTTCGAATTGTTTGGCGGGCAGAATATCGAGCGAAGTGCCGAGCGCCAGATCAGGATCGAACGAAACCGCTTGGTCCGCGGAAATGTCCACGCGCACGGTTTGCGCGGCGGCAGCGGCGGCGACTACCGGCAGCGCAGTGAAATAAATCAAGCAGCGAACCAGCAGCGACCGCATTCAGGCCTCGTCAAGAGTTTTTGCGATTACAATACAACCTGCGACTGTCTTCCGCCGAATTACGTTACGTCCGATTTAGAAGGCTGCCAAGCAAAAACGACGGGAAGCAAAAGGACAGTTGGTTGGCTGCTGCTGCACATCCTGCTAAATTCGATTGCTCAGACAGGTCATGGGGAGAACGCGAATTTAAGCACAATTTGCGTTCTTCGAGGCGGGGCAATGTCCACATTTGGTTTGATTGAGTACAGAGATGCAAGTCCGGAAGTGCGCGCCGTTTACGACGACATTATGGCCACGCGTAAAACCGATTGGATTAATAATTTCTGGAAGGCGATAGCGCACGATCCGGCGCTCTTGCGGCGCACATGGGAAGACATCAAAGAAATCATGGCGCCCGGCGCGCTGGATCCGCTGACCAAGGAACTGATCTACGTTGCGGTAAGCGTGACCAACAATTGCCACTACTGCATCGCGTCACACACTTCGTCAGCAGTGAAGAAAGGCATGACGCCGTCAATGTTCAAGGAGTTGCAAGCGGTGATCGGCATGGCGAACGAAACGAACAAGCTGGTGACGGGTTATCAGGTGGCGATCGACGAGCAGTTCAAGTTGCCGTTTGCGCTAGCGAAATAGAGGTGCGGCTGCGTTCCAGCGGTCGCCGAACACTTCACAGGCGCAGTAACCGTCAAAAAGGATTAGCTCGGGCGATGTTCTGGCAAAAGTGGAGGCCCGCCCGAGTGGGCGTGATCAGAGAGATGCGCTCGGACTGACGAGATGTTCTAAAATTGCGCTAAGCGTTTAGTTAGCGAATCCGCAGGATCATGTGATCTTCGTCAACGTAGGTGGAACCCGCTTTCAGCGCATTCGGTTCGGTGCCGAAGGTTTCGAATCCAAAAGAGCGGTAGAGTTTTCTCGCCGCTGTTTGAGATGTGGCCACCGACAACAAGACTTGTTGCAGAGTGGGATCCTGCCTGGCATTTTCCAACAGAGCGGCGATCAGAGCTTTTCCGACGCCTGTTCCTCTGTGCGCTCGGGACACGTACACGGCATAAATGCGCCCTTTATGGCTTTCTTTTAGCCCGGTCTCACGCAGGAAAGTAGCAGTCCCGATGAGGTTGCCGTTTTCGAAGGCTCCCAGATTGCAATTGCCCTTGGCTACGTCGCGAAATCCCACCGCAATCGTTTCCACGGAAGTCGCCCGATGTTCTTCAACAGCTTTGCCAAAAGCGAACGGCTCGGCCTGCAGAGCCTCCAGCCG
>Ga0137359_10000430_pt1 | contig 31987 bp, 20 predicted proteins | sample Mad1_40_16metaG_FD_108281 | JGI IMG/M metagenome (GOLD analysis project Ga0137359, IMG submission 108281) | Vadose zone soil microbial communities from Angelo Coast Range Reserve, California, USA - Mad1_40_16 metaG | ecosystem: Environmental > Terrestrial > Soil > Vadose zone | place: USA... | reverse complement strand
CCATTGGCCCAAGATTTCTAACTGCTTTCTTTTCACATTCATGCAAACTGCCTCTCGCGCATCCCCTTTGTTTTGATATTCATACAAAATGCCCCGGGGTAGGGGTCTCTTTCCCTCCCTTCTCTTTTCGGATCATTCGCCTCTCGCCAATGCTTCTCTTTCTTTAACTCCTTTACTTCCATCTATTTCCGCACACTTTCCGCAAACTGGCCCACAGAAACACGCGACATCCTCTGTGAACTCAACAGTTTGCGCGCACTTGCAAAGGATGGGGGATGGACATCCCTCGGCATTCCCGCAAAAATCTATCTCCCGCCTTTTCCATCGCTTACCATTTTTCCTTCCCACTTTCTGTTCGAGCGATCCTTCCTCCTCGCCCCCCATCCCTCCCAATTGACACTCCGCCCCTCGCGGCCTATAGTGGCGCACCTTTTTTCCGGGAGTCGCCGCTTGCTCCAAAAATTCTTCCTACTCGAGGAAAACGGCACCACCGTCCGCCGCGAACTTCTCTCCGGTCTCACCACGTTCCTCGCCATGGCCTACATCGTCGTCGTAAACCCGCGCATCCTCGCAGAAGCGGGTATGCCTGCCGACGGCGTCCTCTTCGCCACCTGCGTCTCCGCCGCGTTCGCCACGCTGGTCATGGGTCTCTGGGCCAACTATCCTATCGCTCTCGCGCCCGGCATGTCCCTCAACGCCTACTTCACTTATTCCGTCGTCATCGGCCGAGGCGTTCCCTGGCAAACCGCTCTCGGCGTTGTCTTTCTCTCCGGCGTAGTTTTCCTTCTTCTGACGCTCACCAAAATCCGCGAACGCATCGTCAACGACATTCCCGATTGCCTCAAGCACGGCACCGCCGCCGGCGTCGGCCTCTTCATCGCCTTCATTGGAATGCGCAACGCGAATCTCATCGTCGCCAATCCCGCCACTTTCGTCGGCCTCGGAAAACTTTCCGATCCCCGCGTGCTCCTCGCCGTCGCGGGACTTCTTCTCACCGCAATTCTCATGGCGCGTAAAATCACCGGCGCAATTCTTCTCGGCGTTCTTATCATCGCCGCCGCGGGAATCCCCTTCGGCCTCGCGCACTGGCCCGCGCAATTGTTTTCCTTGCCGCATCCGTCCGGAACATTTTTGAAACTGGATCTTCATTCCGCTGCGAAACTCGGCCTCGGTGAACTCATCTTCGTTTTCTTTTTTGTGGATCTTTTCGACAACGTCGGCACGCTCGTCGGCGTCTGCGAACAAGGCGGCTTCCTCAAAGACGGAAAACTTCCTCGCGCCAGCCGCGCCCTTCTCGCCGACGCCTTTGGCACCATGGCAGGCGCGCTAACCGGCACTTCCACCGTGACGAGCTACATCGAAAGCGCCGCAGGAGTAGCCGCCGGGGGCCGCACCGGCCTCGGCAATCTCGTTATCGCCGGACTTTTTCTTGCTGCCGCGTTTTGTGCGCCGCTCGTCGCCGCCGTTCCTTCCTACGCCACGGCTCCCGCGCTCATCCTCGTCGGCGCGCTCATGTGCGGCTCCGTCGCTCGCGTCCATTGGAACGATTTCACGGAAGCCTTTCCTGCCTTCCTCACCATCGTCGCGACGCCCCTCACTTTCAGCATCGCCACTGGCCTCAGCCTCGGCCTTCTCTCGTTCACTTTTTTAAAAGTCGGCGCCGGCAAATATCGCGAAATCAGCCCGCTCATCTGGGTCTTGTCCGCGCTCTTCCTGTGCCGTTACGCATTCCTAGGAGCGGAATAGTTGGATTTCTTTCAAACGAATTTTACAAATGGAGGTTTTGCAGAATGTTTCTTGGAGGAAGAAAAAAAGAAGAGAAAAATGGTCGGGGCGAGTGGATTTGAACCACCGGCCTCCTGCTCCCGAAGCAGGCGCGCTAGCCAGGCTGCGCTACGCCCCGACGGCTTAGAACAGTAAGGAATGACTTACTGCGCGAATCTCAGACTAACACATGAACTGGGCTCCGGCCAACAAGCGAACTTCTCATGCCGTTGAAAGACAAGCCGAATCACTTCGTTGGCCGGTGCTTGTCAGAGAAACCGACCGCTGGGAAGCCACTTGCTCCCCTGCGGTCGGTTGACGTCATTAGTTCTACAGACTTAGAACGAATACCGAGCGCCCACCTGCATCACTCGGGGGTTTCCCTGGATCTGGGTGAAGTTTGACCAATTGCTTGGTGCGTTCAACCGGAGGAGCCCGGCATCGGCGGATACACCGATGCCCGTTCTGGTAATATCAATCAATCCGAAACTCTGCTTGTTGGCAACGTTGAACACATCCCAGCGGAGCTGCAGCTGATGCTTCTCGCTCCAAGGCATTGTCCAGGTCTTCGCCAGCCCAAGATCCACGTTCATGTATCCGGGGAGACGAATGTAATTCCGTGGACCAACCTCACCCGGGTAGGCACTGCGGAAACTGTCGTAAATTGTTTTAATGTTGCAACCGCTGCCACCGAAAAGCTTTGGGGTTCCAGTACCACCGGCCGACGTTGGAGTTCCAATGCGAGTCGGACAGGTGTGGATCGGACCCAGCGGAGTTACGTTGGACTGGAAGTCCCAGTTGGTTGCCCATTGCCGGGAGTCAAAAGGCGAAGCTGCAAGCGGAAGTCCAGTATTCCAGCGGTAGATACCAGAAAGCTGCCATCCTCCGAGGATCGCCTGCGCTACCCCGTGCGCATTGCTCATAAAGGTTCTACCCCTGCCGAATGGCATTTGCCATACGGCAGAGACGTTTATGAGGTGCCGAATGTCGAAGTCGGAGCTGGCGTAGTTATCGCCTTGGCGAAGGGGATTGACGACAAAAGAGCCATTGCCGTTGCTAAAATCGCCAAACGCATCTTCCCCTTGTAGTCCAGAGGCGTCGTCAAAAGAGTGGGAAAAAGTGTAATTGAAATCCATTGTCAAACTATTGAGGCGCTGTCGCAGCGAGACCGTAAGAGCATGGTAGTTCGAATTCCCAATTGTGCTCCAGGCGGCCAGGGAGCCGTATTGCGGTTGCATGAATCGCGTAGGAAAACCGTTACGGAACAGCGCACTGTCTATATACGCTTGCGCATCCGTCCAGTCATTAGCCCTAAAAAACGCGAAGGGGTTGTCGCCGTTCCCCCGGCTCTGTAACCCGTAGAATGTCTGTGTAGGCGTCCAGGCTGGATCAAAGCAAGGTGTAGAAGGATCAGTGCCACAATCGCTTTGAACAATAGGATCAGCATTCATGATACCAACCAGGTTCGCCGGGAAAAGATTGTCGAAGAACGGGATGGATTGAATATAGGAAATATCCACGTTTTGCTGACGCTGTTTTTCCAGAATCGTTCCTGCCTCGTACCAGGTCATCCCGCTCTTCGGGTCACGGATGTTGTTGAAGGCAGTGACATCCCGGTGCAGCAGCAGACTGCGCGCCGCACGTCCGATGTAAGAGACGGATAGGGTCATGCCCGCGCGCATTTGTCGCTCGTAGGTTAAATTCCAGACGTATTCTGTGGGTGCATGCAAAGTGGAATCTACGCCGGACTCAATCCGCTCTCCCTCGTCGAGTGGCTGCGATAGCGGGAATACCAGACTGCCAGGCACGACAACGTTTGGCAGCGAACGGATGTCCTGATTGAAACCGGTAAACAACGGCCCTAGATTGCCAGCAGTCGTATCGTACGTGTTGGCCGGCGTGGTGTAGTTTGAAGTAAAGCCGAGGGTGTTGTTCAGGTCCCAATCGACTGCAAGCGCTTGACCATAGTAGTCATTCGTCAAGGCGAAGCCTCCACGAATTACGGACTTGCCAGCGTCGCCGAAGATTGAGTGCAAAAAACCGCTCGAATAATTTGGGGACCAAGCCACAGCGATACGCGGCTGGAAGTTATTCTTGTCCCAGTTGTACATTGGCTTTCCGCCGTTCGCTGGGCCAGAGCGATTAATTACGATGGGATCGATAAAGTTATTACCCTGAGCCGACGCGGCGATGCGCTGCTGAAAATAGGTCCCAAGGGGCACCGTGGGCTGCACTTCAAATCCCTTTGTTTCGTATACGGGACGTTCCAGGCTATACCGAAGTCCCAATGTAAGCGTGAAGTGGGGGCGAATTTTCCAAGCGTCCTGAATGTATTGCTCGTAGGCTTGCGTGGCAAAATTCCGAATGGCGGCCGCGCCTGGATTCAAGAGACTTCCGTCCTTATCGAAAGTGAAGTTGGAGGTGTATTGTGAGAAACGCCCGATAATGGCCGCTGCCGCGTTTTGTACTTCTTGGGTCGAGTTTAGCGATTGCCCAGCATTGGTGTCACCGGGCAGACCGTTCGCATCCAAGTAGTTTTGGAAATCCGTCGACATGTGGTCGCCGGCTCCAAGGTAAAAAGAAGAGTTTGTCACTGCGTTATCAAAAGAGTTGGCGAAGCTCACGCGAGAGTTGTTTATCTTTCTTATATCAGCACCAAATTGAATGGTATGGGTTCCATGGATCCACGAAACGTCGTCCGTGAAGTTGTGCACCGGCGTTATGCGGGTAAGTGTGTGCGCTTGACTGGTGGGTTGGAACACGGAGCGGAAACGGATGTCATTCCCGTTGCTGTCGCCACCCTGCGTGAAGGCCTGGCGGGTAAAGCCATAACGAAGGTTGTTAACCCAGTTGTTCCCAATTGTCCAGTTGTGGCCGGCAGCAATACCACGCGGATGGCTCCAAACTTCCGGTGAACTTGTATCAGGGAGCCATTTAGGAAGTGTCTGTTTATCATAGATTTCGTTCAGCCGGAAAAAAATGCTCTGCTTGCTGTTCAAGGTGTAGTCGAGCCGGGCGACGTGAGAGTTCAGTGCGATGGGTGCCGATGTGTTGAAGCGGAACCCGCCTGTATTCAATCCATCTCCGATCGACGTATCGTTTGCCGGATATTTGGCAGCCGCCGCAGCCAAGGCGTCGAGTGCAGCCTGATTAATTCCGGCCGCTTGAAAGACTTGCTGATTCTGAGACAGGTTCAACGAGGCCACAGGTGTGCTGCTGCAGCTTGGATTCGCGCAATACGAATAGTTAATCGTGCCTTGACCCAAATTGGACAAAGGAACAAGCCTTGTCGCGCTCGCGGCCGTAGCGTCACGCTTTCCTTCGTAGCTATAGAAAAAGAACAGCTTGTCCTTCACGACAGGTCCGCCGAGCGCACCTCCAAACGTGTTTCGAACCAGAGGCGTACGGGGCACGCCGGCAGCGTTGTTGAACCAATCGTTGGCCTCGAAAAGCGTGCCGCGGTAAAATTCAAATGCTGCTCCATGCCAACTGTTCGAACCTGACTTGGTAACCAGGTTCACTTGTGCGCCGGCTGAACGGCCCTGGTTTGCATTTCCGTTCGCTGTCGTGACTCGGAATTCTTCGATTGCTTCCGAATTAAGACGAAGCACGGGACCGTCGGTGATATTGCCTCTCTCGAGCGAGCCGATCACCAGGCTATTCGTGGTTTGGGGCAATGTGACATTTCCGGTTTGCGCGTTGTTAATATCCACTCCGTCTAGAGTAACGTTCGACTGATCTGCGCGCGCTCCCGTGACGTAGCCTTCTTGCGTGGCACCCGGCTGGAGGCTGAGTAAATCCGTCACCCCGCGGCCCTCTAGCGGAAGCTGGGCAATCTGACCGGAAACGAAGACGTTGCCCAAAGACGCGTCTTGGGTGTTGACGAGAGCGTCCTGCGCTCTTACGCTCACTTCAACCACTGTGCTGACCGCCCCTATGTTCAATTCTACGTTGCTCTCGGTCTGCTTCCCGATCAGAGCTTGCACATTGTCGAAGACCGTCTTGTTGAATCCCTTGGCCTCGACCTCAAGCCGGTAAGCGCCCGGTGTAATCAAGGCGAACAAATACGCACCGGTATCCGTTGACTGCATACTGCGCGTGGCATTGGTGGCAAGGTTTGTGACCGTGACCTTCGCGGAGGCAACTGGTCTACCTTGCGGGTCAGTAATCGTTCCACCGATACTGGAAGTGCCGGTTTGGGCGTGCACGCTTTCAGCCACTAGAAAGAGCAAGCAAAAAACCACCAGCAGGCTGAACAATTTAGAGGATGACGATTTCATGGAATACCCCTTTCGCGCACCTAATTGGATTTCTTCCAGCGGAAACTACCGGGAGGTACCAGGAGGTGACACAAAGAGTGTGGACAAAACAGAACGACCCCAACTCACCAAGAGAAAGTTTCACCGCGAAGAACCTGGCCCCGACATGCTTATTTTCTAGTTGAGACAGCTTTTAGGACGGGTGCCCGCGAAATGTCAAGGAAAGTTCCGAAAATTTAGATGATTTTAGGGCTTTATATCGGAAGTGTGTATTTGCAAGGGGCGTCGTGGAGAATTGAATTTGATGTGAGCCGTGCACGTTCGTCGACAATCTCCAAAAAAACAAACCGCCGGAGAGCGTTGGCTCTCCGGCGGCGAGGGGTTGTTGGTCCTATGTTTCGCTTAGAATTCGTATCTCAGCGAAAACTCCATGACTCGAGGTTTGGTCGACAATCTGGTGTAGTCCGCGAATGTCGAACCATACACGTCAAGGAACGAGTTCAGACTCAATGGGTCAAAGCGCTTGGAGTTACTCACGTTGTAGACGCTCCAATTGAATTTAATGCCGTGAGTGTCCTTCCACGGCATAATCCAGCGTTTCGAAAGCGATGCGTCCACGCTGAAAAACCCGGGGCCACGCAAGTTGTTTCGTTGACCAGCCTCTCCCGGGAAAGGTTCGCGGAAGGCATTGGCGTCGCTTGCGAAGTTGGAGAATGCGTTCACTTCACCGATGTTGGCCGGATTATAAAAAGTTCCGGTCTTGACTGGTGCGATTTGGATGCCGTTGCCGGAGAGATCCCAGTCTGTGGGCCACTGGAAACCGTTACCGACGCTGAACGGGAACCCGCTCGTCCACCGGCCAAGCCCTGCGATCTGCCAGCCGCCGATGATTGCATCAAGACCGCGGCCAACATTTCTTCCGATTGCCCGGTTACGACCGAAAGGCAGGTCAGCGATCCAGTTAGCTGTCATCTGGTGCGTCGTATCGAAATCGGAGACGCCACGGAATTGAAACTCGTTCCACGCGTTCTGGATTTGCCCGCCGTTCCCTCCGATCGTTCCGACGCGCTCGGCATCGGAAGCCAGGTCGATGGATTTGGAGAATGTATAGTTGAAGTCAAACTCAACTCCGTGAGAGAACTTGTGCTTTAAATCGACCTGCATCGCGTTATAGTTTGCCGTGCCCATCGACTTCCAGACATACAAGGTGGCAAATTGCGGATTGTAGAATGTGAACGGCTGACCGCCACCCGCCGCCGGGAAATAGCTATTTCCTGAGGCGCCAGATAGTCCAAAGAAATCAAGGATTAGCAATCCGGTCGTTTCATTCAAGCTATTGCCGCAGAAAAGGTCGTACGCGGCAACGACGGGAACGGTCGTTGAATTACTGCCGCAAGAGCCGGTCAGGTAAGCATCGCCGGGGGCCAGCGGCTGCAGGATGTCCGCCCAATACTGCGCAATGTTTGACGGCACCATAGAAGCGTTGAAATTATCGGTTGAAAGGCCGGTCCGATAAATCTTCGCAAGGGCGGTCGCCGCAGTGAAGTAGTCAACGCCCGTTTTCGGGTCCTTCAAATCAAGTGGCGTTGCTACGTCCAATTGGGTGAGAAGACGGCGAGAAAGCCTGCCGACATAGGAAACTTCCAGAGTGAATCCACCCGGAAGTTCACGCGCGACGGACAGGTCCAGTGTGTACGCATAAGGGGTCTTCAAGCCCTGATCAAGGCTCGATCCGATAAAGAACGTTCCCGAAGGAAATGTCTGCGGGAAGGTTGCGGCAGGCGCTTTGAGAAAAATTTGGTTCCCGTTCAGGTCTTGTGTTGGGATCGTGTGCAGATCCGCCAGCCGAGGAGCGTTGTAAGGGGACAAGAAACCCGCCGGATTGGTCAGTTCCGTGGAGAGACCAAACGAACCGTAACGGCTGAAATCGTCGGCTATGTTCTGGCCGAAGCGATCATAGACCATGCCAAAGCCGGCGCGAACCGAACTCTTACCTTCGCCAAAAATGCTGTGCATTAACCCACTCGTGGGTCTCGGTGCCCACGCGATTGCGACGCGAGGTCCGAAGTCCTTCTTGTCCATAGTGTAGTAACCGGGCTTGCCGTTCGCAGAACCCGACCAATCAAATGAGACAGGCGGATCATTGAGGGAGGCTTGTCCATTGAGTCCCTCTACAGCTCTGTTTTGGAACCAAGTACCCAAGTTGGTAGTCGGCTGAACCTGCAGTTTGTTGGTTTCCCACGGCGGAGTGAAGAGAGACCATCTCACGCCTAAAGTCACGGTAAGGGTCGGCTTAACTTTCCATGTGTCTTGCGCGTAAAATTCGTAGCCATTGATGGCAAAACGACGCTTCAGAGCAGAGCCATCGGGCAAGGCTGTCCCATCGCGGTTAAAGTTATAGCGGGCATCCACTTCCGTGACCATGCCGAGAAGAGCCTGCAAGGGAAAGTCATACGAATTGGCAAAGCTCGGATCAACAAACGGTGTTCCATTTACGGTACAGGAATTCGGATCTGAACTTGCACATGTGTAAGCTGGGTTCAATGGCGATTTCTTCTGCGCATAGCCAGACAAGGTCGTCCAAGAGGCGTTAGCACTGCCGTCGCTGAAGGAAGTTAGAGTGCTATTGCTAGGAGTGCGCAAGAATGAAATCTGAGTTCCAAACTGCCACTGATGCTTGCCTCGAATCCAGGACAGGTCATCCGAAATCGTGTTAATGGGGCGTTGGAAGCTGTTGGAACGTGTGACGGCTCCCGTTTGATCGTTCAAACCGCGGAAGTAAATCCAATCCACGTTCGAATTTCCGATTTGACCGACGCTCTGGCGGACCAGTCCGTAACGAAAGTTGTTGATTAAAGAGTTGGTGAGAACGGCGTTGTAGTTTACGACGATCCCCTTGTTGTAGTTGACCGTGTCATTGGAGGGCGGCTGTCCAGGGAGGAAGGGAGTACCGGCAAAATTCTGATTTCGCACGGCTCCGGTCACGGACAGGCGATGCCTCGCATCGCGAGTAATGTTGTAGTCCAAGCGCGATATGTAGACATTTTCCGTGTCAGAAATGGGTGCACTGAAGTTGAAACAGCTGTAATTCAGGCCATCACCGGCGTTGTTGCAATTCGGCTTAGGAAAAGAGTCCAGATATTGCAGAACCGCAGTGTTGGGCCCGAGTCCGAGAGGATCCATGTTCTTGATTGTCTGAGGTGAGAGCGCATTGTTACCCGTCTGAATGGCGTAACTCGTTCCGCTTAGACCGGTAACACTTCCGCCGGCACACAGTGTCGGGTCGGCACAGTTGTACTGCATGATTCCGTCCCGCATCGTGAGCGAAGGTACAGCAACGGTTTGACTTTGAGCCTCGGCGCGTCTGGTACCCTCATAGTTCATGAACAAGAACACACGATCTTTCTTGATCGGACCTCCGACAGAAGCACCGAAAATGTTGCGGATCAACTTGGGGGCTTTATTGCAACTTGGATCACCGAGGGGCGTTCCATTATTGATGCAGTTCTGCAGCTCGCCATTTTTCACAAAGAAGTCATTCGCGCTCGTGTAGGTATTGCGGTGATATTCGTAAGCCGATCCATGCAGGGAGTTTGTGCCGCTCTTGGTGACGAGGGCCACTTGAGCGCCGGAACTGCCACCCTGGTCCGCATTGTAATTGCTTGTTGAAACGCGAAATTCCTGCACTGAATCCAGCGTGACCGGCAGGACGGACGTAAACGCAGCTCCCCCCTCATCATTAACGGAAACTCCATCTACGGTCACATTGCTTTGGTCGCTTCGCGCTCCGTTCACTGCTCCCTTACGGGTATCGAACGCTGGAACGTCATCACGATTATTCGGATAGGCAACGCCCGGCTGCAATGAGAGAAGCTCCGGGACATTGCGGCCTTCCAGAGGCAGGCTCTTCACTTGCGTCTCACTAAATGCGTTTCCAATTGAAGCGTCGACTGTGTTGATGGTGGCTGTCTGCGCCGAAACCTCCACGACTTCCGCAGCCGTGCCAACCTCCAGCGTTACATTCACCGTAGCAGGCAGGTTTACAAGGAGTTGAAGGTTTTTCTGTTCATGCTTTCGGAAATTTGCCTGCTCCACAATCAACGAGTAAGTGCCCGGCGGCAAAACGAGGAACTCGTACTCGCCTGCAGGCCCTGTTTTCGTTTCGCGAGTCAAATTCTGTTCCGGATTCGTCAATTTCACGGTTGCGACGGCTATTGCAGCTCCGGTTTTATCCGTTACGACTCCGTGGAGAGACGTCGTGCCGGTCTGCGATAGGCATACGCATGCAAAGAGTAGGACCGCCAAGTTCAGCTGAAATACCTTACGCAAAATATGAGTACACTTCATGTACAGCTCCTTTCGCGCGCCGGTATGGAAATTAGTTCGAGATAATTCGAGCTAAAGGCAGGATGAACCCGAGGAAATATGACCCGACAAGAAAGTGTGAACGCGACCACTCACGCTATTGGACACTTTTCCAGAATCCCAGGTACCCCGTCCCACCACCACTCGTCCGTCAGGTTGAGATAGTTTTTAGGACAGTTGAGGATGTTCTGTCAAGAATTGTTATTTCGATTTAATACTTTCGTTTTGTTTATATGGACGGGAAAAATACTCTATCTAAAAATTCCCGAAGCGGAGAAGCTTGGCGCCGGTAATGGCCTTTATGTTGCCGATTGACTCCAAGATAGAGGCGGGAACGTCACCGTCCAAGCGAACAAGAGAAACGGCCTCCGCTCCGCGGGCGGCCTCGCGCCGGCCGAGGGCAAAGGTTGCGATGTTCACGCCGAGCTTTCCGAGAGTGCTTCCCACCTGACCGATGACACCGGGTTCATCGTGATTGCGCAGATAAAGGATGGTTCCGGCGAGCTGGGCTTCGAGAGAAATTCCGTCAATCGCCAGCACGCGCGGGGAGCCGTCGTGCAGAACGGTGCCCTCGGCAGTGAAACCGACTCCGCTGGGCTTTTCCGGGAGCGTGGAGACCTCCAGCGTGTTCGGGAAGCCGTGTTCGCGGCGTCGCGTTTCTTCTTCCACCGATAAACCGCGAGAGGCGGCGACAGCCGGTGCGTTAACAACGTTCACTTTTTCGTCGAGGACCGCATTTAGGACGCCGGCGAGAACGGCGCTGCGCAAAAGATGCGTGCCGACTTCCGCGACTTCGCCTGCATAGCGGATTCGAATGCGGCCCGGGCGCGTTTCGGCTGCTTGCGTGACGAGCGAACCGAGGCGCTCCGCCAATTCGAGATAGGGCCGCACGCGGCGGTACTGGTCCGCGGAGAGTGCCGGCAAATTCACAGCGTTTCGAATGATGCCTTCGGCCAAGTAATCGCGGATTTGCACGGCGACTTGCGTGCCGACTTCTTCTTGTGCTTCTTGCGTGGAGCCGGCGATGTGCGGCGTTCCAACGACGTTGGGCAAGCCGATTAGCGGTGAATTTTTCGGCGGTTCTTCGACAAAGACGTCAAGGGCGGCACCGCCGAGGCGTCCGCTCTTAAGGGCCTCGGCCAAGTCGGCTTCGTTGATGAGTTCGCCGCGGGCTGCGTTGACGATTCGTGCGCCCTTTTTCATTTTTGCAATCGAGGCGGCGTTAATCATGTTCGTGGTTGCGGGACTGAGAGCGGTGTGCAGAGAGATGAAGTCGCTTTCGGCATAGAGCTTATCGAGCGGAACGAGATCCACCTGCAATTCTTTCGCGGCGGATTCGCTGATATATGGATCGTAGGCGAGGACGCGCATGTCGAAAGCTTCGGCGCGGGAGGCAACTTCGCTGCCGATGCGGCCGAGTCCGATCAAGCCGAGGGTTTTGCCGCGCACTTCGGTGCCGGAGGAGGATTTTTCCCAGCGACCTTCGCGGAGGGCTGCGTCGAGTTTGGGAACCTGGCGGGCGAGAGCGAGGAGCAACGCAAAAGTGTGTTCGGCGACGCTGACCGCGTTTCCGCCGGGCGTGCTCATGACCAGGACGCCGCGGCGCGTTGCTTCCTGCAAGTCAATGTTGTCCACGCCGACGCCGGCGCGGCCGACCGCGCGAAGTCTGGGAGCTTTCGCAAGGAGGTCTGGCGTGACGCGCGTGGCGCTGCGGACGATGAGCGCGTCGGCATCGGCCAGCTCCGCGCCGATTGTGTCCTTCGTCGTGACAACGACGTTCAGGCCGGGCGTTTTCTTGAGGAGGTCCACTCCGCGTTCGCTAATCTTGTCCGCAACAATGACTTTCATGAGTTCCCTTCGATTTTGAGCTGCAAGCCGCCGAGCGCAAGGGCGGTCCCGCGCTTGTATCGGAAACTAACCAAATTAAAGCCCAGAGGAGAGGGTGTCAAATTAGAAGATGAAATAGGACGGCTATTGCTCTGTTATAGTTTCATCAGGAGAGCGTGAGAATGAGCCTCAGCGAGACGATTCAGAAAGACATTGTTACGGCGATGAAGAGCAAGGAAGAGATGAAGCTGGGCGTGTTGCGAATGGTGAAAGCGGCGATTCAATTGAAGGAAGTGGAAAAATTGCGCAAGCTGGATGATCAGGAGTCAATTCAGCTGCTGCAGACGCTGGTCAAACAGCGGAAGGAATCGATTGACCAGTTCGCGAAGGGCGGAAGGCAGGATTTAGTTGACAAGGAACAGAAGGAGCTGGTCATTTTGGAGCATTATTTGCCCGCGGGCCCGTCGCAGGCGGAAATGGACGCGGCCGTGACGAAAGCGATTGCGGAGACCGGCGCCAATTCGATGAAGCAAATGGGAGCCGTGGTGAAAGCGGCGAAAACAGCGCTCGAAGGAAAGACGGTGGACGGAAAGGCGTTGAGCGATCTGGTGCGCGAACGGCTTGCGAAATTGGGCTAGCGAAAGCTGACGAGGTGGCCACTGCTTCGAATCAAGACGATCGCAACTCACTGGCGCTGGCTTTGCTGCGTATTTGCGTCGGGATTCTCTTTCTGATTTTTGCCGAGTACAAAGTGTTTGGGACGCAGTTCACGCTGCATGGCGGGTTTCAATTTTGGATCAACCGATTTCTGGAAGACGGTGCGTATCCTTTCATGAGGCCGATCCTGAAGAACTTCGTTCTCGCCCACGCGACTCCACTGGCCTTCTTTGTGGCATATGGCGAACTTGCGATCGGCGTCTCGCTCGTTTCGGGAATTCTGGTGCGAGCAGCCAGTTTTTTCGGACTCGTCTTCATGCTGAGTCTGCTTTTTTCTTCCAATTATCCGGGAACGAACGCGCCGTTTTGGCAATACTTTGGAGCATCGCTGGACCATTCGGTGCTGGCGCTGTGTTTTCTGGCGTTTTTGATTGGGCACGCGGAGGCAAAGCTTTCCGTGAGTAATCTGCGCAGAAATTCGAAAACTGCTTAGTTTTGCAGACCTCGAGCGCACGACCTGGTCGGCGGTGGAAGAACGGAGAGTGCGAGACGAAGAGGCTTAGGATTTCGGCTTGAGCACCGCAGTGTTGCGCTCGTCGCCGGCGATTGCACGATAGAATTTCTTCAGCTCTTCCAATTTGTTCACCGGGACGCTGAGTTCTTTCACTTCAAGACTGCGCGTATATCGAAGTACGTCCCCTGCTGCCTCAGTCTTGCTGTGATAGCTCGCAAAGCTGTAATCGAGGTCCACGGGTGGCGGCAAGTCGTCCACTTCGTACCCAGAGGGGAGCTGAATTTCGATCAGGTCAGTATCGCGGCGAGGCCCTTCAAAAATTACGGGAAACTGGCGGGATTCCTTTGTTTCGAGAAGCGAGCTCGACTTTGTGCCCAAAACGCGAGGCCGAATCACCAAGAGATTGCCCGCGGACTTGGCATAGGAGGCAGCCACAAAAGAAAAATCAAAGCGAAAAGGAAGCTCGCGCTCCTGAAGATTTATCATGCTGGCTTTCGTGACTGAAAAATTAGGAAGAGACTGCGAAAGGAGATTTTCGATGGGCTTGATCCGGTCAGTGTCTTTGCCTACAGACTTAAGAGCGGCGCGCATCTCGGCAGCCTGATCTCCCAAGCGTGCGTCCTGGACTTGACCGGATAGTGTTCCCGTCTGCGTTAGAGAAAGCTTCGCGACACGACGAACACCGCTGCTCTCGGCGGGGAGTTGAGGAACTTTAACGAGTTCTCCACCTTCCGACGACACCAACAGCGCATAGCTCCCTTGTAGCTCTCCACGCAACTCCCCAAAAGGAGTGTATTCGTCCGTCGGATCGAAGATGAGCAATTTCCCGAGCTTTGGATGCTCCATGATGAGTTTGAGCGACGGGCTACTTGCGCCGTCGGGAAGTTTAATTGCCAGAATGACATGATCAAACCATCTGGTGGCCGGTGTGTCCGGGGTGATCGTACCGCGCACCGTGTTGATATCCAGGTAGTAGGACTCAACGCCAATTTCACGCAGCATTGAGCTCAGCAAGGTGGCTTTGTCTTTGCAGTCGCCGTACCGGTGCGTAAAGACGTCCGGCGCGGGATGGGGCTGCCAGCCTCCAATTCCGAGCTGAATAGCGACATAACGGATTTCTTTTTGCATGAACGCCGCGAGCGCGTTCATTTTTGCAAGAGGAGTCGCCGGTCCGCTAGTGAGTTGGGCGACCTTCTGCTTGATCTCGGGAGAAGCGTCGCGACGGCCGCTGGAGAGGTTTTCCTCCCATTTGGCCATGGAGTTCCAGTCCTTGAAGCCAGAGTTTCTGCCGTTGTCGGGGAACAACGAAACAATCATCAGGGAGGCGACGCTCTCGAAAGGCGGCATCTGATCTTCCGGGCGAATCGCCTTTACGTCAGAAACAACCCATTGAAACTGCTTGTCGCCGCTTGGAGTGGGAGCGATGCTGGGGTGGTTTAGCCAAACGGCACGGTAGTCCCAACCGGACGCGAGTTGCAAAGTGTAGTGAGCCTCTCTGACCGGAACGGTGGATTGGAGGGCCCAAAAATCTTGTAAAACGTAAGGCTGCCTCTCGATTTCGATTTCGTAGCCGATGACGTTTCCCGGGTCAGAAGCGGGGATTTGCAGGATTCTGGACTTCACGTCGCTCACAAGTTCGCCGTTCTCTAATCCGGTCAGTGAGGTTTCCAAGCTATCCTTGTCCTTGACTTCGTAGTCTTTGCCCTGGGCAGGAATGCACCAGCCGTGCATGCTGACTACGCGCGTCTCGGAACTGATATCGGCTTGTACTCTCCCGAAATTTCGCCCCTCCGGCCGGAGGATTTTATAAGCCCTTCGCTCGACGCGCTTCAGCTTGCCGTTGCTCTGAACGCTCAGTACGACATCCGAATAGAGCAAGACGGCGGCGGTCTTTTCGTCGGGGGGGGCGGGCAGCGAAGCGTTTGCCACCGAATGCATCCAATACGGGGCATCGCTGTTCGCCTTGCAGGTTGGCGCAGAACAAAACGCAAGGAGAACCAGCCCTGACGCAGCAGAAATCTTTTCAACGAAGCTGATTCGAGGCATTGCCCGATCCTGGTTGCAGCATGACTTGCTCTTCATCGCCGGTTCTTACGATCTGAAAAAAAAACTGCAAGATGGGGTAATTGTCTTTCGCGACCATGGTGAGATCGCTGCGGAGCGTACGCGACAAGTGCAATGAACCGTTCTTATCCTCCGCTTTGAAGGAATAGGCTACGGCTTTCCCATCCTGATTTTGTGAAGCCGGAAGTGTTACGACCTTCCAGTCGAGGGGCAATTGGATGTTGATTTCGTCCGTCTTTTGATAAGGATACGCGAAGTAAACGGGATAAATCCGATTTGCGTGGGAGAAAACCTGTTTTTCCGAAGCCGAAAACAAGCCGACCTGCATCATGGCTCGTTTGCCGGCTCCGGTGAGCCAGCCGGGCACCTTCAGTGAGAATTCGGCGATGAGATTTGGCGTAGAACTGGACCAGTCCGGTTTGTTTGTGAGTTCCAGCTCAACTCCAACCGGGACGGATTCCTTGACGAGATCCTCAAGGAGTTTCTTGCGAGTGGGCTCGTCTTCATTGCGTTCGTCGATCCTCATCCAAAGAGCGTCTAGCCCGGAATAGGTCACCGTGAGTTTTCCTTCCAGTGTTCCATCAGTGGCCAACTTGAGTTCAGCTTTGCGTTCGACGCGGGAGTCGCTGCTGGGCGGCAGGGGTGTTTGCACCCAAGCTCCACCGTCCTTGGTCAGCTTCAATCCAGTGACGCCGGTCTCGTACCAGGGCAAGTAGCCGTAGGGCGTGAAAACAGTGCCAGGATCGAAGTAGCGGTCTTGACCGTTTACCTTTACAAGCACGACGTTGTCGTTCAATTGGTGAGGATTCATGATCCCTTGATTGAAGAAGTAGTCGCTGCGTCGGGAAATAAGAACCGGGTAGGCTTCGAATCCTGCGGCGCGCGCCAGAGCAAGGAAGAGCCAGGTGACTTGGCGCCCGTCGCCATATCCACGTTTCCATAAGTCCTCAACGTTGTTCACATCTTTTTGCTTTTCGCGCTTCAGCTCCTGCTCCGATTTTTCTTTCTCAAAGGAGAGATTGCGCACCTGTTGAACGCGCGCATAAATCTTTTGCAGTTTCGCTTCCGGGGCATCGCCCGGGGACACGATTTGCGAAACAGCCTGCTCCATCGCCTTCTTCTTGTTCACAAAGTTTTCAGCGGCGTCGCACTGCTTCTTCCCCTCCTGTTTCCAAAACTTGACGGGATCCTTCTCCGGCACAACATCTTCGGTGTAAATGAAATCCACGCGGTACTTCAGCTCATTTTCCGGCGGCATGTAATCTTCTACGTGGAATGCCGGCACATTTTGCGTTTCAAGGCGTATCGTGCTTCCTTCATTTTTTGCGGGACTCGTTCCATTGGGCAAACTTTGCGTCCAGCGCAGGGAGTAGTTTGGATTGGGCTTTAGAGAGAATTTTGCATGCTTCGTGAACAGCTCATCGCTCAAAACCCATCTTGAATCGAATACGTATTCGAAGTCGTTTGTGTAGTGGTATTCGATGATGCTTCCCACTTGAACATCCGGCAGAGTGATTGTCTTCGCGAGAAACTTAACTCCTTTCGCCTTGACGATGGTTTGCTCATAGACCTTACCGTCAAAATTCGTGACGGTTCCGTCGGGCCTTATGGTTCGCGCCTTTATGCTGTGAATATTCTCCCACTGCTTAAGAAAAGGGATCTGGACATCGGCGTATTTGCGCCCCTCTTCCGTCAAAATCTTGATTCGGACGTAATCGTATTCGTGCGCGTTTTGTCCGTCGTCGCGGTCCACCTGCCGGTACAGAATGATGGCCGGAGCGCCAGGGGCTTCCGGAACGCTGGTCATCTTCAGTTCTTCGGGAGTGATGGGCTGCCACTCGTCAGCGCAGGCAGGCCGCGAACCGATCGAAAAGGCCGCAGCCAATCCCATCAAGATCAACGACACCACTCGAAAGCGTCGCATCAACATGCGGTCTCTCCTTGGCAGCGAATCTGTTTTTCTGCAGCTTTTTCTTATGCGTGTGTGGGCCCGGAGTCTTGTCTAGAGTCGTGGAACCGCTCAGGACCTGTAGCACAGCTGCAGAACACATTTCCCAGTTTGGAGAAAACTACAGGGAGGGTCACTCACCTGTCAAGAGAACGCGTGGAAATCGTGTTGTCTTGCTGGGCACTTAGCTTGAGTGGAAGGAAAAGACCCGTTTTCCATCCGCCACGCTGCAGGAACCACTTCCCCACGGGCGCCGCCTGCGGCATAATCCCCGCGCACCTTTCCAACCCAGTCTCGCCGCACCGCGAGGGAGGACGATGTGAACAACCGCCCGTGGAGTTCCACCGCGCCACCAGGAGAATTTCGCACTTACATTGCGACGGAGGAAACGCTCAAGGAGTTCACATTGCGCGCGGTGATTCTCGGCGCGCTGTTCGGACTGCTGTTCGGGGCAGTGACCGTGTATGTGGGTCTGCGAGCCGGGTTGACGGTTTCCGCTTCGATTCCGATTTCCGTGCTGTCCATCAGCATACTGCGCGCGTTCGGGCGATCGACGATTCTCGAAAATAACGTGGTGCAAACCACGGGTTCGGCGGGCGAATCGTTGGCCGCGGGAGTGATGTTCACGATCCCCGCCCTGATCTTTCTGGGGTTTGGAAAAGAGTTCACGTTCTGGAGAATTTTTCCGCTGGCGCTGCTCGGCGGTTGGCTGGGTGTTCTGTTCATGGTTCCGCTGCGGCGGCAACTGATTGTTAAAGAACACGGAAATCTTTCGTTTCCCGAAGGAACAGCTTGTGCCGACGTGCTCGTTGCCGGTGAACGGGGCGGCTCGTTTGCGGGGCGCGTGTTCTGGGGACTCGGGCTCGGCGGAGTCTATACGTTTCTGATGAATACGGTGCAGGCGTGGACGTCGCAGCCCGAAGCGCGTCCAAACTGGTTTCCCGGTGCTTCGTTCCGTGCCGCAATCACTTCTGAGTATCTCGGCGTGGGTTACATCATCGGGCCGCGCGTTTCGGGAATTCTGTTCGCGGGCGGAATCATTTCGTGGCTGGTAATCATGCCGGCGATCAAGTTTTACGGGCAGCTCGCCAATAATGTGCCGATCTATCCTTCAACAATTCCCATTCCGCAGATGAGTCCAGATCAACTCTGGGGCACGTACATTCGTCCCATGGGCGCAGGTGCGGTGGCCGCTTCGGGCCTGATCACTCTTCTCCGCACCATGCCCACGATCGTCTCCGCGTTGCGCGCAGGCCTCAAAGATGTTCGCGCAGAGGGGGCGGGACAAGCGGCTTCCACAGCTCGCATTGATCGAGAAGTTCCGATGCGGACGGTAGTGCTCGGCTCGATTGTGATCGTTGCGATGATTTGGGTGCTTTTGACGTTTCACCCAATTCCGGGGGCGGAGACGCGTTGGTATCAAAATATGTTCGCAGGCGTTTTCGTGGTCGTATTCGGATTTTTGTTCGTGACCGTTGCCGGACGCATCAGCGGCTTGCTGGGAAATTCTTCGAATCCGATCAGCGGCATGAGTATCGCTACCTTGATGGCCACGTGCGCAATCTTTTTTGTAGCGGGATGGACGGCGCCGAATTATCAAGTACTCGCGCTGATGATTGGCGGTGTCGTTTGCATCGCCGCTGCAATTGCGGGCGCCACATCACAGGATTTGAAGACCGGCTATCTGGTGGGTTCGACTCCCTACTGGCAGCAAATGGGTCTGCTGGTTGGCGTGACCATTTCCACTCTCGCGATTGGAACGACGCTCAACCTGATGAATCAAGGCTTGCAAAAATATATTCCCACGCAAATCCCGGTGAACGTTCAGTCGCTGCCTGTCGGCGTAAAGGTCGAGCAGGAGTCGTTCACATACCAGGGAAAGTCGTATGTATTGCTCAATTCTCTTGGCTCGCATGAAGTTCCCGACGGCGAATACCTTTTCGACCGTGGGTCACACCAAATCGAGTATCAATGGGCGCAAGGCATCGGCAGCGACAAAGCTCCAGCGCCGCAAGCGCGCCTGATGGCAACCGTAATCAGCGGCATCTTAAATCAGCGGCTGCCGTGGCGGCTGGTGTTAATGGGCGTCTCGCTTGTAATCGCCATCGAGATTCTAGGAATTCGTTCGCTTGCGTTTGCAACGGGTTCGTATCTCCCACTGGGTACCACTGCCGCGATGTTTGCCGGAGGGCTCGTGCGAATGCTCGTCGAGGCCACGACGAAAAAGAAGGATGAGAGCGAAGCCAGTCCGGGAGCGCTCTATTCCAGCGGGCTCATCGCCGCGGGCGGCGTGTTCGGGCTACTGGGAATCGTTATCAATCTTTTCCAAGACCCGGAAATTTCAACTCGCGTTCCAGCCTGGGTGACAAATCTTCTGCGCCTGCCGTGGCGCGCGGATCTATTTTCCTTCGGCCCGAAAATCATGGGTTCTCTCGCGACGAACAATCTTTTCGGTATCTTCATGTTCGCGATGCTGGCCGCGTCGCTTTTCTATTTCGCGCGCAAGAAATTGGATTAGATTTCGCGCGAGGACGAAGGCTAATCGAAAAGAATTTGAGCAAGCCAACTGTTGCGAGCGGCATCCGAATCAAGTTCGCGGCGGTTTGATTTGCGCGTGGGTTGGTAATTCTTCACAACCTCTCCCAGCGATTGAACATCGCCGGGCGCGGGAGACATGAGATATTCAAGAAGACCAGGAGCACAAGCGATCTCCACTTCTTCGTCGGCGGTTTCTCCAAGCACTAACGGTATTAAACATTCTGTCGACATGAAACTACATAAGCATCCTTATAAAAATAAATTTGCGTGCCAATTCCCAAAGTAAGAGTCCTGACGAGCAGCCAAGAAAACCAGGATTGCGGAGCGCAGTGCGGCGGCGCTCCGCAAGCTGATTGTTAACCGGCAGAGTCCGCTTCTGCCGTGTCAACAAACCAAAGCCCTTGCAATCCATGCGAACCAGAAAGAGTTGTTACAACTGTTGTGCAGCGGTGCGGCGCTGCTCCGAGTTCTCTCCCCACTTCGATGAACCTGCAGGGATGATCATGGGCACGCGGCGGCGGTACTCTGCGTACTCGCGATGGAAGCGAACCAGATCGCGTTCTTCGAATTGAATCGCTACCAGAATGTATCCCGTCGTGGCCAGGGCGAAGACAAGATGCGCCGCTGTCATCACTGGAGCCGACCAGAAAACGAGCAGCCAGCCTACGTACAAAGGGTGGCGCACGAAACGGTACGGCCCTGGGGTTCGGAATCCAAGCGCTTGATAAGGACGGCCCAGCAGATTCAGCCAAACCTGCCGCAATCCGAACAGATCGAAATGATTGATGAGGCAGGTGGAAACGAACACGGTTATCCAGCCGAAGGCGTACGAGGCCTCAAGCGCCAGGCGGCCGTAGTCGTTCTCAATGCTCCAAATTACGCCTCCCATTGGCTGCCATTTCCAGAAAAGCAGAATCAGTGCGACGCTGCTAAGAAGAACATACGTGCTGCGCTCGACGACGGCCGGAACGATGCGGGTCCATGCGGTCTTAAACCATTGCCGGGCCATTACGCTGTGCTGAATGGCAAACAAGCCCAGCAAAGCGGAATTTATCGCCAGCGCGTACAGGAACGAAGACTGGCGGCCGGAATCAATGGATTTCGGAACGCCGAAATTCCCTATAAAACCGATCGCGTAAAGAAACGTCGCGAAAAATACCAGATAGCAAACGACGCCGTAAAGGAGCGCCGTGACTCTGTTAAACATTTTTATTCCTTCTCCTCGGGGCCGCTCGAGAGTTGTATCGTCGAAGTGAGCTTGAGCGGCCCCCAAGGCCTCTTATTAAGGCTTAGTGGGACTGCTGGAGTCCTTTGGCGGGGCTGATTTATTTCTTCCATTTTTCTGACGCGAGAGGCGAAGGCCGCATTCATTGGGCAAGAGTCGGGCTTGTTCTCTCCAAGCCACAACACTGCTGGCGGATGCAGGGTTGGCAACAATTAATGAAAGCGGTTGGGGTCGTAACTGAAGTTGACGAGCCCGTCGCGATAGTCAATCTTCAGGTCCATCTGATAGAGCATGGCAAAACCAAGAAAACCTGAAATTTCCACGCCGGCATGATTGCTGACGGAGGAGGTGTCGAAGGCGACCATATCTTTGGCCGGTTGACGGAAATGAGAAAACGTAAGCGTAATTTCGTCGGCGGTGAAGACGTTATTGACCGCTCCGCTCAAACCCTTCACCTTAAGATTGGACTCGGAACGAACTTTCGTGGCTTCGCGGGCGGCCGCGGGAGAGATCGTGTCGCTGAAGGCGCCCGTATCGATCAGAAAAAGCTTGGAAGGGAGTTCGTTGATGCGCGTGGGAATCAGCAACATGTGATTGAAGCGATAGACTGGGGTGAAATCCTTGAACTCTTGGGGAATGACCCGGTCACGGAAACGGGCGATGCCGGGATATTGGGCGACGAGCGCCTTTTCCGCGTCGGAAGGAGGCGGCATGGGAGGCAAAGGAGTGAGATGAAGTTTGTAGTTCGGGAAGTCAATATCCACCAGAAAAGAACTGAAGACATCGGAACCAATAAATCCGTCTTCCTCCGCCACTGAGTTTCGATCCGCAACCTCGACGAGGCATCCCTGAAATTCGAGATTGCCGATTTTGATGGAATTGGCAGTGCCGATATACCCTGCGACGCTGCCCTTGTCACCGATACCGTGGAAATCCGTTTTTGCCACGGCTTCCACACCAGCCTTTTGTGCCATTTTACGATTGATGAGAATGCCCGACGCGCCGCTATCTAGTAAGAGTTTGCCTTTTGCGCCATTGATTTCTACTTTCAGGCCGTAACCGCGGATGCGCTGCGCGCCGTACAACAGACGTTCCATCTCTTGATGCGATTCACGGACCCCACCGACCAGGCGACAACCCTTGCGATTCTTTTCCTCCGCTTCCGCCATGGCGACGAGGCTGGTCTCGAGATGCTCGCGCTCGTCCGAATCTTCGTCAGCCCCTTCCTTGAGATAGCCCTTTAGAGCGGCGATGCGTTCCTTACGCGTCAGCGTAAAGAGCCAGCGCTTGTGAATGTCGGGGTCGTCCGGGTCACGTTGATTGGCCAAGTCAAACTGAAGTTTTGCGTGCTGGTAAACAGAGGAAGCCCAATAAATTCTGCCGAGGCCCCAGTAGGCGCGCGCTTCCGTGGTGTTTGCCTTCACCAGCGGCGTAAGAAGTCCCAGCGATTCCCCCAGGCGGCCCTCGCGGAACCGCACTTCCGCGACGGCAACTTTGGCGAAATCGGAATTGGGCGCAAGTTCAAGCGCCTTTGCGGCGGCAGTATCCGCTTCAGAAGCGCGATGTTGTTTGAGATAAACGCGGGAGAGCCCGGTGTAAGCAAGCGCCGAATTGGGATCCGACTTGAGAATGGCGTTGTAGGCGGCCTCCGCTTCGGAAAACTTTCCGGTACGCAGGAGCTGCTGAGCCTCAAGGACCGGAGCAGGAAGCGGAGCCGGAGCGGAAGTTGCCGGCACATACGAAACCGAAGCATGGGGCGTCTGTGAAGGGGCTGGCGCGGGAGCAGTCGTGGACTGAGCGAAGACGACAGCCGGCAAAAGCGGGATTGCTAGAGCAAGATAAAGATGCCGATCAAAGCTGTTCATGGCTCTTGAGAGTCATTCCTGATTTTGTAACAGCTACTCTATGAAATATCGAAACGCAAGGGAAGCGCGGGTGCTTGGACTGTAAATAGTCTGGGCGTTACCGAACGGAGGCAGGTACGAAAATTTGAGTGGGAGACAGGAGGAAAGTCACGGACACTAGGGGGGAGCAGGAACCGCGTCCAAGCTATTGGAAAAAAGTGCGAAATCTGGAAGTGTGAATCCGGGGAGTTTGGGGGCCTGGCCGAGTTTGGCCGAGTTCGATTGGCTGTGCTATAAGTTTGTGTCTTTATATAGGGTTGAAGACTAGTGCCTTTCATCAATTTTCCTGCGCGCGAAATCAATTGCAAGCTGGTGTACTACGGTCCCGGTCTGGGCGGAAAGACCGCGAATCTGCAATGGGTCTACGACCACACGGGCCAGAATCAGAAGGGAAAGATGGTTTCGTTGGCGACGGAGACGGACCGTACGCTGTTTTTCGACTTTTTGCCCCTGGATTTGGGCACGGTGCGCGGATTCAAGACGCGCTTTCATTTATATACGGTCCCTGGACAGGTTTTCTATGAAGCAAGCCGCAAGCTGATTTTGAAGGGCGCGGACGGCGTGGTGTTCGTCGCGGATTCGCAGGAAGAGCGGCTTGACGCGAATTTTGAAACGCTGGAAAACCTGCAGGAGCACTTGAAAGAGCACAACCTGAATTTCGACACGATTCCCTACGTGCTGCAATTGAATAAGCGCGATTTGCCGAATGCGATGAGTGTGGATGCGCTGACGAAGCAATTGCAGAAAAAGGGCGAGCCGGTGCTCGAAGGCGTGGCGATTCAGGGAGTGGGCGTGTTTGAAACGCTGAAAGAAGTCGCCAAGCTCGTCCTCGCCGAATTGAAAAAGGGCGGTTAGCCTTTCTTCAATAAAGTCTGAAAGTTACCTCGATCGGAACCTTTGTTGAAACGGGCCGGGCATCGACCGTCGCAGGCTCGCACCGCCATGTCCGGACAACCTCCAGGGCCTGTTCGTTCAAGCCGTAAGGCAAACCCTTCAGAACTTGCGCCTCGGTTATGCGCCCATCCAGCGAAATGACTGTTTGCATAACCAAGATGCCCTGAGCCTTCGCTCGCCGGGCTGCGTCGGTGTAGGAAGGATCGGGTTTGTAGGTGCAGCGCGGAAATGCAATCTTGGATTCATTGCCGAACGAACTTTTCGACTCGCGCAGGTGTGTCAGGTCAGGAGGATCGTCTTTAAACGCAGGCGCATAAGCGGAGTCAAAGGGCTCCGCAGGATCCAAATCGCCAAAATAACCCAGGCCGTCAAAGACCGCGTCGTCGGTTGAGCTCTTTATTTTTCCGTCTCTTCTGCCGAAATCGCGCGTATCGAGTAACTGGACGCGAAGCTGCTTTTGATTCGGGCCTCCTCTCAGGTAGCCAATGAGGACGGCGGTAGCGCCGTTCTCCATCGCAAGCCAGCGGGCGGCATTGTCATCCTCAAGGAGCTTGGAGGCGATGCGCTCTTTTTCAAGATATTGCTGAAGCTTGGCGCGGTCGGCAATTTGAATTCCGCTCGCTTGAGCTGAGAGTTGCAAGGAAAGAGCGTCGGCGAGTTGCATTCCGAGAGCTGAAGTTGCCCCCGTGGGTCCGGCGAAATTGACGACTAGAATTGCGCACGCATTCTTCTTGCAACCGGCTTTGTCCGCGTGCTGCAGGACGAGGGAAGAGAGGCCGCGCAATTCACTCTGCTGGTTAGTTGAAAAATCAAGAGCGGCGGGCTTTTGCGCGAGTGCGGCGCCGGCGAAAAGGCTAAAGAGAAAAACTTCAGCGGCGGCGACACACGAAATCCTCATGGCGGTTGGGAGCATGTGCGCCTCCAAAACGGGATTACACCACCGTTAGAACGAAAAGTGCAGCAGTGGCTTGCAGAAAATTTGCTCTAAGCGAAAGCGGCGAGGGCCTTGGCTTCGGTCTCGAACGTGGGTATGGCTTGCACGAGGCGAGTGACGGTGAGGGCGTCGCGCACGCGGCCGGGTTTACAAACTAAATGAAGCTTGCCGCCTTCGCGGCCAAGCGCGATGGAAATGCGCACGAGGGACGAAATGCCAGAGCTGTCAATTTGCGGAACGCCATCGAGCATGACAACCACTTTGCGCGCGCCCGCCTGCAAAACGGACTGCAAAGCCATTGTAAGTTGTTCGCTGGAATCACCGATGGTAAGGCGGCCGTGCACGTCGAAAACGTGAACGCCGGCGTCCTCGCGAACGTTGATTTCGATGGGAGCGTAAAAAGTCATGGGACTCGGCGGGGAGCTTTGGAGGAGCCCCGGGCCGAAAGGCATTATACGATGACGCGGCGGGGAAACACCTTAATGAGATTTGAAATGTTGCATGGGTGGCGGGTGACGCCGGCGGAGGCACGGGAAATCCAGAAGAAGCTGCGCGCGAAGTGGGAGGGCGAGGACCGGTTGCCGGAAATCAAGACGGTGGGGGGGTTGGATGCAGCGTTTATTTTGAGCGGATCGCAGGCGTTGAAGCGAAGATCGCAATGGAGCGCGCTGCGAGAGGCGAATCGGGCGATTGGTGGCGTGGTGGTGTTCCGGTTTCCGGAGATGGAAGAAATAGAGCGAGCGCATGCGGTCGTGCCGCTGCGATTTCCGTATGTGCCGGGGTTATTGAGTTTTCGGGAGATACCGGTGCTGGTCGCGGCGTTGAAAAAATTGAAGCGAATGCCGGATTTGCTGTTTTGCGATGGCCAGGGGTATGCGCATCCGCGGCGGATGGGGCTCGCGAGCCACCTGGGGATTTTGCTGGACCGGCCGACGATTGGGTGCGCGAAGAGCATTTTGATTGGGACGCCTGAAAAGTTGGCGGAGCAGACAGGGAGTTGGGCGGCGCTGATGGATGAGAAGGCGCACGGCGAGACGATTGGTGCGGCCGTAAGAACGCGTGATGGGGTCAAGCCGGTGTATGTTTCGCAGGGTCATCGAGTGTCGCTGGACAGCGCGATCCGGTTGACGCTGGCGGTGAGCGATGGAGTGCGAATTCCCAAGCCGACTCGGGCTGCGGACCGGTTGGTGAGCGAGATAAAACGCGCGCTCATAAAGAATGTATAAGGAAGGAGGAATAGAGTCGCACGCTCGCATAAGAAAAACGGATGCTAGGCATAAAATTTTCGAAAGAGGACGCGGAGTAGGGGCGCGTATAATTTCGCATGCCAAACGCGGCATTCCTCACAGTGGCTTTCGGGCCGTCCCGCACCGCCGCGAAGATACTTGGCAACGGGGTGAAGCGAGTGATCAAGCGAGTTGTGAAGTGTTGGTGTTTGCTCCTGATTTTGGGGCTTTGTATTCTGCCGGTTCGCGCCCAGCAGTCCGCGGTTCCCTCCTCCGCTCCTTCCTCCACAAGCAGCGCCGCTCCCCAAGACAACTCGAAAGCTGTGAATGACAAGCTGGCTGACCTCGACAAGCGCGTGACCGCAGCGCAGTCGGCGGGGGATAACGCCTGGATGCTGGTGAGCGCGGCGCTGGTCTTGATGATGACAGGGCCTGGGCTGGCGCTTTTTTACGGCGGACTCGTGCGTCGCAAGAACACGCTGGCAATCATGATGCAGAGTTTCGCGATGATGGCGCTGATCACCGTGCTTTGGGCGCTCGTTGGATACAGCCTGTGCTTCGGCGGCAGCGGGCCGGTGATTGGAGATTTTGGGCACGCTTTCTTGCGCGGCGTCGGCGCCGAGCCGAACCCGGATTACGCGGGGACGATTCCGCAACTGACGTTCATGATTTATCAGCTGATGTTCGCGGTGATTACGCCCGCGCTGATTACGGGTGCGACTGCGGAGCGGATGAAGTTCAGCGGTACGGTTCTCTTTATGACGCTGTGGTTCTTGATCGTTTACGCGCCGCTGGCGCATATGGTTTGGGGCAAGGGCGGGCTGTTGAATGCAGCTCTGGGCGGAAGATTTCCGACATTGGATTTTGCGGGCGGAACGGTAGTTCATATTTCGTCCGGTGTTTCGGCGCTGGTTTGCGCGCTGTATATGGGCAAGCGGACCGGTTTTCCGAAGCAGCCGATGCCTCCGCACAGTTTGGTGCTGAGCTTCATCGGCGCGTGCCTGCTGTGGGTCGGATGGTTTGGCTTCAACGCAGGCAGCGCGCTGGCGGCCAGATCACTGGCCTCGAGCGCATTCGTCGCGACGCATTTTGGAGCGGCGGCAGCGGCGTTGAGCTGGAGCGTGGCGGAATGGATCAAGAACGGAAAGGCGAGCGCGCTTGGCGCAATTTCCGGTGCTGTGGCAGGACTCGTTGCGATTACGCCTGCGGCGGGATTTGTGGGGCCGATGCCTGCGCTTGTGATTGGATTAGTCGCAGGCGCGTTCTGCTACTTCATGGTCACGCGGGTAAAAGCCATCTTCGGTTATGATGACGCGCTGGATGCATTCGGCGTGCACGGAGTCGGAGGAACGATCGGAGCGTTGCTGACTGGCGTTTTCGCGCAACAAATTATCAATCCGATTTTTGGAGCGGGCAAACCAGTGGGCGGCTTTGACGGTCACTGGGGACAGGTCGGCAATCAGCTCGTCGGAATTGCCATTGCCTGGGGATTCGCCCTCGTCGGAACGCTTGTCATCCTGAAGATTACGGATTTGCTGACAGGATTTCGCGTGCCGGAAGAACACGAAGTGGAAGGATTGGACATCACGCAGCATGGCGAAGAAGCGTATTACCTGGAATCATAGAGCAAAGAAAACCGTGGCTGGAGAAAACGAGGCCGGAGCGAAACATCCATGATGAAACTCGAAGCCATCATTCAGCCCTCGCGGTTTGAGTCCGTGAAGGACGCGCTGCGCGAAGCGGGAATTGAGGGAATGACCGTGACGGAAGTGCGCGGCCACGGGCGGCAGAAGGGCCACACGGAGGTCTATCGCGGGCGCGAGTACACAGTGGACCTGCTGCCGAAAATCAAATTGGAGATGGTTCTGCCGGACAAGCTCGTGAATCTCGTGGTGGACACGATCCTAAAGACGGCAAAGACAGGAAAGATTGGCGACGGTAAGATATTCCTTACGAGGGTGGACGAAGCCATCCGGATTCGGAATGAGGAGCGCGGCGAAAGCGCGCTCTAGAATTCGTGACCTCCGCCGCGCGACCGGGTCTCCCACCGGAGAACCACCCGAAAAAACCAATGCCAGGCCCTGCTACACCTTTATCTGTCCTTGTATCCCAATGCGAGGACGAACGAGCGCGCATTCGCAAGGAGTTTGAAAGCGGCGCAGGCGCGAAGAAGACGTTGCTCGCATTGTGCGAACTCGCCGATCGCAGCCTTCAGCAAGTGTTCAAGGATGTGCTGAAGCTGCACGACTCCGAAGCAAAAGGATTCACTTTGCTGGCGCTCGGCGGGTACGGTCGCCGGATGCTCTTCCCTTATTCCGACCTGGACATCCTTTTTCTCTTTGAGAGTGACAAAGTCGAGGAAGAGTTTCGGCCGTTGATTTCGGAATTTTCTCGAACCATGTGGGATTTGGGATTTCGAGTGAGTTCAGCGGGAAGAACAATTGACGAGTGTAAACGGATCGAAGAAGACAACGCGGAGTTTCATCTCGCATTGCTCGACCGGAGGTTTCTGGACGGGGACCGGGAACTCTTTGACAAACTGGACCAGCGAATTCTTCCTCCTTCGGAGCGGCAAGCCCGCCCGTTTCTCTATTCCCAACTGCACCGGCTGACGAAAGAGCGCCTCGCGCGCTACGGCAATACGATTTTTCACCTGGAACCCAACGTAAAAGAGGCGCCGGGCGGATTGCGCGATTATCAGGCGGCGTACTGGCTGCGGCAGATCATGGGTGACCGGAAAGATTTGCGCGGATCGAGCGCTGCGGAAGAGCAGCTCGCGGCGGATGCCGTGGAATTTCTCAGTTCGATCCGGTGTTTCCTGCACTATGCCAATGCGCGCAACGACAATGCCCTGACCTACGAGTTGCAGGCGGAAGCTGCGGAGAGATCGTTGGGGATGCGGGATGGTACGCAGCGCAGCGCGGCCGAGTGGATGCGCGTTTATTTCCGCCATGCGCGCACCTTAAACCGCCAATTGTTGCGCTATCTTGATCAGAAAATGGCCGCTCCCATGAGTTTCAAGGAGCGGTTTTTTAGCGCGGCGCGCAGCGTGACAAAGACGGAGCCGCTAGTGGCCGGCGATTTTGCCGTTCGCGGCGGGCAAATCGAAGTGCTCAATCAGCAAGCGCTCTCCGACCGGGCCGTCCTCTATTCGCTATTCGTGGAAGCAGCGCGCACGGGAACGCCACTGGCGCCGCAGGCGGAACGCAGCATTTCGTACATCATGACGCATTCCGAGCTTCCCGTTTTGAATCAGGCAATCCAGTGGGAGACGCTGAAAGAAATTCTTGCCGGGGATTTTCCCGGAGTGGCGCTGCGGCCGATGCACCGTCTCGGCCTGCTGATGGAAATTCTGCCGGAATTTCGCGCGATCGATTCGCTTGTCGTGCGCGATTTCTATCACCGCTACACGGTTGACGAACATTCTCTGCGCACGATTGAGCATCTGCAAGAACTGACCGATCCGCCCGATGAACGCGGCGTTTCGGTGGCTCCACTCTGGAAGACGCTCGACCGGCGCGACCTCTTGATTTTTGCCTTGCTGCTGCACGATACGGGCAAGGGAATGCCGGTGGAGAACCACGTCACGGGTAGTTTGGAAGCGCTGGAAACAGCGGCGCAGCGGTTGGGGCTCTCGGCGGAAGAAGAAAGCGAGGTTCACTTTTTGATCGAGCATCATCTGGCCATGTCGGCGACGGTGCAGCGGCGCGACATTTTCGACCCGTCCATCGTTTCCGGATTCGCGGAGAGCGTGGGCACGCTCGAACGATTGCAACGATTGACGCTGCTGACCTACGCAGACATTCACGCCGTAAACCCGGAAGCCCTAACGCCGTGGAAAGCGGAAATGCTGTGGCAGCTTTTTGTAGCGACATCGAATCACTTCAGCCGTACGCTCGACCGCAACCGTTTGCATGCCTCCGATGAGAAATCGGTGCTGGAGCAGGTGCGTATGCTGGCAGTGGACTCGAAAACGGCGGACATTGAGCGGTTCCTTGAAGGATTCCCGCGGCGCTACCTTGCGGTCCATTCCGCTGCGGAGATTGCGCGGCATTTTGCGATGTATCAAAAGCTAAGCGCTTCATCGCTCCAGACCGAACTGACGCCGGAGCGGCATGGATTTTCGCTTACATTGCTCACAGCGGATCGGCCGGCGCTCTTTTCCACGATTTCCGGCGTTATCGCCGCCTGGGGCATGAACATTATCAAAGCGGATGCGTTTGCGAATGCCGCGGGCGTGGTGCTGGACACATTTCACTTCGCGGATTTGCATCGCACGCTCGAGCTGAACCCGACGGAAAAAGATCGCTTCCTGAAGAGCTTGCACGATGTTCTGCAAAACAAAGCTGCTCTCGAACCGCTCCTGCAAAGCCGCGACACCGCGAGCAGGTCGCGTCCGCCAAAGGTTGCCATTCAAACTCGTCTAGGCTTTGACGATTCCGCCTCCGCACACAGCACTCTTCTCGAAGTAATCGTGCAAGACAGGCCGGGACTGCTCTACGACATGGGCTCGGCGCTCGCGCGGCTTGCTTGCAATATCGAAGTTGCGTTGATTGATACGGAAGGCCAGAAGGCCATCGACGTTTTCTACCTGACGTCACAAGGGAAAAAACTCACCGCGCAAAAACAGGATTTGCTGCGCGAAGTTTTGCAAGGCACGCTCGGTTAATTTCGGCCGCAGCTTTCTCTGCGAATCATCACAAAGGCATGGTAGATAAAGGCATGGTTTTGACCACGCACGCTCGACGCAGTGTCTCCGTCATTCTAGTCGGAGCAGTCCTTGTAACTGCGGCCATGGCGCAGCAAAAGTCGGGTGGCGCCCTCTGGGAACGTGCGTCGGAGACTCCAATTCTTGCGCCGCAAGGAAGCGAATGGGAAAGCGCGGGAACGTTCAATCCGGCGGTGATCCGGCACAATGACAAGTTCGTGATGCTCTATCGAGCGCAGGATGCGAACGGCACTTCCCGCCTTGGGTATGCCGACAGCGCGGACGGACTGCATTTCACTCGAAGGGCCGAGCCGATGCTTTCTCCCGAAACGCCCTATGAGAAAGACGGCGGAGTCGAAGATCCCCGCCTTGTGAAAATTGGAAGCGTCTACTACCTCACATATACGGGTTACAACAAAAAGGATGCGCAGCTGTGCCTGGCAAAATCGGCTGATTTGATCCATTGGCAACGGCTTGGAGTGATTCTCCCCGCATACAAGGGAAATTGGAACAAAGCCTGGACGAAATCCGGCGCGATTCTCACGACGAAAATCAAAGGCGAATACTGGATGTATTGGCTCGGCACCGCCGAGGACAAAACCGACCAGATGGGGCTATCCCACTCGAAGGATTTGGTTCACTGGACGGAAGCAACTCGAACGCCCGTTCTGCCGCGACGTCCGGGCAAGTTTGATTCGCGCGTGGTAGAGCCTGGGCCGCCGCCTTTTTTGACGAACGCGGGAATCGTGCTGATCTACAACGGCGCGGACGACAATCTGGTCTATCGCACGGGCATTGCGGTGTTTGATCGCAACGACCCGCGCAAGGTGCTCTACAGAAGCGAAACGCCAGTCTTCGAGCCCAAGCTGGATTGGGAAAAAGTTGGGCAGGTTCCGAATGTCGTGTTCGTGGAAGGGATGGCGCGCCAGAAAGGTCAGTGGCTTTTATACTACGGCGGAGCGGACAAATATGTGGGCGCGGCAAGGACTAATACACTCACGCCCGAAGCTGAGAACTCAAAGCGCTGAGCGCCCTTTCGAATCGGCATAGGGGGAATGGTCGCCCACTCTCCCCTGCCACACAACCGGACGTGCGGGTCCGCATCCGGCGGTTCGGTGGGTTGAGCGATCAGTGAGCCGTGAGCTTGGGAAGTCCGAGTG
>Ga0137359_10000428_pt1 | contig 32037 bp, 30 predicted proteins | sample Mad1_40_16metaG_FD_108281 | JGI IMG/M metagenome (GOLD analysis project Ga0137359, IMG submission 108281) | Vadose zone soil microbial communities from Angelo Coast Range Reserve, California, USA - Mad1_40_16 metaG | ecosystem: Environmental > Terrestrial > Soil > Vadose zone | place: USA... | reverse complement strand
CCGGCGAGTAATCCGCCATCTGCGCCTGCGTAATGACGTCCCCGTACCACTCGCTGAAGTCTTTAGCGCGTGGCGTGATTTTCTGTGCTTGAGCCATTAATCGAAATATCCGTTGAGAAGCTGACGCAGCGGAACCTGGGCTTCGGTGCCCGTCCGGAGGTCTCGCACGACCGCATTCCCGTTGGCGCGCTCCTCCGGACCGACGATGACGGCGCGGGCCGCGCCCCGCGCCGAAGCGAGCTCGAGCTGTTTCCGCACGCCGGCGTGCCGCAGGCCATACTCGACGGAGATACCTCGCTCTCGCAGGGCGTGCGCGAGCTGGAGGATCGTCGGGAGATCGTCCCCGCCGACCGCGATCAAAAAGGCGCCGAGCTCGGTCGACGCCTTGGGAGTCGCGCCGCGCTCCTTGAGGAGCTCGCCGAGCACAACATCGCCCATGCCGAACCCCAGCGCGGGCTGATCGAGCAGCCCGTCGTAGCGACCGCCGCCCGCAATTGCGCGGAGCGACTTCTTGGCATCGAACAGCTCCCACACGATGCCCGTGTAATACGCGAGCCCTCGGACGATCGTGAGATCGATCGTGACGAATTCACCGAGACCCATGCTTTGGAGCGCCTGAACGGCTTGTCCCAGCGGCTCCGCCGCGTCACCGGCGGCCTTCAACGCGTCGGGCCCGCGCAGGCCGGCGACGTCGAATACGGCTGCGCTCTCCTTCTTACCGTACCCGGCCTCCTTGAGCATCTCCTCCAGAACGTTCTTTGGGACGCGCTCGCTGCGATCGAGGACCGCATAAGCGGCCGGGAGTTGCCCTTCGGTCAGCCCGCGACCGGTGAGGAGCGCTTTGATCAGCCGGCGGTCTGAGACCCTGAGCCTCACATCCCCAGCCCCAAACCCCAAGGCCCTCATAATGTCGACCGCCGCCGCCATGAGTTCGGCATCTGCGAGGAAGCCAGCTTCGCCGATGATGTCCATGTTGAGCTGAAAATGCTCCCGCAGGCGACCGCGCTGCTGGCGCTCGTAGCGAAATAGCTGTGGTATCGAGAACCAGCGGATCGGCTTCTTGAGTGCCTGCACGCGGGCGGCGACCATGCGCGCCAGGGTCGGCGTCATCTCGGGCCGCAGCGCGACGTCGCGATCGCCCTTGTCTCGAAATGCATACAGCTGCTGGACGATCTCGTCGCCGCTCTTCTGCGTGTACATCTCGAGCGATTCGAGGGGCGGACCGTCGTATTCCTCAAAGCCATAGCGCGCGGCCACGCTCCGCCAGGTGGCGAAGATGTGGTTGCGGAGGCTCAGGTCTTCAGGGTAAAAGTCGCGAAAGCCGGGTAGGGCTTTTCCTTGCATCGCAACAACTTAACCGACGGGCGCGAAACCGGGCAAGCGAGCCATCGCGTCGCCGACGGTGTGAAACGAACCAGTGACGAGAACCGTCGCGGCATCCTCCTGAATGTCGTGCAGCGCCCGCTCGAAGTCTGGCTCGAACGAGATGTCGGGTCCCATATCCTCGAGCGACCAGCGCTGCATGACAGGAATCGACGGCGGCACCGTGAGCACCAGGCGATCGACCATCGGCCGCAGCGTCTCGAGCATGGCGCGCCAGGCCTTGTCGTTCCGGATCCCCACGAGCGCATGCAAAGGCCGGCGGATCGGCGGATTGGCGGATCGAACGGCTTCGGCAACGACCTGCATCCCGTCCGGATTGTGCGCGACGTCGAAGATCCATTTTCCCCGCACCTCGAACCGGCCCGGGATATAGGCGTTCTCGAAACTCGCCGGGAGACTCTTCCCCACTGGCCCGAATGGCTTGGGCAGCGCGTTCAGGACGGCGTGCGCAACCAGGGCGTTGGCGATCTGGTGGCGCCCTCGTAACCCGAGATGCGTGTCCTTCCTCGGTCGCAGTGTCGTGTCGACGGGGATGATCGGCTCGGCCCCACGGCGCTTGGCCTCCCGCACCAACTCGGCGCGAATCTCGGGATCGGCTTCACCCGTCACGAACGGCACCTTCGGCTTCGCAATGCCCGCCTTCTCGCGCGCGATGCCCTTGAGGTCGCTGCCCAGGTAGTCGACGTGCTCCAGCGCGATCTTCGTCACCGCGGTGACGAGCGGCGTCAGCACGTTGGTGGCGTCGAGCCGGCCACCCAACCCGACTTCGATGACCGCGATGTCGACGTCGCGGGCCGCGAGATCGGCAAACGCGATCGCGGTGGTCGCCTCGAAGAAGCTGGCGTCCAGCCGCTCGATGTGGGGTCTGAGCTGCGTCGTCCATTCCGCGAAGGCATCCTCACCGATCGGGACCCCGTCTACGGTGATCCGCTCACAGGGGGAAATGAGGTGCGGCGAGGAGTACAGTCCGACGCGCCATCCCTGCGCTCGCAGCTCGTTGGCCACGAACGCGCACGTGGATCCCTTCCCGTTCGTGCCGCCGATGTGGATTGTGGGAAAGTGGCGCTCTGGGTGGCCGAGCACGTCGAGTAAGCCCTCGGTCGGCCCAAGGCTCCATTTGATACGACCGGCTTGTCGAGCGAAAAGAAACTGGACGGCGTCTTCGAAGGTCAGTCGGCGGCCTCGGCCGGCCAGGCGCCGGTCATGTGCCGCAGCAACTGCGCGGTCGTGTCCCGCAACTCGCCACGGGGAACGACGGCGTCGATCATCCCATGATCAAGGAGGAATTCGGCCGTCTGGAAACCTTCAGGCAGGTCCTGGCCAATCGTCTGCTTGATCACGCGCGGCCCCGCGAACCCGATGACGGCGCCCGGCTCGGCGAGAATCAGGTCGCCTTGCATGGCATACGAGGCCGACACGCCGCCGGTCGTCGGATTGGTGAGCACCGACATGAACGGCACCCTCGCACCCTGCAGCTCGGCGATCACCACCGACGTTTTGGCCATCTGCATGAGCGAGAGGACACCCTCCTGCATGCGGGCACCGCCCGACGCCGAGACCAGGATCAGCGGTGTCTTCTTGTCGATCGCGTGCCGCGTCAGCCGGGCGATCTTCTCGCCGACCACCGATCCCATCGACCCGCCCATGAAGGCGAAATCCATGACGCCGAGGCTGATGGGCATGCCGTGCAACCGCGCGTAGCCGGTGCGGACGGCATCGAGCGGACCCGCCTTTTTGATGGCGGCCTGCACGCGTTCCGTGTAGTTCTCGAACTTGAGGGGATCTGCGGATTTCAGCGCGGCGAACAGCTCGTGCCAGGACCCTTCATCGACCAGCAGGTCGATGTACTCCTGGGCGCTGATCCGCCTATGGTAGCCACAATTCGGGCACACGTTGAGCGCGCGAACGAAGCGTTCGCGGATGTCGACGTGCCCGCATTGATCACACTTTTCCCAGGCGTCAGCCGGAATCTCGAGCTTTACTCGCTCGGATGTGCGCGGCTTCCGTTCCTTTTTGAACCAGGCCATTCGCGCCATATAGTGACGAAGCGCACAATCTGTGACCGCAGCTTTACCAACGCTAGTCCCGCGGAGCTAACCTATTGCCCGAGTTCGGCATAGCCGGACTGCCGGGACTCCCAAGCCACACGCAGCGCAATACCCACACCAATCGAGCACGCGAGCAGGAAAGATCCGCCGTACGAGAAAAACGGCAGCGGGATGCCGGTAATAGGCATCAGGTTGATCGTCATGCCCACGTTTTCGACGATGTGCGTAAAAAAGAGGCCGGCGATGCCGAAGACGCACAGGCTCGAGAACGGATCGGTCGCCCGGCGAGCCACTCGTAGTAACCCGAAGAGGAGCCACGCGAACAGACACAGCGCGACGAGCACACCGACGAATCCCAGCTCCCCGCCCACCACCGAAAAAATGAAATCGGTGTGCTGCGCCGGGAGAAACGCGAGCCGCTTCTGCGTCCCCTCCGTGAAGCCCTTTCCCAGCAGGCCGCCCGAGCCGACCGCGACCTTCGACTGGATGACGTGCCACCCTGCCGCTCGTGGATCGACGTCGGGATTCAGGAAGGCGAGCAGGCGGTTTTGCTGATACGGCGCCAGCCGATTCCAGAACGGCAGTGCGAGCACGCCGCCCAGGACGTTCAGGCCCATGATCGCGACGCCTTCCCAGAGGTAGGGTCGCCACCACAGCAGGAGCGCGGCCAGGACAGCGATCCAGATGCCCCAGGCGACGGTCGAGAACGCGAGCACGAGTCCGATGACAGGGGAAGCGAGCAGCACCAAGAGAGACGGTTTCGTCCCCGCCCAAAACAGCATCAAGAACAGGATCGCGATGAAGACGATCGCGCTGCCCAGGTCGGGTTGTTTGAGCACGAGGAAGCAGGGCAATCCGGCGATGATGCCCGGGATAATCAGATCGCGGATGGTCGCGGGCGCCTCGCGCTGCGCCGCGAGCCAGCGGGCGAGCATCAGGATGGTCGCGAGCTTGGCGAGCTCCGCAGGCTGCCCGAAGCGATGGCCCCCAATCGCGATCCACGACTTGCTCCCCGCGGCCGTCCCCGCGCCCGTGCCGACGGCGAGCGTGAGCAACAGCAGGAACAGCGCGATGGCGTAGGCGAACGGCGTTGCCCATTCGAGCATGCGCGGCGACGTGCGGAAGATGATTCCGGCCACGATGAGCCCGAGGGCCAGCCACAGGACCTGCCGCTGCCAAATCGTGGCGACGAAGGTCGGCACGTCGGTCTGGCCCGCGGAGTACAGGGTCGCCAGCCCGTACAGCGCCAGCAAGACGACCGATACGAACAGCCCCTTATCGAGTTGGCGGACGCGGGACAGCACTGTCGACCGGAATGATGGGCGGAAGGGTGTCGGGTAGCACGGGAAGCTGGAACGGCGCGGGCGCGGAATCGTTGGGTAGCACCACGCGCATCTGCGACGCCGTGCGTTCGTCGATGCCGAGGTAGTGCGCAATCGTCCTGGAGACAAGCGGCGCGACGGCAGTGCCGTGTCGCGCGAACTCTATGATCGCGCCCACAACAATCTCTGGCTTGTCCGCCGGGGCGAAGGCAATGAACCACCCATGATCGAGTCCATGCGGGTTCTGCGCCGTCGCCGTCTTGCCTGCGATGGTGACGTTCGCCAGTCGCGATCCCCGCGCCGTCCCCGATTCCACCACCGCGATCATCGCGCGCCGCAGGACGGTGAGCTGATCGGCGTTCAGATCCAGCGATGCGTTCGTTCCCGGCGGCGGCCCGGCTCGCACGAGAAAGGGGGTGCGCACCCGGCCGTCACTCGCGAGCTGCTGGTACAACCGCACCATCTGTACGAGCGTCTGGGCGTTCTCGCCCTGTCCGATGGCCAGGTTCAGCGCCACCGCCGACGTCCAGCGCCGCGGGCCGTACAAACGGTCGTAGTACTCGGGGCCGGTCGGAAACTCGGATGCGATCTCACCCGGCAAGTCGATGCCGGTTCGCCCGCGGAAGCCCCAGTCATTCGCGTCTTCCAGCAGCGAGGTCACGCCCAGCTTGATGCCGAGCTGGTAGAAGTAGACGTCGCAGCTTTGCGCGATCGCTTCGGTGAGCGCGAGGTCCCCGTGGCCGTGCGCGTCCCAGCAGCGGAAGAACCGGTTCCCATATTGCAGCCCGCCCCGGCAGGGTATTGGCATGTGGCTCCGCGGGCCGACGATGCCGCGCTTCAGCGCCATCGCCGCGACCGCGAGCTTCCATGTCGAGCCCGGCGGGTAGCGCGCTTGAATCGCGCGGTCGAGTAACGGGTGCGCCGGGCTTTCGTTGAGCGAGCGCCAATACGGCGCCGACACACCACCCACGAAGGCGTTGGGGTCGAATCCGGGCGCACTGTAAAGCGCCAGGACTTCGCCGGTATTCGGATTCAGCGCGATCACCGCGCCGCGCTGTCCCGGGGGAAACGTCCGCGAGATGTAACGCTGCAAATCGAGATCGATCGTCGTGTGCAGGTCGGTGCCGGGTACGGGCGCAAGGTTCGCCGCGGCTTCCGCTTCGCGCACCATCTGTCCGCGCGCGCTCACCTCGACGAAGCGTACGCCCTCGGATCCGCGCAGCGTGTCGTCGTATTCGCGCTCGAGCCCGTCCTTGCCCACGAGACCGCCCAGACGGACCATGGCGAACCGGCGTGTGGCGCGCTCGGCTTCCGTGACCTCGCCGACGTAGCCGACGAGGTGTGCGACGACTCCCGTGTCCGGATAGTAGCGCTTGGGCTCCGCCTGAATGAGCAATCCGGGAATCGCGACGCGGCGCTCCTCGAGCGCGGAGACGACGCTGAACGGCGCATCGCCGAGGACGAGAGCGGGCTGGTACGGCGCCTTGCGGGCGCGCTGCAACACGCGCTCGATTTCGGCGCTGTCGATGTTCGCGATGGAGGCGATGCGCGCGAGCGTCGAGCGCAGGTTCGCCTCAGGACCGGGCAGCAGCGATACCGTGTAGCCTGGGACGTTCTCGGCGATCACGTGACCCGTGCGGTCGTATATGACGCCTCGTGGCGCGGGGAGCGGAATCGGCCGCAACCGGTTCGTCTCCGACTGCAGCTGATACTTGCCGTGCCCGAGGATTTGCGTGCGGAAGAACGACATCACCATGATCCCCAGCACGATCCACACACCCGTGCGCGCCATCCCCAGACGGCGGTCGAGGAGATGTGGATGGAACGCGTTCACACTGACACCCCCAAGGCGCTCCCCTTCCCTCCCCCACCACCGCGCCGATATGGCGTCAGCCAGCCGCGGAAGAACCACAACACGACGACACCCACCAGCGCCGTCGTCAGGCCCTGCAACGGCGACCAGACCAACAGCTCCCACGCGACCTGTGAGCCCTGTAACCGGCCCGAGACGAGCAGCACGATGACGTTGCGGAGCCACGTGCCGGCAAAGAACAGACAGCCCTTGACGAACACGTGCTCGGCGAAGAAGACCGCCTTCGCCCACGACGACATGAAGCCGACGAGCGTGTGCGCGAGCGCGCCGGCGCCGAAACTCGCGGGCGTCAGCGCATCGCGCAGCAAGCCGAGGAGGAATCCCGCCGCGGCGCTTTTTCCCGGCTCCGCCCGGATCGTGTAAATGAGCAGCGCCAGCAGCAGGAAATCGGGCGCAACGCGATCGCCCCCCAGATGGCTGCGTACCGTGAACTGCAGCACCACGAGCAGCGTCATGATGATGGGGTAGCGATAGCGATCGGTCCGTCTCATTGCGGCGGGACCTCGTTCGGAAGGGCACTGTCCTGTGGGACGGTGAAGGCGTTACGCAAATCAGACCCCGCTGGCCGAGAAGACGTCAGAATCATCACATGCGACAGCTCCGCCGGGTGAATCACGGGCCGGACCAGATACGTGCGGCCCCACCCTTTCTCTTCGCCGGCCGGACCAATGACCACGCCGATCGGGATGCCCCGGGGAAACACGCCACCGAGCCCCGAGGTGACGATCACGGTCCCCGTCGGGACCTGATGGCGGTACAGCACGCCCTGCAGCTCGAGCAACCAGACGCTGGGCCCTTCCGCCCCATGAGGCGCGGCGATGCCGACGACGCTGCCGTCGCTGGCGACCGCGCTGGCGCGAAACTCGGGATGCGCCCAGCTCAGCACGACGCTAGTGTGCTCGTCGACCGAGGCGACCAACCCCACGAGCCCCTCGGGACTGACCACCGCCGACAGCCGGCGCACGCCTTCGCGTTTCCCCGCCGACACCACGAAGCTGAGTGGATTGGTTGGTTCGGGTTGATGCAGGATTTCGGCGGAGACGTACCCGGTGCTCAGCCGAGCGGCCAGACCCAGCAGGCCGCGCAGGCGCGTGTTTTCGCTGCGGAGCTCGGGAAGGAACGTAGCGGCGAGCGCCGCGGAATCGCGCTGCGCCACCACCGCGTCGTAGCGGTAGCGCGCCGCAGCGAGCAGCTCGGTCTGGCGCTGCAAAAAAAGGAAGGGTGCGAGGACGCTCTGCCGCAGCCCCTGGGCGAGTGGGTCGCGCCATTGATCGGGGAGACTCAGGGCCGCGACCGACAATCCCACGCAGGCGATGAAGAGCAGCGTGTCGCCTCGGGACGCATAGCGATCCGGTCCGATCGCCATGCGGCTACGTGGTCAGGACGTTGCGGTACTTCTCCGGGGCGTCGAGGATCCGCCCCGCCCCACGCACCACGCAGGTCATGGGGTCCTCGTCGAGGTGAATCGGCAAGCCCGTCTCCTGCTGCAGCAGCAGATCGAGGCCGCGAATCAAGGCGCCGCCGCCCGTCATGACGATGCCGCGATCCACGATATCGGATGCGAGCTCCGGCGGCGTGATCTCGAGAGCGCGTCGCACGGCGTCGACGATCTGCTGAATCGGCTCCTGCACCGCTTCTCGAATCTCGCTCGAGTGGACGCGCACGATCTTCGGAATGCCCGACACGAGATCGCGCCCCTTCACTTCCATTTCGCGCTCTTCCCCGATGGGCGCCGCCGAGCCGATCTGAATCTTGATCTGCTCCGCCGTCGGTTCGCCGATCAGGAGGTTGTAATTCTTGCGCATGAACTGCACGATGGCCTGATCGAGCTCGTCGCCGCCGGTGCGGATCGAGGTGTCGGAAACGATGCCCGACAGCGCGATCACCGCGATCTCGGTCGTGCCGCCGCCGATATCGATCACCATGTTGCCCGTCGGCGTTTCGACCGGGAGCCCCACACCGATCGCCGCGGCCATCGGCTCGGCGACCATGTAGACTTCCTTGGCGCCCGCCGACTGCGCGGAGTCGCGCACGGCGCGCTTCTCCACTTCGGTGATGCCGCTCGGGACACAGACAATGACTTTCGGGCGAACGCGAAAGAGATGTCGGTCGATGATCGTCTTGAGGAAAAAGCGGAGCATCTTCTCGGTCACGTCGAAGTCGGCGATGACGCCGTCCTTCAGCGGGCGGACGGCGAGGACGCCGTCGGGCGTGCGGCCGAGCATGCGCTTCGCTTCGAGGCCGATGCCTTTGACTTTGCCGGTTGCTTTTTCGATCGCGACGACGGAGGGTTCGTTCAACACGATCCCTTCGCCGCGGACGTAGACGAGAGTGTTAGCTGTGCCAAGGTCCACGGCGATTTCATTCGCCGGGCTCCAGGCACCCATTTTGAAATTCAGCCAGCTTGGCGCCAAGGGATCGTCGGTGAAAGAGTGAGGCGGGTTGATGCGAACGGGCTCAAGGTAATGAAATGCGTAACCCCAATCAAGGATGAAGCTTGACGGCCCTTTCTGGCCCGGCTAGGCTTTCGCCCATGCGTCGCGTGACGCCCGACACAATTGCCGTGGTGGACCTCGCGGTCTGCGACCGCTGCGGCCTGTGTCTGCCGCTCTGCCCTCCCGAAGCGATCCATCTCGAGCTGAATGTCCTGACCGTCGACGCCGCAGGCTGCACCGGATGTGAGAAATGCGTCGGCCCCTGCCCCGTCGGCGCCCTGGCCATGGTCGCCTATGCCTGACGTCGACGTCCTGGTCGTCGGTGCCGGACCGGCAGGCGCTGTCGCCGCCTGGCAGGCGAGGCTCGCTGCCCCCGCGCTCGAGGTCGTGTTGCTGGAACGCGACCGCGCAGTCGGGTCCCCGGTGCGGTGTGCCGAGGGTGTGGGCGATGCGGGTCTGCGGGAGTTCGTCAATCCGGACGGCGCCGACTGGGTCTCGCGGCGGATTACGGACGTCATTTTCCAGGCGCCCGACGACACCGAGGTCGTGCTTGCCAATTGTGGGCTCGGCTGGATTCTCGACCGCACGCGTTTCGACGCCTACCTGGCCGCCGAGGCGGCAGCCGCGGGCGTACAGATTCTCGTCGGCGCCGAGGCGACCGGCATGTCGCGTAACGGTGATGGACGTTGGCACGTGCGCGTGAAGGAGCGCGGGAAGGACGAGCTGTACCGCGCGCGCATCGTGATCGGCGCCGATGGCGTGGAAACGATGGTCGGTCGTTGGGCCGGACTCGATACCCGCGTTCCCGCCCGCGATATGGAATCGTGTGCCCAATACGTGCTCCAAGGGATCGATGTCAATCCGGACGCGATCTACTTGCAGTTCAGCAATGCGATCGCGCCCGGTGGATATGCGTGGATCTTCCCAAAGGCCGTCGGCGTCGCGAATGTCGGGCTGGGTCTGGTGGCGCTCAAAACCGACGGCCGGAATGCGCGGCAGTATCTCGACTCATGGGTGGCCCGCCGCTTCCCCAGTGCCGCGCGCACCAGCTATACCGTGGGCGGCGTCATCGTGCACACGACGATCAAGCAGACCTACGCCGACGGCGTGCTGGTCGCGGGCGATGCGGCGCACATGCTCAATCCACTTTCCGGGGGCGGCATCACGAACGCCATGAAGGCGGGGCGCCTGGCCGGCCGCACCGCCGCGGACGCCATCTGCGCCGGTGATACGGGCGAGCGCCGTTTGGCGGCGTATCACAAGGCGTGGATGGAGCTCCTCGGCGAGGACCACCTCAAGTACTACCGGATCAAGCAGGCGTTAGAGGGGGTGGATGACGCGTCTTTCAACAAGTTGGCACGCACGGTGAACAACATCGCGGCGGACAAGCGGACCATTGGTCGCGTCTTTACGCATGCGTTGATCAGGCATCCGCAACTGATTCCGGTAGCGGCCCGGTTTTTCGTGTAAGCGCGTGCATGAGGGTCGTCCCGACAGCGCAGCGGTTCGCGAGGTGCGCGACGGTTCTCCCCAGCGATCCGATCCCGTCGTCCCTGAGCCCAAACGGCACATTGCCCGCATCCCAGAAGTAGACCGGCACGCGCGACAGATGGAGTGCCTCTCCACTTCCCTTGACTCCTGCGAATCCCAGCTCGTAGCCGGCGCTCCGGGCTTGCCGGAGGACGCGCGTATCGACGGCACCAAACGGATAGGCGATGGCGCTGCCGGCTTCGGGTCCCAGACGCGCCGTCAGAGCCTCGCGTGAGCCCCGAAGCTCGGTCTCGGTCGCCGCATCATCCAGCCACGTGAGCCGCTGATGCGTCGCGCTGTGGGAGGCGAAGTCGAACCCCCGCGCCCGCCAGCGCTCGATCTCGGGCCAACTCAGGTGCCTCAGTCGCTGCCAGGTGTACTGCACATCCCAGGTATTCGTCCTCCCCACGTACTCGGTAATCAGGAACGTGGTGGCGGTGAAGCCGAGGTCGGCCAGGACGGGATAGGCATGCTCGGCGAGGGATGCGTAGCCGTCATCGAAAGTCAGCAAGAACGTGCGTCGTTCGTCGTGCGTCGTGCGTCGTTTGCTGAATTCATCGAGCGTGAGGGTGCGCCAGCCTGCGCGGGCGAGCGCCGACATCTGGCGGGCGAAGACCGAGCTGCCCACTCGCGTCACGCCGAGCTCGAGTGGGCCGCCGATGCGGTGATAGCAGAGGACGGGAGGCTTACTCCTCATGGTCCGGTGGCGGTGAATCGTAGCCCGTCTCGGACGATCTGGATCTGGTTGGGATCTCCACCCACCAGCAGCACGCAGGCGATAACACCTGGCCTCCGCGCCTGCGGTGATGGAATACAGCGCTGGTTTGTCGTAACGCCGCGGGTGTCCTGGGAAAAGAGGCGGTACTCGCGCCGCTGTCCCTCCCAGTAGATGCTGTCTCTGTAGATCGACTCGTCCCCTGCGCGACCCGAGGGCATAATCTCCGCGAAGAAGCGCCGGAAGCCTTCCTTGGTCCCGTCGAACCCCTTGTACACTATTACCGTGACACTAAAGAACGAGTCTTCAGGAACGCGAAACGCCCATGCGAACAGATCATGGCGTCCCAGCATCCCGCGCACGGCGTCCTGTGTTTCCGTGTCGGGCGCGAAGCGCGGACTGGGGAGCGGGACGACGAAGCCGAAGGACGGATGTCGCAGCACGTTTTTGTCGAGCGCCAAATCGGCACGCTCGGCAGCGGTAAGCACGGCTGTCTCGCGAGGTGGTTGTTGCGCCGCTATCGACGTGACCACGGCGCACACGAAGCCATAACTGGCGACTGCCAGCCGCTTGATCAGTGCGGCCACATCCACGTGAATACCGCGCACGTAACGAGCGCGAAAATCAGGCCGTCGAACGTCGATTTCAGCGTCATGGCCCATGCGCGCCGGTACCAGATCGACATCTGCCAGAGCGCCAACGTGTAGCCCAGGAACGCGGTCGTCCCCGCGAAGCGGCAGACGGCCCCGAATGCTGGAGCTCCCGGCGGAAGCGCGGAGCCCGCGATGAACGCAGCGAACACGCTGACCACGACGCAGTACACGAACCACTGCGACAGATTCCCCGCCAGCGACCCCGTCCACGGCGGCATGACCGTCAGGAGCACGGCGGGTCCACGCTTCATCTTCTCCTGAAACTCGGGCGAGCGCATTTCGGCGGGATTGGCTGGCCGCGGCATCAGATAGTCGCCGGGAGGAATGCCGATCGGACGCAGCGCGTCCAACACGCGGTCTTCGTTGGGATACCGCGGGTAATCGGTCTTATGCCACAACGGCGTCATGTGGATGATGGAGCTGACGACAAACACCGCCACCGCCGACACGAGGATCGGCAGCCACAAGGCGGTCAGCGCAGTCATTTAGCCTCCCGATTTCAGGGGGGCGTCAATCGTAGCCTCCATCAAGGCGTCGAGCAATGTATCGGCACCGCCCTCGTAGCGAAGCCCATTGATGAAAAACGTCGGTGTCCCGTTCACGCCGCTCCGCACGCCGCTGGCAAAGTCTGCGCGCACGCGTGGCTCATAGCGTCCCTCTGTCAGCGCCTGGGCCGCCCACGCCGGATCGATGCCCAACGTTTTTGCGTACGCGATCAGTTGATCGTCCTCGAGCGCGTCCTGATGCTCGAACAGGAGGTCGTGCATCCCCCAGAACTTGCCACGCTCTCCCGCCGCCTCGGCCATCTCCGCGGCGTGCTCCGCGTGGGGATGGACTCGTGTCAGCGGGAAATGCCGGTACGCGAACAGCAGCTTCGAGCCCATGGCTCGCTGGATCGCTTTGACGACGGGATACGCCGCACCGCAGTGGGGGCACTCGAAATCGCCGTACTCGACGAGCGTGACGCGCGCTCCCGGGGGTCCTTGCGTGTGATCGCGCGGTCCCAGAGGCGGAGCGAGGTGGCTCATACTTTCTGAGCGGCTCCTTCTTCGAGCGCGGCGAGCACACCATCGGCGCCGGGATTCGTGCCGACCTCGGAGAGATAACTCCAGCGAATCACACCTCCGGCGTCCAGGACGAACAACGCCCGTTCGGAGAAGCCGTCCTGTGGGCGATACGCGCCGTACTTCCGCGACACTTCCCCTTTGGGCTCGAAATCGGCGAGCAGCGGGAAGTCGAGATTGCGCGACTTGGCGTAGGCTTTATGACACCACACCCCGTCCACTGAAATCCCGACGAGCTGCGCGCCGTAACGCGCGAATTCGGGGAGCACCTCATTGAACAGGGCCAGCTCATCACCGCACACGGGGCTCCAGTCAGCCGGGTAGAACACGAGCACAACGGGGTGGCCACGCAACTCCGACAGACTCAGCGTCTGGTCGGGGCTTTTCTTGAGTCTGAAATCGGGGGCTTTCGTGCCGGGCGACAGAACCATGGGGCTCTCCTTTGCTCGTCTTAAGGATTAACACGCCACAAGGCTTCTAGCCACCCCTGAAATAACCGGTAGCTTGAGTCCATGACGGCACCCCTCCTCGCCGTTCTCATGATGGTCCAACTCGACAGCGCGCCATCGCCCCGATCGCCCCGATCGCCCCGCACGGTCATGGCCATCGGCCAGGTTGCCCTGATCAACACGTTCGTCAATCGCGTCGACGCATTGGTCTTCAAACACGATTGGGCGCGCTCGGGAACGCGGGTCTGGGGTGAGCATCTGCGACTCGGCTGGGAGTGGGATGAAGATGCCTTCACAACCAACATGTTCGCCCATCCGTATCACGGCAGCCTCTATTTCAACGCGGCCCGCTCCAACGGCGTCGACTTCTTCCAGTCGGTGCCCTACGCCATCATGGGCTCCTGGACATGGGAATATTTCGGCGAGAAATACCGCCCGTCACTGAACGACTGGTACATGACCAGCTTCGGGGGCATCACGCTCGGCGAAGTATTTCACCGTATCAGCGCCACGATCCGCGACAACCGCGCCACCGGGCGGGGACGCACCCTGCGCGAGATTGCCGCCCTACCTATGGATCCCATCGGCAGCTTGAATCGTCTGGTCCGGGGTGAGTGGCGGGCGCGCGGCGTGAATCCCCCCGAGCATGACCCGGGTTCATACGTGTTTCGCATCGGAGGAGGCGCGCGCTTCGCGAAGGGATTGATGGCTGATAGCGGCGTCGGCAGGATGGGCGCGATGCTGGTCGACCTGCTGTACGGTGACCCGTTTGCCACGGAGTATCGGAGTCCATTCGACGTGTTCGGCGTACGATTGATGCTGAGCTCAAATGGGGGATTCAGCTCACTCCGTGCTTCCGGCCGGATCTATGGCACTAATCTCAACAACCCGGCGCGTCGCGCCCGGCATGTGCTGGCCGTGAATACGCGCTACGACTTTTTCAAGAATCGGGCGCAGAGTGTCGGCGGGCAGAGCGTCGAGATTGGCATCAACTCGCGCTGGCCGATCGGCTCGCGCGGGTACGCGTTTCGGACCTCCATATTCGGCGACGGCATCCTTCTTGGCGCCATCGATGCTTCAGGAACCGGTCTCGGGACCCGCACCTATGACTTCGGGCCCGGCGTTGGTGCCCGCTGGGAGTTCGGGTTCGACCGTCATGGCGCGCGGTTCCTCCGAGTGTTCGGCCAGTTGGAGTACATCCATGCGGTCAGCGGGGCGAGCGCCGACCACATCGTGGACTTCAGCGGCATCGAAGCCAACATCCCAATCGGCCGGGGGTTCGGCATCGCCGCGCACAGCACGGTCTTTCATCGTACCAGCCGCTACTCCACCGCACCGAAAGACGAGCGGAACTACCCGGAAGCGCGCCTCCTGCTGACGTGGACCAAATCCGGGTTCAAGCCCTGAGACGCACGATCTGCGGGATCGCCCTGACCGTGCTGCTCACCGCTCCCGCGTGGGCGCAACGGGCGCACCGGCTGCACCGGCCGCACCGGAGCGGGTTGTGGGCGGAGCTCGGCGCTGGACCGGGACGCGTCCGCATCGCGTGCTCCGGCTGTACCGACGTCGTCGTCGCCAGCGCGCCGAGCGGTTACTTGAGAATTGGTGGCACCGTGTCGGAGCGCGTCCTCATCGGGGTCGAGGTGTTCTCGTCGCTCGATCGCGCGTTTGGCTTCTCACGGGGCGACACGACCACGAGGGCCGAAACCGCGACCGCGACAGTCGTGGTGCTCTGGTTCCCCAGCCGGCGTGGTTTTTTCTTCAAAGGCGGCGTCGGCCTGGCGGCGGGGCAATTCACCGTCCCCGGCACGGCCGGAGTCGATACCAGCAACGGCGGAGGTATCGGCCTGACGTTCGGCTTCGGCTGGGACTTCGCGATCTCTCGGAAGGTTGCCATCACCACGAACCTCGCGGCCCACGTGACGGCGGTGGGTGACGTGGTGCTGCCCGGGAAGCGGATCGACGATGTGATCGCGACGATGTATCAGGGGTCTATCGGGTTCACATTTCGCTAGCGCGAGGTTAGCGCAACACCCCGTCGCCGTCACGCGCGTGTGATTCCATCTGCCGCTTCACCATTTCATAGTAGACTCCGCCCGCCCGCATCAGCTCCTCGTGCGTCCCGCGCTCGATGACCGCGCCGTCTTCCATCAGCAGAATCAGGTCGGCAAGCCGAATCGTCGACAGCCGATGGGCAATCACGAACGTGGTGCGGTCGGCGAGCAGATCGGCCATCGACGCCTGAATCAGTTGCTCGCTCTCAGTGTCGAGGTTGCTGGTCGCCTCGTCCAGGATCAGGATCTGCGGCGACGCGAGGATCGCCCGTGCGATGGCGAGGCGCTGCTGCTGGCCGCCCGACAGCTTCACGCCCCGTTCACCGATCCACGTCTCGAACCCCTGGGGCAGGCGCACGATGAACTCGTGCGCATTGGCGCGCCGAGCCGCAACCTCGATCTCGGCATCGGTCGCGTCATGCCGGCCGTACGCGATGTTGTCACGCACCGACCCATCGAACAGAAACACGTCCTGTTGTACGATCGCGAGGAGATCGCGGTAACTGCGCAGCTTGAGATCGCGGATGTCACTGCCGTTGAGCAGGAGGCGGCCGCGGGTGGGGTCGTGGAAGCGCGCGACCAGGTCGGTCACGGTCGTCTTCCCCGCCCCACTCCGTCCCACCAGGGCGACGACCGATCCGCCCGGCACGGCGACGTCGAAATCACGCACGACCGGTTGGCCTTCACGGTACTCGAAAGTCACCCCGTCAAAGCGCAGCTCCCGCACCAGCGCGGGAGCATCGACCGCGCCGGGGCGGTCGGGCTTGTCGTCTCCCATCGCCAGCACCTCGAAGACCCGCTCCATCGCCGCGAGCGAGCGCTGCATCTCCGAGAACGAGTTGACGATGTTCCAGACAGGATTGAGGAGCAGGAACATGTACCACTGAAAAGCCATGATGTCGCCGACCGTCGCGCGGCCGACGATGTTCAAATAGCCGCCGAACCAGACGATGACGACACTGATCCCCGCTTCTAGCAGGCCCCATGACGTCCACAGCAGCAGCTCCCGACGGTGGGCGAACAGCTCTTTGCGCAGCACCGTGTGGCGGCCCAGCATGAAGCTGATCAGCTCCTGGATCTCCTGGCGAAACGCGCGGACCACGCGAATCCCCGAAAACGTCTCGCCCACGCGGCCGTCGACGATCTCGACGTCCTTGCGCACCGACCGATAGATCGGCCGGATGCGCCGGGTGAAGATCAGACTCAGCACCATCACGCCGGGAATGATGGCCATCGCTGTCAGCGCGAGCTGCCAGTTCAGCGCGATCAGAATGCCGATGGCGATGATCAACCGAATCACGGAAATCGCGGGCGACACGATCGCCATCTGCAGCAGGCCGGTCGTGGTTTCGACGTCGCCGGTAAGACGCGACAGAATGCCGCCGGTCTTCATTTCCCAGAGCCGCGGCAATGGCAGATGCAACAGCCGCTCGTAGAGCGAGCGCCGCAGCGAGAGCATCACGCGCACATTGAGGATCCGCTGGCGGTAGTCCTTGAACCCGCCGCCCACGTGCGAGAGGATGATCACCGTGAGGAAAACAAGGCCCGTCAGGTTGAGGCGGGTGAGCCGGGCGGTATTATCGAGACCCTTGTTCAGGATCACGTGGTCGACGATGTACCGGATGAACAGCGGCTCGATCATCTGCAGCCCGGCGACGACCAGGGCGAGCACAAACACGCCGCCCAGGGCGTTGCGGTGCGGCTTGAGCCAGCGCAGGTAGTCCCGCAGGTAGGCGCGGCGGCTCCCCGGACGCGGCGATGGGGGGGGGGCGGGACCGCCGTCTTCTGCCTCCGACACCTGGTCGAGGCGCCGGTGCTTATAGTCTTCGACGAACTCCTGGTAGCGCTTCCGGGAAGAACGAGCGGGGCTCACGAGACAACGTGAACCCCGCCCGGGACCTTAGTCAACTGCGGTTACTTGCCGAGGTCGTTGACCACCGCGATCAGCATCCGGACCTTCGGCTGATCACTCGACGTCTGTGCGTCGGTGTTCAGCTGCGTCGCAAGCCTGCTCAACGCGTCCCGCCGCGCCTGTCCTGAGGCTTGCTCCGCGCGTGACAGGGCATCACGCGTAGCGGTGATCCGGGCGCGGGGGAGGCCGCTCGAGCGCGCCAGCTGATCCACGTACGCGCGCGCCACCACGAAGCTCGCCGGCCAGACCAGCTGCTGCTGGTCCTGCGCGTTCAGGTAGTCGAAGTGAACAAGCTTGGCGGCATCGATCTCGTTCTGCGTCAACAGCGTGTTGGGCGTCAGCTCGAAAATGTCGAGGCCGCGCGCGATCTCGGAGCTGATGATGTAGCCGTTGTACCAGTAGGCCGACCACGAACCGGCGCCGACCAGCTTGGTCGAATCCATCGGGCCACGGTCGAAGAACGCAACTTCTTTGGGATGCGACGGATCGGTCCAGTCGAACACCGAGACACCGCCCTGATACCAGCCCTGCGCCATGATGTCGCGGCCCGGCACCGGAATCAGCGTGCCGTTGTGCGCCACGCAGTTCTCGTTGGAGGTCTGTGCGACGGGGAGCTTGTAGTAGCTCTTGAACGTCATGGTGCCGGCGGAGAGCGTGAAGATCGCGTCTGCGCCCCACTCCGGCTTGTCGGTGACCCGGCAGCGAGGCTGGAGGCCGCCGCCCCATTCGTCAGTGAACAGCACTTTGCTGCCGTCGTTATTGAACGTGGCCGAGTGCCAGAAGGAGAAGTTCGAGTCTGACACGGCCCCGATCCGCTTCGGATTCGCGGCGTCGCGGATGTCGAGCAGGAGACCGTACCCACCACATGCCCCGCCGGCCATGCCGATCGCGGGATACACCGTGATATCGTGGCATTGCGTGGGACCAGGCCGCGGCGTTCCCGGCGGACGCGGCGGTCCCGCAACGATCAGATCGACGATCGCCTGCGCGTTGGCGCGCAACGTCGCGGTGTCCTCGGCCGTGGGGGTTCCGGTACCGCCCCGGGCCTTGACGATGCTGTCGAGCCGGAACCGCAGGAAGTTCGGACCGAGGATGATATCGGTGGTATCGCGCCGACCTTTGATCTGCGCCGTAAACCCGCCCGCGGCGCGTGCCGAGTCCGCCTCACGTTTCGCCTCCGCAAGGTCCTGCGGCGCCGCCGGATGTGTCGGCGCCTCCGTCAGATCCTGGAAGATCCGGGGCGAGCTCACGATGTGCGCCTGCTCGGGATGCGCCAGCGGAACCTGAATGACCTCGATCCGGAACAGCGCCGTATTCGGATTCGAGTCGGGCAGCGCTGCCGAGCAGCCGGCCAGCTCGTTGGGCGAGCGCACGGGAGCCGAGCCCGATACGTAGATGTAGACGTTATCCGTGTCTCCGGGCTGCGTCACCACGGTATGGGTATGCGATCCGCGGCACGTCTGCACGTCCGTGATGTGGCGCGGGTTGGCGAGATCGGTCGCGTCGAAGATGCGGATGCCGCGCAACCGGTCATGGCTCACCGTATCCGTGACGCCCTGCGTGCCGCAGTCGGTCCGCCCGTTCAGCGCCTCGCCCGATACGAACAGGAAGTTGCGATAGACGGAGACGTCGCTCTGCGAGCCGGGACAGACGAACGCCTTGAACAGCCGCGGAATCTTGGGATTCGTGATATCCCACACCTGCAGGCCGTTGAAGTTGCCCTGGATGACGTAGTTGCCGCGGACCGAGATATCGGAATTGATGAAGCGGAAATCGCCCGCCGAATCGCGATTGATGAAGTCGGGGGACGGCGGTGTGGTCGAGACCAGCCGCATGTTCCAGCTGGCTTGTGCCGCGTTCATCCACCCCGCCCGCAGGCCGATGCGCGGATCCTGCCGGGGGGGGGGCGCGGCGGCCATTTGTGCTCGCGACGTCGCAAAGCCACAGCTAACAAAGGCAAGGGCGAGCAGCAATTTCGATTTCACTGAGAGCTCCGTTTGAGGTCGTTCAGCATCAGGGTCATGCGATTGATTTCGGTGGTCTGATCGACGTTCACGTCTGAGGCGAAGCGGAAGATCGGCCCGTCCTGCGCGGCGCCGGGGACCGCGAGCAGCTGCTGCACCATCGTGATGGCGCCCTGGTGGTGCTGGATCATGAATGTCAGGAACAAACGATCGAACTCGGGACCGCGCGCCGAATCCAGCTGCGCCATCTGCTCGGGCGTCAGCATGCCCGGCATAAGCATCGGGTGATCCATCCCCTGCATGATGTGGCCGCGCGGATCGGCCGGCGGCACATACTCGCCGTGCTCCCGCAGCCAGCGCTGCGCGAACACGATCTCGTCATTCTGCGCGACCACGATGCGCTCGCACAGCACCCGAATCGACGGACTCGCCCCGTGCGAGGGCGCCCACCCGGCCATTTGAATGGCCTGTGCGTGGTGGCCGATCATCCCGGCCACGAAATGCACGTCCGCCGGCGTGTAGCTCTTGGCAGGCTTGGCTGTCTGTGCGGTGGACGCCCCAGCTACTGGAGCCGCGAGCGCCAGGATGAAGGCAATTCGTCTGGTCATTTCGTATAAAGCTACCCCGAATACCGTTGCTGACGAGCGCCCATTTGTCCGGGTTGAGAAATGAAACATGGACGCCGCTAGTTTACAGCATGCCTGTTTCGCCCCCCATCGAACCCATGCTCGCCAAGATCGCGGAGCACGTCCCGCAGAGCGGCGACTTTCTCTTCGAGCCCAAGTGGGACGGGTTTCGCGCGATCGTCTTCCGGAGCGCGGACGACGTCTTCATCCAGAGCCGCGACCTGCGGCCCCTCGACCGCTATTTCCCCGATCTGCACGCCGTCTTTCTCGACCAGTTGCCGAGCGGCGTCGTCGTGGATGGCGAGATCGTCATGCCCACGGCGCGTGGGCTCAGTTTCGGGGGCTTACAGATGCGGCTGCATCCCGCGGCTTCCCGGGTCGAGAAGCTCGCGAAGGCCACGCCGGCGGCTTTCGTGGCGTTCGATCTCCTGGCCGCGAGCGGCAAGAGCTTAATGCGCACGCCGCAGCTCGAACGGCGAACGCAGCTCGAGAAGCTCTTCAAGAAAATCCGCCGCCCGCTTTACCTCACGCCGATGACGCGCGACCGCGACGTCGCCATCGACTGGCTGCAGCGCTTCGAGGGCGCCGGGCTCGACGGCGTGATCGCCAAACCCGCGACGGCCACGTATCAGCCCGGCAAGCGCGCGATGTTCAAGATCAAGCACGTGCGCACCGCCGACTGCGTCGTGGCGGGATTTCGCTGGCACAAGAGCGGCAAGGACGCCGTGGGCTCGCTGCTCCTCGGTCTGTACGACGACGCCGGCATGCTCCAACACGTCGGCGTGACATCCGCCTTCACGATGGCGATGCGCAAGCAGCTCGTGAAAGAATTCGCGCCGCTGCGCAAGACCGCGCTGCGGGATCATCCCTGGCGTGAATGGGCTGGGGCAGCGGCCGAGTCGACCCGGATGCCGGGAGGCCAGAGCCGCTGGAGTGCCGGCAAGGATCTCTCGTGGGAGCCGCTGCGGATCGAGCGGGTGTGCGAGGTGAAGTACGATCATATGGAAGGAGATCGGTTTCGGCATGCGACGGTGTTCCAGCGCTGGCGACCCGACAAGCAGCCCCGCGACTGCCGCTACGACCAGCTCGAAGTCACACCCGCTTACGAGTTGGAGAAGGTGTTCGGGGCGGGGGGGGCCTGAGTTTCTCGGGGACGTGTTGCAAGTTGATCCGAATCCGGTACCAGGCTGACGAGCGCCCGCGCATTTGATCTACCAGCACGTCGGCCGGTTCCAGGTGCTGTGCGACGCGGGGATGCTGCTTCTTCCACTTCGACAATCCGGCCAGCGCTTCCTTCTTATCCTTCCCGCGGCTGACCTCGATCAGGGGGAACTTCGAGACTCGCCCTCCTGTGCGCGCCTTTGAGGGCTGCACCCGCGGCGGCTCGCCGGGTTGCTTGCGATAGTGCGGCGGCCACGGCGCATCGCCCTGCCCTTCCTTTTCCTGGCGGGCCGACAGCTCCAGCAGACCCTCGAGCGACCCAGCGCTGTCGTCCATGCCCGCATGGCGATCGCCGATCTTGGCGAAGCGCCGCGGCATGGTCCCCAGCGTGAAGTCCTCCGGGTCCGCGTCGTCCACCTCGTCCCAGGACAACGGCGCCGACACACGGGCGTCCGGGACCGGTCGCACCGAGTAGGCCGACGCCACGGTCCGGTCTTTGGCGTTCTGGTTGTAGTCCACGAAGACGCCCTGACGCTCCTCCTTCCACCACTTGCTGGTCGCGAGCCCACCGCCGCGACGCTCCACCTCGCGCGCGAGGGCGAGGGCGGCGCGACGGACCTCATCGAACCCCCACCGTCGCTCGATCCGGACGAACAGATGCATCCCCCGCGACCCCGAGGTCTTGGGCCACCCGACGAGTCCGAACTCCTCGAGCACGGCGCGCGCGAGCTGCGCGACCTGGCGCAGCTGCGGCCATTTGATTCCCGGCACCGGATCGAGATCGACGCGCAGCTCGTCAGGATGATCGAGGTCTTCGGCACGTACCGGATGCGGGTGCAGCTCGAGGCAGGCGAGATTGGCCATCCAGGCGAGCGTTGCGGGTGTGCGCGGCACGACTTCATCGGCCGTGCGTCCCGACGGGAACCGCAGCGTCACCACCTCGATCCACGGCGGGCGCGATTCCGGCGCGCGCTTCTGATAAAACGACGGCGCGGCGATCCCATTGGGAAAGCGCACCAGCATGTTCGGCCGCCCGCCTGCCCCGCGCAGCGCGCCCTCGGCAACGGCCAAGTAGTAGTCGACAAGATCGAGCTTGGTGTACTTCGGCTTGGGGAACAGCACTTTGCCGGGATTCGAGATCGTGATCTCGTGCCCGCCAATGGTGCGCGTTGTCGCTTCGTCGGAGGAAGGCTTAATCGGTGAAGAACTCCACAGTACCTGCTTCGACGCAGTACTCTGCTCCAACGATCAACAAGCCGTCCCGTTGAATGCGCCGCTCGAGCAGTGCCGAGCCATGGCGCAGGTGCGCAACAGACGCCCGGACGTTGGCGCGCGTGGCCTCCGCGGCGAGCGCCGCCGGATCGTTCGCCAATGGCGAGTTGAGCAGCGGCTCGATCGCCGGCCGGATGCGATCGACGATGGCGCGCAGATTCGGGGACTCGTGGCCCTGCGGTCGGCGGAGCTCCTCCAGCGTTGCGGCTACGGCACCGCATTGCGTGTGTCCCATGACGACGGCCAGCCGCGTTTCGAAGCGCTCGGCCGCGAACTCGACGCTGCCCACCTGCGACGGCGCGACGATATTGCCCGCGACGCGGATGACGAAGAGGTCACCAAAACCCTGGCCGAAGATGAGCTCGGCCGGAACGCGCGAATCGGAACAGCCAAGCACGATGGCGAACGGCTGTTGCCCCGCGCCGGGACGACCTCCCGACGCTGCCCCGTTCTCCACGAAACGCCGATTACCGTCCCGCAGGCGCGCCAGCGCTTCCTGACCCGCGATCATGTTGAAGGATAGGTCAGAACCGCACTCCTGCTCCCAGGCGCAGCGTCCGCGGCTGCACGCGCGACAGGACCCGTCCGTAGTCGCTGCCGACGAGCCCCGCCAGCGCATTGACCTCGGTTTGAACTCCTGTGACGCTCCGGTCGCCCAACACATTGAACGCATCCACGACCAGCAGCACTTCCGTTCCCCCGCGCGGGAAGCTCCGCTCCAAATGTAGATCCAGTGACGCGCGGGGTTCGTAACCGTACGTCCCACGCGGCTGAATGAAAATGCGATGCCCAGTCTCGCTCCGAAACAGGAACCGGTGGAAGGGCACAGTGTCCAGCCCGCCTGGAATTGACGCGGATGGTACCGCGACGGCGAATTCGGACAGCAATCCGTCGATCGGGAGTGTGGGCGTGACGCGATCGCCGGTCGCATAGGACAAGAACAGGCCGCCACGGAACCGCGCCGGCAGGAGCCCGCCCAGGTACACCTTCCCCTCGAAGCGACTCTGGTTGTTGAGCGCGCCGTAGAAGTTGTACTGTTCGTTGAGACGCACCCAGGGGCCCGGTCCGCCGTTGGTGTAGTCGTCCGGTCCGGTCACCACGTTGTAGTTCCCGTCGAGCGCCGATATCGTCGCCGATGCGCCGGCCCACCACGTCCGGTAGCGCGCGTCCAGCCGCAGCTGCAGCTGTCCGAACCGTCGCGTCGCCTGCGCCACCTCGGTGAGGACCAAGTCGGGGTCGTAGCGGAGCGCCGCCAGCTGCGCGGGGGTCAGCCCGGGCGGGGCATAGAGCACGTTGGGGTCCGTCAGCTGTCCTTGCCGCAGCAGCTCCTGGACGTAGAGAATGTCCTCGTTGGAGATGGCGAGCCTGTCCAACACTAGCGGCCGGCCCGCGAAGACGACCGGCAGGCCGAAACGATCGAGCATGATGACGTTGTCGACCACCGTGTAATTCGACGCCAGGTTGTGGTCTACCAGCGCGACCAGATCGCGGTTCCTGCGGTGGACATAAGCTACCCCCACCTTCCAGCGGGTCCCGATCGCGCGCTCCAGCGAAAGCACAACCTGATCCATGTACGGTTGGCGGTACTGCTCCACTCGGCCCGTCTGATCGAGCCGAACTGATTCGTCTAAGCGGAACAATCCCGCCGCGGCGAGTGAATCGCGTTCGTGGATCGTAAACGTCTGCGCGGAGCTCGCGGGCGGGGGGCCAAGGTAGGACCAGATCTCCTCGTCGCTGTAGGTCCTCGCCCCGCTCACGCGGTCGAATAACGCGGCGAACATCGGCTGGTGATACCGGCCCCAATGAGCCTTGGCGACCACGCCGCCTAACGCATTCAGCTCCGCGACCACACCGATGCGCGGTTCGAGTGCGGCATCGCGTACGGCGGTGAATCGGGGGCCGCCACCGGCCGGTGTCAGATCTCCTTCCCACCACGCGTACCGGAATCCAGGGTTGAACCTCAGCCAGGACGAGATCCCGATCTGCTCCTGCACGAACAACGCGGCGTTGCGGACGTCGGAGTCGATCCGCACGTCCCCACCCCACCCGGTGGGGATCGCGCCCAGATACGGCCACGTCGCGGGAGCGGCAGCATCGAATCCGAGCACGCGCAGAGGGCGCCACGACATCCCGCCGTTGCGCTGGCGGTCGTACCACCATCCTCCCAGCGTGTACTCGCCGCCGATTTTCACTTCGTGGTCCAGACCCGCGAACCGGCCGCGTCCCGTCCAGGCGGCTGTCAACCCGAGACTCGACGGCGCAGACCCCGTGCGAAACACCGCGTTCTGATACCGGGGAGGATTGCCCCGCGTCAGCAGCTCGATGCCCGGTACCGCGGTACGGTCATAGGGATCGTGCCACTCGCGGGCGGTGAATCCGCCGACGCGCACCGTGAGCGCGCTCCGAGGTGACCAGCTGCGTTGCCAGGTGAGATTGCCGGTCAGGTTCGACTGCCGCAGCCGTTCCGTCGCGTCCCCGGCCTCGTACCCCGTCTGTCCCACCCGTTCGCCGTCCTGGTATCGCGCCATGAGACTGCCTTCGAGCAAATCACGGCCGCTCGGCTTCCAGGTCAGCTTTGCGAGCCCGCGCTCTTCCCGGTACGACGGCGGCTGCGCCACGAACGCGCCAGTCGTGGTCAGGTAGTTCAAGACCTGCTCCTCTTGCCGGATCACGTGGCCGAACAGGGCGAAGTGCAGGCGGTCGTGGATCAGCGGGCCGCGGATCTGACCATCCAACTCTCGGCGGCCCGCCAGCTCGTGTCCGATCTCACCGGGGATCAGGTTCGTGCCATTGAGCCGCTGGGACTCGAACGATGTTCGCAGCGCGCCTTCGATTACGTTTCTGCCGCTCAACGTCACGACTTCCACGAGACCGCCCTGCGCGCTGCCCACGTCGGCCCCGGCGCCGAGGCCGCGGACCTCGAGGGTCTCGATCCAGCTGGGACTGGGGAGCAACACGGCGCCACCCAGACCCGGATGGTTAACCGTGGTGCCGTCGAGCGAATAGGAATTGGCCTGGTCCGACGCACCGCCCCAGATCTGGTCGGGCCGCGCACCCGGTGTTAGGGCGATCAGTTGACGAGCGTCGAACGTGGACGGGAGCAAGGCGATCTCGCTGACCGTGAGCTTCGTGCCCAATTCGACATCAGTGGTGGAGATCGTGGACGGTGGGGCGCTGACGACGAGAGAGTCGAGTGTGAAGGGGACCAGCTCGAGTGTTACGGTGACTCGCGCGGTGCGACCGGGTTCGACGTCAACGTCCAGCACCGATGGACGGTAGCCGAGTCGGCGAACCGCGATTCGATATGAGCCCGGTTCGAGGCGCGCAATGCGCCAGGCGCCATCGGCGTCGGTGGTTGCGCGCCAGCGATCCACGCTGATGTCTGCGGCCGCGAGCGGCCGGCCCGCGGGATCGATCACGCGGCCTTCGACGCCACCGCGAGTCTGGGAAAGCCCCGCGGCGGGGACCGCGGCCGCAAGCACGGCAATGATGACCGGAGCGAGGTGACGCACCAGCGTAACGTGCGGCGTGCTGGAGAAAGATCAAGGCGCTCAGCGTGCCACGAGCAGCTGCGGATCCAGGAGCTTGGCCAGGCTGCGATCGTGGGCTCGTGCGAGCAGGAGCTGCGCCGAGATGGCGCCCAGAAGCGCGGAGAACATGTCCCACTGTGTGTCCCACACGTCGCCTTGCGTACCAAGGAAGGCGTCTGCGGCGTGGCCGCCGGCAAGCGCGGACCACCACTCGAAGAACTCGTAACACGCGCTGAACGCGAGACACATCGCCGTCACGATGACGAACAGCCAACGGCCCGGCCGCAGCGGTGATGTGCGCAGCAGGATCTCGCGAATCAGGATCGCGGGAACGAAGCCTTGGACGAAGTGCCCGATGCGGTCGTAATCGTTCCGCGCCAGGCCGAACAGGTCCTGAAGCCAGAAGCCCAGCGGTACGCGCGCGTAAGTGTAGTGGCCACCGACGATGAGGATGAACGCATGGATAGCAAGCAGCGTGTAGGTGAGTCGGGTCAAAGGAAAGCGGCGGGCCGTGAGCACGAGCACGGGAAACCCGATCAGCACCGGAAAGATCTCGAGCCACCACGTGGTGCGATCGTACGGCGCGATGCCCGATACGATGAGCGCCGCGCCCACGATGATCAGCAGGACACGCAAATACCGGGCGGAAGTCATCGGCGTCTACTTCGTCCCGAACCGAAGCCGCACCTTGATCGGGATCGCGCGGATCGCGGTGGATGCCGAGGGGAACCAGTAGGTGACGTCGGCGCCGACGATCCAACCCGGATTGTCGAGCGAGTGATCGTCGCCGACCGGCGGCAACAGGCCGGCACCCACGCCATAGCGCACACCCTGCCCCGCAGCCGTCACCGCCCCGAGCAGCATAGCGCCCATCACAGCCAGCCCGATCCGCTTCATCGTCACTTAATTATCTTGGTCGGTGGAGCGATCGCTTCGTTGTCGGCCGGCAGCGCGTCGCGCGCGCCGAGCAGATTGGCGACGGCCTTGAACGTCACCTTGCCGATCTGCGCGTCGGCGTTCGAGAACGTATAGCTGAAACTGAAATCCGTCGTTCGGTTCGATGCCCGCACCGGCACGGAATTCGTCAGCGAGCCGACCAGCTGATAGCCGCCGGGTACGCTCTTGAAGAGCTGAACTTCGACCGTCTCGGGGTAGCGCCTGCTATTGAGTCCGACCGTAATTTGTCGCGTCTGTCCGACGATTCCCGCAATCGGCGCTGAGAACCTGGTGATCGCCACGTCATGGGTCCGGACCAGCACCGGCTGGGAGGTCGATGCGCTGCGACCGTCAGGAGTCGTGACGCTGTGCTGAACGGTATAGTCTCCGTCGGCTGCGTAATGATGCGTCGGATAGGAGCCTGTGCCCGTCGTCCCATCGCCGAAGGTCCATTCCAGCGATGCGAAACCCACTCCGCCCGGGTCGTAGGACTGATCAATGAACTGCACCACGTCAAAAGCCGAGGGGTCAGAGGGATAGTAGTAGAGGTTGGCGACCGGCGGTGGCGTGACCTCGAGGCGGAACTCAACCTGGCCACCCTGACCGAACAGGCCACCGACCAGGAAGTGGTAGGTCGTGCCGGCCTGGGCGCGGAATGTCACGTTTCCCCCGAAGACGACACAACCGAGCTCGGTCAAGCCGCTCACCGAGCTCCCGCTGTAGGCGGCGACCACCGTCGAGATCGACGCGTTGCCGATCCGTGCTGTGATTGATTGGGTTTGCGCCGGGGTGAAGCTGTACCAAACCGTCTCGTTCACCGGTCCGTAGAAAACGGCACACGAGGGCGTCTGCTCGCCTGACTCGGTGCCGGCGAGCACGAGCTGGGCGACAGAACTAAACGGCAGAGCGGGAACGCCGGTCGCGTTGGCAAAGTCATCATTCGCTGGGGCGACTTGCCGGATCCAGTGCGCCCCAGAGTTCATCACCCCCGCACCGGAGGTGAGCTGCGTGATGCCGCTCCCGTCCGCGTTCATCACGAAGATTTGTTCGTCACCGGCACGGTTACTCTCGAAGACGATGTGGGTGGCGTCGGGTGACCAACTGGGGCCCACATCATTGAACCCATCATTGGGGGTGAGCTGCGTGACGCCGGTCCCATCCGGGTTCATCACGTAGATGTTCTGTTCACCAGTGCCACCGCGGTCGCTGGTGAACAGGATGCGTGTGCCATCGGGCCGCGACCAAGCGGCGCCCCTGCCGGGATAGTCGTTCGCGTTGTTGTCAGTGAGCTTTGTAACGCCGCTGCCGTCCAAGTTCATCGCGTAGAGCTCGAAGTCGCCATCGAAGTCGTTTGCGAGCATCAGCTGCCGTCCGTCAGGCGACCAGTCGGTCACGAATTGGGGGTCCGCGACCCGGACCAGGCCTGTCCCGTCCGCATTGACAATCCAAATCCCATCGTTCTTTCCGAGCGCGATCCGGTTGCCGTCGGGCGACCAGGCGCCTGGGAAGCCGTCGAACAGGACGGTCCGCTCACCGCTGCCATCGGCGTTGATGACGACGATGTCGCACCTGCCAAAACCACACCGGCCGAAATCGATCCGGCTGCCGTCGGGTGAAAAGAGCGGCAGGTATTCATCGAAGGGATGACTGGTGACCTGTGTGACGTCGCCGCCGTCCGGGTTCATGACGAAGACGTCGACGTTGCCGTTGCGGTTACTCTGAAAGGTGATCTTTCCTCCGCCGCCATTGGCCGCGGTTTGGCTGAACTGCAGCCCGTCGTTCTTCGGGGAGACGGGCCGGTTGGGGTCGCTACAGCCGGCGAGAAGGGCCGCGAGGGCAACGGTCGGCTTGAGGTACGAGGTGAATCGGAATCGCATTTTTCCTCCTGGCACGCCAGAAAAGAAGAACCGGCCAAGCGAGTAGCTCGCTCAGCCGGTTTCGCGATTTGCTCCCCTCGAGGCATAGGCGACCCAAACGAGGACGCCTCGGGGATCAACGCATCTGAGGGGTTGCAATATGCACCGGGACCCCGCCTCCGCAAGGATCCATTACGCTACGTGCGTCCTCCGCCGGGTGACGACCATGCGCACAATGAGCAGGCCAATCGCAATCCCGACGACCCAGCCGACGATCGTGCCCAGGCGGCCGGCCCGCTCAGTGGACGAAAGCCAGTTCGTTTCACCCTTGAGGGAGCGGAGCACGGAGTTGAGCGTCGCGAGAGACTCTGTTGCGCGCGCACTCGGCCCGGCCACCACCACCTGAATCGCTTCTTTGCGCAGCGGCACCTGCGCTGTGTAGACCGTGATCAGCCCGCCGGCCGAGGCGGTGTCGGTGCGAATGGCGTCGATGTCCAGCTCGTTCCAGCGCACCGTTATCAACTGGGACTTCGGCGGCAAATCCGCCGACTTGAGGTGTTCTCGCCCCAACGTCGCGTGCATGCGCTGGACGCAGAGCACCAACGCGCCCTGCGACGGCTGGGAGCCTTCGCCGGCCCAGCAAGCGACGACGTCTCGTCCTCCGGCGAACTCCGCGGGAATGGAGACAAATCCGTCGGGCAGGCTCATCACGTAACCGAGGTCGGCGTTGCTCGCGACCTGTAGCATTAGGAGGACAGCGTGAAGGATCATTTACTAGGATAGCCCTGATCCGTTCGGTGGTACAGCCGCGCCACACGTCATAACTGACCGTTGACGAGCGACCTGTCTTGTGCGTAGGGTAGAACAGGGGAGAAAACGCTGGGGGTGGGTATGGCATCTCGTCACTACGCGCGGGCGGCATTGTTGCTCGCCGCGGCCGCACTCGCCGTCGTTCGACCGTCGCACGCGCAAAGCGCTGGCGACGGCTTTTTGTTTCACGCACCGGGCGGCTCGTGGGGCCTGTATGGCGGGTTCAACCGGGCCCGCGCCGGAAGCGACCTGTTCGCTTTCGTCACGAAGCAACTCACGCTGAATCGCGGCGACTTCAGCTCCGCCACGTTCGGCAGCAACCTCGCCGTCCGCTTGTCACCGTCCAACGACATCGTCTTCGACGTGGGCTATGCGAGCGTCTCCCAGCGCTCGGAATTTCGAAAGTGGGTCGATCAGAACAATCTGCCCATCGAGCAGACCACATCACTGCTCCGCGTGCCGATCACGTTGAGCGTCAGGCATTACCTGACGGCGCGCGGCCGCTCCATCAGCCGGTTCGCATGGATTCCGGCGGCGCGCGCGCTGTACGTCGGCGCCGGCGCGGGCATGATGCGGTACAAATTCCACCAGACTGGGGACTTCGTCGATTTCCAGACGCGCAACGTCTTCCCCGACGAGTTCCAGTCCACAGCGTGGACGCCTGTGCTGCAGGCGCTCGCCGGCATCGACGTCTCCCTGACGCAGTCCCTCGTGCTGACTGGCGAAGCACGCTACACGTGGGCGAAGGGACCGCTGGGCACTGATTACGTCGGGTTCAATCGCATCGATCTCTCGGGAGTCGCGGTGACAACCAGACTCTCGATCAGACAATAGGAAGGGTGGGCACCATGCGGACTCAAACCGAAACATTGCTCGTGGTCGCCGCGCTGCTCGGCTTCAGCGCCGCGCCGGCGCGCGGCCAGGACACCGCCATTGATCCACGCTGGCTCGCCTACCTCGGCTGCTGGGAGCAGGTCGGCACCGTGAAATCCATCGTGTGCGTTGTCCCGGCGGCCGGCACTTCGACGGTCGATCTTCTCACCGTTATGAAAGGTGAGGTCAGCGCGCGCGAGCGTATGGCCGCGACCGGAGAGCGTCTCCAGATCACCAAGGGTGACTGCACCGGCTGGCACAGCGCGCAGTGGTCTCCCCACGGCCAGCGGCTGTATCTGCGCTCCGAAGACACCTGTGCTGGCGGAACCGCGGCAGGTACGGGCGTCATCGCGATGTTGGACGACGGTCACTGGCTCTACATCCAGGGCATGACGATTGGCGGGCAGACCGGTCTGCGCGTGCAGCGCTACCGCGAAGCCAGCAGCGAGCTCCTCCTGCCCGACGACGTCGCGGCGGCGCTGCGACCGGGAATCTCGTCCACGCTGCAGGCGCGGGCCACCGCCAGCGCCCCCCTCGCGATCGACGACGTCGTCGAGGCGTCGCGCAATCTCGATGGCGCGGTGGTCGAGGCGTGGCTCGTCGAGCGGCGCCAGCGATTCACGCTCGACGCGAAGCAACTTGTCGCGCTCGCCGAGGCCCATGTGTCACCGCGCGTCATCGACCTGATGGTCGCCCTGTCCTACCCGAAAGTTTTCGCGATCGACGCGGCGTCGCGCCAGGGCGAGCGAGTGGCCGCGGCGCACTCGTACGGCGTGGGAACTGCGCCGGCCGACTACTTCGCGCCGCACGATCCGTTTTGCTCGAGCTACGATTTCATCTATCCGTACAGCTCGTACGACTGCACCGGGTTTGGCCGCGCATATGCCTACGGCTATGGGTACGGCTGGTATCCGGGTGGTTATCCGGTGACGATCATCTACACTGGCTCGATCAGCGGCGGCAGCTCGCGGCCGCACGGGCGTGTGGTGAACGGGCAGGGGTACGCAAAGGGCGACGACGGAGCAACTGCCCAGGCGTTGCCGCGGCCGACGAATGATTCCTGGTCACGGCCGTCGAGCGGATCGTCGTCCGGGAGCGCCGGCGCTGCCGCTCCAACCTCGAGCTCGTCATCCGGCTCGAGCGGGCGGACCGCGCAACCGCGGCGCCCGTAATACTCAGCGAGTGACGGCGAAGCTGTAACGGCCCGAGCCGACGTCCAGGACGACATCCGGCCCTCGCTGGCGCGCGGCGCGAACGCCCTCGCGAGAGGTGAGTGGGACACCCGCTTCCCGCACCTGATCGAGGCGGGTGTCCCACAAGGTGACTTCGGCGGTCGTGTTCGGCGGCACAGTCACGTCGAGCGTGAATCGCTGTCCCTGCATTCTCCAAGCGGATTGCAGCGTCCCGTAAACGGTTTCGAGCGATGCGTTCGCACTCGTCAGACCGGCGCCCGGTCGTGGCGCGATCCGTGAGCGCCGGTATCCGGGCGCCGCCGGGTCCACATCGATCCCGCCGATGTTCTGGTACATCCAATCGCCGACCGCGCCGAAGGCGTAGTGGTTGAACGAATT
>Ga0137359_10000427_pt1 | contig 32091 bp, 28 predicted proteins | sample Mad1_40_16metaG_FD_108281 | JGI IMG/M metagenome (GOLD analysis project Ga0137359, IMG submission 108281) | Vadose zone soil microbial communities from Angelo Coast Range Reserve, California, USA - Mad1_40_16 metaG | ecosystem: Environmental > Terrestrial > Soil > Vadose zone | place: USA... | reverse complement strand
CTGCTTGCCGCTGAAGCGGGACAGCGCGGCGAGGTCTTCAATGTCGGTAGCGGCAAGCCGACGAGCGTCAACGAGCTCGTCCGTCTGCTCGGCTCACCGCCCACAGTGCACATCCCCAAACGCCCGGGGGAACCCGACTGCACCTGGGCCGACATCACCAAGATCGGCACCGAGCTCGGCTGGAAACCGCAAGTGAGCGTCGACGACGGCGCCCGCATCATGTTGGATAATATCGATTATTGGCGGGATGCTCCGGTGTGGACGACGGAGCGTATCGCCGAAGCGACGAGCGACTGGTTCCGGCACCTGGGGGACAGTGGGGACAGAGGGGAGAGCGGCGAGCGATGACGAGCGAAGCAGAGCTTCATGTTCTACCCCGCAGCTTCCATCCGCCGCGGGTCGAGAATGCTCGTGACAAGGTTCGAACGATCGAAGAGCTGGCTGCGATCGCCGATCATCACCGGAAGGCGGGGATGTCGGTGGTGCAGGCGCATGGCAGCTTCGACCTCCTCCACCTCGGCCATGTGCGCCACCTCGAGGCGGCGCGCCGCCTCGGCGACGTGCTCGTCGTGACCGTTACCGCCGACCGCTTCGTCAACAAGGGGCCCGGCCGGCCGGTGTTCAACGAAGGGCTGCGGGCGGAAATGCTGGCCGCGCTCGAATATGTCGATTGGGTCGCCATCAACCCGTCGCCGGACGCGGTTGGCGCGATCACGACAATCAGGCCAAAAGTTTACGTCAAGGGCCAAGATTATCAGAACCCGGCAGGCGATGTCACCGGCAAGATCACGGCCGAGCGGGACGCGGTCGAAGGACATGGCGGGCGCTTGGCCTTTACGGACGAGGCGACCTTCAGCTCAAGCGAGCTCATAAATCGCCATCTCAATGTGTTCGAACCGCATATTCGCGAACATTTGAGCTCACTGCGCAGCGATGGCGGTTTGAGCGAGATATTGGCGCTGCTCGACCGAGTCCGCGACTATCGCGTGGTTCTCGTTGGCGACGCGATCATCGACGAGTATCAATACGTATTCCCGATCGGCAAGTCACCGAAAGAAAACATTATCGCCACGCGCTATCAGGACCACGAATTGTTCGCCGGCGGCGTCTTCGCTGCGGCAAACCATGTCGCCTCGTTCTGTGCCGAGGTCGACGTCATTACCAGCCTCGGCGCGCGGCAGAGTTTTGAGGACGTGGTGCGCGAGCATCTAGCGCCGAATGTACGCCTGCATAACGTCATGCGGCCCGGAGCGCCGACCACGCGGAAGCGGCGTTTCGTCGACCCTTCCTACATGCGCAAGCTGTTTGAGGTCTATTATATCGACGACGATCCGATGCCCGCCGAACTGCAGCAGCGGATCGACGACCGGATCGCCGATCTCGTGGGTGATGCCGACGTCGTGATCGCTACCGATTTCGGCCATGGCCTGCTGGGGCCGTCTTCGATCGACTTACTGACGCGGAAGGCGCCGTTTTTGGCGGTCAACTGCCAATCCAACAGCGCAAATCTGGGTTTCAATCTGATCACGAAATTCCCGCGAGCGGATTACGTGTGCATCGACGCGCCCGAGGCGAGGCTGGCGACAAGCGATCGAACGTCGCCGATCGGCGAAATCGCCCATCGCATGGAATCCATGATCAGCTGCTCGAAGATGATCATCACCCAAGGTAAGCACGGCTGTGTCACCTATGAGGGCGGCGGGGTGGTCCACACCATCCCGGCCCTCGCCAAGAACGTTGTCGACACGGTGGGGGCGGGCGACGCCTTTCTTTCGGTGACGTCGCCGCTTGTTGCGGCCGGCGGCCCCATGCACCAGATCGGCTTCATCGGCAATGTCGTTGGCGCGCTCAAAGTAGAGATCGTCGGCCATCGGCGGTCCATCGAAAAACCCGATCTCGTGAAGGCGATCACAGGGCTTCTCAAATGAGCTCAACCGCGACCGCGTCGAGCCTCGCTCGAAGCTATTTCGACACGCTGGCCGGGCTGCTGCGGAGTACCGCTGTGACGGATCGTGCGGGATGCGCATTGTCGCTCGATGACGGCATCGCCTGGATGAGGCGGGCGGCGGTCGAGACCCACGTGCGGGGCAATAAGATCATGTTCGTCGGGAATGGCGGCAGCGCCGGTATTTCCAGCCATCTGGCCATCGACTACTCGAAGAATGGCGGCTTGCGAGCAACGGCATTCAACGATCCTGCGGCGCTGACCTGCCTCGCCAATGATTTGGGGTATGAGCAGGTATTCGCCAAGCAGCTCGAGCTTCATCTGCGCCCCGGCGATTTGCTGGTGGCAATCAGCAGTTCCGGGCGCTCGCCGAACATTCTCAATGCTGTCGGCGTGGCGCAATCGGGCGGGTGCAGCGTCGCGACCTTCTCGGGCTTCAGCGCTGACAACGATCTGCGAACCATGGGCGATATTAACTTCTTTATACAGTCGGGCGCCTACGGCTTTGTCGAGGTCGCCCATCTTTCGCTCTGCCATGCTGTTCTCGACATCGAAATGGGCTGGACTGGCGAGGGGTGACCGCGCCGGCAACCCGGCGAGGTCTTGCTTTGCCGATACTTGATGGAAGGCGCTGATGCCAAATCGTTTTAGGCGGGTGTTGGTGACCGGCGGTGCCGGGTATGTCGGCTCGCGCCTGGTACCCAAATTGCTGGACGCCGGCTATGAAGTGACGGTGCTGGATCTTTATATTTTCGGCGACGACATCTTCGAGCAACTGCGGGGGAACGCAAAGCTGCGGGAATTCAAGGGAGATTTGCGTAACCCGGCGCAGGTAGCGCATGCGCTCGATGGCTGCGACGCGGTCATCCATTTGGCCTGCATCTCCAACGACCCCTCGTTCGATCTCGATCCGGCGCTGGGTCGGTCCATAAATTTCGACTGCTTCCGACCGCTGGTGCGTGCGTCGAAGGCAGCAGGGGTTCGACGGTTCGTCTATGCCTCCTCCTCGTCGGTATACGGCATCAAGAGTGACCCAGAGGTCACCGAGGATCTGCCGCTCGAGCCATTGACCGATTATTCGAAATACAAGGCGTTGTGCGAGACAGTGCTGGCGGAAGAGCAGGAGCCCGGGTTCGTCACAGTGACCGTGCGGCCGGCGACGGTGTGCGGCTATGCCCCGCGGCTGCGGCTCGATCTGACCGTCAACATCCTGACAAATCTGGCCGTCAACACGCAACGCATCACGGTCTTCGGGGGCGAGCAGCTGCGTCCCAATCTTCACGTCGAAGACATGACCGATCTCTATCTGATGTTGCTCGACGCGCCAGATCAAATTGTCGACCGTAAGGTTTGGAATGCCGGTTATGACAATCTGAAGGTCCGCGAGATTGCCGGTATGGTGCGTACCACGGTCGGCAACGGTGTCGAGATCGTCGTCACGCCGACCGATGACCACCGCTCCTACCACGTCTCTTCGCAGAAGATCCGTCGTGAACTCGGCTTCACGCCGCGGCACAGCGTCCAAGACGCCATCTTCGACCTCAAGGCGGCCTTCGAAAGCGGTGCTGTCCCCCACGCGCTGACCGACGACCGGTACTACAACATCAAGCGGATGCAAGCCTATCGGCTGCGGTAGGCCGGAGAGGTCGACGACCCATGCCAGATGACAGCGCCATCGCGCCGGATCTGATCCAGGCCCGCACGGCAGCGATATCGCCGTCCCGGCCTCGGCCGAAGCGGATCAAGGTGCTGCTCCCGGTCTGGGGCTACGACTTCACGCAGCAGTTCCTCAAACTCAGCCTGCCCACGCTGCTGGCGCCGGGCAACCTGCCAACGCTGGCACAGACGCTGCCGACCGAATTCATCTTTCTAACCGGACGCAAGGACGAAGCGATGATCCGCGAGAGCGCGGGTTATCGCCACCTGTCGAAATTCTGCAGCATCGGCTTTTATCCGATCGATGAACTCGTTACCGAGGGGAACCATTCGACAACTGTGACCCTGGCCTTCGCCAGTGCGGTGAGGCGTACCGGGGACGCGATGCTCGACACCTGCTTCTTCTTTCTGGTATCGGATTACATTGTCGCCGACGGGTCGCTCGCCTCGGCCATCAAGCCGATGCTTGCCGGCGCGAGCGCAGTACAGGCCGGAAATTTTCAAATCACCACCGAAGATGCGGTTCCGTGGCTCGAAGCCGAGATCGAGCGGAGCGAGGATGTCCTTGTTCTGTCGCCCCGCCAGCTTATGCGGGAGGCATTGTCTCGTATCCACCCGGCCACGGTTGCCAACACTGTCAACGTGCCGGTATCTCACAACAGTCATTGCAACCGCCTATTCTGGCGGGTCGACTCCGACACGTTGATTGGTCGCTTTTACCTCTTGCATATGCTGTGCATTCGTCCGGAAATAGTCGATTTCGTGATTGGCGCCTCCTGCGACTATTCCTTCATTCCGGAAATGTGCCCTTCAGGAAACGTTGGCATCATCACCGATTCCGACGAGTACTTGGTCATAGAGGCCCAGGCTCGCGACCACGAGGCCAGCTTCTTGCGGCTGGGACCGGCGAGGCCGAAGCGGCTCGCGGCGAGCCTCTCAGAGTGGACGACGGCGCTTCACCGCGACAATGCTTGCCACACGCTGGTCTTTCACGCCGCCGATCTGCCTTCTTCATTGAGCTCGGTGGCCGAGGAAGCAGATGCTTTCGTCTCTCGGGTAGGGGATTTGCTGAAGCGCAAACCGATGCCGCATCGCGGTCATCCCTATTGGCGCGGAGCAGTGGCAGCCCATCACAGTCAGATCGGACGTCGACCCAACGAGGACGATTGGCAGCTGATGCTGGGCAGACGAACGAGTTGGGCGACTCGGATGATGGGGCGGATGCACAACCTCCTGCTCGGCCGCGCGCCGAATGTGAGGCGCTGGCATCCGCGCTGGGCCGATTTCCGCAACCCGCGCATCGCGCTCGAGCAAATCCTCGAGGATCCCGAAAAGCGGCTGCTCATCGTGTCTGGTCGGCCGACCCTGATGACCAATTGGCTCGCCGATTCCTCGGGTCACGTGCATCGGATACCGATGTCTCGTCTGCTGAGGCTAAATCTCGAGCGGGGCGACGAGCTGCGCGGCAGATTTGACGCCTGTTACCTGGAAATCACCGATCGAGAGATCGATCGTGCTCACCTGGTGATCGATCAGATTGTACCGATGCTCAAATTTGACACGGATGTCCTGCTGGTTTCGTTCAATGACCACTGGGTCTCCGGAGCCGAGGCGTTCGGAGAAAACGTCACGAATAGTGTCCAGCAAATTTTCCATCGGCTCGATCTCTCATTGACGGAGATGCGCCTGGTGGCATGGAGCCGATGGCGCTGGTCGGCCAACGGCAAGTTGCTGCGGTTGACGCAGGGCATCTTCCATCGATCACCAATTCTGGTCCCGGTCCAAGGGATTATGATCCTGGTCCAGTCGCTGATCGCCTTTGGTAGTAATCTCGCAAGTCGAAGCGAGGCGCTACGTGGACAAGGGGGTGGGCAAATCGTATCGAGCGTGTTTATGAGATTGCGGGCTGCTCGCGGCAGAGGTACGGACGAGGCGGAAATCTACGATACGTCGGCACCCCCGCCGATCGTCACCGACGGTACAGAGGTGAATGAGCAAGGCACCGACAATTTCCGCTCCCAGACCAAGGAGCCGCAGTACAAGCGCTTGCTCGATGTCCAGCAGGAGGTCGGGATCAGCGCGCTGGGTCTGATGACGAACCAGGTTTGGCACGAGGATCCGCGGCGCCTGACCTTCATCCTGGCGCGCTACAAATTCGTGGCGAAGATGTTGAGCGGATACCGCGCAGTCGCTGAGGTCGGTTGCGGCGACGCTTTCGGCACTCGGATCGTTCAGCAGGAAGTTGACAGCGTGACGGTCTACGACTTCGACCCGGTATTCATTCGGGACATCCAGCGCCGGCAATCGGCGAAATGGGCGCTCGAGGCGCAAGTCCATGATATCCTCAAGAGTCCGCTCCCCCACCGCTACGACGCCGTTTACAGCCTCGATGTGATTGAGCACATTCCGGCGGACGAGGAGGACACGTTCATCTCCAATCTTTGGGCAGCGCTGGCCGATCATGGTGTTCTGATCATCGGCAGCCCATCGCTCGAATCGCAGGCCTACGCTTCACCGCAGAGCAAGATCGGGCACGTCAATTGCAAATCCGGCCGCGCGCTAAAGTCGCTGTTGGAGCGTTATTTTCATACCGTATTCCTCTTCTCTATGAATGACGAAGTCGTCCACACCGGCTTTTATCCAATGGCGCACTATCTTTTCGCGCTCTGCTCGGATCGACGGTAGACAGTCCCGTGCCCTGCGGTCGAACGGTGGCGATGCGCATTGGGATTGACTTCGACAATACGCTCGTCGATTACGATCGCGTCTTTCTTGGCGCGGCAAAAGAGCGCGGCCTGGTCGACGCCGCCTTCTGCGGATCGAAACGTGCCGTGCGCGACAGCATTCGCTCGTTACCCGGTGGCGAGCTTGCCTGGCAACGCCTTCAAGGTTACGTCTACGGCGCTGGCATCGGCGACGCGATAATGTTTAACGGGGTGGATTTATTTCTGCGGGATTGCCGTGCCAGAGGTGTTGATGTGTTTGTCGTCAGCCACAAGACGCAGTTCGGACATCACGATCCGAGGGGCGTCGATCTGCGCCAAGCGGCGCTCGACTGGATGGCTCGGCACGGGTTCTTTTGCAGCGATGGGTTCGGGATCCCTGTCGAGCGCGTGTTCTTCGAGAGCACACGCTCAGGCAAGCTCGCGCGGGTACGCGCGATCGATTGCACGCATTTCATCGACGATTTGGAAGAGGTGTTCACCGATCCGAATTTTCCCGCGCAGACCTTTCCGATCCTGTTCGCCGCAACGGGCACTCTTCGCGTCGGGACGGTATGTTCAACTTGGCAGCGAATCGCCGAGGTGCTGCTCGATGGGCGCCGCTGATCCTAGCGTCGCCGCGGCGGCGGCAGCGGCGCGTACCTTGCTCGGAGGCTCGGTCGAAGCCATCGATCGAGTGCAGGGCGCCGGCCGGAACAGCCGCATCTATCGCGTGCGTCGCGGCTCCGAGCACTTCGCCGTCAAGCATTATCCTTCGCCTCGCGAAGACCCACGCGATCGTCTCAAGACCGAGGTCGAAGCGCTGCGACTGATGGAACGAAACGGCATCACCGGTGTCCCACGCTCGCTGGCGAGCGACGCCGAGCGCGGCTATGCGGTTTTGAGCTGGATCGAAGGGGAGCCTGTCGAACGCGCGGACGAAGCCGACATCGACGCTGCCGCCAATTTTCTCGGCCTGATCCATCAGCTGCGCCGCGGCGCAGGGGCCGAGCGGCAGCCACTTGGCGCCGAGGCCTGCCTTTCCGGCGTCGAGATCGTCGCGCAGCTCGGACGCCGGCTGGAGCGGCTCGGCGGCGTGGCGGCAGCGAACCCGGCACTCGGCGAGTTCGTCGACCGAACAGCCGGATGGCTCTTCGCAACCATCCTCCCTGAGGTCGTGGCCGGATACGAGGCGCTGGGACTGTCGTTCGTCCTCCCCCTCCCTGGCGAGTCGCGCAGCTTGTGCCCATCGGATTTCGGTTTTCACAATGCCTTGCGGAACGCGAGCAGTCTGACCTTTCTGGATTTCGAATATTTCGGTTGGGATGATCCGGTAAAGCTGACCTGCGACTTTCTCCTTCACCCGGGGATGCGCCTGTCAGACTCGTTGAAGCGGCGGTTTGTCGCCGCGGCTTTCGTAATCTACGGCGCCGATCCGACCTTTGTGCGGCGCTTGAGTTTGCTGTACCCGCTTTTCGCGGTGCGGTGGTGCCTCATTCTGCTGAACGAATTCCTGCCGGAGCGGTGGGCCCATCGTGTGCACGCCGGCGTCGCGCTCGAGTGGGCAAGGGCGAAACGGCAGCAACTGGTTCTGGCAAACGATCTGCTGCAGATGGTGCAATCGAAAGGCGGGGGCTTTCCCTATGGCAACTGAGCCGATTTGTGCCACGCTGCGGTACCAAACGCCGCCCTTGGACGAACGCTCGATTTATTTGAGACGGCTCGTCGTGCGCGCCCTCGAAGGCGGCGGACGCGGCCACATCGGCTCGTCGCTGTCCTTGATCGAGATCATGCGGGTGCTTTATGACGACATCCTGCGCTACCGTCCCGCCGAGCCGTCTTGGGCGCAGCGCGACCGCTGCATCCTGAGCAAGGGCCACGGCTGCCTCGCGCAATACGCCATGCTGGCGGACAAAGGTTTCTTCCCGCTCGATGTTCTCGACGGCTTCTGCCGCTACGATTCGATCCTCGGCGGCCATCCGGAAGCGGCCAAGGTGCCGGGCATCGAAGCCTCGACCGGCGCCCTCGGACATGGTTTGCCGATCGGCATGGGGCGGGCGCTCGCGCTGCGCATGAGGGGTCAGGGGGCGCGCGTCTTCGTCATCACCGGCGACGGCGAAATCAACGAAGGATCGGTGTGGGAAGCGGCGCTTTCCGCGAGCAAGCACCGCCTGAGCAATCTCGTCGTGATGATCGATTACAATAAGGTCCAATCGGCGGGGCCGACGGCGGAAATTCTCGATCTCGAGCCCTTGGCGGAAAAATGGTGCAGCTTTGGCTTCGCCACGACCGAAGTCGATGGCCATGACGTCGAGGCGCTGCGTCGATTGCTGCGCCATGTGCCGCTCGACGGCGATCGGCCGACGGCGCTGATCTGCCATACGGTAAAGGGCAAGGGCATCGCGTTCGCCGAGAACGATGCGGACTGGCATCATAAATCGAGCCTGAAAGCAGATATCATCGCCGACATGTACAGCCTGCTTGGGGGTCGGTGATGCGGCCCGCTTGCATCAACCAGGTGTTCGACCTGGCGAAACGCGATCCGCGGGTCGTCTATATCGGATCGGATCTGAGCCCCGATTTGACCCAGCGCATGAAAAAGGAAATGCCCGGCCGCGCCTTCATGGAGGGGGTCAGCGAGGCGCATGTGGTCGGCATGGCTGCGGGCTTGGCGATGGAGGGCTTTATCCCTTTTGTTCACACCATTGCCACGTTCATCACGCGCCGCTGTTACGAGCAGGTCGCGGTCGATCTCTGTCTGCACAATCTGCCGGTGCGGCTGATCGGAAATGGCGGCGGCCTCGTCTATGCGCCGCTCGGGCCGACCCACCTCGCGATCGAGGATATCGCGATCATGCGGGCTCTCCCCAACATGACGGTCGTGGCGGTCTGCGATGCCGACGAAATGATCCGCTTCATGGATCAGACCTTGGATTGGCCCGGCCCTATTTACATTCGGCTAGCCAAGGGGTTCGACCCGATCGTCAGCCGCGACGAGCTCGGCTTTGAGATCGGCCAGGCGATCCCGATGCGGGTCGCCGCGGACGGCACGAGCTCCGCGCTGCTCGTCTCGACTGGCGTCGCCACGACGCGAGCGCTGGCGGCCGCCGAGCTGCTCGCGGCAAAGGGAGTTGAGTGCACAATACTGCATATGCATACGTTGAAGCCGTTCGACACTGAGGCCATTCTCGGTTACGCACGCGACGTGCCCGTGGTCGTCACCATCGAGGAGCACACCCTAATCGGTGGCCTCGGCAGTGCCGTGACCGATGCACTTGTCGAGCGCTGCCGCTCCCGCCTGCCATTGATCAGGCGGCTGGGAATCCCCGATGTCTTCGCGGTCAAGTACGGCAATCAGGATGAGCTGATGGCCATGTACGGGTTGCAGCCGCCGCAAATTGCCGATGCCGTGCGAGAGGCGCTGAAGCTCGTCTCGGCCTAGGAATGGCAATCGCACACACTCTTCAACGGGATCTACAATGGGGCAGCAAATCGACTTTCTCGCAAAGTACCAGAGCTCGACCAAACGCGACTATGTCGCCCGGGTGGTCGAGCACGACAAGGCGGAATGCGCCATCATCGCCAAGCGCTGGGGCGAGGAATATTGGGACGGCCCGCGCCAATACGGCTATGGCGGATACAAATACGACGGCCGATGGCTGCCGATCGCGCAGGACATCGCCAAGCGCTACGAGCTCAAGGCTGGCGACAAGATCCTGGACGTCGGTTGCGGCAAGGCCTTCTTGCTGTATGAGTTCACCCGTGCCGTGCCCGGCGTTGAGATTGCCGGGCTCGACATTTCGGCCTATGGGATCGCCCACGCGAAAGAGGAAGCCCAGCTGTTTCTCAAGGAAGGCAACTGCACCAAGCTGCCTTATGCCGACCACAGCTTCGATTTCGTCTTTTCGATCAACACCTTTCACAACCTCAAAGTCGACCAGCTCAAAGCCGCCATTCAAGAGATCGAGCGCGTCGGGAAAGATAGAAAATGGATCTGCGTCGAATCGTATCGTAACGAGCGCGAAAAGGCGAATTTGCTGTACTGGCAGCTCACTTGCATGAGCTTTCACATGCCGGATGAATGGGCATGGCTCTATCGGCAATGGGGATATACCGGCGACTACGGCTTTATTTATTTTGAGTAGGGTTTCGCATGAAGGCAGCAGTATTGGTCAGGCAGGATGCGGCGCTCGAAATTTACGAGCTCGAAATGCCGAAACTCGATGTCGGTCAGGTTCTCGTCAAGGTCGAGCACAGCGGGATCTGCGGCAAACAGATCGACGAGATCACCGGGCGACAGGGTGAGGACAGATACCTCCCGCACCTCCTCGGGCACGAGGGCGGTGGCCAAGTTGTCGAGATCGGCCCTGGCGTCAAAAAGGTCAAACCTGGCGATCGGGTGGTGATGCACTGGGTAAAGGGCAGCGGCATCGACTCGCCGCCGCCGCGCTTCAACTACAAAGGGCAGGTTCTGAGCGCGGGCTGGGTGACGACGTTCAGCAACTACACGATCGCCTCCGAGAACCGGCTGACCCCGATGCCGGATGGCGCGCGCAGCGACGTGCTGGCGTTGTTGGGCTGCGCCGTCACGACCGGTCTCGGCATCGTGTTCAACAATGCTCGGCTGCTGCCAGGCCAGTCGATCGCCGTGTTCGGCGTCGGCGGCGTTGGCCTCAACGTCGTGCAGGGCGCCGATCTGGTCAACGCCAATCCGATCGTCGCGCTCGATCGGAACGAGGCGAAGCTGGCATTCGCGCGCAAATTCGGTGCGACGCATACGATCAATGTCGACAAGGTCGATGCCGCCGCCGCGCTGAAGGATTTGTCGCGCGGCGCCGGCTTCGACGCCGTGGTCGACACGACAGGGATCAACAAGGTCCGCGAGACCGCCTACGACGCGACCCATCCGAAGGCTGGGACAACCATCCTTTGCGGGGTTCCGTTCGCCAGCGACCGTCTTTCGATCGACTCCTTCCCACTCCATATGGGCCGCCGAGTCATCGGCTCGCATGGCGGTGACACGGTTCCGGATACCGACATCCCGCGCTACTACCAGCTCTATAAGCTCGGCAAATTGCAGCTCGACCAGCTGATCACCAACCGGTTCAAGCTTGCCGAGATCAACCAGGCGGTGGCGACGGTGCGCGCCGGCCAGGCGTGCGGCCGCTGCGTCATCGAGATGGAAAGCCAGCCGTGACTCCCGAACCGGTAAGCCGCGATTGAATGGCTTGAGGCTGATGCCTCAGCTGCCGCCACTCGTGGTATTACGATCAGCATAGAGTAGAAGCCCAACAGACCCTACACGCCCAATATCGACAATTCACAGCCACCCCGGCTCGCGGCAAATAATCGGGGGATCAACTTGATGACCGTCTCTCGCGCGAATCTCGATGCGCTCACCGGCCTTCGATTCGTCGCAGCCTTCACGATTGCGTTCGGGCACGCCTATCCGGGCTGGCTGTCGATCACCGGCGTCGGCATGCCGCTCTTTTTCACATTGAGCGGGTTCATCATTCACTACGTGTATGCGGACCCATTCGCTGCCGGCTGGCGCCAAGCGACTGGAGAATTCGCCGTCGCCCGGATTTCGCGAATATATCCGCTATACCTTGCCTTGCTCCTTTATTATCTTTTGCGCACGCCGATGGGATCCGAGCTCGCCAGCCCAGCAAACGTCCCGATAGTAGTATCTTATTTTCTCGCCTGTTGGACCTGGTGGCCGATCATGGTCGACGGCCACTTGCTGCTCGATTTTCATTACCACATTTCCTGGTCGGTTTCGACCGAGATCTTCTTCTACATTTGTTATGCTTTGTTCTTTTATCGGATCGCGCTGATTCAGAGCGTCGGCCGCTGTCTCATCGCTCTGGTCGCCTTCTGTCTCGCGAGCTGCTTATTGTTTTATTGTCTGTTTTTGACCCGAGATCTGTGGGAGCCACTGATCCTCCAGAACTTTCCGTATTTTGTGTCAAGGACTGACGATTTCACCCAATCCTTCTATCGCTGGCTTCTCTACATTTCACCCTATTCCCGGATCTTCGAGTTCATCGGCGGGTGCTTGACCTGCCAACTGTTTCTGCTCGCACGCCGGCACCCCGGCTTCCTCCGGCAGCTGCGTCCCGGTATGATGGCTGGGGTCGCTGTTGCCGCAATCGCGGTCCTTCTCGTCGCGTTCGACTATGTGGGCAACCGCCACCAATGGTTGGCGGTCGGCGACCACTCCTTGGCCGCCTTTTTGGTCAATCTCCATATGAATTTTCTTTTCGCGCCAGCCTGTTATCTGTTGATTTTTTCTCTCGCGCTCGGAGGATCGGCAGTGAGTCGAGCTATTTCCGGAAGAATACCTCGTTTCCTCGGCGATATAAGCTATTCGACTTACCTGACGCATCCGATGGCCGAACCTGTGCTACGCCGCTTGCCGGTGCATGTTTCTTCGCCAGTGGCGCATTTGGTGGTGATCATGATAATCGTCTACATCATGTCTTGGGTAAGTTATTCGGCGATCGAGGTCCCGGCAAAACGCTGGTTGCGACGAGTGGTCGGGGGACGGCCGGTCGGCGTGCCGTCGCTTACGGGAGGGGTATAGTCTCCCTACCCTCAGCCATTTTCGCAAAGCGTTTCGAATGGGCAGGCGAGCGGGGCGATGCGGGGAGCAGTGGCGGAGTTTGCTGCGCTGGGGTTTGCGTGAACCATGCTGAGCGTGGTCATTCCGAGTTACAATCACAGGGCTTATTTGCAGGCGTCGTTGGAGGCGCTGTTGGCCCAGACCCGCCCTGCCGATGAGATCATCGTCATTGATGACGCCTCGACCGATGACAGCCTCGCGGTGGCTTCGTCGTTTCTCGATCGCCATCCCAATTTCCGCCTTGTGCGCAACTGCCGCAACCTCGGCTGCGTGCCGACCTTGAACCGCGGGCTAGCGTTGGCGCGGGGATCGATCGTCTATTTCGGCGCTGCCGACGACCTGACCGAGCCGACTTTGTTCGCTCGCGGTGTTGCTCTCCTCGAAATTTATCCGCAGGCTGCGCTCTTCTCGGCACGCAGCTATGTCATCGATGCAAAGGGGCAGGGGCTGGGTGTGATCCCCACACCGATCCCGCTTCCGGTGCCCGGCTTCATCGATCGGGACACCGCCGCGCGCGTGCTGATGCGCGAGGACGGCTGGTTCATGGGCAACACGACGCTCTACCGGCGGGCGCCGCTCCTCAGCATCGAGGGCTTCCCCGAGGATCTTGGATCGTTTACCGACGGCTACGTATCCCGAGTGCTCGCGCTCGGCCACGGCGCCTGCTTCTCGCCGGAGGTGCTCGCCGCATGGCGGCGGCTCGAAGGCGGGTTTGCGTGGTCGCACACGGTTGACCGCGAGCGAATGGTTCAGCTGATGGAGGCCGCGAGGCGGAAGATGACCGAGCCGACGTCGCCGTTTCCCACCGGTTACGCGGAGCGCTGGCAGCGCCGCTACTTGTTTGGCGCCCAACGGTTCGGCCTGATCGAAAGACGGCGGCAGGCAGCGATACACGGGATCGCCGCGCGCCTCGCTGCGGCGGTGCGAGTGAGCGCCTTGACGGTGTGGCTTTTCCTCCGGCTGCGGCCGTGGGATCTAGTGCCGGTTGCGCAGCGGCGGCTTCGAAATCTCTTCGCGACGAGCGCGGCCTCGGCGCGCTAGTGTCCTATATCTAAAATAAAGTTGCTTTATTCTGGAACTGGCGGCAAGCAATAATCGCCGGCGCCGCTGTCGCCCCAGCCCCCGCGCGCCGGGCGAAAGCGCCCGACCGCTCCGATGCGCTGTCGAGCCAGCGGACCCTGGGATGGGGTTGGCCGCCTTCGGTGTCCCCTGTGAGAACACGGTGGACAATCGGGCTCGGCAATCGCCACAATTCACACTCGAACACCTTGGAACAGGAGAAAACGCGATGATCGACCTGTATTTTTGGCCGACCGGAAACGGCAAGAAGAGCGTCATTCTTCTCGAGGAACTCGGGCTCCCCTACACGATCAAGCCGATCAACATCGGCCGCGGCGACCAGCTCACTCCGGAGTTTTTGAAGATTTCTCCCAACGGCCGAATGCCGGCGATCGTCGATGACCAGCCGATGGGAGGCGGCGCCCCGATTTCGATCTTCGAGTCGGGGGCGATCATGACCTATCTCGCCGAGAAGACCGGACGGTTCTGCCCTTCGGACCCGCGCGGCAAATACGACGTCGCCCAGTGGGTCAGCTGGCAATTGGCCAATCAGGGCCCCAAGCTCGGCGAGCAAGGCCATTTCCGGCGCGCCGCCGAGAGCGGCAACAACGGGGATCTGACCTACGCCCTTCGCCGCTTCGACAATGAAACACATCGCATCTACGGCGTGATGAACCTCGGTTTGTTCAACAAGCGCTATCTCGCCGCCGCCCAATACACGATCGCCGACATGATCTGCTATCCCTGGGCCTCGAGCTGGGCGACCCGGAAGATCGACATCGACGAGTTCCCGAACGTCAAGCGCTGGCTCGAAGAAATCGGCGCGCGGCCGGCCGTCAAGAAGGCGATGGCCATGGGACCGGAGTTCCGCGAGGACCCGGCTTCGATCAGCGCCGAGGAGCAGGCCCGCCGCAGAAAACTCGTGGCCGACCAGCGGGCGCAGCCGATCCCCCGGCAATGGGTGCAGGCGGCCTAAGGCTAGCTGCCTGGTCCTGGTGTCCCTGACCCCTTATATTTCAACCTGTTATCGTCACCCCCGCGGAAGCGGGGGTCCAGGACCGCCGCGAAAGAGCTTACCGGCCTTGGATTCCCGCTTCCGCGGGAATGACGGGTGAGCCCGGTGAGGGGTGACTATTTCTGCCTTATCCCGCAAAGAGCGTCTCTGGCCCTGTCGAGCGAACCGAGGGCGTTTTCCGACGCTGGCCACGATGTTCCTCATCGCGTCCGTAACGGGGCCCCGGTTTGCTGCAGCGGAACCGGCGGACGGCGCGATTGCAGATTGGCCCCATTATGGCGGAGATGCGGGCGGCAGTCGCTATTCGCCGTTGACCCAAGTCAACAAGAATAACGTTACCGAGTTGGTGGTCGCCTGGGAGTATCACACCGGCGATGTTTCGGACGGCAGCGGGGGCCGTCGCAAAAGCGAATTTGAAGCGACCCCGATCGTCGTCGACGGCACGATGTATCTGAGCACCCCGTTCAATCGCGTCGTCGCGCTCGACCCCGAGACCGGCCAACAGAAATGGAGCTTTGATCCGAAGATCGACCTGCACACCCCCTACTCCGAAGATCTGGTGAATCGCGGTGTCGCGCCCTGGACCGATCCCGGCAAAGCCGAAGGCGACACCTGTCGCCGGCGGATCCTTCTCGCAACGATCGACGCGCGTCTTGTCGCCCTCGATGCCGCGACTGGTCTGCCCTGCGCCGATTTCGGGACCGCAGGGCAAATCGACCTGACCCGCGGGGTCGCCAATATCACCCGCCGCGGCGAGTACGAGGAAACCTCTGCGCCGGCGATCGCGGATGATCTCGTCATCGTCGGTTCTTCGATTGCCGATAACGACCGCGTCGATAGCCCCAGCGGGGTCGTCAGAGCCTTTGACGCGCGCACGGGCAACCTGCGCTGGAGCTGGAACCCGATCCCGGAAAGCCTGGCGCCGACCGGTGCGGGCAATGCCTGGTCGGCGATTTCCGTCGACGCTCAGCGCGGTCTGGTCTTTGTGCCGACGACCAGCGCGAGCCCCGACTACCACGGCTTCAAGCGGCCGGGCGACAACAAGTGGGCGGATTCGGTCGTCGCGTTATCGGCAAAGACCGGGGAATTGGTCTGGGGTTTTCAGCTCGTGCATCACGATCTGTGGGATTACGACACCGCTGCCCAACCGCTCCTCGCCACGCTGCGCCGCAATGGCGCGGAGATGCCCGTTCTGATCCAGGGCAACAAGACCGGAAACCTTTTTGTATTGGACCGGGAAACCGGCAACCCGGTCTTCGGCGTCGAAGAGCGCCCGGTTCCAAAAAGCGAGGCCGAAGGCGAGGAGACCTCGGCGACGCAACCCTTCCCCATCGCGCCGCCGCCGCTTGTGCCTCAGCGGCTGAGCGCGGACGATGCCTGGGGACCGACCCCGCAGGATCGGGACTTCTGCCGTGTCCAGATGGAGAAACTGCGATCGGAGGGAATTTTCACGCCGCCGAGCGTGCAAGGAACCATCGCATTTCCGGGAAACCTCGGCGGCATGAATTGGAGCAGCGGCGCGTTCGATCCGGATCATCAGATCTTTGTGACCAACGTCAATATTTTCGCGGCGGAAGTTCACCTGATCGCCCGCGATCGGTACCAAGCGGTCGAGAAGGCCGCCAAGGAGGGCCAGTTCCGCGCCGAGGCCTCTCCCCAGCATGGAACGCCCTACGGCATGAGCCGTCAGCTGCTGATGTCGCCCAGCGGGGCGCCCTGCAACCCGCCGCCGTGGGGTGCCCTGGTCGCCGTCGATTTGGCCAACGGCACCATTCGATGGAACGTACCGCTGGGGACGACCTCCGACCTATTCCCGAATACGGCGCACATCATCAGCGGCACGCCAAATCTGGGCGGGCCGATCATCACCGCCGGCGGTCTGGTATTCGTCGCCTCGGCAATGGACAATTATCTCCGAGCGTTCGATATCGATACTGGCGCGGAACTCTGGAAAGGCCCGCTGCCGGCGGGCGGCCAAGCAATGCCGATGACCTATCGCCTGCGGGGCGACGGCAAGCAATTCATTGTAATCGCCGCGGGCGGCCACGGCAAGCTGGGCACCAAGCTCGGCGATTCGCTGGTCGCCTTCGCGCTGCCCTAGCTCCACGACCGTAAGGGATGGCATCCCGCGAGCGCGGCGTAGTAGGTTCGCCGCGAACAACCACGAGATCGATCGAGGAGAGGACGCAAATGGCTATGGGTGGGGAATTGCTGACGAGCGCACTAGCCGGCATCGCTTTCATCGGCTGCGCGGTGACGAGTGCCGCGCCTGCCGCAGGGTCGGGGAGGCGGCGCGAGGTCGTGGTCAACGGCAAGCGGGTTAAGACCGTCGACGTCCACGCCCATTGCATCGTTCCCGAGGCGGCGACGGTGATCAACCACCCGCTGGAGGCGCCGGGCCTCCTGTGGAGCAACTTGGCGGACCGCATCCAGGAGATGGACGCGGAGGGGATCGATGTCGAGGCGCTCAGCATCAACCCCTATTGGTACCGTGCGGAGCGCGACGCGGCGGCCGAGCTGATCAAGATCCAGAACGAGAAGCTGGCCGAGTTCTGCGCCGCGACGCCGGACCGCTTTGTCGCCTTTGCGACGGTGGCCTTGCAACACCCCCAGCTCGCCGTCGAGCAGCTCGAATATGCGATCAAGAGATTGGGGCTGCGCGGCCTGTCGGTCGGGGGCAGCGTCGCCGGCCAGGAGCTCGCCGATCCGAAGTTCCACCCGGTCTGGGCCAAGGCCGAAGAGCTCGGCATCCTGATTTTCATGCACCCGCTCGGCACCAGGGAACTGGAGCCGAGCGGCCGCCTGAAGGGCAGCGGCCTGTTGACCAACACGATCGGCAACCCGCTCGAAACCACGATCGCATTGTCGCATCTGATCTTCGAGGGCACGCTCGACCGCTTTCCGGGCTTGAAGATCTGCGCCGCGCATGGCGGCGGCTTCCTCCCGTCCTACGCCAACCGTTCGGATGCGGTCATCGCGACCTTCCCGAACCGGGTCGGCCCGCTGCCCAGGAAGAAGCCGACCCAATACCTGAAGGACGGTCAACTCTATTTCGACTCGATCATGTTCACCCCCGAAGGAATGCGCCACCTGATCGCCGAAACCGGCGTCGGCCAGGTGGTCATCGGCACCGACTACCCGTTCCCGTGGAACCGCGTCCCGGTCGATCACATCATGTCGATCCCGGGCCTCAGCGACGACGACCGTATCGCCATCCTCGGCGGCACCGCGGGCAAGCTGCTCGGGATCGATCCCTGAGGGGAATGCGTCGGACGCGCCATTCCGGACTGCTGCATTGGCTTGCTGGTCCTGGCGGCCGCGGCACACCATCTTGGTGTGGCAGCGCTGGACCACACAATGCCAAAAGCTGAAGTCCACATGGTAAGGTGACGATTGCGCTCTCGAACGAGATCCGGGCGAAGCTCGATGTGCACGATGGCGACGAGTTCGAGGCGCAGGTCTTCAACAGCAGCGTTATCTGGGGTCGAAAAAACCGCGAATCAAATTGATATGGGGATTGGTATAATTGACATAAAAGATTTCAACGCTTTTTTTATCGTATACAGTAATCTTACTTCGACCGTTGTTGCGGTGCGATAAGAATATTCTCCATATATCAGCTGAGGCTCATTCTCCGTAATTCGGACGACCAAGTTACCTTGTTTGTTGAAAATGTCGGCATCGAAGGCCAAGCGCGGTCCCTCGCGTTGCACAAACAAGAGATTGCTGTCGCCTATGTGCAGCACCAGCGATTTGCCTTGGCTTTCCGTCCAAGCGGCTGTTCCGGCGATAAACAAAATGGCTTCTCTTGGAATCGAAGGGGCACCCGGCTTGGCGCAACCATTTCGTGGCGTTGGTTCATCTGCAGGCAGCAACCATCCGTGAATTTCGGTTTCTTGGGAAAGAAGCGCAAGCGAAGCATTTGGGGCGCGCTTGGCTGGGAAACCCCGGTTCGCTGCTCCGGGATCGCGAGAGCGAAACGCCTGACGCGCGATTGTCATAGAAATGAAATAAAACCGTCATCAAACATCACCAATGCGACGTTAAGAAAGTCGTGACCCTTTCGGGTCGGCCTCCCTCTCCGATGATGGAGCAAACCCGTGATCGCTTTTCGTATCGCACTTTTGGGGATCGCTGCCACCGCCGCGATCGGCCTTGGTGTGCAGGCGGCCGAGATATCCGGTGCCGGGGCCACCTTCCCCTATCCGATCTATGCCAAATGGGCAGAAGCCTACGCGGCAAAGACGGGACTGAAGATGAATTATCAATCGATCGGTTCGGGTGGTGGCATCGCCCAGATCAAAGCCAAGACGGTCGATTTCGGTGCTTCGGACATGCCGCTGAAACCGGAGGAGCTCGAGAAGGCCGGTCTCATGCAATTTCCGCCGGTCATCGGCGGCGAGGTGATGGTGGTGAATCTTCCCGGCATTCAGGCGGGGCAGATGACACTCGACGGCCCTACCATCGCCAACATCTACCTGGGCAAGATCGCGAAGTGGAATGACCCTGCCATCGGGAAGCTCAATCCGGGCCTAAAATTGCCAGACACCGGCATCGCTGTTGTACACCGTTCCGACGGCTCCGGGACCACCTTTATCTTCGCCAACTATCTCTCGAAGGTCAGCCCGGAATGGAAGGACAAGGTTGGCGAGGGCACTTCTGTCGAATGGCCGACGGGGCTCGGCGGCAAAGGCAATGAAGGTGTTGCGGCACTGACCTCCCGCACGATGGGTGCCATCGGTTATGTCGAATATGCCTATGCTCTGCAGAACAAGATGGTTCACGCCAAGCTGATCAACCACGACGGTGCAGCACTGCAGCCGAGCAGCAATGTCTTCCAGGCCGCGGCGGCCAATGCGGATTGGAAGAGTGCACCGGGCTTCTACCTGATCCTCACCGATCAGACCGGCAAGGAAAGCTGGCCGATTACCGGCGCGACCTTTATTCTAATGCACAAGAAGCAGGATCAGCCGGAGAGGGCGAAAGAGGTGCTCACCTTCTTCGACTGGGCCTACAAGAATGGTGGGCAGCTGGCGGAATCGCTTGACTACATCCCGATGCCGAAGGCCGCCGTAGCGATCTTCGAAGAGAGCTGGCAGCAGATCAAAGGGCCGGACGGAAAGGCCGTGTGGGACGGGCGCGGGTCCTGACAAGCGGGGGCTTTCCGGCCCTCCGCTTTTGGCTGGTGAAGTGCTCGCGGAGCTGAATTTTGTCAGCTGATATTGCAATCACCACGCGTGTCGCTGAGCAGCGGCGACGCGGCGCGATCGGCGACGTGGTGTTTCGGGCGCTGACCTTTCTTTTCGCGCTCCTCGTCCTGCTGATCCTAGGCGGGGTCATCGTCGCACTGGTGGAGGGCGCGATCCCCGCATTGCGCACCTTTGGTGTCTCGTTCCTCTACGCCGAGGTCTGGAACCCGGTGACCGAAAAGTTCGGCGCGCTGGCCCCGATCTATGGAACGCTCGTCACTTCGGCAATTGCGATGCTGATCGGCATCCCGGTCGCCTTCGGAGTGGCGGTGTTCATCACCGAGATTTGCCCAATCCAGCTGAAACGGCCGCTCGCGACGATGATCGAGCTGTTGGCGGCGATCCCCAGCATCATCTACGGCATCTGGGGGCTTTTTGTATTCGCGCCCTTCGTCCAGCAATATATCGAGCCGGCGATCATCGATACGCTCGGGCAGGTGCCGGGAATCGGCGCGTTATTCGCCGGTCCTCCGCTCGGCATCGGTGTGCTGACCGCCGGCTTCATCCTGGCGATAATGGTATTGCCGTTCATTTCGTCGATCATGCGTGATGTTTTCGAGACTGTGCCGCCGATGCTCAAGGAAAGTGCCTACGGTCTCGGCGCCACGAGAACCGAGGTCGTATGGCAGGTTGTCCTGCCCTTCACCCGCATCGGCGTCGTCGGTGGTGTCATGCTAGGCCTCGGCCGCGCGCTTGGCGAGACGATGGCCGTCACCTTCGTCATCGGCAACGCGCATCGCATCAGCGCCTCGATCCTGCAGCCGGGAACGACGATCTCGGCGTCACTGGCGAACGAATTCACCGAGGCGGTTGGGGATCTCTACCTGTCGTCGCTGATTGCACTGGGCCTCGTACTCTTCGTCATCACCTTTATCGTGCTGGCGATCGCGAAGTTCATGTTGCTGGAGCTGCAGAAGCGGGCAGGAAGCTGACCGATGGGAGTCTATAGGCGCCGCCGCCTCGTCAACCGAATGGTCATGGGCCTGGCGGTGGCAGCGACCGCCTTTGGCCTTTTGTGGCTCGTCCTCGTCCTGTGGACCTTGATCGAGAATGGGGTCGCCGCGATCACCAGGGCGCTGTTCAGCCAGATGACCCCGCCGCCCGGCAGCGCGGGCGGGCTCTTGAACGCGATTTTCGGCAGCGTCGTGATGACCCTGATCGCGACCTTGATCGGCACGCCGACCGGTATACTCGCCGGCACCTTTCTCGCCGAATACAGCCGGGGCGGCCGATTCGGTGAAGTCGTGCGCTTTATCAACGACATCCTGTTGAGCGCGCCGTCGATCATCGTCGGGCTCTTCGTCTATGAGATCATGGTCGTCAAGATGGGCCACTTCTCGGCCTGGGCCGGGGCTGTGGCGCTCGCCATCATCGTCATCCCAGTCGTCGTCCGGACGACCGAGGACATGCTGAACCTGGTTCCAAATGCGTTGCGCGAGGCAGCGTCTGCACTGGGCTCGCCGAAGTGGAAAGTGATCGTGATGGTCTCTTACCGCGCGGCGATCCAGGGAATGGTGACCGGTGTCATGCTCGCCGTCGCGCGCATCGCCGGCGAGACGGCGCCGCTCCTCTTCACTGCGCTCAACAACCAGTTCTGGAGCACGAACATGAACGGGCCGATGGCAAATCTGCCGGTCGTCATCTTTCAGTTCGCGATGAGCCCTTACGCCGATTGGCAGGTGCTCGCTTGGGGCGGCGCGTTGCTGATCACGATCACCGTGCTGCTCCTCAACATCGGCGCACGGGCGCTCGCCTCATGGGGCACGTTCAAGCAATGAGCCCCGCAACTTCACGGCAAGTCATGCCGCTCTCCCTAGCGGGTTCCCTCGCGGCGGATCCGGAGGCGGCACCACGTCAAAAAGTCCTGATCCGCAACGTCGACTTCTTTTACGGCACTTTCAAAGCGTTGAAGAATGTTACGATGCCGCTGCACGACAAGCGAGTCACCGCTTTCATCGGCCCCTCGGGCTGCGGAAAGTCCACGCTTCTTCGGGTTCTCAACCGAATTTACGAGCTCTACCCAGGGCAGCGAGCAGGTGGGGAAGTGATCATCGACGGCGAAAATATCCTGTCGCCGCGGGTGGATCTCAACCTCCTGCGGGCGCGGATCGGCATGGTTTTTCAAAAGCCGACGCCCTTTCCAATGTCGATTTACGACAACATCGCTTTTGGCATCCGGCTCTACGAAAAAGTCCCCCACCACGAGCTCGACGATCGGGTCGAATCGGCACTGCGCCGCGCGGCGCTTTGGGACGAGGTCAAAGACAAGCTGCGACAGAGCGGGCTCGGGCTTTCGGGCGGACAGCAGCAACGACTGTGCATCGCGCGCGCGGTTGCGGTCCGGCCGGAGATCCTGCTGCTCGACGAGCCCGCCTCGGCGTTGGACCCGCTCTCGACACAGCGCATCGAGGAGCTTATTGCCGAGCTGAAAGCCGACTATTGCATCGCGATAGTCACCCACAACATGCAGCAGGCGGCACGCAGCTCGGATTACACCGCGTTCATGTATCTCGGAGAGCTGATCGAGTTCGATGAAACCGAACGCATCTTCACGCGCCCGAAGCAGAAGCACACCGAAGATTACATCACCGGCCGGTTTGGTTGAGCCGGAAGCGAAAGGGTCAGCCGATGGCTTCCGAGCACATCGCCAGAGCGTATGACGAAGAACTACACAGGCTCAACAACACGATTGCTGAAATGGGCGGGCTTGCCGAAGGCCAGCTCGGCGCGGCAATCGAGGCGGTTGCCACGCGCGATGCCGAGCTTGCCGCGCGCGTCGTCGAAGGTGATGTCCAGGTCGACCAGCTCGAACGGGATGTGGACAATCTCGCTATCCGGCTCCTGGCGCTGCGCCAGCCGGTGGCGCGGGACCTGCGCGAGATTTTCGCCGCGCTGAAGATCGCAAGCGATCTGGAACGCATCTGCGATTACGCGGCCAATGTTGCGAAGCGTTCTATCGCGCTCAGCCAGACACCCCCGGTGCGACCGGTCTACGCTCTGCCGCGCATGGCACATTTCGCGCAGCTCCTGATCAAGGATGTCCTCGATGCCTACGTCGAACGGGACGCCGACAAGGCGTATTCGGTGTGGATCCGGGACGCGGAGCTCGACGAGATGTATTCGAGCCTCTTCCGCGAGCTACTGACTTACATGATGGAAGATCCACGCAGCATCGGCTCTTGCACTCATCTGCTCTTCATGGCCAAGAACATCGAGCGGATCGGCGATCATGCGACCAATATCGCCGAGGGCCTGTACTACCTTGTCAACGGAACGCCGCTCGAACAGGCCCGGCCGAAAGGCGACGTATCGAGCCTCGAAGTCGTGACCCCAGGCGGTGCCCCGAAATGACAAAGCCGCTGGTCCTCATCGTCGAGGATGAAGCACCGCTTGTTACCTTGCTGCGCTATAACCTCGAGAAGGAGGGCTTCTCGGTGTGCGAGGCCGGCGATGGCGAGGAGGCGCTGGTGCAAATCGCCGAACGCAAGCCCGACCTCGTGCTGCTCGACTGGATGCTGCCGCTGGTCTCCGGGATCGAAGTCTGCCGCCGCATCCGGCGTTCTCGGGAGACCCGTTCGCTCCCGGTGATCATATTGACCGCGCGCAGTGAGGAGACCGACCGGGTGCGCGGTCTCGACAGCGGCGCCGACGACTATGTCGTCAAGCCGTTCAGCCCGAGCGAACTCGTCGCCCGGCTGCGTGCGGTGATGCGGCGGGCTCAGCCCAGCGCCGCACAGGATGTGATGCAATTCGCTGATGTGGAAGTCGATACAGCCGCGCACCGAGTGTCGCGCGCCGGTAAGCCCGTCCACCTCGGCCCGACCGAATTTCGCCTGTTGCGTTATCTGATGCTGCATCCAGGGCGTGTCTTCTCGCGCGAGCAGCTATTGGACGCGGTCTGGGGTCACGATGTCTATGTCGAGGCGCGAACGGTCGATGTTCATATCCGCCGCCTGCGCAAAGCCCTTAATGTCAATGGGGCCGCCGACGTGGTGCGCACGGTTCGCTCGGCTGGATACGCGCTCGACCACTCTGCATTTTAGGAGGCGATTTCCGGGGCAGCCATTCCCCGCATCGGAGGGCCGGCACTGCCGGCGTTCAATCCACTACAATCCGGATCAAACGGTCGGTGCCACGGCGTCTCGCTGTGTCGGCCAGCGCGGCACGAAATACCGCGGCGGTCGCCTCGTCAGGCGCTGCTATACAGATCTCGACGCCAGAGGCGCAGGCACGTACTGCAGCCGGACCCACACGGTCGATCGCGAAAATGGCGAGTGAAACCGGATCCGGTGACCTGATCACTTTCCGGGGCGCGAATCGGTGCAGCAAAGGCATTTTCCGCAAACCGCCGAGACGCGGTCGGGCCCGGGAATGGCGCTCGCCCACAAAGAGGGCCAGGGTTGCTTCCAAGACGTTCTGCCGGACGGGAGAGTGTATAGCTTTCTTAGCCATCATGACGCGCTCCTCTCGCCTGATCAGAGATTATTACCACGCGCTGATGACGGTTTTACGAACGTAGTTCCACATGTAGGGCTCGAAAAACTGTAACATACAACTGCTAGAATGGCCCATGGGCCGATCAGGTGGGTGATCAGATGGCCGCGGATGCAACGATCTTTTTTGGCCTTTGGCTGCAGAAGCCGCTGCGAATAGCGGCGGCGAATCCCAGCGGGCCGCGGCTCGCCGACGCGCTTGCGCGCTGCGCCGATCTCGAGCGGCCAGGGGCGGTGCTCGAACTCGGCGCGGGAACCGGGAGTCTGACCCGCGGCCTCATGCGGGTCGGCTGTCCACCCCAACGGATCGTTGCTCTCGAGGGCGAACCACGCCTCGTTGCGGTACTTCGACGCGACTTTCCGAGAATGACGGTAATCGAAGGCGACGCCACGCGAATCGGCGAATATCTCGCCGGTCGAGTCGAACGGCTCGCTGCCGTAATCTCGAGCCTCCCGATCAAGTGGTTTCCCTTGGAGGCGCAACGAGCCATCGTCAAACCTTGTCTCGACCTCTTGGGGCCCGGCGGGCGGTTCCTCCAGATAACCAACGCGTTTTCATCGCCTTTGCCGATCGACGCACTCGGGATTGCCGGCCGGGAGATTTCCCGCGTCTGGCTCAACCTGCTGCCGGCCCAGATCTGGTCCTATTCGCAACGCTCCGAAACGAAAGGCCGTGGAGGGCCGACGTGAGCCACATGGCGATATTGCGCGAGTATCGCACGATCTGGATTTCTGATGTGCACCTCGGCACCCGCGGGTGCAAAGCCGATTTCCTCGTCGATTTCCTGCGCTACAACGATGCGGGCACGATCTATCTGGTGGGCGACATCATCGATGGCTGGCGGCTCAAGCGATCATGGTATTGGCCCCAGGCCCACAACGACGTCGTCCAGAAGGTGTTGCGCAAAGTCCGCAAGGGTGCGCGCGTCATCTATGTCCCCGGCAATCATGACGAGTGGCTGCGCGACTACACGCTGCTGCAGTTCGGCGGCGTAGAAGTGGCGGATGAGGTGATCCATGTTACCGCAGACGGACGGCGCCTGCTGGTGATACATGGCGATGTGTTCGATACCGTGGTCAAGCATGCCCGCTGGCTGGCAATGCTCGGCGACGGTGCATACACCGCCGCAATTTGGCTCAACCGCTACTTCAACAAGGTGCGGCGGCGCTTGGGCTATCAGTACTGGTCACTATCGGCCTATCTGAAACAGCGGGTGAAAAACGCGATGCAATATATCGGTTCCTTCGCCGATGCCGTGGTCGACGAGGCGCTCCGCCGTGGACTGGACGGTGTCGTTTGCGGCCACATCCATCACGCCGAGATGCGCGAAATAAACGGTGTTCTGTACTGCAACGACGGCGATTGGGTTGAGAGCTGCACGGCTCTCGTCGAGCATTTCGATGGAAGATTGGAGCTGATCACCTGGATCGATCGATGGGCACTCGACCCGCTGAGCGGCCGAGTACCCGCCGCAGCGGAAGTCGAGGTGGACGACGAAGTTCTAGCGCTGCTCGGCAGCAACTAGTGACTAAACGACGGGGATCAGGGATGTTGGATCCGCTGGTTAGCTTCGTGGTGCCTGCTTACAACGAGGAAGCTCTCATTGCGTCATGTCTTGCGGCCATTCAGGCGGAGATCTGGCGAACTCGATGCGACGCAGAGATTATTGTGGTAAACAATAATAGTACCGATAACACGCAGCAGATCGCATCGTCGATTCCGGGGGTTATTATCGTAGATGAGCCCCAAAGAGGGCTCGTTCAGGCTCGCAGAGCCGGATGTCTGGCGGCGAGGGGTAAGTTGATCGCCAACATCGACGCCGATACCATACTACCCGAGGGCTGGTTGCGCACCGCGCTCCGGGAATTCGAGCGCATTCCCAACTTGGTCGCCTTGAGCGGCCCATTCATCCACTATGACCTTCCGAGATCGGCGCAGTTGGTCGCCGCGGTCTTTTTTCGCGTCGCCTTCATTGTCTACCTACTGATCAGGTTCGTGGTCAGAACAGGATCGATGATGCAAGGTGGAAACTTCATCTTGTCCAGAAGCGCGCTTGATGCGGCAGGCGGGTTCAACCCCGATTTTCGCTTTTACGGAGAGGATACCGAACTCGCACGCCGCCTGAGCAAGGTCGGTGCGGTCAAATTCTCCTTTGCTCTGCCGGCCTTCTCGTCGGGACGGCGGTTCTCCGCGGAAGGCCTCTTCAGGGTCGGCTTCCGCTATGCCACGAACTACATCTGGACCATCTTCTTCAAACATCCGTTCTCGCCAACATGGTTGGATTTTCGGCATGCAACCGCGACGGGCGGCGGCACGACGCTTGCTCCGGCCGTCCCAGTGCGCGCAGAGCCGCCTGAGGCCTAGCCGCCGCGCTGCTCGAACCGCATTTGTGAGAATCGCGCTCGTCACCGACGCGTGGAAGCCGCAGGTCAACGGGGTTGCGCGGACGCTCGCAGCCCTACGAGGTGGGCTGGCGATCGCCGGGCACGAGGCGGTCCCGCTGACGCCCGATCTGTTTCGCACGGTGGTGTGCCCGACCCAATCGGAGGTCCGGCTCGCATTCCACGCGCGGCCGGGGCTCGCGCGGCGGTTGGATTCGCTCGAACCGGATGTCATCCATATCGCGACCGAAGGACCGCTTGGTGTTGCCGCGCGGCACTATTGCATCGAGCGGAACCTTCGCTTCACCACAGCCTATCACACCAAATTTCCGGAATACCTGAAGGCGCGCTTCGGCATCCCCTTGTCTTGGAGTTACGCCGCATTACGGCGCTTTCATGCGAAGTCGAGCGCCGTCATGGTCGCCACCGAGACTGTTCGGCGCGAGCTGGCAACGCGCGGTTTCGAGAGGGTCGTAATCTGGACGCGCGGTGTCGATGTCAAGCTGTTCCGTCCCAATTGCGTGTCCGCCGTCGATCTGCCGCGACCCGTGTTCCTTTGCGTCGGACGGGTCGCAGCGGAGAAAAATCTGCCGCTGTTTCTGGATCTCAACCTGCCCGGTTCAAAGCTGGTCGTCGGCGACGGCCACCTGCTATCGGAGATGAAACGCCGCTATCCAAAAATATACTTTGCCGGCCGCCAAGAAGGCCAGGCATTGATTCGGCACTACGCGTCGGCAGATGTTTTCGTGTTGCCGAGCCGTACCGAGACATTCGGCCTCGTACTGCTGGAGGCGCTGGCGTGTGGACTTCCGATAGCAGCATTGCCGGTACCAGGTCCACTGGACGTCATCGGCGGCAGCGCCGCCGGGGTGCTGGATTGGGACCTACGCGCGGCGGCAATGGCGGCATTGCATATCCCTCGCGAGATCTGTCGTTCTTACGCCATGCGCTTCAGCTGGCGTGCCGCGACCGAACAATTCCTCGGTCATGTGGTCCCGGTCCGCGATCCCCCCGCGCGCTCAACGATCTCTGCGCGGAGCGCCCTCATTATGCCGCAACCAAATCGTCATAGCCGGACCGACCGCGCCTGCGCTTGCATCTGCTGACGGCGCAGCGCGCGACCCGGGCGCTCGCCCGTGGGTTTGCCCTCGGTCCAGACCGGTCGGCCGTTGACAAAGACGTGCTCTATGCCGGCGGCGGGGATCGTCGGCGCTTCGAAGGTCGCGCGATCGGCAATGGTATCGGGGTCGAAGACGGTGATGTCGGCATAGGCGCCGGCGGCAAGAACACCGCGGCCGGCAAGGCCGAACCGGGTGGCGGAAAGCCCGGTCATCCGACGCACCGCTTCCTCCAGCCCGAACAGGCCGAGCTCGCGGCTGTAATGACCGAGGACGCGCGGAAAGGCGCCCCACAACCGCGGGTGCGGGTGCGAATCGTGCGGTAACCCGTCCGAGCCGATCATCGTGTGCGCGAACCGCAAAACCCGCTGTACATCCGCCTCATCCATCGTCCAGTAGACGGCGCCGGCCGGTTGCAGCCGATCAGCCGCTTCTTTCTGGCTGACCCCCCAATCCGCGGCGATCGCGGAAAGCTCGCGGCCGGCCTGTTCAGGGGCGCTTCTGGACCAGGTAACCAGAACCTTCAGCGACCTCTCGGCCTGCGCCGCGCTCAGCACGGTCGAGGAGGCGATATAGGGATAAGCGTCGAGCCCGACCTCTTGGCGTTGCATCGCGGTCGCGATCACCGGCAGGGTTTCGGCGGTGCGCCCGAAATTCTCCCGGCCGATCGTCTTATGATGCGAAATCACCACCGGCACCCCAGCCGCACGACCGGCGGCAAAGCTCTCGTCGAGGCTGTCGATGACGGCATTGCCCTCGTTGCGCATATGCGTCGTGTAAAGCGCCCCGGCCGGCCGCAGCAGCGCTGCGAGCGTCTCGATCTCCGCGGCAGGGGCGCTGGATGCCGGAGCGTAGGCGAGACCACTCGACATGCCGACGGCTCCGGCGTCGAGCGCCTCCTGCAAGCGTTTGCACATCTGCGCCAGCTCGGCTGTCTCAGCCGCCCTGTCGAGCGCGCTCATCGCGCCGACGCGCAATGTCGAATGACCGACCAGGCAAGCTGCGTTGACCGCCGATGGGGTTTTATCGAGCGCTGCGAAATATTCGGCGAAGCGATCGTAACGATAATCGGCGATATCGCCGATCAGATCGAGCGGGGGTGGTGGCACGGCATCGAGCAGCAGCAGCGGCGCGAGGCTGATTCCGCAATTGCCGGTGATGACCGTGGTGACGCCCTGGCTCGCCTTGGCAGCCATCTCCGGGGTCGCGAACAAGGCACGATCGTCATGGGTGTGCACGTCGATAAAACCGGGGGCGACGATCTTGCCCGATATATCGATCTCGCGGGCTCCAGTGGCTCGGTCGACGCTGCCGACCGCTGTAATGCGGTCGCCGGCAATCGCGACATCCGCGCGCCGGCGCGGCCGACCGCTGCCGTCGATCACCTCACCGCCGCGCAAAATCCATTCGGTCATTTCAGGGCCTCGCTCGGTCAATCCTTCGCCGTTATACCCCGCCTTTCGCCCGAACGCTGTCGGCGCGGCGCACGCATAGTCCGCGATCCCCGCCACCGCCGCGGAGACCTTCGCGCGCTAGCCGGTATTCATCGCTTCAGTCAGCCACGGCGAGCGGGTGTTTGCGTAGGAAATTGAAATCGCAGCCGCGGTCGGCCTGCAGGATCTCGCGTCGGTAGAGCAGTGCATAGCCGCGCTCGGGGACGGACGGCAGCGCGACCGGACGACGCGCGAGCTCATCCGGCTCGACCAGAAGGTCGAGGCGGCGCCCGGCGACCGAGAGACGGATACGGTCGCCGTTCCTGACCTCGGCGAGCGGGCCGCCGCTCGCCGCGTCGGGGGTCACGTGCAGGACGATCGACCCGTAAGCCGTGCCGCTCATGCGCGCATCAGAGATGCGCACCATGTCCTTGACCCCGGCGCGTGCCAACTTGCCGGGGATCGGCAGGTAGCCGGCCTCGGGCATGCCCGAGGCGCTCAACGGGCCGGCATTCTGTAACACCAGGAAATCGTCCGGGGTGACGTCCAGATCGGGGGTGTCGATGCGCGCCGAGAGGTCCTCGAGCGAGGTGAAGACGACGGCGCGTCCCTCCTTCTCGAACAGCTTGGGATCGGCCGCCGATCGCTTGAAGATCGCCCCCTTTGGGGCGAGCGAGCCGAACAAAGCGACGAGACCGCCCTTCGGCTGCAGCGGATCCGCAAGCGGCTTGACGACGGACCGGTCGACCGGGCCCCGCGGTGCCGCAAGGCGTTCGGCCAATGTCTCGCCGGCGACCGTCATGCAATCGAGGTGCAACAGCGGCTTCAGCTCGCGCAGGACCGCGCCGATCCCTCCGGCGGCGAAGAGGTCCTCCATGTAATGGGGCCCGGTTGGCTTCAAATCGACGAGGACCGGGGTAGTGTCGCTGATCTCATTCAGCCGGCCGAGGCCGAGGTCGACGCCGGCCCGCCCGGCAATCGCCGTCAGATGCAGCACCGCGTTGGTCGAGCCGCCGATCGCCATCAGCACCCTGAGCGCGTTCTCCACAGATTGCGGCGTGACGATGCGGTCCGGAGTGAGCCCGGCGCCGGCGAGCTGCATTGCGGCGCGGCCGGTCGCCTCGGCGGCGCGCAGCCGGTCGGCATGGACCGCCGGGATCGCCGCGCTGCCGGGCAGGATCATGCCGAGGGCCTCGGCCACCCCGGCCATCGTGCTCGCCGTCCCCATCACCGCACAGGTCCCCGCAGTGGTCGCGAGGTTGCCTTCGATCTCGTGGATCTCGTCGGGCTCGATCTCGCCGGCGCGGTACTTCGCCCAGAACCGTCGGCAATCAGTGCAGGCGCCGAGCCGCTCGCCATGCCAGCGCGATGTCATCATCGGCCCGGCGACGAGCCCGATCGCCGGCCGGTTCGCCGAGATCGCGCCCATCAGCTGGGCCGGCACGGTCTTGTCGCAGCCGCCGACCAGCACCACCGCATCCATCGGCTGGGCGCGGATCATCTCCTCGGTGTCCATCGCCATCAGATTGCGGAACATCAGGCTCGTCGGGCTCAGAAACACCTCGCCGAGCGAGATCGTCGGAAAGGTCAGCGGCAACCCGCCCATCGCCAGCACGCCGCGTTTGACCGCCTCGATCAGCTCGGGGAAGTGCCGGTGGCAATTGTTGAAGCCGGAAAAGGTGTCGGCAATGCCGATCACCGGCCGCGACAAGAGGTCAGTCGAATACCCCATCGAGCGGGCAAAGGAGCGTCGTAGATAGAGCGCGAAATCGGGGTCCCCGTAATTGGTGAGGCCGCGCGCCAAGCCAATCGGTTCGGTCATGGTTTTCTCTCGATCAGCAAAGCCTGCAGCTTGCCGCTGTCGGGCGACGAGAGGCAAGAGCCGCGGCGCGCGATCGTCAATCCGGCTGCGGCATGAGCGCTGACCCGGCGGCGAGAACGCCCGCTAGACTCGCTGGAACCCAAATTGCTGCGTCCCCGATCTGCATGTAGAAGGCGCTGCCGATTGTCGCCCCTGAGATCAGCCCAACCCAGGGCGTGGCCTGCGCCAGCCATTTCCAGTCGGTCGAGCGCCGCATCAGGAAATCGCCCAGACCCTGTCCGAAGCGCACCAGGACCCCGGTGACAAAAGTCAGGCTGACCGGGATGCTTCCGGCGCGATGCATCGACGCGTTCAATATCCCCATCGCGAATACCATCGGCTCGGGAGCTGTCGCCAGCGCGGCTGCGATTACGAGCAATAACGCGACGCCGATCAGCACCCAGGTCATGTGGCGCCGTCCGGTAAATCCCGCGAGCACCTGGCCCGCGGCGGCCCCGAGCACGAAAAGCGCGATCAGCTCGGCAATGGTAGCGACCTCGGCGAGGTCGCGCTGCCCGAGGGAAGCGGCGAGCTGCGTGCTGTTGCCGCTCAT
>Ga0137359_10000423_pt1 | contig 32226 bp, 25 predicted proteins | sample Mad1_40_16metaG_FD_108281 | JGI IMG/M metagenome (GOLD analysis project Ga0137359, IMG submission 108281) | Vadose zone soil microbial communities from Angelo Coast Range Reserve, California, USA - Mad1_40_16 metaG | ecosystem: Environmental > Terrestrial > Soil > Vadose zone | place: USA... | reverse complement strand
TTGGTGCGTGAACGGCTCTCTCCACGCACCGGATCGCTCGCGCGCTTACACCGGCCACGTCTGCTGTCGCTGCAATCGTGGCCGGTGCATTCGGTTGACTCGCTGAGACTGTACAGTCCCCGTGCGGGGCTTGCTTCTGATTCAGCGTTTAGAGATCACCGCCCAACCGTATAAGCAACCTGGCCCTTTCGCTTTAGCCAAGATAACGTCTCCTAATTCTCTGGAACACGATTCCGGCTGGTCTCCGTCGGGCAGCCGCAGGCTTCAGGTCGTCGCCTCATTATTTGTAACGTAGAAATTTAATATCGTCCTGTCATTGTCAATTGGGTCGCCATTGCTGACGGAGAGGTTGTCCAGCGAAAACCAGGTATCTTGCGGCAGCGTGTATCCCCCAGTTGTGACACCTTCGATTTCATCATCGATTTCCATGGCCTTCCAGGCGATGCTCACGCTCAGATCGGCGTGCAAATCAATTTCGAACTCGACATGAGCACGCGGTGCGCCCGCAGAGTCGAAATCGAGGTGTCCGTGCGTAGAGAAAGGAGACACCATGACGAACTTTGTCGTAGGACCCAAATAGTTCGGAGAGTGTGCATAAGCGGACGACCAGTTGGTCTCTCCTTCCACGCTGACCGTGACGATGCGGTTGAGTCCTAACGGATGCTGCAGAACCATGGGAACGTCGACTGTCTGACCTGCGACAACGGAAGGGGTCGCTTCGGCCGAATTCCAGTAGTTGTCGATATTGAGACCGGCAGTCAACGTATAGTTGCCGACTGGTACATCATCGAATCGAAATCGTCCATTCTCGCCGACGACAACATCCTGTATGCCGCTGCCAATCAGCGACACATTAGCGCCCGCGACGCCGGCATTGGCTGCGAGTACCGTTCCGGTAATGGAGCCGCGAGTTTTCACGATCTTCCATCTGTACACCGGCACTCGTGCGTACGTGCCCGGCAAGTATTTCAGTTCCTCGGCATAGCCATATACCGACCGGAACTGCCGCTGATTGTCGCTGCCCGGCGAATCCCACAAAAGAATGTTGTCGGGGCTTACCGCGTTGGCCGAGTCCGTGCCTTTCCAGTCGCTGGAGTCTTTGGAGGGGGTATCTGCCCAGTCGGAGGCAAACGTATTGCAGATTTGATTGGCCACGTTATCGGGGGCATCACTGATCACCGAGACGGCTCCATAAAATCTGCTTCCCCAGAACGTGGTGACATCGTTGACTTCGTCGAAGACTTTCTGGTACAGCCACTTTGCTGCCCTCAAACGCTCTTCCGCAGTGTACAGGTAGAGCCCGTCGAGCGTATCCGCCGCGGTCGCGCCGCCGCCGACGGTGTCTTTCGGTTCAAGATCGTCCACTGTCGTGATTGGGCCGGGGCCCTCCAGTCTGACATTTGCGTGCTGAGCCGCGAGCCAGATGAATGAAGAACAGACTGTGGCCACGGTGTTCTTGGCCCAACCGGAGTCACTGCCGGCCACGCCCGCAGGTCCGAGCGCGATTTCAGGTCGCGTATAGCAGTAGAAGCGATAGTGACCCTCGATGCTCAAAGCCTGATTCGCGATGGAGTGCAACGTCAGCCGGATCTGCTTCGTCTCCAGAAACGGCTGTGGCTTGACCACCACCGGATACACGAGCGCGTTGTGATTGCCGCGATCGACTTCGAACGCGAATGTACCGATTTGATAATCCGGCCCCTCGGGTGAGGCCTTCCACTCCCCATAGTAGGCCTGATCGATGGACTGAGTGATGGTGCCGGGCCAGAGATACTTCAACGCCGCAGGCTCAAACCCATCTGCGCCGTTACCATTCAGGTGATGAGCGAGCCATTCCGGTGACGCGGTCGAATGGCGTACCTGGGTGTGATTCTGAGTCATGATTCCCGAATGCGAGTACGTCTGTGACGGCATCACCTGTTGCAGCAGTTCGCCGATCAGGCCCTGGCCGCCTGGCGAAAGTAGGATATCGCCCTTCTTTGCATTCAGTATCCGGCCGGGAACGTAACGCCAGCGGTATTCGCCTGACAGTTGGCAGGCTGCTCCTTCCGGCAGCTTGTCCGGAACGTTATCCGGATCGCATTCATTGCCCGGTATCACGTCATCCGGATCGAAAAGGCCGGGCGCCGGATCGAAAAGGCCGCTGATATCGACGGCCGAAGCCCCTGTGACAACGTGCATGTCCAGTTGTTGAGGCGCGCGACCCCCTTGAGCCGTCTGACGCTCGGTGGTCATTCGCTCCGCAGCGCTGATTTCTGCACCCGCCGTGCGAGCCGCCGCAGAGTTGGCCGAAGCACCGCCGGACGCAATGTCCTGGCGGATGAAGTTCTGTAGGTCCGCGTGTGTGATAGTCGCAGTGAGTTTGCCTGACGTGAAAAGCGATAAGGTCTCCACGAGTCGCGCGTCATCAACGTAGCCGCCCCATTTCCACGGCAGGTTGACTTCTACATATGCGCTGGCGAACGCGGGGAGTTTCGAACACATGCCTGCACCGCTTAGGTGTATGGCCACTCCAAATACGGCGTCCTTGAACTGAATCTTCTTGAAAGAGCGGGATACGGAGACCGTCGATCGGGCTGGTACGCGAATATCCAAAACCGGATACTGAGGCCCAATACCTGGCGCAACTTTGTAGGAATATGCCGACGCAGTTGACGTGTAAGGATTAACGGCGTTTCCGGACGACTGCCGGCCGATGGCGTTCTTGCTCGGGCCCGGCAGTAGTTCCGTCGTCAGCCACTCGTGTTTTTCCGAGGTAAACGACAGCTCTTCATCTTCAAGGTTCTCGATGGTGAAGCTGCAGATCACGTCGCCGCGAAGAGCAACCATGGGAACAAGCGGAGTCTTGTCGGTTCGAACACGGGGAGAAAGAATGCGATTTCGGAGCTTGTTGTACCCATAAAGGTTGAATACTGCGATCGTCCGCGTAGCCGAAACGACCTCGCCCTTCTCGTTTGACGCTTCTACCCGGACGTGAAATGTTGTCGTGAGCGCGTCGCGGTCCAACCCGTCCGAGTAGTCATGCGTGATGCTGGCGCCCCGGCCAGTACTCTCAGCGTCGTCACCAAAGTTCCATTTGAACGTTCGAGTGTCCCGCGGCTCTGACGAGGAATTGCCAATCGAAAAGGCAATGGTGCGCGGATGATAACGGTCGCAGGTCGCCAAAATAAGAGGCATCGGAATATCGTTGGGTTTGAGACTGCGGATGGACACCCTGCGGTCCGTTTGTTCCGTGTGCTTCCCTAGCTTTGCGGACACTACTATGAACTTCGCGCCTTCACTGCCGAATTGGAGGAAATGTTCCCGGCCGGTTATTCCGTTGACTGTGACTTCGACCGCTTGGTTTGTCGTTATCACACACACGTGAATGCTTTCCCCAATGGCAGCACTTCCCTGCGAAAGCGTGACAGCTTTGATCAGCTTTTCCCCTAGATCTGGATATATCATCTTTTCTCCCCTTCTTGCAGCCTTCCGCTGCCTCGCTTAGTATTTGTCGTCAAGTAACCCGACTAAAGCGGCATCGCCTTAATCCTTTCCAAATCGGTCGGTAGTTCGTTCTATCGCAAACCAAACGCGCTCGCACGTTTTTTCGTATATTGCGCAGACAATAAGGTACTACTCAGGCCTGTCCAGGGTCACCGGGTGTTTACCTAGCTTCGTAGTGCCCGTTTGTTGGGTCTGTACGCTGAGGAAGTCGAGTCAGTTAGCCCAACGTTAGAGAAGTAAGGAACCGAGACGCCCGGGCGCCATACCGCCCTACCTCACGGTCGGGCTACTGTCCGTCTACTTGATGAGTCTATTGCGGAGAGCTTTTGAGACGGCTTCGGATTTAGAATGGACCTGGAGCTTTTCGTAGATTTTCTGCAGGTGAAATGAAACAGTCTTGCCGGTCACGCCCAGGTCAACGGCCGCCGTTTTATAGCTATGGCCTTCAGTGAGCAGCTTCAAGAGCCGTAGCTCGTGCGGCGTGAGGTGGTAATCGGCCCTTTCAGGCGGACGAATCTCCCTGAACAACCGGATTACTCGGCGCGCCACCTCAGGCGACATTGGCGCGCCTCCAGCCATGGCTGTCTTGATGCTTTCGAGCAATTGCGCGGGCGACGTCTTCTTCAAGAGGTATCCGGAAGCCCCGGCGCAGAGCGCATCGAAAATGCGTTCGTCGTCGTCGTAGACGGTGTTCATCAAAACCAGGAGATTCGGATGGCGCTGTTTCAAGAGTGCCGCGCCCTCGACTCCGGTCATTCCCGGTAAGCCGATGTCCAGGAGCGCAAGGTCAGGTAGATCAAAGCTGATCTTTTCAAGCGCCTCTTCCATCGAGCGAAAACTGCCAGTGCAACGGTAGCCTTCGGTGTTGTTGAGCAGAAACTCCAAACACTCGCGGAGTTTGTGGTGGTCTTCGACGATAGCAACCTTGATATCGGCTACTGGCCTCGATGGCGCGGGAGGTTCGGTTTCTACGGTCATGCTCATGATTTGACATCAATGAAATTGATTACATCCTTGACTCTACAGATACATACTCAACAAGTCACTGGGCAAATGCCTAGTGGGCGAACGATAGGCATAGAGCATGATTGCGGCTGTCTATAGTCAACGTCCATCGTCCACCGTCATCGTCTACTCTTAGCATGTCCGTCGAGCGGCGCTTGCAGGATCACCGTTGTGCCGATGCCCGGAGACGAGATGAGGACAAGTTCTCCTCCGAGGTTTTTCGCCCGCCGCCGCATACCCGAAAGACCGTTTCCGTCGCCGGCGCTGGCCGGATCGAAGCCCTTGCCGTTATCGCTTAGCTTCAAGACCAGCCTGCCTTGCTCGACTTTGAACTCGACCTCTGCCCGGGTGCACTCAGAGTGCCGAACAATGTTATTGATGCTCTCTTTGAAGATCATGAACACTTCGTGGCGCGTATCAGCGCCGAGCTTTACGTCCGCCTCGTTGCCTGGCGCGCTAAGCTGAAATGCGATATTGCGGGCTGTAAAAATGTCGTCGGCGAGCCGTCGCATCCGCAGCGTCAGATCGAGGAGCCGGTCTTTGTCGGGATTGATTACCCAGACTATGTCGCTCATGGCGTCCATAGTCTCGCGCGAAGTGCCGGCGATTAAGGACAGCCACTCGGACATCTGTGAATCCCTCGGGCCCGCCCGCTTGTTCGCGACGTCGCTAACGATCGCCATCAGCGACAGGTTTGATCCGATTTCATCATGCAGATCAGTCGCGATGCGAGTGCGAACGCGTGCAAGCTCGACCAGTCGAGCAACGCGGTAACGGTGGCCTCCGTAAACCGTAAGGCCCAAAGCCACAGCAGCCAGCATTATGAACCACCATCGCTGCCAAACGGGAGCAATGACTCTGAATTCGAGCGTGGCGGGTTGCGAACTGACACTGCCTTCCGAATTGACTGCACGTACAGAGAAGTGGTAGCTGCCCGGTTTGAGGTTTGCGTAATTGACCGAACGCTGAAAGGTGAGCGGTTGCCAATCCGCGTCCGCGCCTTCGAGTTTGTATTGATAGCGTATCAAATCGCCCGGCGCGAAAAAGAGGCTGCCGAAATCAATCTCTATATGATTTTGATTCGGCGAAAGTTGAAATCCGCGCAAATCAGTCTCGCCCACCTCCGATATATGTTGCGGCTCACCTACGACTTTGATTCCGTTGATGAAGATGGGCGGCGGCACTCGCTCAGCTTCTGTCTGAGGGAGCAGCCGAGAAACACCAGTACTCGTCCCGAACCAAAACGCGCCGCTGCTATCACGAAACACAATGTCCACTTGGTCATTTGCCAGACCGTCGATTGACGTGAATCGTTTGACGCTGCCCGTATCAAAATCCACGTAGTTCAGGCCGCGAGCCGTCGCAACGTAAAATCGGTTCATGCGGTCTTCGGCAATGCTGAGAATGGCATTGCTCGCCAACCCGTCTGACATCTTGTATCTGACAATCTGCGGACGCTCCGATGCAGGGTCATCAATTCTTCCCAACCCGCCATTAATACTTGCAATCCAGATTCGTCCACGGCTGTCACATAAGAGTTGTTTGATTTCACCTTCAGGTACGCCGTCTAACGAAGTGAATGTTGTGAATCGCCCACCCAGGTAGCGTGCAACATCGCCTCTCTCAAATCCTACCCAAAGATTACCCGCCTGGTCTTCGCAAACTGTCGAGGGAGAACCCTTCGCAGACAGCCCCTCAGCTTCCGCGTAAGAGTGAAACTTGCCTGTTGCCCTTTCCCATCTTGCGACTTTCGTCTTGGTTTCAGAGGTTTTGTTTTCAGAGCCTATGGAAATCCAGATATCGCCGTGTCTGTCTTCATAAATGCTGCGCAGAAAGTCGTCAGGCAAACCGTCTCTAACCGTGTAGTGTGCAATTGGTCGGACAGTGAAAGTCTCTTCAATGCGGCCCACTGTTGCAAACCGAAACAGGCCCTTGCGCGTGGGCCACCACCATTCGCCCTGACGGTCTCGAATAGGAATCTGTCCGACGTACCAATCGGACGAAACAGCAAACGCTCGCGGTTTTACCTTTTGAGAGACAAAACCCTCGCCGTCGAATCGGTCTATGAAGAAATCTATATTGCCGAATCGAGTGTAAAGATTGACTTCGCCTGCAATAGATTCTGTAATGTGAAAGACATCCCGAAAGCCTATCCCGTCGGCTTCCGTGTAGGTGGTGAATCCAGTACGAGCCAGTCTCATTGCCCCGTCTGCCGTGCCTATCCATAAATTCCCGTAGGCGTCTTCATTGAGAGACCAGACTCTTGCATCTCTCATATTCTTGAGGTCCAATCGAAGTCGAAATCGCTCCTCATTCTTCAGAAACTCATACAATCCGCAATCCGTGCCTATCCAGAGTCTGCCGTCATGGTCCTGAAAAAGAGTGTTCACATTAGCACAACGCAGACCCTCTCTTACTGAATACAAACGAGCGACGGCAGAGCCTTCCCGATCAAGTTCGGACGCGGGTTGAGGGGCGCCGTACAAACCGAGCCCAGTCCCTATCCAGAGTTTCCGTTGATTCTCTCTTATTACGCTCATCAATTGAGTATCCGCCAGTCTATATTTTGAAGTAACCCTTTCAATCCGCCCATCCGAGAAGCGGCGGTAGAGTTCTTTTTCCGTAGCTATCAAGAGCACTCCGCGCTGCGCTTCAACTAGCCCTCTTATCCTGTGATATTCGAGTTTATTGCTCGGTGTCCCAAGCTCAACGTTCTGAAACGTCGCTCGGTTGTTCACCAACTCGATTCGATAAAGCCCTCGTAGTGTTCCACACCATATGCTTGCCTCGCTGTCTTCATATAAGACCTTCATATGTGCAGCGGACTCGTCCATATTCGGACGACAGACGGCGAACATCGGCGGAGAATTCGTCTGGCGCGCGAGTTTGTCTTGCGGCAAAGGAACGCCCAGTGGATTGAACACGCACAGCCCTGCATATGTTGCCACCAAAAAAGTGCCGCTACGGGTTTCCAGGAAATCATCAACCCAGTTGCTAGGCAATCCTTGCTCAGTTGTGTAATTCGTGAAAGTGTAGCCGTCGAAATGCGAAAGGCCCCCTTCAGTGCAGAACCAAAGGGAGCCGCGCGAGTCGCGTACAATTCGACTTATCTTATTGCTCACAAGCCCGTCGGCTATGGTGTAAGTCTTGATTGGTAAATGCTCGGCGCGAATGGCGGCTGCCGTCGCCAGCAGCAGGCCGGCGATCAAACACCCTAGGCGTGCCGCCCACGTGGAGACTCCGCACATGAAGTGGTCAATGATGCGTTGTCTTGTGAGATCACCTACACCCATGAAAAAGTTGGTTCTAGTGAAAACTCAAATTAGCCACAATTAGTTGGGCAAGAGTCAAGGAACCGACCTGCGACCAAGGTTAGTCGCGCAAATCGTACGCTCAGTGCGGTCTGCAAACAAGTTTAAGAGAGGTAGGCCAGCACTCCTATTGGCGTTAGGCGTAAAACGGGCGTCTGTTGCTGATGAGGTGGATCAGATGATTGATCGCCTTCGATATTTCCTCGGCATCCTCAACTTAATCGTGCTCGCATCGGGACTGCTCTTCAATACTGTACAATGTGATGACTTGGATTGAGTTCCAATACTGGAGGCATCTGAGCATTACGGCGTTGGTCGGATTGCCCGGGTTGTCATCCACTGGACAGCGAAAAAGCAGGCTGCTGAAGGACGGAATCTATTGGGTTGTCCGTCATCCTCGGTACCTCATGGCACGGGCCGAGTGTAGCTGAATTCGGCCGACTCGGTCCCATCAGAGTTGCGCACCTTGAGTCTCACCGTCTGACCAGGCGCGATTCGGTTGCCTGCTTTCTTGCCTATCAACAAAGTGGTCGCGGTCAGTTCGTCGTTTGCGGTCTTTTGATTCTCGTCGTTCAGTATGATCCTGGCGCCTGCGTCGAAGTTCTGCCCCTCGACGAATAGTCTCTTGCCGGTTATGGATGCGCCCGTGATTTGAGGAGTCTTGATTTTAGGAGTGTCGAAGAGCTCGGCGCTGGTTAGACTGTCATAGTCGGCGTCCAAGCCGCCTGCGACAAGAACCTTGCCGTTGGCCAGGAGCGTCGTTGTTTGAAAAACGCGACCCGTGTTGAGCCTGCCGGTGTCGCTCCACATCCCCGTGGTTGGGTCGTACAGCTCCGCGTTGAGGATGGTAGCATAGAAGCCGCTGTAGCCCCCCGCGAACAAGACCTTACCGCTGGGCAGCAGCGTCGCTGTGTGAAATTCGCGGGCTGTGTTGAGATTGCCGGCGCTGCTCCACGTCCCCGTAGCCGGGTCGTACAGCTCCGCGCTGCTGAGAAAGCCGAAGTTGGAGCCTCCCGCGACCAGGACCTTGCCGATGGGCAGCAGCGTCGCTGTGTGACCCTCGCGCGGTGTGTTGAGTTTGCCGGTGTCACTCCACGTCCCCGTTGCCGGGTCGTACAGCTCCTCATTGTCGATTTGGCTCTTGACGTTGCGGCCCCCTGCCACCAACACTTTGCCGTCGGACAACAGGGTCGCTGTGTGAGCAAAGCGCGCTGTGTTGAGACTGCCGGTAATGCTCCATATCCCTGTGGCCGGGTTGTACAGTTCCGCGCTGTTGAGAGCGCTGCTGTTGGAGCCTCCCGCGACCAGGACCTTACCGTCGGACAACAGAGTCGCCGTGTGATCATAGTATCGGGCTGTGTTGAGACTGCCGGTGATGTTCCACGTCCCCGCAGCCGGGTCGTACAGCTCCGCAATTTGGCCCACAACCAGGACCTTGCCGTTGAGCAGCAGCGTCGCGGTATCACCGCCGACTGTGTTGAGATTGCCGGTGACGCTCCACGTCCCCGTAGCCGGGTCGTACAGCTCCGCGCTGTTGAGAGCGCTGTAATCGCTGTATTCGTCGTAGCTGCCCGCGACTAGAACCTTGCCGTTCTGCAGCAGCGTCGCTGTGTGACGATTGCGGGCTGTGTTGAGATTGCCGGTATAGCTCCAACTCGGAGCAGCCACCTGCGCAGAGGCGAGTCTTGCTGGACCCAGCACCAGGGCGGCCAGACTAATCAAACCGGCGAGGGCCAGAAAGTTCGATTTTGTGTTGAGTTTTCTCATGTTCTTATCCTTTCGAATATAGATACCGCGAAAGCCAATGCAGTGACACCCGGTGTTTACCTAGCTTCGTAGGGCTCGTTTGTTGGGTCTGTTTCCCTCAATCCCAACAAGCGGCGAGAGAGTAATTCGGCGGGCGCTTCTTCTTTTGATCCTTGTCACAACAATCTCCTGATCAGATCGCGTCTGACTGAGTAATGAGCTTAGGCAGACGTTCTTGTTCTGTATTGACAACGCTCAGGCGCTGTCCTCCTGGGAGCAGGCGGGACAGCGCCTTCCCTGCGCGTTTTGCTCGCGCAGGCACGCCCGTGTCCTTACCTACTCAAAGCGCGTCGCCGATTCGTTGATGATGCATCCCTGCGAAGTCATGTTCCCTGTGAACTCGGTAGAATCGGCCCTGCTATCAACTGCTTCACCACCATGACTGACTATTCAAGGCGTTGGCCCACTCCCGTAGCGCATCCGCTTCCCACTACATTCCCATTCGGATCAGCTAACTCAAACGAATCGGTGGACGTGAATTCATCGCCGCCGTGGGCGACCTCAATCTGTCTGGTGACTTTCTGTGTTCCGGCGAAGGTTCCGTCTGGGGCATACCGGAAAAAAATAACCGTATTAGTGAAACTCTGGCCGCCGGTGTGTTCCCATACTCCATGGCCGGCTCTAAGCAGCGCTGGGTTTTGGGATGGCGTTCCGATCATGGAGCCACCGGGGATAAAGGTGTTCAAAGCCGGCACGGTGGCTATTTCAGCGCCAGTTTGACAATTACGGATTGTCAGCGCTACACGCCAGGCGCCTTCTATTCTGTTACCTTTTCCATTTTGGCCTGACGCCGGAATCTGAGCCGCGGCCAGAAGCAGAATGACCGCCAACGCTACGCCGGAAATCGCTTTCAAAGACATTTTCTTCATGGCTCTCCTTTTCTAACTTAAAGATCATTGCCGGAATGACTCTGTTGTCTCCCGGGCTATGCGAGGAAATGCTCCCCCAGGAGGATCTGAACGACATTTCCTCGCCTCCGATTCTTGCTCGCTGGTGAATGCGGGAATCGCGATAAGAAGCGGTAAGGAGCCCTGAGAGTTTTTTCCGACAGCGCGGACTTAGCTCAACAGCCGCAACGCACAGGCGTATAATCCTGGCCACACTGATTGCGGGCCTTTGACTCGTAAACTATGCCGATTGCCGCATCGCACGAAGTCACCCAACTGCTGATGGCCTGGAACGATGGCGACCAGTCGGCGCTCGAACGCCTGATTCCGCTGGTTCACGCCGAGCTGCACCGCATAGCCCGGAGGTATATGCGAAACGAACGCGCCGGACACACGTTGCAAACATCCGCGCTGATCAATGAGGCTTACCTGCGGCTGATTGACGCTCAGCAGGTGCACTGGCAGAACCGCGCTCATTTCTTCGGCATTGCCGCGCAACTGATGCGCCGGGTTCTGGTGGACTTTGCCCGCAGCCGCAGCTATAAGAAGCGCGGCGGTGGCGCACTCCAGGTATCGTTTGATGAAGCGATGGTGATTACTAAGGAACGCGGCGAGGACCTGGTTGTGCTGGATGAAGCGTTGAGCGCTCTGAGTGAGCTTGATGAACGAAAGGGCCGGGATGTGGAGATGCGCTTTTTCGGCGGGCTGAGTGAAAAAGAGATTGCCGAGGCGCTGACTGTATCACCGGAAACCGTGAGGCGCGATTGGCGGCTGGCCAAATCGTGGCTACGGCGCCGGCTGAGCGAGACCCCGAACGCGTAATGAATAAGGAACGCTGGCAGCGTATCGAGAGAACGTACCACTCAGCGCTGGAGCGCGAAGGTGAAGCGCGCTCCGCGTTTCTCGACAAAGCCTGCGCGGGCGATGAGGAACTGCGCAGCGAAGTTGAAGGGCTGATGACTCATGATGGTCAGGCCTCGAGTTTCATCGAATCGCCTGCTCTTGAGATCGCGGCCAGAGAGTTGGCCAACGATTCACTCGATCAAAAGCAGTCAGAAATATCGAACAGTCCATCAGCACCCCTGCACATCGGGCCGTACAAGCTGCTGGGTCCGATCGGCAGAGGCGGCATGGGCGAGGTCCATCTCGCGCTCGATAGCCGGCTGAATCGCAAAGTGGCGATCAAGCTCCTGCCCGCCGCATTCACGACCGACGCCGAGCGGGTGCGCCGATTCGAGCAGGAAGCACGCGCCGCCTCGGCGCTCAATCATCCAAACATCCTGACCATCTATGAGATCGGACAGCACGGCAGCCTCCATTTCATGGCTACCGAGTTCATCGAAGGCGAGACGCTGCGCCAACGGATGACCAGCGCACAGCTGAGCTTGCAAACAGTGCTGGAGGTAGGGACCCAAATAGCGAGCGCGTTAGCCGCGGCGCACGACAGCGGAATCGTGCACCGAGACATCAAGCCGGAAAACATCATGCTGCGGCCGGACGGGTACGTGAAGGTTCTGGATTTCGGACTGGCGAAACTAACCGAACCAAAAGCAATCACGACCGATACTGACGCGCCGACCATCGCGAATGTGATGAGCCTCCCAGGTATGGTGGTGGGCACGGTCACTTACATGTCGCCTGAACAGGCGCGCGGTCTGGAAGTGGACGCCCGAACCGACATCTTCAGCCTTGGGGTGGTGCTTTACGAGGTAGTAGCAGGACGCGCACCGTTTGAAGGCGCGACTATGAACGATGTGATCGCGGCGATTCTGGGGAAGGATCCACCACCACCACTGGCTCGATACTGGCCGGAAGTTCCAGCCGAGCTTGAACGCATCGTCGTGAAAGCGCTCCGCAAGAATACGGACGAGCGCTATCAAACCGTCAGAGACCTGCAGCTTGATCTGAAGCGTCTAGGGAAAGAAATAGAGATCGCGACGAAGCCGGAGGGTCTCCATGCGTCGGAAGCGAGCAGAGGCCGCCGCCAGACGGCTGAGACTGTATCTGCGCGGGTGACTTCCAGCGTCGAGTACATCGTCACTCGGCTCAAGAGGCACCGTCTCGGCGCGCTTATAGCACTGGCCATCCTCGTCTTCGCCACTGTCGCCTCCTTCTTTTACTTCAATCGCGCACCCGCCCTGACGGACAAGGACACGATCCTGCTGGCGGATTTCGTCAACACGACGGGCGATCCGGTCTTTGACGGGACACTCAAAAAAGGGCTGGCCGTGCAGCTCGAACAGTCGCCGTTTCTAAATGTCTTCCCCGAAGCGCGGGTGCGGCAAACGTTGCGGCTGATGGGGCGCTCACCGGACGAAAGAGTAACGGGAGAAATCGCGCGGGAGATTTGTGAACGTGAGAACATCAAAGTGCTGATCGCCAGCTCAATTGCCCCGCTCGGCAGCGATTATTCCCTCACGCTCGAAGCGATCAATAGTCAAAGCGGCGACGTGCCGGCGCGCGAACAGGTCGAAGCCAAGGGCAAAGACGAAGTGCTCCGCGCGCTCTCGCAGGGGGCGACGCGGTTGCGCGAAAAGCTGGGCGAGTCGCTCAACTCGATCCGCAGGTTTGAAATATCTGGAACTGGCTACGACTTCAAGTCTGGAGGCGCTCAAGGCCTTCACTGAGGCGGAGGTACAGGCATTGAGAGGCAGGTTTCCTGAAGCAATCCCGTCCCTCAAACGTGCGGTGGAGCTTGACCCGAACTTCGCCTCCGCCCACGCACTACTGGCAGTGATCTACTTCAATATGAAACAGCCGCGGCTGGCTGCTGACTATGCGGAGAAGGGCTATGCATTGCGGGATCGGGTTAGCGAATATGAAAAGTTCCGCGTCGTTAGTTATTACTACGGCTTCGTCACCGGGGAAGCGGACAAGCAGATTGAAGTCCTGGAGATGCAGAAGCAAACGTACCCACGCGATTTTCGGGCACCCGCTATGCTTGCCACCGTATACGATGAGCTCAGGCAATCCGGCAAAGCCGTCGCAGAAGCAATCGAGGCTGTGCGCCTCAATCCGGATTTTGCCGCCGCGTATCGGAACCTGGGGTTGGCCTTCATCCAGCTCAATCGTTTCGCGGAAGGGAAGGAGGTTTACGAACGAGCGCTGCAGCAGAAGCTCGATTTGGCAGGCTTTCACTCCGGCCTGTATGAGATTGCGTTCGTTAGCGGCGACCGCGCGGCGATGCAGCACCAGCTTGACTGGGCACGCGGGAAACCGGATGAGCATATGGCGCTCGACTGGCAAACCGGCGTAGCGGCGTTTGCCGGCGAGCGGCGACTGGCGCAGGACTTCGCGCGCCGCGCAATCGACCTTGCCATACGCAGCGAAGCGAAAGAAGAGGCCGCGCGCTATGCGGCGGAACAAGCGTTGCGCGCCGCAGTCTTCGGCCAGTTCACCTCAGCCAAAGCAGCGGCAGCGCAGTCGCTCGCCCTCGATCGCAATCAGATACCGCTCACGCGCGCCGCACTCGCGCTGGCGCAGAGCGGCGAGCCCTCACAAGTGCAATCTTTGATCGCCGAACTCGCGAAGGCGCATCCCAAAGACACCCTCCTCAACGGCGTCTGGCTACCCACGATCCGCGCAGCGATGGAACTTCGGCTCGGCAATGCCGGGCAGGCGATTGATTTGTTGCAGGCGGCCAGCCGATATGAGGCGGCAGCGGATTTCTGGCCGCCGTACTTGCGCGGCCAAGCCTATCTAAGATTGGAGTCAGGCCGTGAGGCAGCAGCAGAATTTCAGAAGATTCTCGATCATCGCGGCGAAGCTCCGCTGTCAGCGTTGTATCCGATCGCGCATCTTGGATTGGCACGCGCCTCGGCGCTCGCGGGTGACATAACTGGAAGCCGCAAAGCGTATCAAGACTTCCTCGCGCTCTGGAAAGATGCTGATGCTGATCTGCCGGTTTTAGTCGAAGCGAAGAAAGAGTATCAAAGCCTGAAGTAGAACTGCGTAGTCGAATGCCCGAACGACGGAGAAAATTCTGGGGTTGGGGTTGGGAAGGCGAAGGGCTCACCCGTGACGAGCTGAGTCTCCTAGACCCGGTATGGGCAAAGCGGCTAGGCGTATCAGACTTTGAAGTCACACCACCGCCAACAGCCGAAGAAATCAGGTTGCGGCCATCGCGCATCGCGATTCCCGCTTCGCTCAAAGATACCTGTACGACCGATCACTACGAGCGGCTCACACACAGCTACGGCCGATCGTTCCCTGACAGCGTTCGCATCTTTCAGCGTGACTTCTCAAACCCTCCTGACGTCGTAGCGCTCCCGCGCACCGAACAAGATATCGTGGATATCTTCGATTGGTGTGAAAGCACGGGCGCTGCAGCGATCCCATACGGCGGTGGATCGAGCGTTGTCGGCGGGGTCGAACCGCCGCGATCCCGTGCAAGCGTCACCATCGATCTGCGAAACCTGGATCGAGTGCTCGAGATCGATCCGGTTTCCGAAGCCGCTCGCATTCAGGCTGGCACTTACGGGCCGGCTCTCGAAGAACAACTGAAACCATCCGGCCTGACGCTGCGCCACTTCCCGCAGTCGTTCGAGTTCTCAACGCTTGGCGGCTGGATCGCGACCCGTTCCGGTGGTCACTTCGCTACGCTGCACACCCACATCGACGAGCTGGTCGAATCGCTTCGCGTGGTGACGCCCAGAGGGGTAATTGAGACTCGACGGTTGCCCGGCGACGGCGCGGGGCCAAGCGCGGATCGGTTGTTCATCGGCTCGGAAGGAATCTTCGGAATCATCACAGAAGCGTGGATGCGATTGCGCAAGCGGCCGACTTTTCGCGCGGGGACGACAGTGAAGTTCGCTGACTTCTACAAAGCGGCCGACGCGGTGCGAGTCATCTCGCAAGCGGGTTTGTATCCGGCAAACTGCCGGTTGCTCGACGCTCAAGAGGCGGCGATGGCGGGCGCCGGAGATGGCCAGCACGCGCTGCTGGTGCTGGCTTTCGAATCGGCTGATCATCCGCTCGACTCGTGGATGAACCGCGCTCTCGAGATCTGCGGCGATTACGGCGGCGAGTGGGATAGCTCTGCGCTTGAGAAATCAGGTTCGCATCGCGAGGGCGCGGCCGGCGCGTGGCGCAACGCGTTCCTCCGAGCCTGTTACCTGCGAGAGAACCTGACCGCGCGAGGCGTGCTCTCGGACACTTTCGAAACCGCGATCACCTGGGACCGCTTCACCGATTTTCACTCCAACATCAAGGACGAAGTTCATCGGGTCATCAGCGAAGTCACCGGCAATCGCGCGTGGGTGACTTGCCGATTCACTCACGTCTATCCTGACGGCCCGGCGCCTTATTTCACGTTCGTCTCGATGGGCAATAAAGAGAAACTGCTCGACCAGTTTTACACCGTCAAGCTCGCGGCTTCGGAAGCATTGACCAGGCATGGCGGGACGATCACTCATCATCACGCGGTCGGGCGAATGCATCGCCCGCAGTACGACCGCCAGCGTCCCGAGTTGTTCGCCGAGGCCTTGCGCGCTACAAAACGTGAGCTCGACCCGAAGTGGATGCTCAACCCCGGAGTGTTGATCGATCGAAAACTCTGATAGGTGTTTCGTTATCCGCGAGGTGGTACGCAAGACGTACGTGGGCTGATTGACAATTTTATTTGAGGGATATTATGGCCCAGATGCCAATTGAGGTTGTCGACGTTGGGAGCGTTTCCCCGGATTCGCTCGGGCAGGCAATCTCCCTAGCCAATTCGATTCAGAGTGAGTTCGTTTACCTGTCCCTGCCCAAAGGGGAAGCCGGAGGGTTACGGGTCCTCTATTGGAGGATAGGAGCGCTACGACTTGGTTCAAAGCAGCCTTGAGAGTGGGCTAAAGCAGCAGGCACGTGTATTATGAAGGCGAGACAACAGTTCTATGAAGAAGCCAACCAGAAAATTGGTGCGCGAAATCGTAGGCAGCGAACCTTACGAGTATTACCCTGTCGGCCGCCACATCGTCGTAGCGCCGAGCGTCTGCGGTGGGAGGCCTACATTTAAATACACGCGTATTGATGTAAGGCACGCGTTGCGCCTGGTGGCTGCGGGACGCGCCATTGAGCAAGTGGCCAAAGGCTATGAGATCCCAGTCGCGGCGGTGCGGGAAGCGTTGACATTGGCCGCCAAGGCTTTTGACCAGAAGGCGCAGACCCTGGCAGACCAGGCATGATCATTCTCGATGAAGAACTCCAAGGCCTGGGCTTGGAAGTTGCCATCTCGCGCTGGTATCGAGGAGCAGTTCTTATCATCAAACAACTGCGCCCGGGTACGGTCATAAAGGACGAGGCGATCCCCGCGCTCCTGCGTCGCGCCAAACAACCAACCTTCGTCACGATCAATCACACGGATTTCTAGCGGCGCCTGGCTGCCGAGCCGTCATTCTGTCTTTCAAGCAGCCTTTCAATGTTAGGGAACTAGAATGTCGCACGATGACAAGTTCGAACACGCCGCCGATGACTTGACCTCGGCCGTGGGGGCGGCCACCGATATCGCTCCTCTCGGTCATCTCGGGGCCAGGCCAGCACATGAGCTTACCGCCGACGAAGACAGCGATCCGGTCGAGTGGCATCGGGTCACTCGCTTCCCATCAGCGGAAACCGAAGGGCCATTGACAGGACAGCCGTGAATTTCCCAACCATCAGCGCTCACCGTTCGCGGCTCTGTCCAGCGTCCTTTGACGAGGCGTACTAGCGATATGTCACGTATCTCTTTGTCGGAGCGATCCCGATAAACTACGATTGGTCCTTCTGAAGTAATTGCGGCCGAAGTTTGGCAACAATCGCAGACGCGCGGATCGAGCAGCACATCTTCAGAAAACTGACCTTTGCCATCAATAGTTGTATACCGCAAAGTCATTTCGTTGGTGGATGACCCGTGGTCCCCAGTTGCGCTCTTTTTGAAGTTGCGCCCGTCGAGCCAAATTGCACCCGCGCGCGCACCGGTCAAAGGAAATAATGACGCGAAGCCGTGCTCGGTCCTCGTGCCGTCTCGATGTGGGGCTAATGGCTTGCTCCAAGTTTTCCCATCGTCCGTTGAGCGTGCGATATTCACATCGTAAGCGTGCGCGTCTGGACTACTTTTTACCAACCAATGAGCCACCAGCGCTCCGTCCGGTAACACAACCATTGAAGGAAAGTCAGCCCAGTTTACAAAGAGGTTCTCACCTTCGACGATCGTCTTAGTCGCGGACCAAGCCCCGCCGCTGCGCACTGCGAAGCGTAATGCATGAATCTTGTCGCCGTGCTTTTCAATCCAGCTCAAATAGACTCGTCCGTCGAGGCCTACATGAATATTGGGCTCGGCGCTCCCAGTTCCAGCCGGCGAAACGAGACGCTCAAATGTTAGCGAGCGAGTTTGACCGACTGAGCTGATGGTGAGGATTCCGAGAAGAAGCGATATACAGGATGCGCGATGGAATGCTCTCATGTTGTATGAACCCTTTTTTCTTGTGCAACCAATTCGAGGTTTGATTATAGATCGCAGACCGTTACTTCTGCGATGCGCGGAATCCTAATTGCTGTTCTCGCTAAGTTGTATTGGGCCGCATCGATCGGGTATATTCGCAAACAGTGCTTTCACCGAGATCAACCCTTAGTCGCTTGGGTGCGATCGTATTACCACTTTGCTTTGGGTGGGTATTCGTAGCGTGTGTGATGATCTGCACAGCTCACGCCGCAGAAGCGTCGAAGGAGCATTCCACTTGGTTCTCTAGTAATACAGAGATCTCGCATGAGTCAGAATGCTGCCCGCTTAACAATTCTCAACTGAGCGCGGTGCCTGATCGTCGGTCGACTGGGTTTGAAATCAACCAGCAACATTTCAACTGTCGCGTGCTTTGTGCCGAGCTGGTGAGCGGCTGGCTACCTGTCCCACATAGTTTCCCGATTTCGTCTTCGACCGACCCGCCCTTTGAGCGCCTGTCTACACTGCGCATTTAACAAAACTTTTCTATAGCCCGCGAGAAACCCGCGCTTCGGGACCTTGAAGCGTGCCAAGTTTTGTTTGCTCTTGTCATTTGCGTTAGGAGATCTTAAATGAAAGGTTTCTTTCTTATTCTACTGTTTATCTACGCACCTTCAGTGAACGTTGCGGCACAGCAGGCAGATCGTGCTGCCTCTACGCTTGAGGGCCAAATAGTCTGTTGTGCCGACTGTTGGGCTAAGGCAGATCGACGAACTGTGGCTTACGGCACAGGTGCGGACCTTGCGCAGGCCGCTCAGTGTGTTGCAAAGGGTGATCCCACGTTGCTGGCAGTCATGGATCAGCAAGGCGCAACGACGTTTTATCAACTCGAGCTAGGAAAATATAGACGGACCGCCAAAAACTGGCTCGATTATGTCGGGAAACGCGTCCAGGTTACTGGCCTAACACGCTCGAAAAAAGAGGTACACTACGTAAAGGTTGATGAGCTAAAGGTGCTCGTATCTCCCGACATCCCCGCAGAACCAGCAGCCCAAAGCGTCATAGGCTCTGAAGCTGAAATGGTTTTGAACGATCTCTTTGGCGTTGAGCAACGCCTGAGCGCTTATCGCGGTCGGATTGTAGTCCTGAACTTCTGGGCTACGTACTGCGTTCCCTGTCGCAAAGAAATGCCAGACCTGGCCGCGATTCAGAATCAGTATGCAGCGCTCGGCGTGCAGGTCATAGGCGCGGCAGCTGACGATATGAGCGCCTTGGCCAAAGTGCGTCAGTTCATCAAAGACACAAAGCTCAATTTTCCTGTATGGCTCGGAGCGACTGCGGCCGATATGCAGCGCTTTGGATTAGGTTCGGCGCTGCCCGGGCACCCTAGTTATCAGCCGTGATGGAAAGAACATCGCAAGCATCAGAGGCGTTATTAAGCCAGCAGAACTAAGGAAGCAGCTAGAAATGTTGTTGGCGCAAGCTGAGTCGCAAGCTAAGGGACAAGTCGGATCGGCCAAGACTCCGACTAGCAAAAAGTCGAGCGTGCCTTCCTGACCACTCTGACCCGGTGAGGGCCGCGCCGTGAGCGGGGCTTCAAATGAGTCTCCAGACAAGTGGACGCTTGGCATACGTGTGCTAAGCAATCAGATCCCCCGCGCGAGCCTGCGCACCACACTGACCTACCGAGTGCACCCCCGATTTTCATTCGGGGTCGAGTATAACCCGCGAGCAAGTGACGTGGGGCTACTGGCGAACGTCGTGGCAATGACTGAAACCGAACGTCGACCCGCGTTGATCTTTGGCACGAGCTCGGACCGGATCGGCACTCCCCATGGCCGTTCCATTTACGCGACGATCAGCAAAGACCTATCGAATGTAGTGAAGCTGCCGATCGCTTCATACGTAGGCGTCGCCTATAGCTCTTACGAACATCGGTTTCTGCCGCTTGCCGGTCTCACGATCAATTGGACCAATAACTTTTCATCGCTCACGATCTTTGACGGGGTGAAGGCCCACCCGACGTTTAGTTATGCATTGGGCAAGCGGCATGTGTTCACGTTCTTGCTCGCACAGGGTAAGAATCCAGGCGCGAGCTATAGTATTTCATTCTAGTCGTCAGTCACAGTGATTTTGAGTGCGCGGATGGTCTAGGGATTGCAGCTACTCACTAAAAGAAACACTTACGAAAGTCCTGGCAGCAGGGCTTCGCACGGGAGCGATACAATTTGGACGGAGACGAGACATGAATGACACAAAGGGCATAGTGTTGATAGCGCTCGGCATTGCGCTGCTGGTCGCTGTCCTACTGCCAATCTTATTAATGGCCGGAATGATGGGCAGCATGGGCGGGATGATGGGCGGTGGCATATCTGATATGCACATGGGCGGCAGAATGGGTATGTCGTGGCTAATGGGCGGTCTGGCAATACTGCTCCTGTTGGCTGGCGTGACATCACTGCTCTTAGGGCTTCGCCGGTGAACGGATGCGAGAGAGCTCCGGTAATCAAGATGTTTACTCGCTTGACAGGTGTCTTGCCAGAAGGCTGATCGGCTTACTATTGACACCTTCAAACGTAACAAACTAAGCTTGGACATTAATGTCAAGATTGCTACTGATACTAAGCTTCGTCGCTTCGGTTGGGGTCAATTCGCTAGCCGGGGTTAATCCCCACTTGGAAGGCGACGGGGGCTGTGCCGCATCCTGTTGTCGCGCTGCGCGCAACATGGGGCAGGAGTCAGTGGTATCTAAGATTTGCTGCTTGTTCGATTGCAAGCAATCCGGCGAGAGCAACTCCGCATCAACGAGCCAGATGGGTGCTGCACAAAATAAAGTTTTCTCTGCAGCGCATTTCAACTTCAAACCGGAAGCAATTTTCTCCATTGGGCAAGCGAGATTCCCGAACTCACCAATTCGAAACATAGCCGGGTCATCTGATCGCTACCTCGAAACCGGTTCACTCCTGATCTAAAGGGCGTAGTGTGCCCATTCACCGATAAATCATCTCAGCACAGCATCGAGTAGCTGTCGCGAGAGCCGCGCTTATTTGTGCCCGAAGCTCGTTTCCCCATAGGGAAAACCAGAGACATTGGGCTACACGAGAATCACGGTACGTCCGGTCTATTACGAACCGGCTGACCGTCTATGAGGAGAAAGAATAATGAGACGGAAAACCATGATCACGATAGTCACGATTGCGATCTTCGCCCTCACGCTTGCCGCTTGTGGCGGAGGCACAGGAAGTTCGGGCAGTGAAAAAGCAATCAAGTCAACCCAGTCAGGCAATCTGACCATTACTCTCGCAAGTTCTGACGGGCAGCTTAAGAAAGGCGAGAACGATCTGCTGCTTTCTTTCACGGATGCATCCGGCAAACCGGTAGATGCTGGAGCGGTCTCTCTGAAGTTCCATATGCCTGCGATGGGGTCGATGGCTGAGATGACTGACACAGCGTCGCTCACTACGACAAATACCCCGGGCAAGTATCACGCGAAGGTTGACATTGAAGTGGATGGAACCTGGGAGGCAATGATCAGTTACCAGGGGCCGCAGGGAACCGGGCAGGTGACTATGACAGTTCAGGCCAAATAGGCGGAACCGAAAAATGGACAAGCGCCGCAACCAGCAACCGACTCTCAAGCTGCATTTCTGTTTTGTTCAAACTTGAGATCTGACGCTGACCGTGCGCTTCGCCATTAGTCATGACTCGAGCACGTAGAAAGTGATCCATGATCAACCGAATCATAGAGTTCTCGCTTAAGAACCGCTTTATGATCGTAGCCGCGTACTTGCTGCTCGCAGGCTGGGGCTACTGGGCGCTGTTGCGCACGCCGATTGATGCAATACCGGACCTGTCAGACAACCAGGTGATCGTCTTCACTGACTGGGTTGGCCGCAGTCCTAAGGAAGTCGAAGACCAGGTGACCTATCCGCTTACGGCTGCGCTTCAGGGCTTGGCAGGTGTGCGAGTAGTCCGGGGTCAGTCTGCGTTTGGCTTTTCGATGATCAACATTATCTTCGAGGACAGTGTCGATCTGTATTGGGCGCGCACTCGTGTGCTAGAACGATTGAGCTTGGTTACAAAGGAGCTTCCTGAAGGCGTGGTACCGAGTCTCGGACCTGATGCAACAGGCGTCGGCCAAGTCTTCTGGTACACGGTTGAGGGCGATGGTTACAACCTGCGCGATCTGCGTACGACTCAAGACTGGTTCATTCGATACCAGCTCAACTCGGTCCCCGGTGTATCTGAAGTCGCATCCGTAGGCGGCTACGTCCAGCAATACCAAATAGACGTCGATCCCAATCGACTCCGCGCTTACAACATTCCGTTGTCAACGGTGATCGATGCGGTTCGCCGAAGCAATGCTAATGTCGGAGGCAATGTCGTCGAACAAAACGGCCAGTGGTCAGTCGTGCGCGGAGTCGGTCTGATCAGTTCACTCGCTGATGTTGAGAACATAGTGATCAGCGCTTCGGCGGGCACTCCCATCTACGTGCGCAACGTTGCGAACGTGAAGATAGGCGATGCCTTCCGCGCCGGCGTCCTGGATCGTGACAGCAAGGAGGCGGTCGGAGGAGTAGTGATCGCTCGCTACGGAGTCAACACGCTCGACGTAATAGAGCGCGTAAAAGAAAAGATACAATCGCTTCAGGGCGGTCTTCCTCAAGGCGTGAAGATTGTTCCATTCTATGATCGGACCGAGTTGATTGAGCGCGCGACCCACACGCTCAAGCGCGCGCTCATAGAAGAGATCATACTGGTCACGCTCGCCCACATAGTCTTTCTCTTTCACTTCCGCTCGATTCTGATCGTAACAATCCCTCTGCCGCTCGCGGTGTTGATGTCATTTCTTTTTATGTACTACATGGGCATCAGCTCGAACTTAATGTCGCTGGCAGGAATAGCCATCGCCATCGGTGTGCTGGTCGACGCCGGAATAGTTGTCACTGAAAACGCTTTTCGGCATATGGAAAAGAACGGTGTTGATCCGCGAGATCGGGGAAGGGTGTGGTCGGGAGTACTTGAATCAGCGCAGCTCGTCGGCCGTCCAATTTTCTTCTCGATGGCAATTATCATCCTGGCGTTCGTCCCCGTCTTCGCACTCACCGGACGAGAGGGAAAGCTGTTTCATCCGCTCGCCTTTACGAAGACCTTTGCGATGGTGGCGGCAACGATCATCGCGGTGACGCTCGTCCCGGTGCTGTGTTCACTTCTTTTGGGCGGTCGCTTTCATTCCGAAGAGGACAACCCTGTGATGCGAGTGCTGCACCGCATCTATCGGCCCGCACTCGATTGGGCTCTAGGTCACAGAGCTGCAACGATCCTGACAGCAGCGTTGCTATTCGGAGGCGCGCTCTTTTTGGCTACTCGGATCGGCAGCGAATTCATGCCTGACCTCGACGAAGGCGACATCATGTATATGCCGGTGACCGACCCCGCGATCTCAGCTAATGAGGCACTCAGGGTAATGCAGATGCAAGACGGCATCCTGAAATCCTTCCCCGAAGTCGCCTGGGTTGTCGGCAAGGCTGGCCGCGCTGAAACATCGACCGATCCAGCGCCTATCAACATGAATGAGACTATCGTCCACCTCAAACCGCGTGAGGAGTGGCGGTCGGGAATCACGCGAGAGAAGTTGGTAAACGAAATGGACGAGAAGCTCCAGATGCCCGGCGTGACAAACATCTGGATTCAGCCGATCAAGAATCGCATCGAGATGCTTTCAACAGGGATAAGAACGGAGGTAGGCGTCAAAATATTCGGCAGCGCCATCAACGAGCTCGAACAGCGATCGCGTGAAGTTGCTTCAGCGATCCAATCCGTGCCAGGCGCGGCCAATGTTTACGCTGAACAGATAACCGGCGCGCCCTACATTGACATTCAGGTTGATCGCCAAGCTGCGGCTCGCTACGGCATCGATGTCGAAACAATCCAGAACGTGATTAACACGGGCATCGGCGAGAACAATCTCACGATGACGATAGAAGGCCGCAAGCGATTCCCAGTGCGCGTCCGCTACGCCCCTGAGTTTCGCACGGACCCCGAATCGTTGGGCCGTTTACTTGTGCCAGCGCCTGGCGGTGCGCAAATCCCACTCGCGCAGGTGACTACGATCAGCACGGTCCAGGGACCGACGATGATCTCAAGCGAGAATGGGCTGCTGCGCGGAACGGTGACTCTTAACGTGCGTGGGCGCGATGTCGGGGGCTTCGTTGAAGAGGCCAAGCGCGTTCTGAACGAACGGGTGCATTTGCCACCGGGATACTACGCAGAATGGACCGGTGAGTTTGAAAACCAACTGCGAGCTCGGGCGCGGTTGCAACTCGTCGTACCGATGGTGCTTGTAGTCATCTTCGTAATGCTCTACTTCACTTATCACTCGATTCTCGAAGCGGCGCACGTGCTAATGGCAGTGCCATTCGCGCTAACGGGCGGCGTCTACCTCCTGTATGCGCTCGGCTACAACTTCTCGGTTGCGGTGTGGGTCGGCTTCATCGCGTTATTCGGCACTGCGGTGCAGACGGGTGTGGTGATGGTGCTCTATTTGAACGAAGCGGTAGAGCGAAAGAAGCTTGAAGTTGGCGAACACCTCTCACTGAAACAACTCAAGGACGCCGTTATCGAGGGAGCAGTACTGAGACTGCGGCCAAAGGTGATGACGGTATCAACTGTGGTCGCGGGCCTCTTGCCCATCATGTGGAGCACAAGCTCAGGGGCGGAGGTGATGAAGCCGCTTGCCACGCCGGTGCTGGGCGGCATGGTCTCATCGCTGGTGCACGTTCTGATCGTGACGCCGGTAATTTTCTTCTGGCTGCACGAGCGACAGATCAAACGGCACGCGGCCGCACAGACGGCAGGCCAGGGACTACCAGCCATAGAACTCGAATGAAAGAGTTAGCTTTCGGTGGATGTAGTTGCAGTCAACGATTCTAAAGAGGTCCGTATGAGAAAACAGATTTGTTTCAAAGTTCTTATCAGTGGGCTGTTGCTGGTTTCTTCAAGTGTCAGCGTTCTTCCTCAATCGTTGAAGGAAAGAGAACAAGGGCAAGAAAGAGTAGCTCGGGCTGAAGAGGGCGCGTCGCCGATGCGCGCTCCGAACGAACAAGAGGCGATGGGCGTCGTGGTCTCAGGAAAGCTGCCCGAACCAGTTCAATCGGTTCAAACGTCCTCCTCTTATCCGCAGTTCATTGATCCGGTAAACGGGATGACGCCAGATGACTTGGTGAAGTACGCCCTTGCGCACAACGGGGAGCTCGCGGCTGCTCGGCAGATGATCGCTGAGGCACGAGGCCGGCTTCGCCAGGCAGGGCTACGCGCGAATCCGATGGTTGAGACTAGCGGGACTCACGCTGTCAACACGTCCGACAATATGACAATGATCGGCGCAGAGCTGCCGCTCGAGCTTGGCGGCCGGCGAAAAGCGCGCGTCGACGTCGCGCAGCGCGAGCTTGAACTCAGAGACGCTGAGGTGGCTGAGTTCGAGCGAAAACTCGCAGCCGAAGTGCGAATCAAGTACGCCGATACCATCGCTACAGCGCGGAATCTGAAATTCACCGAAGACCTCCTTACATTGACACGTGACTCACATCATCTCGTAGAGGCGCGAGTCTCGAGTGGAAAGAGCGCACCGCTAGAACAGAACGTTGTGTTCGTGGAGTTGAACCGCATCGATACGATGCGAATCAATTTCGACAGCAAGACCGAGGTTACTATGTTCGAGTTGAAGAAGACCATCGGTATGTTGCCCGGCGACCTGCTGCGCCTGCGCGGCGAGTTCGACACGGGCCGACAGCAGTCCACGCAGAGCGATGCGATCCGTAATGCCCTTGGCTCTCGCCCAGACCTCGTGGCCGCGCGCGCTGCTGAGAATCTAGCTCAGGCACAGATCGAGCAAGCGCGCATCGAAGGCAAGGTTGATGCGAGCATCTTCGCAAATTACCAACGGCAAAACATGGGCTTCGGCGTTCGCGGGTTCAACGACGCGGGAGCGCTTGCTCCAGTTCAGGGAGTCTTTCATTACGCCACGTTCGGAGTGCGGTTGACGCTGCCGGTCAGGAACAAGAACCAGGGCAACATCGAAGCTGCGATCGCTGCAGCGGAGGCTGCGCGGAATCGACGCGAGTTCAACGAGATCGTCGTGCGCAACGAAGTAGCCTCAGCATACGCAAGATTTGAGCGGGCTCAGGCGGCGCTCGCGATCTATCGCGACAGCGTGCGTAATCAGGCGCAACTCAATTTGGATGTAGTCCAACAGACCTACACGCTAGGTCAGAAAACATTGATCGATTACATCAATGAGCAGCGCCGCTACATTGATATCGAGACCGGCTATACGGACGCGCTCAAAGAGTATTTCAATTCTCTCGTTGAGATTGAGCGGGCCGCAGGCTCACCGCTTCCCACTGCGTGATTGGATCAGGTAATGGAGAAGGACAAAGAAATGAATCGAGATGAAAAGAATGACCGCAGTGTCGCGTCACCAAACGAAGTCGTAGAAGGCGACTCGAAGGTGGGTTCGCAGGCGCCAATCTCGCGCGCCCGCCTGATTCATGTAGTCAGGCGCAGGCCTTGGCTTGTGGTGATGGTGGTGCTGCTTCTCATTTCAGCGGTCGCCCTCACATTGTTGCTTCGGCCCGGATCAAGCGGCCAAGCCGGGCGGCCTGTGCCAGCACCTACTGGTGTGCCCGTTCCGACGCCTTCCGGCGAAACCGGTGAAACACAGCCGCATCCGGGCGACATCACAATATCGCTGGCACCTGACGAACTTGAAAACGCACAAATCAAAACGGAAATGGCGACCATGCAAGCTGGTGCCTCTGCGCCGACCGCTGCCGGCTCTCGCACCACAGGTACAGTGCAGTCGAACGCATACAAGGAAGTGACGGTTAATCCCGTCTCGGGCGGCATCACAAGGGAGGTCAACGTCCAGCTCGGTGACAAGGTGAGGCGAGGTCAGCCACTAGCGAGGATATTCAGCTCGGAACTTGCCAGCGCTCAAGGTGACTACCTCAAGATGGTGGCGGAGCTTGAGGAACATCACAAACATCACCAGCGCGCGACCGAGCTTGTCGAGATCGGTGCTATGAGCCGCGAAGAACTCGAGGGGGCCGTATCAAAGTACAAAGCAGCACAGGCCAACGTTTCGTCTGCTCAGCAGCGACTCCTTCTTCTAGGCATGAGCCCAAAAGAGGTTGATGCATTGCGTTCTTCGGATCATGTTGGATCTCTCATTTCTGTACCCGCTCCTGTATCAGGCACAGTCATCAGCCGTACAGTGAACCCAGGAGAAGTCGTCGCTGCTGGGAAGGAGTTGTTCCGCGTGGCAGATCTTTCGAGCGTTTGGGTGATGGGACAGGTGTACGAAAGTGATTTTGCTAAGGTGCATGTCGGAACGCACGCGGTGATAACCACTGCTGCATATCCCGGTCGAACTTTCACCGGCCGGGTTTCCTACATCGACCCGCGTGTTGACCCGCAGACCCGTACCGCTCAGGTGCGTATTGAGCTCGCAAATCCGGGCGAGATGCTGAGGATAGGCATGTTCGTCGATGTGAGCTTCGGCGCTGCTGCACCAGCAGAGACGAGCGGACAGCCCGCTGTGATACTGCCTCGCGCGGCAGTGCAGAGTATCGGGACGAAGCAAGTCGTCTTTGTAGCGACTGACCGACCCGGCGTCTTTGTGCAGCGTGAAGTGAGCGTAGGTCCTGACACGAATGGTCTGGTAACCATCTACAGCGGTATGAAGCTCGGCGAGCGCGTTGTGACGGAAGGGAGCTTTCTGCTGCGCGCCGAAAGTCTCAAACTCAATCCTGGGCAATCGACATCGTCAACTATCCAGCCCTCGCAACAGCCGTCCGAGCTGCGCCATAGTGAGCCGGCGCAAACGCGCCAGCCCACAGTGGAGCCAGGCACCGATACCAAGCCGCAATCTGTGAACGTCGCAGTCACTAAAGACGGTTTCACGCCGTCGAGTTTCACAGTTCGCAAGAATATTCCTGTGCGAATAACGTTCGTGCGAAAGGTTGAAGTGACTTGTGCGACGGACGTAGTGATACCCGATTACGAGATCAAACGCGAACTCCCGCTGAACCAGCCCGTAGTAGTGGAATTCACGCCAGAGAAAACTGGAACGATCAGCTTCGCCTGCGGAATGAACATGCAGCGTGGCAAGATAGTGGTGAGATGACTCCAAGTCAAAACGGTATGGACCAAGTGTCTAGCGACAGTACCTTGAGCAATCGATCGCGACTGATGAAGTTGCCAGATATCGATGGAAGTATGCGGACTAGCGAGGCAAATGACGTCGTTTCGCAGACAATCGGCGGGGTAGCTCTGTTTCGTCATCAATCAACACATCGGTTGATACTCCGGCCAGTCTCGCGTATCTCAATAGCACCGGCAAGCTCGGTTCCCGTGTCCCGATCTCGTAGCCCGAAATAGCACTTCTGAATACTTTCTCCCGTAGCCCTAAAGCGGACAACATCTCATTCTGAGAGAGACCCAGGTGCAACCTTATTTGTAGCAGTTTCGCAGCCAACCGCTTCGGTCGTTCTCTGGCTGATTTTCCCATCACGACACCCCCGATGGGAAAATCATCCGGCCCAGATTGACACTAGACGTAATTGTGTCTAGGATGAGCGCGCTTTTGAGTTCTGCCGAGCGAGTTGCGGTTTTACGCTCGGCGCGGCTCATCGCCTTTCACGTAGGAGTGTTCGATAAACACGGTATTGGAATATCACTACTGAGCTTTGTGGTCAACGTGATGAGTTGGGGCAAACAGATATTTAGTCGCCGCAGAGCGACAGTATAAAGTCCGGTTCTTCGAATCGCTTAGACCTTGTATCTGAGCATCAGAAGCAGCAAACCTAAGACTAGTAGGCTCTCTGAACCCAAATCAGCCGGTTTATCCCGATTGGGTTCTCCCGGCTCGTTGACTCTGTTACCCAGCGGCGACTCGCCTGGGTCGCAGATACAGCCGGGTGCGCCGCAGTCGCAATAACCGCCAGGCAGACTATGCCCCGCAAATGCAGGTACGCAGAGACAGAGCATGAGCAAGCAAACGGAAAGTAATCTCTTCATTGGTTCCTCCATTGAGAAAGTTGCTGAATTCTACCAACGCTTAGTCAGTGGCATTACAAGTTATCAAGAACTCGGAACTCGCGTTCTAAGGCGCATCAAAACCGCTTATGCATTTCGACAAATAGAACAAGTCAGGGAGTTGGCGCGAATTCTCATCAACAATCCGATAAGAGAGTTTCAACTGATAGGGCAGTACTATCTCGTTTGGTGTAAGTGCAGGGAGGCAGAATATCAAAATGAAAGTCTTGAGAGAATCATCGAACAAACAGAGACCTACAAAAGCAAAGGGCTGGTATCGAGAGGCACCTTCGAACTTTATGAGAGTAGGCCTGAAACGGCGCTCTATTTCTACACGGAAGCTCTGAGGGCGACTCTTACGGTTTCAGACTACATTGCAGCCACAAGAGGTATAGCCGCAGCAAAGTCAATGGAAGGTTTCCATGCCTCTGCCTTAAGAGACCTTGAACGCTTAATTCCGCTAGTCAGCCACGGAGAGCCTTTAACCTATTACGAAGTGATTAACTCATATGCGGTGGAATTGAATGAGAGCAATAGATTGTCGGAAGCATACCATGCCTCGCGGGTCGCGGCATCCTCGCGGTTTGGCCCATACTATCCCGAGTGGCAAGAAACGCTCTCCGATGTCAGATCAAAACGAAAACAGCGCTCTGCTGTCTCAATCGCACCGCCACAGGAACGGGAATTCACACCAACGGAGCTTGAGCCGGCCAGCAACGTAATTCAGGTTGATGTTGGAGAAGTCGTTCGTAAACGATCAGTCCGGGAGGACAGAATGCGTACTCGCAGAGTCAAGATCGTGATCGACTTCATGAACACCAATTTTCAGCGGGGGATTTCTTCTGACGAACTGGCAGAGGTAGCAAGACTTTCTGCGGATTATCTTTCCCGCCTTTTCAAAATCGAAACCAAACTTACGCTCTGGGAATATCTCATACGACTACGAATGGATAAGGCTCGTGAGCTTCTAGAGACCAGTCTACTGAGCATCAAGGAAGTTATGGCAGCGGTAGGCTACGACAGTAAGGGTCACTTCGCTCGCCATTTCAGAAGATATTTTGACGCGTCACCTTCCGAGTACAGAAAAAACTTACCTTTATAAAGCCGTCTAAAAAAAACCTCCGACATTGCTCGCCACACAACGGAATTCTTCACCGCTTTATCGTTGTAGTGAGCAAGTGCGTGCATACTCTCCACGCGTGGCGTATGTACGAGTCCTTACAATTGACTTGCGGCAATTTTGGACTCATGACACAAAAAGCGCGCCATTCGGCGGTTCATGAGTCAACCAGTAGTGCTATGCGTAATCCCTGGCCTCGATGCCGAGTTCTTTGATTAGCCATTCTTGAGGTTCTGCCGCAGTCCTCTGTGCCAAGACAAATCGGCGATAGTTCGACGGACGCTCACGTTGTTGCGCGGTTACATGTGCCGAGGGGTTCGCGCATACACGAGCGGGTTTCTCCTTTAGCGGCTATGAGAGGGCGCACCTCGCTGCTAGGTCTAACACCAGGGAACCAAACGGCGCGGCGTACCCTCTCTTTTTTTCGTCCAGTTCTTTTTCGAGTGATGAAATCAATGCTGATCATCGACGGTTCTGAGATCCTTTCAGGTCTCTTCGCGGACTTCTTTGAGAAACGTGGTTGGTTCGTAGTCACCTGCGGGGATCGAGACTTCGCGATGGAGCGATTGGCTGGTAGCGAGCCCTACGACGTTGTTCTCCTGGGCCACCGCGTGCCTGGAACAGACGGAGTGAAGCTTGTCAGGTTCATCAGGGCGCTTGAGCACCGAATGACGGCCGCTGTAGTGATGGTGACTGGCAACGGCGACGTGACGGAGGAGGCGAAGGCGGCAGGCGCCGACGAGGTCTTGCTCAAGCCTGTCAATACCAACGCTCTAGCCTGGGCTGTGGACAAACAAATCAAGTAGTAAAAGGTGCGCTATTCCAACACAGAAGGGGATTCTATGAAACGCGTATTTAGTATGGTCGAAACGCTTTTATTATTCACTCTTTTCGCGGCGATCACTACTGGACACCACCAACAACCACCAAGCGCTCCCGTTGTTTCTACTGGACAGGTACCGCCAACCCCTTCGATTGAAGTTTATGTTCCTCAAGGGATGCCGGTCCAAATCGAAGTCACCCGCGACGAACGGGAACTGTCGATCACCAAGCTGAACATCAAGCGCATCGTAGGGCCAGAAGTAAAGAGCATCTCAGTGATCGAATGGATGGTAGGCCCAGAACGCAAATCGACGACTGATTCTAAGATAGTAACTGATGGGCGCATTAGTCAGTACACAACCTACAGGGTTAGCGATCCAGCGAGTGTGGCCTGGGCTTCATCGGTGGACGTGCGCCGCTTCATCCTCGTCGTTGAGCGATTAGAAACGGACACAGGAGTCTGGGTCATGGGTGAAGAAGGCGAAGATCGACGCGCGACTCTCGCCGCGATAGTTGATCGCGGCGTTAATGCAGTGCCTCGGGCTAGGTTCATACCGAAGTGAAATGGCGGAGGTTGTACCGGGGGTTGCAGAGCAGCAGATAAGCTCTTGTCCGTGCTAAGGGAGCGCAAACCTATGCGCCCTTCGACAGGGCTCGGAAGGACTGAGGCACTGCACTCCCCGGTTCCACGTCAGTTTCCCGCTGTCGGTCTCGATTTGCAGCTCGACCTCGTTCGCACAGTGCATTGATGCGGTTTCCCCAAACCGTAAATGTCCTTAGCAGCAGGCACGCATGAAGAACTACTCAAGCACCCTATTCTCTACGCCCTGTTTGGACGGTTGCCAAGCACGCCTATTGTGCCCGAGTGAGATCATAGGAAATCTACCCATTGAGTTGCCGGAAGAGCATATCTCTGTTCCTTGTGTCATCCCAGAAAGCGAAATCCGCGCCTTCATTGGAGATCTCAGAAACCGCGAGACTAGAGAGGTCCTGGCGCGTCTGCTCATCGTGGTGTTTGCTGCCATCGAGTTCATGCAGAGCCGAATTGGGGGCAAGCCTGATGAAACCCGGCTGCTGCTTATTAAGCAAATAGCTCGCGAGGACAAGAACAAGCGATACCGACATATGATGGATGAAATAGTTGCGGTGCTTGGCTCAGGCGAGGAAGTCGAGGAATGGATGAAGGGTTTCGGATCAGTTTGCATGACAATCGGTCGAGCATTTGAATGTGCGAGCAAGTCGCTACCGGACTACACGGAGGTGAGATCGACATACCAACAGAGGTTGGAGCAG
>Ga0137359_10000419_pt1 | contig 32347 bp, 25 predicted proteins | sample Mad1_40_16metaG_FD_108281 | JGI IMG/M metagenome (GOLD analysis project Ga0137359, IMG submission 108281) | Vadose zone soil microbial communities from Angelo Coast Range Reserve, California, USA - Mad1_40_16 metaG | ecosystem: Environmental > Terrestrial > Soil > Vadose zone | place: USA... | reverse complement strand
TCAATCTCGAGCGCAGCCGTAAAAGCATCTGCCGCTTGTTTATATTCACGCAATGCATAATGGCTGAAAGCCAGCCCCAGGAATTGGCGTGAGACGTCCGGGAACTTCCTGGTGCCCACTTGATACACCTCAAGCGCGGGACCAAACGTGAAATGGCTGAGGTACTCCATGCCGAGATCGAAATAGTACTGCTCGTTGCCGGGCTCGAGTTCCACCGCATGCTGATAGTGTTGAACGGCGTCGACATATTGGCCGGAATCTTCCTCCAAGCCTGCTAATACATTGTTGAGTGCCGCGCTGGGTCGCTCTGCCAGCGCTCGGCGCAAAAGGTCAATCCCGATAGCGGTTTTACCGACGCCCCTGTACGCCAGCGCGAGATTCAGCGTCGCAGTCTCGCTGGTGGGGTCCTGGCGCAAAGTGTTCTCAAATCGCGGGATTGCCTCTTCGTTGGCGCCGTGCGAAATAAAAAGCAGACCCAGGGCAAGATTCTGGGCCGCCGACAGATTATCAGGCGGGGCGGGAAGGTCTTGTGGCACGGCGTTCCCGGAAGCAATCGTCGTTCGCACTAGCGGCAAGTAGACTTCGTACGAGTTGGGAGTGAGCTTGTAAGCCTGCCGGTAGGACTGCGAAGCCCCAGCGAAATCTCCGAGATTCTCAGCGATGACTCCGGAGAGCGAGTGGTACTTGGCCGCCGACTCCGGATCCTGCGGCGCGGAAAGCTGGTTGAGGACTTTCTTCGCTGCCGATGCCTGGTTCGCTTGCAGCAGCGCGTGAGCCCATTCGTATCCCGTTTGAAAATCTCCGGGACGCACACTCCACGCCTTTTGCAGATAATCCGCGGCCTGGACATAGCTGTGCAGCGCCGCCATCGACGTGCCCAGCCCGAGGAGAGCGGTGAAGTTATTCGGGTCGCAAACCTCCGCCTTCCGGAAAGCGCCTGCAGCGTCCTGATGGCGGCCAAGCTGGGACAACAGCACGCCAAGGTTGTTGTATCCCATCGCTGACTTCGGAGTGAGACGGATCACCTCTCGGAAGCTCTGCTCCGCCTCCTGATAGCGGCCCAGGCCGCCTGCTGCGAGACCCTTGAGATTGTAGAGTGAGGCGTCCGGGGGGCCGGCGGCAATGGCGGCATCCAGCACGGCCAGGGCTTCCGCGTTCTTTCCATTCTGCAGGAGTGCGAGAGCCTGCTCGTAGACCGCTTGCGGATCGCCATTTTGAGCAGTGCCACGACTCAGTGGGCAGATCCAGATGGCCACGGCAATGAGTGCCGCTGCAGTGACTCGCGAGCGTGTAACAGGGGAGAATCCGCTCAAAACTTTTCCTGTGAAACGATCCCTTTGCCTTCCTGAATGATCACAAGCCGATTGGAAGGCACGTGTTCATAGATTTCTTCCGAGCCGCCCAGCCAACGGACTCGCAGGCGGGCATCGCTAGCCTTTCCGAGGCCAAAGTGCAGCCGCAGATCGCTCTGCGAACAAAAGCTTCCACCGCTGCGAACCTCCTGCACCTGACGTCGATTCTCGGCCTCTACCACGACGCGCGTGCCGATAGCGGCACGGTTCGTCTTGACTCCACGCAGCTTTACCAGCAGCCACGAGTTGGATGGGGGGGATTGGTTGCGTAGTAAAGAAGGATAATCGTTCAGGTTGCTGACCACAAAATCGATTCGACCGGAATTAAAGATGTCTCCAGCGGCCAGACCGCGACTGCACCTGGACTCCGCGAAAGCTGGGCCAGCGCGCTCTGAGACACTCACAAAATGGTTATCAAGGTTGCGCAGAAGGATGAGTTTATCGTCGGTCTTTGGAAGTTGATGGGCCCTGCCGCTTCCGGGCGGGTAAATGGAGCCACTCACAAGAAGGATGTCGGGGCGGCCGTCGTCGTCAAAGTCGGTAAACAGCGTACCCCACTTTACCGAGCTGGTTTCGCCCCCGAGTCCTGCTCGAACGGTTACATCCGCGAAGAAGCCGTTGCCCTCATTGTGAAAGAGGTTCGGTGTCTCGTCCGAGAAATTCGTCTTGACGAGATCGAGGAATCCATCGCCATCATAGTCGGCGCAGTCGGCGCCCATTCCGCCCTGGGTGTGTCCGTTCACGTCGAAGCCCACGCCGGCCAACATTCCGGTCTCGCGGAAGGTACCGTCGCGATTGTTCATGAAGAGCAGGCTGGGAGTGGAGTCATCGGCCACGTAAATGTCAGGCCAGCCGTCGTTGTCATAATCGCCGACGCATGGAGTGAATCCGTAAGTAGGCTCGGCCTTGGTGATGCCCGCCGCCTTGGAAACGTCGGTAAACGTTCCATCGCCGTTGTTGCGGTAAAGGAGGTTCGTGGTGCCCTTGAGCCCCGCAACACCGTAAAGAACGGGAGACTGTTGCCCCATCAGAGCGGGGTTGCTTTCGTAGAGCGTCAATCCATGTTCATACGCCACGTAGTTGCTCACGATCAGATCGAGCCGACCATCGCGGTTGTAGTCCACAAATGCGGCGCCGGTGTTCCAGTGATCCTCGGGCTGCAGCAGTCCGGATTCGCGGGTCACGTCAGTAAACGTGCCGTTGCCGTTGTTGTGATAGAGCACGTTCTTGCCGTAGTAGGTGACGAACAAGTCCAGGTTCCCATCGTTGTCGTAATCTCCGACGCAGACGCCCTGCCCCCAGCCGTGGCGCATCAATCCCGATTTCTCCGTTACATCGGTGAAGGTTCCGTCGCGGTTGTTCTTATAGAGGTGGTTTGTCGGCTCCTGGCCTTTGGGAAAGTCCTGCAAGCCCCGGCCGTTGACGAAGAACAGGTCAAGCCAGCCGTCGTTATCGTAGTCGATCAGGGCGACGCCGCCACCCGTCGTAGAAAGCAGGAAATCCTTGCTCTGGTGGCCAAGGAGCACGGTTTTTGAGGTCAGTCCGGCCTGTTTCGCACCATCGGTGTAGTGCGGAAAGTAGTCCGGCGGGGAAGCGAATCTGAGGCCCGAGGCAGCCAATGGACGAAGGAAGCAACCAGCGGCAGCAGAGGCTGCACTTTTGAGCCAGGTTCTTCGATTCATCGTCACTAGTTTAAATGCTGGATTCGCGAGAGCGAGGGAAAACGGGCACCGGGGGGCGGAAGGCCGGTCGCGTCAAATCCCGGAGCGACGCAGACACTCTCTCCCCGCGATGGCGTTCGGAAGGGGAGCGTCGGCGCCCGCTCCACCCGGGAGGACATCCGCCTCCACAACCACCCAGCCGTCGAATCCGCCCTTTTGCAGAAGCGACAGAATTCTGGGAAAGTCGAGGTTGCCCTTGCCGAGCGGCGCGAAGATACCGTGCCGGACCGCGGCATGGAAATTCATGCGAGCGGCGCGAGCTTCGGCGGCCCTGGCGTCGTAGACATCCTTCAAATGAACACACCAAACTCGGGACACTTGCCTTTCGAGAAAGGCGATGGTATCGCCGCCGCCATACGCGTAGTGTCCGGTGTCGAGACACAATCCCAGCTCATCGGCGGGAAACAGCGCGAAAAGGCGGTCAATTTCTTCCGGAGTTTCTACGTGGCTGCCTGCGTGATGATGAAACGCCACCCGCAAACCGAATGACTTGCAGCGCTCGATGACCTGGCCGACAGCGGCGGCGGCTGCCTTCCACTCCGCTTCGATCCAGGAGATCGCGTTGGCATCGGCCCGGCGGCCAGAGGTGGCGTTGCGGGCAGGAGTAATTTTGTCCGAGAGCACCAGAAGCCGCGCACCGGCGGCGCTGATGAGTTCCGCTGAGCGAGCCACAAAGGCGAGTCCTTCTTCGTGGGTCGCGGCATTGCCCAACTCGATATCGACAAAGGCCGAGCAGAGGGTGAGTGCGCGCTTTTCAAGTTCTTGCCGGAGAATGACTGGGTCGGTCGGCAGAAAACCGTAGGGACCAAGCTCGGTGCCGGAGTATCCTGCCGCCTTGATCTCGTCCAGAACCCGTCCGTAGGGGTAGTCAGCCGGGAGTTCGATATGCTCCATGATGCCCCAGCTGATTGGTGCGTTCGCTGCCCGGATCGCCATTGCCTGGGCCCTCTTATGGATTGAAAAAGTACCTACCTTTTCGAGCAGGCACAGTCTAGCGCACGCTTGAACAGTCTGTCCGGCGGCCCGGGCAGGGAACCGCTGCCCCGCCGCCGTAGCAGATTTCAAGTAACCAGTTCTCGGCCGCCCCGAAGCAGCTCGGAAATTCTAGAACTGCAGCTTGAGGCCGAACTGGATCTCTCGCTGGTTGTCCGGAACGGTTTGGGTGATCTGCGCACCACCGGGAGAAAGGCTGCACGCACTACCACCCTGGCCCGGACCACATGTCCAATTGTTAAGTCCAGCGCCACTGCTGCCGCCGCCCGACCCAACATTGGGAAGGTTGAAGTTAGGATGGTTGAAGATATTGAAGAGTTCGGTTCTGAACGTGAGTCCGAATCTCTCACCCAGCTGAAATGTCTTGTAGATGGAAAAGTCGAAGTCGACCAGGTCGGGACCTCGTAGCACGGCGCGCTCGACGTTTCCGAACAAGTGAGCCGAATTCTGCCCCGGCGCAAGCTGAGGAGCAACAAAGGCCGCCTGGTTGAACCAGCAATTCAGACTCTGATGGCCGGGATTGCTGCAGCCCAACGTCTTCTGCTCGGCTACGTTAAAAGAAAAGTCCTTGGGATTGTGAATCATGTCAGGACGTGGACTGGCGGACCCCGTATTGGTGAGATCCCCCTGACCGAGCAGGGCGTCGAAGGCCTCGCCACTGCGCACGGTGGTTACGCCGCTGACCTGCCAATCACCCAAGACGGTTCGCGCTACGCTATTGGCGGAGGAACCGAAATGCTTCCCTTTCCCGTAGGGCAGTTCGTAGACGTAGCTGACCGTTATGCGGTGACGAAAGTCCGGAGTGTTAGGCCCTTTTTCCGCGGCAATGTTGTGGGCGTTTTGCACGTCACACTGCTGAACGTTGCCATCGGCTGTACCGATTGATTTCGCAAAAGTGTACGCCGCCAGGACATTGAAGCCACTGCTAAACCGGTGTTCGGCCGAAGCCTGGAAGGCGTTGTAGAACATGCTCAGGCGCGCGATATCCAGTGGCAGGACTGTGGTCAGGCCGGGCCGGATGCCGAAATAAGGACGCCCAAAGTTGCCGGTGGAATCGGAAAAATTCGTGTCCAGGGGCTGCAACGGCTGGTTTGAATTCGAGGATTCGTGGTCATAGAGGTTGGAACTCTTCGAGCCCACGTAGCCCACCTGCACCTGCCAGTTGGAGAAAACCTCCTGCTGAATCGTCAAGTTCCACTCGTAAATCCTGGGGATTCTGCGAACCGGCCCAGTGGTTCTCACTGTTCCGATCGGGTTATTTGGATCGACCGTCGGGATTTGGGTTGGGAAACCCGCGGAGACCAGTTGGCTGGCGGATGGAATCTGGGAAGTGCTGTAGTTTTGGTTCAGGGGAATGACGAGGTTGGGCGGATTCAAGCCCAAGTCGTCAAAAATGTTGCCTTCGGGAGCGTAAAAGATCCCAGTGGCAGCGCGCACGACTGTTTTCGGACGCACGGTCCATGCAAAACCCACTCGCGGCGCCCAGTTTGTCAGGTCGAAGCCAACTCCGCCGTGTGGTTTGCCATTCGGACCGCTTGACGTGATAACGACGGCGGTCGTTTGGTCAAAGTTGCCGACTTTGCCGCCTGCGGGTGAGTTGATTTCGTATCTTAACCCCGCGTTCAATGTCAGGTTGGGAGTCACTCGGATGTTGTCCTGCACAAATTCGGAGAGGTCCCAGTAGCGCGTAGGGTCGCTGCCATTGAGATGATCCTGGAACGCGTTTTGCGGTATTCCAAGCAGCAAGTCAGCCAGGCCGAAGCCGGTATAGCCTCCACTGAATTGGTACCAGCCCGAGGGAGCGGTCTGCTGGAAGAAATTTCTTTGCTGTCGCCGGAAGTCCGCTCCAAACTTCAGATTGTGCTTGCCGCGTGTCCAGCTGACGGTGTCCGCTAGTTGATAGACGTTTTCGACAATCGTCTCCGGAACCCACAACGAGTCGCCCAGCGGCTGGAAACCTGAAATCTGCAGCTTGCTCAATCCGGAGCTGTTGCCACCACGGTTCGAATTGGGAATGCCGAGGGCCGCGGACGGATTTTTCCCGAAATCGATGGGCAGGGTGTCATCGCGGTACCGAATAAACCCGGTGCGCGCATCGTTGATGAGATTAGGACGGAAGATGCGAGTCCAATCAACCCCAAAGCTCTGCACCCGGTCGTTCAGGATGCTGGACGTTCCGGAACCGGTTCCCCCATCAACCCCCGGAAAGTACGACGGGTTGGTCGCAACCGGCGTAGCAATCGCGTAGTGAGAGAAAAGACGATCTTTGTCTGAAACGTTGTAGTCGAACCGCGTTTCGAACGCGGTCTCGTCGAACTTGTACTTTCCGTTGTAGACGAAGTTGGGAATACTGGGGTTGAACGGACCCCCGGTATTGCGATTCGCCAGTGGAAAAAGATTAATGATGTTTTGACCGACCTGATTTATATCGCCCTGCGGAACCACGTAAGGAGCAGCGGGATTGGGATTGAGCGGCTGTCCGGGGTGGTATGGATCTTTGATGGGTAGTGTGGACGGGGTGGAAAGCTCCGTCAGATCTCCGTTGCGCATCGCCTGCGTGGGCACACTACTCAGGAACGGCAGTGCCTGGCGGATACTCGAGCGCTGAATGGAGCCGAAGATGAACATCTTGTCTTTCTTGATCGGACCGCCGACCTGACCGCCATACTGGTTTCTTTGAAATGGTGTAGGCCCGGGTGCGAAGTAGTTCAGGGCGTCAAATTTGTTGTTGCGCAGAAACTCCCATGCGGCACCGTGAAGCTGGTTGGTGCCGGTGCGCAGCACCAGGTTCACCATGGCGCCGCCCCGTCCGAATTCCGCGCTCATCGAGTTTTCCTCTACGCGAAGCTCCTGGATGGAATCGGGCGGGGGCTGGATCACGACTGTGCCATTGCCGAATTCATTGTTGTCAAGGCCGTCGAGCAGGAAATTGTTGTCGAAGATTCGAAGCCCATTCACAGCCAAGGAGATTCCAGGCCGATTATTGTCCGTGGATCCGGCGCCGGCGCTGGTCCCGGTCGATCCCTCATTCGCTCCAGGCCCAAGGTAAGCGAGCTTGAAGAAGTTCCTGCCATTCAGAGGGAGATCCACGATGCGCTTTTCCGTCTCGATCGTGCCCAGGGACGAGGTTTCGGTCTGAAGCAACGGCGGAGCGTCGGTCACTTCCACCGTCTGCGTCACCGCGCCGACCTTCAGAGCCGCGTCCACGCGAGCGACCTGACCGATACCGATCTCAACGTTCGTTTGGATCTTGCGGAAGCCCTCTTTCTGAAAGGTGATCGAGTAGTTGCCGATCTTCAGCGCGGTGGCTGCATAGTCGCCGGCAGCATCGGTGGCGACGGTCGTTGACGTTGCCGTATCGGTCTGCGTGATGGTCACAAGCACGCCTGGCATCCTTGATCCGGAAGGATCCGTGACCGTGCCGACGATTCCACCGGTGGTCAACTGGGCCAGAACAACCTGAGAAAACATCGAGACAGCGCAGATCAGCAGAGCAGCCTTGAAACTCCTGTGCCTCATGACCTTCCCCCCACTCAAGTTGTTGGCCGACTACGCAGCAGAAATGATTGTTCGGAAATAAGCGGTTATTCTATAGCGCTGTTTGCCGCCCCATGTCAAGGCTTTTTGCAGCATAAAACCCTTGAATTCCGCAGATTAGAAAAATGATTGGCGGTTAGCCATGTTTGCCCGCAGGCTGGATTGGCGCCAATTCCGGTCCGATCGGCACGGTGCGGCTCTGGCGGGCAGAGCGGTAGATGGCCTGAACCGTGACGAGGTCGCGCAATCCCTCCATTCCATCCGGTTCCGGATCCCGCCCGCGCCCGATGCCCTCGGCGAAAGCATCGAGCTCCAGAGCAAACTCGTCGGTGACCTTGAAGGTTTGTTCAAAATATCGACCTTGAATTTTCCCAAAGAGACGCCGCTCTTCTTCGAAAGCAAAGGCCGGATTCAGCGCGGCCCAGCCCCGATCGCCATGCACCTGGACGAAGGAAGCTGCCTGTGCGGAATAGCTGGACGTACCCTGACAGACAAGACCCTCGGGATGTGTGAGTCGGAACGCGATACTGTCTTCCACCTCGCCAAACCGTTCGGGATCATCCGTCCAGACGTGGGCCGAGGCCTCGATCGGATTGCTGCCCGCAAGCCAGCGCATGGTGTTCACACAATAGATTCCGATATCCATCAGCGATCCACCCCCGGCCAGCTGACGATTCAGCTGCCAGGTCCGCGCCTTGACCGGATCCACAATCTCGGTATAGGTCGAGAAGATGTGCCGGAGGCGGCCCAGTTTGCCGCTCACGACCAACTTTTTCAGAGCGACGCTGCCGGGCTCGAAATACTTGCGGTACGCAATCATCAGGCGGACGCGATGGGCTCGGCACGCCTCCACCATCCGGTGGCAATCTTCCACCGTATTTGCCATGGGCTTTTCGCAAAGCACGTGCTTTCCAGCAGCCGCGGCGCGAATCGTCTGTTCGGCGTGCGCACCGTTTACCGAGGCTACAAACACCGCGTCAACACCGGGATGACTCAAACACTGATCGTAGTCTTCGTAGGCGAAGCAGTGCTTCACGCCGAATTTTGTCCCGAGTTTCCTGGCTCTTTTCCCGTCATGGCTTACCACGGCCACGAGCTTCGAGTGCCTGCTGTTCTGGAAAGCTGGGAGGACAGCGACCTCCGCGATGCTCCCCAGGCCTACGACCGCGTAACCGATGCGTTTTGAAACTGGCACGGATCCGTCCCTCACTCGGAATTTTGCAATCAGATGCTGGCGATGGGATGCCAGCTTCCCGTCTCCCAGGTGCGCTCGATCGCAGCCAGAACTTCAGCCACCCGCACGGCCTCGGCGAAGCCGGGCTCAGCCTGGCGCTTCTCGGCAACTGCCTTCAGGAACTGGTGCGCCTCGATTGTCTTCAGGTCGTCATAGCCCAAGCCCGTTCCTGCGGCAGGATTGAATCGGGAGTGGAAAGGATGACCAGGTCCACTCACAATGCGCGTGAAGCCATCGTGGGCGGAATCGCCGTCCGGGCGAAAGACTTCCAGTTCGTTCATGCGTTCGAAGTCCCAGCTCAGGCCGCCCTGCGTACCTTCGAGTTCAATGGACCACTCACACTTGTGTCCCTGAATCACACGGCAGACTTCCAGAGTGCCTTGGGCACCGTTGGAGAACTGCACCAGAGCGCCGACGTAGTCTTCGTTGGTCACGTCTGCATATTTGCGGCCCGGTTCCTGTGGAGAGCGGGTTGATCCGGGCGGCAGTGGCCGACTGCGAATGAAGGTCTCACGATTCGCCACCACGCGCTTGATTGGCCCGGCCAGGAACAAACCCATGTCGACCACATGCGATAAAAGATCACCCGAAACGCCCGAACCTGAAAACTCCTTCTGGAAGCGCCAGGACAGCGGGGTCTCAGGGTTGGACGCGTAGCCGGCCAGGAAGCGGCCGCGAAAGTGGGTGAGTCTGCCCAGCTTTCCTTCGCGGATCAGTTGCCGTGCGTACTGGACCAGCGGGCTCCACCGGTAGTTGAATCCGACGAATGTGAGAACGCCAGCTTCCCGAGCCACTTGTTCGATGTCCGCTGTCTCCCGCGGACTTTTCCCCACAGGCTTTTCGCAGAAAATATGCTTCCCCGCCGCGGCCGCAGCAGTCGCAATTGCTCGATGCAGGTAGTTCGGCGTAGCGATGTTTACGACCTGGATTCTTGGATCAGCAATCACGTCTTCCCAGCGCGTGGTGGACCGCTCAAAGCCAAAACGCCTGCAGGCCTGCTCGGCACGGTCTCCCGCCTCGTCCGCGCAGGCAACCAGTCTCGGTTGGACGCCCGCATCGTGAAAGCGATCGGCGGCCTGGAGGTAAGCGCGGCTATGCGCCGATCCCATCCAGCCCATCCCGATGACTCCAACTCCGATGATTTGCGCCATTCAGACTTCCCTAGGGGACCAATCGTGATCTGTCGACAGCATCTTCCCACCTGTGCGGAAGGCTTTCGACAAGCCACCATGTTCACGCCAGATCCGGGTTCGGAAGCATAAAGTCGCGCACAATCGCATCCAGATCGTGACAAGCAGAGATGAACTGTCGCAGGGTCCTGCGGGTAGGAGCAAAAGAATCGAATTCTTCAACTCTGAGGCCGTCCTCGGCGTAGGCACGCCGAAAATCCAGGAATTTTCTCGACAGTTCTTCGACGATTCGTGATTCGACGGGCGCATCGATGCGGGGCCGCACTTGCACATCACTGGCATTAAAGCGAACCTGCCACGCATAAGGTGGCGAAATGACCACGTCGCCACCAATGAACTCGCTCCAATGCATGTGGTTGCGAAAAGCTGCCGAGAGCAGGCGAATCCTGTAACCACGCTGGCGGAAGATTCCGTAAGTCTTCTTGAAGACCGCCACACCGGCCCACTCCAGGAACCCTGGATCGATGGTGATGTTCTCTTTCTCAGCGACTACCTTAAGCCAGTCATCCAGACGACCCACCATGATGGTGCACACCGGCCCCATCGAGGCAATTTCCTTGCCCTCTTTCTGTCGGCGCGTCAAGCCCCGCTCCACTGCTTCGGCCACTGCAATGCACTGCGGCAATGTGAAGCAAACCGTCGCATTGATGCTTATCCCTCGGTATGTCGCTTCTTCGATGGCAGCAATTCCGGCACGGGAGACCGGGATCTTCACAATCATGTTGGGCGCCAACCGGGTGAACTTGTTGGCCTGCTCCACGATGGCTTGCGTATCGCGATAGAAGCGGGGATCGGTTTGTATCGAGAGCCTTCCGTTGCGTCCGCCATGCAGGTCGAAAATTGGCTTCAGCAGACCGGCCGCCTTGACCGAAATCTCGCCGACCAGTCGCCAGCTGATCTGATCCTCGGTTGCCGAAGGGTTTTCCTCAATCAGCGTCTGGATTCGGTCCTTCCACGCAGCCATCTCTTTCTTGAGCACACCGACCACAATCACCGGGTTGCAGGTCGCGCCCACTGCCCCGTGTTCGATCGAGTATGACAATTCTTGCAAGGAAGCGGAGTCGTTCCACAGGCGAGTGGGGGTGGACTGCGTCATTTCGTGCAGGGGGCTCTTCGGGGTTGCGGGTGCGGTGAGTTGGGTCATCGATTCCTCCGACGCTACGGATGGTCAGCGCGCATTCCTGGCGACGCCACACGGCTTCGATTGCAGATAGGATCTCTCGGCTGCGACCGCAAGCTCAAGGGCGCGCAAGCCATCTTCTCCCGAGACTCGGGGCGCTCGGTCGTTCAACATGTTCTGAATGAAATCCTTCACCTCGGCAACGTAGGCGGAAGCAAAGCGGGTGAGGAAGTGATCTTGCAGAACCTGAATTCCTCCTCCCCTGGTCAGAAGAGTCAACGGCGTCTGTTGCAGGCTGCCGACCAGAATCGATCCTTTGGAGCCGACAATCTCGGTACGGACGTCGTAACCATAATTGGCCTGCACAAAGGACTCCACATTCCCGATCGCTCCGCGCTCGTACTTCAGGTTCACCACGCTTGCCACCAGGTCGCCGTACTGCGCGATTTCTGGCCGGCTCGCTACGCTCGCGTAGGTCTGAACCTCGGTGACCTCATCCTGCAGCAGCCAGCGGGCCAGATCAAAATCGTGAATCGTGTTGTTATAGAGCAGCATTCCGTTCAGCTTTGATTGGTAGGCCGCGAGCGGGGGAGCATCGCGGTCGCGTCCCATCGACTTGAACACAACCGGCTCACCGATTTCGCCGGCCTCGATTTGTTTCATGGCGGCGCTATAGCCGGAATCGTATCGGCGCATAAATCCAACCTGCAGATGAACGCCGGTTTGGGCGACGGTCTCGAGGGCATCGTGAGCGTCCCCAAGGTTTGTGGCCAGGGGTTTTTCACAAAGGATGTGTTTTCCGGCCAACGCAGTCGCGCAGATCGCACGCGCATGGAATGTGTCCGGTGCGGCGATCAGAACGCAGTCCACTTCCTTCTGCTCGAGCATGTCCTCCAGATGCGGAAACGTCTGACTGATCTCCAATTCAGCCGCGACCGCCTTCAGCCTCTCCGTGGACGGATCAGCCAAAGCCACCAACCGGGCCTCGGGCACAAAGCGCAAAATATTCTCAGCGTGACGCTTGCCCATGTCACCCACACCCAGAACGCCTACCCCTAGCTTCTTCATCAAAGTTCCCCGGAATGTCTTAGCGCTTTGGCACCTCGCCCCATGGGGTCATGATCCAAACGATACCGGTATCGAAGTCGTACCCACGCGGCGCTCAATCGCGGTGCGACCCGAACCCGCAGGACTGCGGTCTAAAGCACTCTCGCCATGATCGTCGACCGGCTTCGTGTGCTAAAACAGAAGCAAAAGTCTCAAGTGCTGGCCGGCAGACCCGAAACACATCCCCTGCCAAGGGCGGCCCCCCTCGGGGACCGTCGGCAATCGTATGCCTCCCGGCAGCCCTGCACTCGCAGGCACCGTCCAGCGAAAAGGAGGATAATGCAAGTTGCCGCAAAGCGCCAGCGAGATCGACAAAGTACCAAACCGCTTAGGAGCTTTGCCTGAAACTCCGTTTTTCATTGGGGCATCCCCTGTTCTCTTCCGGCGGCAAAGCGACCGGGAGCAATCGCGACGCGGCGCTGGCAGCACCTTGTCGTGACGAGCCTATGGTATGGTAAAAACGCGGTGGGCCGCGGCGAGCAACTGCTCATCATGAGGATTCGTCGGCCAGGCAGGAACCGGTTGGTGTTCTCCCCCCCATCACTGTGATTTTATGAACAAGAAATCGACCCGGACCCGGATGGCAGGCCGCACATCCAAGGCGCCCAGTATCTACGACGTCGCTCGCGAGGCCAAAGTTTCAGTCTTCACGGTCTCCGCCGTGATCAACGAGACCGGGAGGGTGAGTGCGACCCTGGGCCGCCGCGTGGAAGCGGCGATTCGCAAGCTCAATTATCGCCCCAACTTGCTTGCCCGCAGCCTTGCCAAACAACAGACGCACACGCTGGGCATGGTGGTGAGTGACATCGCCAATCCGTTCTTTCCAGCGATCGTGCGTGGAGCCGAAGATGCCGCCCAAAAGGCGGGCTACAGCATGTTGCTTTGCAATAGCGACGACAAGCAGGACAAGGAAGCCCTCTACTTGGAACTTCTCATCTCCAAGAGGGTCGACGGCATCGTGTTGAACAAGACGCCTGCGTCTCTTACGATCGCGCAAAGCCGAATGCTCGAAGAAGCCAAGGTCCCCATCGTGTTACTGATGCGAACTTGTCCAGGACTGAAAACCGACATCGTGCAGACCAACGACCGCGAAGGCGCCATGGCCGCCACTTCTCATCTGGCGCGTATTGGTCATCGGAAGATCGCGTTCGTCAGCGGCCCGTTGGAGGTCAGCAATGCGCGCGCCCGCCGGCAAGGCTACTGGAAGGCTTTGAAGGAATGGGGGCTCGATTACCGACCCGAGTTGAGCTTCGAAGGTGACTATCGCATCGAGTCCGGCTATCGCGCGGGACATGCTCTGCTACCACACCGGCCGGATGCTGTCCTGGTCACGAACTACCTCATGACCATTGGATTCATGAGCGCGGCCGACGAAATTGGGATGCGCTGTCCGGAGGACTTTGCGCTGGTGAGTTTTGACGACTATCCCTGGCTTGGCTGCTTTCGCCCGCGGCTCACAACCATCGAGTTGCCCAAATATGAACTTGGCGAAAACTCCGTGCGCCTGCTCCTGGAACGTATCCAGGCCAAGCGCACCACGCCCGTCACGGTAAACCTTTCTCCTCAGCTCCGGGTGCGTGAATCCTGTGGCTTCATGTTGCACGCGGGCAGGGAAGCGGTGGCTATCGGACAGAAGATCGAGGAGCCGGTGCCTGTCGGACACAAGATCGAGGAGCCGTAACTTCAGCCGTGCGGGGTATAGGCTGTCCCGCGTCGCCTGAACTGTCGAGGTCCAGCGCAGTTTAGCCCGTCTTAGAGTCCGTCATCGTTGGTTCGTGCAAACCGATGTGGATTAGATCGGCCTCCACTTTGGTTGGATAAGTTACCAAGTCAACGCAGACGGGTGCACCCTTGGCTTTGCCCGATGGAATGTGAAAGCGTCCCTGGTGTCTGGGACACTCGATGATCTCCCCCAGCACCAGACCGTCGGACAACACTTCATCCTCGTGCGTGCACAGCCCATCGGTGGCGTAGAACCCGCTCGCAGTGTGGTAGATGGCGTAGAGCTTGCCATTGCGCTCAAACTGTACGACCTCCTCCTCACCGATATCGCCGACGGGACAGACGACATGCCAGCAAGGTTGCGGCTCAGACAAGGTTCGCCCCCTGCGTCGCTGCATCGACCCGCCGGGCAGCCTCCGCTGGTAAAAGTTCCGCTGGACGCGTCTGGGGTAGCTCGCGCAGCACAAAATAGTGGGCATCTCTTGACTGCCGGAGCAGCGCAGGAACGATTTCCTTGTATGCATCGACGAGTCCCGCGTAAGTACGGGGTAGGTCTGTTTCAATTCGCTTGTGAAGTTTTGGCAGCGCGTGGAAAGGGACCATGGGGAACATGTGATGTTCGATATGGTAATTCATGCTGCAGTAGAGAAAGCGAAGAACGGGACTCAGTTCGACGGTACGGGTGTTCAGGCGATGGTCGCGAACGTTCTCGGCCAACCCGGCATGTTGAGTCAGAGAAAAGATCTGGTGCAGCCAGCCACCGTAGAGCCGAGCAAGCGGAAAGAACAGGACCGGGAGCCAACTGCGTACGGAGACCGACCAGGCCATCATTCCTGCATACACGAGCAGATAGAAACGGGACCACCAGAACATTTTTCGCCACTCACTGGGCGGCACAAACTCTTTCGCTTCCCTAGTCGGCACTCCCGTTGCGTGCACAAGCATCGCCCTCACCATCTGGACGGCATCCGGGATCCAGAAGAAGTCAAGCAGGACCCGCTTAAGGTCGGCGGGGCGCATTACCTGGATCTCCGGGTCTAGGCCGACCATGATGGTCTCACTGTGATGCCGGGTATGGCTCCAGCGAGTAAACGTACCCTCCTTCATATTCATGATGGAAGCGAGCAAATAGAACGCTTCGTTCAGCCAGCGCGTGCGGAACGGGGTGCCGTGCGCACACTCGTGCCAGCGTGCATCACACGAACTGTAGATCGTTCCATAGAGAAAAAACGCGGGAATGAGCCAGGAGCGGCCCACAGAGGTGTAGGCCGCATAACCGGTGATGAGAAGACACAATCCCCAGATTCCGAAGTCGACGAGTCCCCGGGTGTCGCCCCGCGCCATCAAATCCTTCAGATCTTTGCGAGGAATTTCGGGACGATACCAGTCGTCCAGCGGTCGCGTTTTTGCAGCAGCTGTGTCGTTTGTTTTCATCGTCGACTAGGAAGACTCGCTGAGATCGATCACCACCGGCTGGCCGAGGGCCTTGGTCTTTAAGAACACGTAAACGCCCCCCACGGCGACCCAGATTGCGCCCGCGGCTAGAGTCGATCCCTGTAAGCCCAGGAAAATCACCAGGCAAAACAAAAATCCCAGGCTGGGAGCGATTACGTCCAGGAACAGGTTGCGCGGCCCGGTCCCTTCGCGCGAAAACCCGAAGTGCCGGACGGCGGCCAGATTCACGGCCATGAAAGCCATCAGCGCGCCGAAATTAAGAATTTCCACGGAACGCTCCCACTGCATGGTGAGCGTGCCGATGTAAGCCAGGGCACCAGCAATGGCGACGTTGTAGGTCGGATTGCCGCGCTGCGCATTGAGATGTCCAAAGATCTTCCGCGGCAGCAGATTGTCACGGCCCATCCCGTAGAGCAAACGGACGGCGCCCAAAAGCCCCGCGAGTCCGCACGCAAGGCTTGATACCAGGAGCACAACGGCGAACGCGACGAACAGGTTATTGCCGCCGACCACCTTGGCTACGTCCATGAAAGCGGTCTCCGGATTGGCCAGCGTGCGGTAGTCGGGCCAGACCCGCTGCGCCAAGAAAACCTGGAAAGAAGCGAACAGCCCAGTGAACACGCACACCAGGACCGACGCCAGCAAGACGTTTCTCCTCGGGTTCTCAACTTCCTCCGCGAGAATGCTGACGCCATCGAACCCGATGTAGGTGGTCGCCGCGAGGGCCGTGCCTGCGGCGATCGCCCGAACGCTGAAAGTCTTGGGATTGTAGACAGGCGCGAGTGAAATGAATCCTTGCAGGTGCTGGTGAGAGAAAATGTACCAGATGGCCTCGCCCAGAAAAGCAACCATGACCACGGACATGAAGGCCAGCAGGATTTCGTTGGCACGCGCTGTGGTACGGATGCCAAACCAGCAGAGGCAGGTCATGAACCCGACCGCCAGTGCAGACAGCAGGGCGAAGGGCACATGCGGAACCAGCCGCTGGATGGTTAGGGCCGCGTAAAGGCTGTTTTGCAACGGCTGAAACAGATACTCCAGAAACATCGCCCAACCCACCACGAAACCAAACAAGGGACCGAATCCCCGGGTCACGTAGGTGTAGACCGAACCCGCAGAGGGGTACACGGCCGCCATGCGGCCGAAGCTGACTGCTGTGGCCGTCATCGCCACCATCGCCGCCAGTAGGGTTAACACCGCATGTCCCCGGGAAAGCACCTGAGCTTCCCCGAACATGGGAACAACCGCGATGGGCGAGGTCAGAATGACGCCGTAGTACACCAGGTCCCAAAGACCCAGCACCCTCTTCAATTGTGGCGCGGTCGCCGGATCGGTTGTTGGCTGCACCTGGATTCCCCCTGCCCATCACGGATGGGGCCATGCCTGAAACTCGCCCGGGCCGCGTTCTGGGCACCCAGTGTCTGGACGCGTACATGAATATTTCTAAAAGATCCGTTGTTTCTCCCGGGCTTTTGCATACTTCGCTCGCGCCGTTTGTACCGCTTTCACCTCGGACACCTCTGCGATCGGCACATCCCACCAGGACTCGTAACCCGGCACCCGTTGGGCATAGGAGGTCTCAATCACAATCACTGTCGTCTGTGCGCGCTTGCTGGCTTCGACCAACTCCTTCTGCAGATCTTCACGAGTCGTAGCCCGAACTGCACAAGCTCCGAGGCTCTCCGCATTCGCGACAAAATCCACTGTGATCGGGGCGCCGTCGAGCGTTCCGTTCTTTCGATAGCGGTATTCAGTGCCCATGCCCTGGTTGCCACAGGCCCGACTCAGCCCCCCGATGCTGGAAAATCCGTGATTATCGAGCAGAACGATGGTGAGCTTGAATCCTTCCTGGATGCACGTCACGATCTCCTGTGCCATCATCAAGTACGAGCCGTCTCCCACCATGACGTAAATCTCTCGATCCGGCGCCGCCATCTTTACGCCCATGCCGCCGGCAATCTCGTAACCCATGCACGAGTAGCCATATTCGACGTGATATCCATTTGGGTCGCGAGTCCGCCAGAGCTTGTGCAGGTCGCCGGGCAGGCTCCCGGCCGCGCACACCACCACGTCGCGCGCACTGGAAACCTGATTAACGACCCCAATCACCTCACCCTGGCTGATCGGCGGACCAGAATTGATGTGGTAGACTCGGTCGACTTCTTTTTCCCAGCCCGCGCGCAACGTCTGCAGTTGTGCGCTGTAAGATTGCTCGACTCGAAATCCTGCGAGTGACTCTCTCAGTTCCTCAAGGGTAGCTCTCGCGTCTCCCACCAGCGGCAAAGCTGCCTGCTTGCCGGCATCAAATTCGCCGACGTTTATGTTTATGAATCGAACTGCTGGGTTTTGAAACGCCGATTGTGAGCAGGTTGTGAAGTCGCTGTAGCGAGTGCCAACCCCAAGAATCAAGTCGGCTTCCCGCGCAAGAATATTTGCGCCCGGAGTTCCGGTAACCCCCATGGCGCCGAGTTCCTGGGGGTGATCGTAAGGCAGGGCCCCTTTTCCCGCCTGCGTCTCCACGACCGGAATACCAGTCTGTGCGGCAAAGTCGGCGAGCGCCAGGCTCGCTTCGGAATAGATCACGCCACCTCCGGCCACCAGCAAGGGCCGGCGGGAGGATCCGATCCACTGCGCCGCCCTCGAAAGCAACTTCCGGTCGCACCTGGCCCGCGCAATCGGCCAGACCCGTTTTTCAAAGAAGTGTTCCGGGTAATCGAAAGCCTCCGCCTGAACGTCCTGCGGCAAAGCCAACATCACCGCACCGGTCTCCGCCGGTGAAGTCAGGACACGCATGGCGGCGGGCAAGGCGGTCAGAATTTGTTCAGGTCGTTCGATCCGGTCCCAATACCGCGCCACGGGTTTGAAACAGTCGTTGACCGAGACGTCCTGGCTGGCCGGGGACTCGAGCTGCTGCAAGACCGGTGCGACGTCGCGCCGCGCGAAGATGTCGCCCGGAAGCAGCAGGACGGGTAAACGGTTGATCGTAGCCAGAGCGGCGCCGGTCACCATATTGGTTGCGCCGGGGCCGATCGAAGTCGTGCACACCAGGGTTCGCAACCGGTTGCTGGTTTTGGCGAACGCGGCTGCTGTGTGGACCATCGCCTGCTCGTTGCGGACAAGATAATACGGTAACCCTGGGTCCTGCTCCAGGGCTTGACCAATCCCGGCCACGTTCCCATGTCCGAAAATTCCAAGGCACCCTTCAAAGAAGCGACGCTCCTGGCCATCGCGTTCGCTATGCTGATTCTTGAGAAACGAGACGATTGCTTGCGCCATGGTCAGGCGTCTGGTCATTGTGGTCCCACCCGCGGAGTGATAACAACAGCCAGAACTTGTTCTGCCATGCTCATCCTCTCACGAGGGGCAAGCGGGGATCCGTTTCCTTCCAGGTCGAACGAATCCAGACGTGCTGCTGGTCCTCGGTGATGGCCATCGCGCGCGACGACCCGGCCAGAAAGTTCAGGTAGTACACATCGTATCCGGGTCCGGCAACAACCGGGTGATATCCGCTTCGAACCAGGACCGTGTCACCATCCCTCACCTTGAGCGTTCGATCCGTGGTGTTTTGGCCGGCGTAAAGATGCTGGAACGCAAACGCGTCTGGCTGGCTCATGCGGTAGTAGTAGATTTCGTCCAGATCGACTTCCCGGGGCGGGTCGTGAACATCATGTTTATGCGGGGGATAACTGGACCAGTTTCCACCCGGCGTGTAGACCTCAACAATGATCAACTTGTCAGCGGGGAAGGCTGGAGTCACAACGTCGACGATCTGGCGCGACACGTTACCGCCTCCACGCAGACTGCTCACCACATCACGGGGGGTGATTAACCTGGCTTCGAGTCGGGCTTGGGAAGGTACGCGACACTCAGCAATTTCGCACACCGATTCTGCTCGAAAGCTAGCCTCCCTGGCCGTCGGAAGGTAAAGCGCGTAGGGAAAGCCGTCAAAAACATTCTTGCGCTTTCCGATCCGCTGCGCCCCCTGCCCCCACTCCGCAAGGCAGGTCCCGCCAAGAATGACAAAGGCAGCTTCTTCACCCTCGGTGCGGACCCGATAAGACTCGCCTGGCAACAAACGCCTGACAAAGAAGCTCATCCACTCCCACCTCGCTTCTTGGCGAGGTAAATGAACAAGCTCGCCGGCTCCTTCCGGAGGCAGAGGCAGGGAATGAACCAGAAACTCGCTTTCGCTCATGTTGTTCTCCACCCCCAGGAGTGCAGGAGCTCACGCGCGCGCAAACGCCCACTGATCGGCTTGCTAACCGCTTTGACAATATGGCAAACCTTCTGTCGCATTGTCAATCGGAACCTCAGGCATTCGGCGATCGCGGTCACCGGAACGGCCAGAAAACAACCACGGGTCTGCAGGTTCAGACCGGCGGACCTTCTGGCAGGCGGTTGGGGTGAGGACCTTGCTCCTTTTAACTAAGCGGAATGCAATTTGCGGGCTTGCCGGTGCTCCATGCTGGCGCCGCGGGGGGTTAGCGGCGGCCTTCCTCGACAGCTTTCGCCAATCGGTCCGAAAAATGGAAACACCCACGGCGCTCGCTTGCGGAGGAGTCAGCCTGGTCTTCGCCTGCCACTGCGGCACGCAAAATGGCAAAAACTCTGCAAGGATTCGGAGCGGCAGCAGATCGCGGACGGCAGTCGTTTTGCTTGTCTTCGCGGTTCATTGTGGCCGGCGCCAGAGGCTTCCGAGTACTCCCGGGGAAAGCAACCTCTTGACGATCAAGTCTTAAATGATTTAAGAGTACCTAGCACAGCCGTGGCCCAGGATTCGGGCAGCGCAGCCTGCCGCGGGCCGGGCGATGATAACTCTGTTTAGGAAATCATGAAGCTGACATTCCCAATCTTCGCGTCGGTTGGAGCTTTGCTGGTCATTCTGGGCTGGCTGGCGATCCATTCGGTGGTAGCTCTCCGCTGAACCGTCCGTGTGTCGGAACCGCGGAACACCAGGCAGAACGCCAAGCCCAGGCAGCACATTAAGCGATCGGGGCGAGTTTCGCGTGCATCGGCCTGAATATAGTCGGGTAGCGCCTTGCCCGACTAAGATCAACCAGGTCAGGCGCTGCGATTCGTTCTGGGCCAGTCAATCCGCCAGCGCCCGCCCGGCATCGCCACCCAGAACAGTTTCTTTGGCCGTGTTCCTCGTGCATGGTGGTAGAGCGCAGCGGCGCGCTCGTAAAAACCCCGAGTGTGCCATGAGTCCGGAAATCCGAACCGCTGGAAGTCGAGATGATGGCAGAATTCGTGGCACAGCGTGCTGAAAAACGTGCCGAACGAGGTGACCTCCTTGCGCACCGCTGTCCGCATCCAGACACGGATCAGCCTGGTCTCGGGAGCGTAGTCTCCGAAGAGTTCGCTCGACCAGTTTTCGCGGACTCGCAACGGTCGGGCTGCGAGCACGCGGATGCCGCTGTCCGGGACATGGTAGAACTTCGATGCGGCTCGCAAAAACTCATTGCAGGCGCTGCGAACATCGGCATTTGTCCCTGCCGTCATTCCGGACTCGATGGATTTTGCAACGGCCAGCAGTCGGTCGTCGCGCGGCAGGTCGAGGGTTCTGATCCGGTCGCTTTCGAGGAAACCGGAACGATGTGCTTTTCGCGGCGGAGAATCAGTCAACATGTGTTCGCTCAACTCTGACGAAGGCTCAGGTCAGCAAACACGAATCCTTCGCGAGACACGATTTCTCCCACCTCTACCGGCAGGTCGTGCCGGAACATCGGGCCGGCATACGCGAACGTGTGGAACTCCCCGTTCTCGCCACAAGGGTCGATGTCTGCTGGGAATTCCGAGAGCAGGCGTTCATCAAATTCTCTGCCCACAACCTCTGGTGGCAGGAATCTGCTGTCAACACAAGTCAGCTTCGCACGCAAGCCTGAATTGATCATGGAACTGGCCAGCGACCGCGTGGGCATGCCCCACACCGGAAAGAGTGGCTGCAACCCGGAATTTTCCAGCTGCTTCTCGCGATATGCCCGTATGTCGGTCAAGAAAAGATCGCCAAAAGCGATGTATTCAATGCCCGCGTGAACAGCGGCCTTGCACGTTTCCTTCATGATGCACTCGTAGTCTGCATTTGAGCACGGCCACGGTAACTCAACGTCCCACAAAGCAATGCCAGCCTCTTTTGCCTGCGCTTCAACGAGGCTACGACGCACCGCATGCATAGCGACCCGGTTCGCCGCTTGATTAAACGTCGTTAGCAGGCCAACAAGTTCGTATTCACTTTGCTGCCGGAGAAGGTAAAGGCTCCAAGCACTGTCTTTTCCACTGCTCCAGGAAAGTAATGTTCGTTTCATGCGAATGCGGGCCCCGGCTCCTGATGATTGGCTTTCCCTGCGCGGCGTCATCGTCAGCCGCCCATACTCAACGGCGTGAGCGGCAGCCATCCCGTTTGACTTCAAAACTCCAATCGGGGTGGGAACACGTCGCGCGCGTGCGGCTGGGCGGCAATTGGCTGGAATGCAAGAGAGACACTCAAATGAGTATAAATTGGCAGAACTCACCGCTGCCAGGTGTAAAGGCATGGGATAATTTAGGCGCCTGGGGTGTTTGCATGCAATCAGCGTCTCCCGATTTTGTCCAACTGAAATCGAACATGAAGGCCAGCTGGATGGCCGGGGACTTCGGCCAGATCGCCAACTTTACCGTCGAAGCGGCCGAGGAGTTTATCGCACGAACCCCGATCCCGCCCGGAACTCGTGTGCTGGATGTAGCCTGTGGCACCGGAAACACTGCGATCCCGGCTGCACGAGCAGGTGGGTTGGTCACCGGCGTGGACATCGCTCCCAACCTGCTTGAACAGGCGAGAAAACGTGCGGCGACAGAACACTTGCAGATACGCTTTCAGGAAGGTGATGCGGAGCAGCTTCCGGTCGGTGACGACGAATTCGAGGTTGTGCTGACGATGTTCGGGGCAATGTTCGCGCCCCGCCCGGAGCGGGTGGCTGCCGAATTCATCCGGGTGTGCAGGCCTGGAGGACTCATCGCGATGGCGAACTGGACTCCCGAAGGATTTGTCGGCAAATCGTTTCAAATCAACGCGGAAATGGTGCCGCCCCCCGCAGGGATTCCCGCCCCAACGCTCTGGGGGAAGCAACAGGTGGTGCGTCAACGGTTTGCCAACGGAACTTCGAAGCTTAGCCTAACTCGGCACAAGGCAGTGTTTGATTACCCATTCAGTCCAAAAGAAGTGGTGGGATTCTTCCGGCAATACTTCGGTCCTACGCAGGCAACGTTCTCAAGACTCGACCAAAGAGGTCAAACGGAGCTGGCTTCCCGATTGGAGTCACTGTGGACCGAGCACAATACTGCCAACGATGGCCGCACGAGAGTCGAAGCGGAGTACCTGGATGTTAGAGCGATTCGTGCCTAGGACGCCGTGAGAATCGTTGCTCGCGATGGCGGAGCACAAAACTGAACCCGAATGGTCCGCGCAGAAATGACACTTGCCGGTTTCGGGCACGTGGTGCGTCGCACCACTGACGCCCGTCGAAAAGGTGACACCGCTTGCGCCGCAGATCCGAGCCGACAGGCGCTCGCACCAGGAACCGCCAGCTTCCCGAACGAGATGATCTCACGCCACGGAGTTCTAAATGGAGAAATCATATTCCCAACGGACCGATTTCTGGGGGCCAGGGCCGTTCGGCTCATGGGGTTCTGACACCATCGCATCGTAGTTACGTTGGAGGCAAGGCCGGGAAATTCCCAGCTGCTGCATTCTCTTTATCAGCGTCGTACGCTTCAAGCCTAGTGTGGCGGCTGCGCCTTTCGGGCCACCGATCACCCAATCGAGTTGTTCAAGCGTTTGCAGAATCAGAGCGCGCTCCGAATCTTTCAGAGTGGTTGCGGACGAGGAGATGATGACACCGGGAGTCTCCACCGTCGGCAACGGATTGGCAAGCACGCCGTCGTCTGACAGGATCACAGCACGTTCGATCAAATTTTGGAGCTCGCGGATATTACCCGGCCACTGGTATGAGCTAAGCGCGGACATAGTCTCTGGAGCAATGTGTTCGATTTGCCGTCCCATCCGGCGGCCATGAATCCCGACAAAATGTGTCACCAGAGCGGGGATATCCTCGCGACGCTCGCGTAACGGGGGCAGCAGGACCGGAAAGACATTTAGACGATAGTAGAGGTCGCTGCGAAATTCGCCGCGATTCACCATCTCCGTCAAATCACGGTTCGTTGCAGCCACCAGCCGGACATCTGCCCTGCGGGTGTGCGCGCTGCCCAAGCGCTCGAACTCCTGTTCTTGCAAAACGCGCAGCAGCTTGGGCTGCAGCCCCGGTGGAATATCTCCCACCTCATCCAGGAAGAGCGTGCCTTGGTCGGCCAGGTCGAAACGACCAATCCTTTGCGCTATCGCTCCGGTGAAAGCTCCCTTTTCGTGACCAAAAAGCTCGCTCTCCAGCAGATCGAAAGGAATGGCAGCGCAATTGAGCCTTACGAACGGGCGTCCACATCGTGAGCTGAGATTGTGAATCGCTTTCGCAATCAGCTCCTTGCCGGTGCCTGTTTCTCCCTGAATAAGAACTGTAGAATCCGTAGGCGCGACACATTCGACCTGTTCGAGCACCGCTCTCAGCGCAGGACTGTGGCCTACGACCTGCTCCAATCTGCACTCATAAGAAACTGGATCGGCACTTCCGAACCTTTCGAAAGCTCCCACAAATGATCTCCTGGCGGGCGTTTTACCCTTCGCGATCAGGATTTAACTCTCCCGCGCTGCTCGAACACTTCCGTCAAGGCGGGAAGAAAGCACCTGAATTTCTCGTTTTCTGGCGACGATCCAATCGATGGGAGCAGTTTGATCGAACCAGGGCGGTTTCGTACTCATTGGGGGCGACGGTTGTAACGGGAGTGTCTGAGTACCGCTCTCTCTTCCGGGCCCATGTTGTTTATTTCAACCCATTGTCATGCAGAGTCAGCCACTGGTTTTTTCCGCTCTGCAGCTTAGCGATCGCGCCTTCGCCAGAGCCGAATCGCAGGCGCACACGACAGCCGTCCGAACGAGGCTCCTACCCAATTGCACGGCGCGCCAGCAGGAATCACGCGTAAAAGGCGATGCCCGCTGCGCACAGCAGTGTTCCGACTACGGTTTTCGCGAACATGTTTGTCCCGAGCTCGCATCCCAGCGCCCGATTGCGTGAAACTTACTTCCAGACCATTGACTATTAAAATCCGTAAAGTTTTAATAAGAAAAACATAATTTGTTCGTAAAGGTTGCTTTGTTAGCGCCGAGAGATTCCTGGAAGGTTTAAACTTATCAACGCCGGTCCATTGTGTGTTTCTCCGGGCTCGCCGGAACTGGTTAGCAGCGAGGCTAAACTTTGGAAATGCGCGGCGCCTGGCCAGTTAAGAGTTGCGCCTGGAATGTTTGGAGCTACCCTATGGGTACTGTCCTTCAGTTCAACCGCGGACTCTATCATTGCTCCAATCCCGGTCTGATACCGCGCCGACAATGTCGTAGCTCTTTTTTTTAACTTGTTGTTGAAGATCCTGAAGCCTTGAATGCGCCGAGGACCGGTCTTCACCGTGAGCTTCTGAGATTCGATCACTAACGCGTGCTGAGCATCTGGGGGTCTCTACAGCGGTTCCTGTATGCAAGAGCAGGGGCGCGTAGGTAAATTACGCGGGATCGCGAGATGGATAAAACTTGAACAGCCACCGCTAAGTCGCTGTAACAGTTGATTTCCACTCGACTGGAACCCAACCTGCAATAGACCCGGGCAGAGCGAGCGGCTAGAGTCTTGCACCTCATATGTGGAGGATTCTATGAATCAAAATCCGGACAACAAATGGCGGGATTTGTGCCAAGCTGCAGCCACGGAGCAAAATTCGAAAAAGCTGATGGAACTAGTGGCCGAGATAGTCAAGGAGCTGGATGAGCGACACCGGAAAGGCAAACCTGCAGTGATCAAGAAAGAGTGCGATGAAAGCTTATTTGGAATGAGCCTGGTGCTGGAGGCGACTAAACATGCGAAAGCGGTCCATTATTCCGGCTCTTGAGCCTGTTCCGTGTCACGACGAAGACTTGCTGGACCTCGAGCGCGCAGCTGTGGTTGAGGTCAGCTCGGAAGACAAAGATTTCCCGGTCGAGGCTGCATTGGCTTTAGGGGCTTTAGGTGAGACCCGGGGCTGGCGCGCCGCCCAACCGGGCCCCCAAACGATTCGGCTGCTATTCGATCAGCCTCAAACCATCAAACGAATCGCGCTGGTTTTCGAGGAAGACGAAACCAGACGAACACAAGAGTTCGTCCTGCGATGGTCCCCGGCGGGCCCGGAGCGGTTTCGCGAAATCGTCCGCCAGCAATGGAATTTCAGCCCTCCTGCGACGGTGCGAGAAGTTGAGGAATACCGTGTCGAACTCTCCGATGTCACCACGCTCGAACTTACGATCGTACCGAACCTTAGCGGCGGTGCAATTCGCGCCTCGCTCAAGAGCTTGCGCCTGTCTTGAAGTAAAACCACCACCGCCACGCGCAATGCAATGAGTCTCGATTTTCCAATCGAGCCGGGCCCCAGCTCCTTCCATCGATTCTTCTTTCGAATCCTGTGGTTTGACGGGCTTACCGGCAGACGTCGCCGCCAGCTCGGCCCGATTTTGCTGCCAGAGGTAGAGCAAGTACTTGGCGGCTCGCAAGAGCTGGGCTTGCTCATTTCGTTGCATTCGCTTCCTTTTTCGGTGTAAGTTCAAAAATTACATTGCTCAGGGAGTGGGGTTGTTTTCGAAAAGGATAGCGTCGTTGTGTCTTTTGCTGACATTCTGGTCAGCAATAGCATTCAGTGCGCATCACCATTCGAATGCAACGGAGGCGGCAAAGTGCTCGGCTTGTGTGGCCGCCCATTCAGCTTCCCCCAAAACCACTTCCAATTTGCCAAGGGTGATGTTTGTTTCTGTGTCGACCTTTGGGCCGGCGCCGGTTTCTGCCAAGCAACGTCTGATAGCCTTCGCTCTTGGGACCACGGCGAGTGCCAGTCTTTTGAAATCTGTCGGCTGCAGATGTCATTTCACAGCGCCTGACAGAACTCTCCTGGCGTTGCGATACGCAGGCAGGGCCTGCGCTTAATTGGTATGTAGCAAGCGTCAAAGAAACTCTTCACGGGACAACCACCCAGCCAAGTACTAAGGTCACGTTCAGCGTTGGCGAGTCCTTCCCTACAATGGAGTCTGCCGTTTTCCCCCTTCGCAGTCGCGTAGTCAAATGCAATTCTTCAGTCGGCAGCAGCAAGCCTGCCACAGGTGTGGGCTAGCCAGAGGCCTACTCCAACTGTTTATGCGTGCAAAATACGTCTAGCTGGAGGCTCCGTGAAACGAAGAGGAAGTGCAATGTCTGACTCTGGAGTGTGCTCTGGTGACATGCTCGGACGCCTGGTAACGATTCAGAGGCACCTGGCAGCCGCCAGAATGAAAGTGAGCTGCATCGTCCCGGGTCTCCGAATCTGGCAGACCGTTCTGCTTTTGATTTCTCTCGTGGCATTGCCTGCTCTGAGCCGGGCGGTGAGCCAGGACGCTGCACCCCTACCGACGCCTCTGGTCGAGTTCACAGTGCAAACCGGTCACACCGCGGAGATTCAAGGCCTCGAGTACGCAGCGAACGGCAAATTTTTCGTGAGCGCCGGCAAAGACTCCACGATCAAGCTCTGGTCGCCGGGAGGCACCCTGATACGCACGATTCGCACGGGGTTTCTGGGTCAACTATCTTGCCCTTTCCCGTGATAGCCGGCTGCTCCTGGCAGCCTCGCGCACGGGCAACATCTTCCTGCTCTCGCTCGACGGGCGAGTCATCCACAGATTTCCCGATGTACCGATGAGGGAAGGGTTCGTCTCCGCGATTGCCTTGTCCGATGACAACCACCATGCAGCCATCGGGACAACAAGAGGACTCGTACTCTACCACGTCGACGGGACAGTGGAGACACGACTGCAGCCAGAAGGCGATGCTTCTGAAGTTGACAGTGTGCTTTACACACGCGACGGACGCCTGATCAGCGGACATCCAGATGGTAAGCTCCGTTTCTGGACGGACGAGGGAAAGCTGGTCCGAACCGTTGCGGCGCAGGAATATTCGATCAAGACGCTGGCGCTCAGTCCAGACGGCAAGACGCTGGCGACGGCGGGAAGTCCATATTTCTTTGCTGAAGTCCCCAAGAACGTAAAACCGGTCACCAAGTTATGGGATCTTGACGGCAACATGCTGGGACAGTTCTCCTCACAGTTCACCCAAAGCCTACGGTTCAGTGCCGATGGGACAAGCCTCGTAAGTGGTGGACGCTCCGACAATCGGGTGACCATTTACCGGAGATCGGGCGAGCTATTGCGCACAATCACGATCGGAACGGGGGCCCATCGTTCGCCTTATCTCATCGCCCTTGCGCCCGACGGACGTACGTTAGTTACCGCTGACGACAATATCGATCCTCCGGGACTCGAGATATGGAACGTTGACGGCGGCTTCGAACGCAGTCTGCTCGGATTGAGCGGCCCGATGACGAATGTCGCCGCATCCCCAGATGGAAACTTCATTGTGACGCTGTCGGCAGATCGCCTCGTGCGCATTTGGTCGCTCACCGGCCGCCTGATCGCCAGCTTGCCCGGGCACAAGCAATATTCAACAGGACTTGCATATGCGCCCAATGGAATGTACTTCGCCAGTGGCGGAGACGAGGTCATTCTGTGGAGCCGGTTCGGCCAGAAGCTCGATGAGTTCACGGGCTTTCGAAACGGCGCAGGCGTGCTCGCCTTTTCGCCCGACAGCCGGTTCTTGTTCTGTGGCGATGGTGGAGGCACAGTTCACATCTACGACCTCGAGCAGAAGTCCGTCCGTCATCTGAAGGCGCACGACAGCCGTGTCACCGCTCTCGCGATTCAGCCATCCGGAAAGTACTTCGCAACCGGCAGCGCTCGCGAAGAAGTGCGTATCTGGGACTTAGAGGGAAAGCTGCAAGGGGAAAGCCGGTTTGACCAGAAGGCCGCACGTCCGGTTAGCGCAGCCTACTCGCTAGCGTTCTCCCCGGAAGGAGACAAACTCGTGGCCGCAACCACCAACCCCGAGAAGAGCTTGCAAGTCTTCGATCTTAAGGCGCAGCTCGTGGACGCCATGAAGGTGTCCAATTCCTTTCAGGGTGGCGCGATTGCCTTTTCGAAATCAGGGCGGTGGCTTGCGGCCACAGCAAATAATACCGCTATCCTTTGGGATTGGCCGTCGCGCAAGCTCGTCCGCGTTCTCAAAGGGCACGGCGACTTCATTGAAGGACTGTGCTTCACGCCGGACGAGGAGCACCTTGTCACAGCAGGCCACGACGCAACCACGCGGGTGTGGCGGCTCGACAACGGTTATTCGATGGCCCTGTTAGCCCACGGCGGCGACTGGATCGTGTACACTCCCGACGGCTATTTTGATGGGTCGCACTATGGTGGTGACCTCGTCGGCATCACGCGGGGTCTCGATACCTTCGCCGTCGATCAATTCGCACTTCAGCTCAACCGACCGGATCTTATTCTGAGTCGCGTGGGGACTGCTTCGCCGGAATTTATCGAACATCTTCGGTCAAGATATCAACTCCGGCTGGAGCGCAGCGGATTTTACCAGAGCACTCCCGGAATGTCTCTGGAGGCTCCCGAAGTTCATCTGCTGGAAGCAAAGCAGGACGGCAAATTCGCCCAGATTGAGGCTGAGCTCAGCGATCAACACTACCCGCTTGCGCGCTATCAGATCTATGTCAACGATGTCCCCGTTTTTCGGGGCCCAGGGAAGCCGGTGAGTGGCCTGAGCACACGGGTAAATGAGCGGATCGAGCTTGGGTCGGGAGAAAACAAGATCGAAATCAGCGCCTTCAACAGCCAAGGGGTCGAAGCATTGCGCGCCCACTGGTCCACGATCTATCGCTCGGACCCCAAAGAGTTGAAAAATGACCTCTACTACATTGGCTTCGGAGTCTCGCACTACCGGAACCCTGCCCTCAATCTTCAGTTTGCGCACAAAGACGTCCTTGACCTCGGCGCGGCGCTCGAGCGCTACACGGGATCGTTCAGGCATGTCATCGCAAAGACATACATCGACGAGGCAGTTACTCGCGACAACCTGCTGAAAGCAGGGGAGGTGCTGAGGAACGCAGGAGTGGACGACATGGTAGTGATTCTCGTTTCCGGGCATGGGTCCTACGATGTCTCCAAGGAAGCGACTTACTACTACGGAACCTACAATGTCGATGTCAAAAATCTGGCCGGAACGGCCGTGAGTTTCGATGAGATCGAATCGCTTGTGCGCGATATCGCACCGCGTCGCAAACTATTGCTGATTGACACTTGCGAATCGGGCGAAATGGACGAGGCCACACGAGCCGAACTGACAGCCAAAGTGCGAGATGCAGGACTGGCTGCCCGCACCAGCCCGGTCTTCCAGCAGGCGCACGCCGGTCAGGTGAAGCGAGTATTCCTCTATGAGCGGGACCGTTACATCTATAACGATCTTGCGCGGCGCACCGGCTCTATCATCTTCTCCGCATCCCATGCGGGAGAAATGTCGTTCGAATCGCCGAAGATTCAGAATGGCTTCTTCACGCACGAGATCCTTGAGGCTCTCCATTCAAGTCACGCCGATGCCAACCAGGACGGCAAGATTTCGATTGATGAGCTCGAAGCTTTCGTTTCTCTCAATGTCGCGCTCAAGACTGAGGGATTGCAACGGCCCACCGTAGACCGCGACAACATCAATCAGCGCTTTAGCTTTCCGCTGCTGCCCTGAGCTCAGCAGCCATGGGTCGCCGACCTGCGGCACTGTAGGCCGAGCACGCGCCTGAAAACGCCTGGGACAGATACCGATACTGAGCGGCGAAACAGAGATCGAGATCTGCCCCTAAGACAGCCGGGAGCTCCGCCTAAATATCTCTTGCGAATGTGCACTCACTCAAAAAGCGGCGGCTGTGCAGGGGCGTCCTCGGGTTCTCGAAAGTTACTCAAACCGATGCCGACGAGCCGATAGCGTTGCTCCGCACTCAAGTCCACTCGTTCTCGCAGCTTCAGGACGATGTCTGTCAATTCCTCTCTGGTGGAAAGAGCAGAGCCTGGCGTACGACTGCGAGTGAGAATCTTGAACTCACTTGTCTTGAGTTTGAGAACCACCGTGCGCGCGGTCCGTGACTCCTTACGGGAGACAGACCAAAGCTTTTCCGCCAGGCGTCGGATCATGGGCTCGGTTTCTGCCAACAGCACATCGCGTTCAAAAGTGTCCTCGACCGAGATGGACTGCGTAGGCCGGTCAGGGACGACTTCATGATCATCGATACCGCGGGCAAGCTCGTGCAGGCGTAGACCAAAGCGGCCAAAATGCAGTTCGAGCGCTGGCAAGTCCTGGCGTCGCAAGTCCGTTACGGTTTGTATTCCAAGTTTCGCCAGCTTCTCTCCCGTCACTTTGCCGACGCCCGGCAGACGTCCAACCGGCAGCGGCAAGAGAAACGCATCGATGTGCTCGGGCTGGATGACGAAAAGCCCGTCGGGTTTGCGCCACTCAGAGGCCAGTTTTGCCAGGAACTTGTTTGGCGCCACGCCTGCAGAAGCAGTGAGATTCAATTCCCGCCGGATTTGCTCGCGGATTGTGCGTGCCACTAGCGCCGCTGTCGGTAATCCCGTCTTGTTCTCGGTGACGTCCAGATACGCTTCGTCGAGCGATAGTGGCTCGATCAGGTCGGTATGGCGCTTGAAGATCTCCCGCACGTTGCTCGAGACTGCCCGATAACGTGCAAAATCCGGAGCGACGAAGGTCGCATTGGGACACAAGCGTTCTGCTTGCACCGCTGGCATGGCCGAGTGCACTCCGAAACCCCTGGCCTCGTACGAGGCCGCGCACACGACCGAGCGGGTGCCTCGCCAGGCGACCACCACAGGCTTGCCCCGCAGCTGCGGATCATCGCGCTGCTCGACCGAAGCATAGAACGCGTCCATGTCGACATGGATGACCTTTCGCACAATCGTCTGACAACAATACTATTCGGCCCGAACGCTTTGAACATCTATCGAGCCGATCGCTCGCCGTCCTTGCTGCAAAGTCTAGAGACGCAAGTAGGCGTCTTACCTCGAGTTTCTGCTCTGTACTCGCGGTTTGCGTGCTCTTGCTGCATGCGCTGTTCATTTTGTGGGTCGTCTTCGGTGCCTTGTTGACGCGATCGGGCCCGACTCTTCGCGGGCTACCTGGCGGCTCTCTGGCTGTCGGAATCCTTACGGAACTGTTGCTTGGCTGTGTCCTTGGGCTCCCCTGGAGAACGGGTTCTAAGGCAAGGCCGGAGCCGAGCTCTGCCCGGGTGGGGTTCCTGCTCCATTTATAATTCTGCGGGATGGAGACGGTATTTCCTCTCGGCATGCCTGCCATGATCGTCTTCGGAGTGCGACCGCCGACCATCCTTGTGGGAAACGGTGGGACTCGTATAATCACGCCGATGGGTAATTCTCCTGCACCTTTTGGGATCGACCGACACTTTCTGCGCATGGACAGGAATGATCCCTACCTCAGCCTGCACTTCATCATGATTTTCGTTCGCGATCAGGAGAGAAGCCTGCACTTCTACGTCGACAGGCTTGGTTTCCGGTTGGTGGTGGATCATGTCTTCGAAACGGGTGGCCGGTGGATCGAGGTTGCACCTCCGGACGGCGTGGCGGTCAACTGCGACTACACAGATGGGTCTGTGGACGATGTTGTTTGTTACATGGCCCTGCACATCTTACTACTACCACGCTTAGCAGTGCCAGAGGTTGCGCCCACAACGAACATGACGCCGGTGTTTGGTAACGGGCTCCGCGGGTGCCGAAACGGTGCAACGGCGCCGTCCGTGCTGGGAAGGTTCGGATGGTCAGTAACCTCATTGTCTCTTTCCTGAGATAGACACGCTGCACGAAGTGCGATCAAGTT
>Ga0137359_10000408_pt1 | contig 32746 bp, 29 predicted proteins | sample Mad1_40_16metaG_FD_108281 | JGI IMG/M metagenome (GOLD analysis project Ga0137359, IMG submission 108281) | Vadose zone soil microbial communities from Angelo Coast Range Reserve, California, USA - Mad1_40_16 metaG | ecosystem: Environmental > Terrestrial > Soil > Vadose zone | place: USA... | reverse complement strand
TGTCTTGAGTCGCTTAAGCGAAGCCTCGGCGACCTCCTTGATGTGCTCCGGCCGACTATCCAGCCCCAGCCAGCCCGGCTCTCTATTGGGCTTGAGTTTCCACCCGAACTTTGTGGCAATCACGACCCGATCGCGGATGGGGGATAACGCCTCGCCCACGAGTTCTTCGTTTGTGAATGGGCCATACACCTCAGCCGTATCGAAGAACGTGATTCCCCGATCCACGGCTGTGCGCAGAACGGAGATCATTTCCTGCTTATCTTTAACCTCACCATAAGAGAAGCTCATGCCCATGCAGCCGAGGCCGATGGCCGATACTTCCAAGTTGCTTTTTCCAAGTTTGCGCTTTTGCATTGTTTCTCCTTCCAAACCGTTTCGCTCATCCTGAGATTAGGATTAAACGCCGTGGAAGCGGTAGCCAGATCCTTCCGATTTATTGCCTATTCCTGTCGTTATGGGAAAAATTATTGGTGTATTCGCAGCCGAGCGGCTATCTTTGGGCAAGGGCAAGGAAGCCAATAAAATGAAGACACCCAGCAAAAACGCCTCTCCACTGTCAAACCGAGCGCGCGAATTGCGCGCTGAGCTGGCTCGCAAGATTGCTTCGTTCATGGGTTCCGAAGAGAATCGGGCAACGGACATTCCCGGCTTGACGCTCCACCGGCGCATCGCGCCGACCGCTCCGTGTTCGGCAACCTACGAGCCGGGCGTCACTGTTATGGCGCAAGGGCGAAAGCGAGTTGACCTCGGAAGAACCACTTTCATCTACGGTGAGTCACGATACCTGCTGACCTCTGTTGATTTACCGATTGTCAGCCAGATTATCGAGGCCAGTAAAGAAGCACCCTGTCTCGCAATGTCACTGAAACTCGAAATGCCCGTGATTCGCGAACTTCTCAGCCGGGAAGAGATTCGGGTGGCTGAGGCGCCTTCTGACAGTCCCGCCATGGCGACCGGCGAAGTCACAGTGGAATTCCTCGATGCATGCTGCCGGCTCATGGACTTGCTGGATACCCCCCAGGATATTCCTTTTCTGAGTGGCCTGATTCAACGCGAGATTATCTACCGAATCCTTCGCGGTCCGGAGGGCGCACGCCTTCGCGCGATTGCGACGCTGGGAGATCAAAGCCACAGGACGGCAAAAGCAATTGCGTGGATCAGGACGAACTACGCCAAGCCGCTACGGGTGGAAGAACTCGCACAAGTAGCGGGTATGGGCCTGTCCACGCTGCACCATCATTTCCGGGCGCTGACCGCGATGAGTCCTCTTCAGTATCAGAAGCAGTTTCGGTTGCAGGCAGCGCGGGGACGCATGCTGGTTGATGGTCTGGACGCCGCCAGCGCGGCCTTTGAGGTCGGATATGAAAGCGCCAGTCAATTCAATCGCGAATACAGCCGTCTCTTTGGCCAACCGCCTATGCGGGATATTCGGACTCTCCGGTCGCCAGGCACTCTACCCCCAGAGCCGGTCAGCAATCGGCTAAGCGTTATCTAATCGTCTCGCGAACACTCGAACTGTGGGTTGAATGGTGGGAGTTTGAACTCATGATTTCGGGAAAAGGGCACAATGTATCGTGCCCCTACCAGAGACTCAAATCAGGGTGCCTGAAGACTTACGGTGCCGGCGATTACGCGGCTACTGTCGGTGCCGGCGACGTAGATGGTTTGCGAATTCACGATGTAGGCTGCAAAGTTGAGCGTGGTCGAGGGATTGCCGGCCAGCTTCAGTGAAAGGGTATTACGCGTGCCGGTGCTAGTGGTGCCATCGCCGCCGACGGTGAGGCCGTTGCCGGAAACCACGACATTCAGGAACGCGCCCTGATTGGAACTGAACGCGCTGAAGTCAACCGCGCCGCTGACGTTATTCGAAGTCGCGTTCGTCAACGCGATCTGTCCGACGTAGTCTTCTTCACCCAATACCCCGTTGGTGCTGTTGTTACCGATGCCGCTAAAATTAAATCCATAATTGCCGGCGAGACTGGAATTGCTGAAAGGAGCGCCGGTTTGCAACTGAATATTGCCGTCGGCAACGGTGTTTTTGCTGACGTCCTGCATGACGCCGCCACTCGATGAACTAAGATAGACAATGTAGCTGAAGGTGCCGAGCTTGGAATCGGTGAACGTGAGCGTTCCGCGTCCCGAACCAGGGAAATTGGTGTCAATCGCATAGGTCATTGCGGAAAGCGAGCCGTTGGGAACTTGCGCGGCCGTACCACCGTCGTTGGTATCGGCAAAAATGCTGCCGAGTCCGCCGTTGCCGTCGGCGGTAAAACGCCCGATCCGCGTCAATTGGCTGCGCGATCCGACGCCACTGAGCAAGTAGGCAAAATTGCCGTTGAAGTTAGTGTTGGTGGTGGGGACGCTCGACTGCGAGATAGCATCACCAACGGTGAGCCCGACGGCGCCAGCAGTGCCGGTTTCCATCATGCGCACACGAGAACCGTTCACAATGTAAAAAATGTAGTTGAAGGTGAATCCGTTGGCAGTGAAGGTGACGACGCCGCGACCTGAGGTGGGACCGTTTGTGGCGTCCATCTGATAACTTCCGGCGGTGAAGGGCGCAGCGCCGGAGGTCACTGCGTTATCATTTTCATCGAGCAGGCCGCTCGAGAGCGAACCGCTACCGGTAGATACGAATTGGCCGACGATGGAATCCGGAGCTCCGCCAGGATCAAGGCCGCTGAAGTCAAAAACGTAATTGCCGCTGATACCTGCGGCATTGAATGAACTCGAACTCTGAAGCAGGAATGTTCCGCTGGCCGAGGCGTTCAAATCGGTCTCAACAATCAATCCTTTGGTAGGCGAAAGGATGGTGATGCTGAAGGAGAGTGTTCCGGTCGCGTTCGATAGGTTAATGACACCGCGGCCGTCGGCCTGAACCGTATAGGTACTCGCGGTAAATGCCAGCGTCTGCGGGCCGTTGAGGGCGGTGTTGACGTCTTCAATCCCACCGGTGATGTTGCCGTTGCCGTCCGCGGTGAAAGAGCCGACGCGAGCGAAAAAGCTGCCGGTTATGGCGTCGGAGCCGCTCATTGCGAAAGCATATTGTCCGTTGAGGCTGGAGTTCGAAAAATTGCCGGTCGGAGGCGGCGGCGCAGGAGTCGAGCCATTACCTCCGCAAGCCGCGGCAAAAACTGCCGCACAAAGAGTAAGGGCCAGGCATAGGCGGTTCATCGTGTTCATCGGGCACCGCCCTTTTGCTCGGCTTGCGCGCTTGTAAGCAGCGCTTTGTTTGCGCGAAGGCCAGCCGAACCGAGTGGCAAACCGTGAACTGATCGAACGGCGACTACCTGCGCGCCAACCTGAACCAGGCGGGCGAGAAAAACTTGATTCTTGCCGGCGGTGCTCATCTGACCGACAAAGCGCACGCTGGCGCCTTGCGTAATGTTCAGTTTTGTCAGATGCAGAAGGCGCGCGTCGCCCAGGTGAACGTCAACATTGCCGGCAGTAGTTTGCAGCATTACATGGGCGCCGATGGGCGGTGTTTGAGAATTTTCCGTGAAGCTCAGCACCGTACCTTGCAGCGAAACATCTTTTGCAACGTCGTAGGTGCCGGGAGCAGTTTTTCCGGATACCGCGTTGGCGGTGGGCCGCTGCGCATAAACTGAACTTGCGCAAACCGCGGCGCACACCAAAGCCACAATCAGATGAAACTTCGGGAACAACTTCATCACTCACCCCATTTTTTCGGCTTAGGGTTTGTTAAGCACAAACCCTAAGATCGATTTCAGGTTAGGGTTTGTAAGTTCAAACCCTGAGACCCGTTCGCGGCCCATTGAGAGGGCGCTTATCTTGAAACCCCGAGCCAGAACGCGGGGCGGTAGGTCAACTTCAGCTTTGATCAACTCCGATTCGATCAACCCCAGCTTAGACGACGGCTTTGCTTCACGGGTTTCCCAACTACAGAGCGTGTGTCGCAAAAAGTAGCTGTACGTAAGCTGTACTTCTGGCTGATCTAAAACCGCTGTCGTTCGAGAGACATGAACCCGGATGTTGTGGAAAAGTTGCGCGGCGATAAAAATTTTCGATGCGGCGGCACGAAGACTTCGAATTGACAGAACGTCTTAGCTTGCCCATAATTGTTTGTACGTCATTGGAGATCAGGGTTTCTAAGGACAACTTGTTTATCTCAGGGCTTGTAAAACACACCCTGAAACCCTGAAACCCTTCCTGCGGCGGGCTGAGATGGTTTTAAACATGGCCTCGCCTGAGAGGTAAGAGCAGTCCGGTGTGGTGAAGCGAGTCACCATGCGGGCTATACGGATGGCGCCAAAATATATATTTGTTACCGGCGGTGTTGTTTCTTCACTTGGTAAGGGCGTAGCAGCTTCCTCCATCGGTTGTCTCCTCGAAAGTCGCGGTTTCACAGTCAACATTCAGAAGTGCGATCCGTATCTCAACGTCGATCCCGGCACGATGAGCCCGTTTCAACACGGCGAAGTGTTTGTGACCGAAGACGGCGCGGAGACGGACCTGGACCTCGGGCACTATGAGCGATTCACGCACGCGAAGCTGACGCGCGACAACAATTGGACGACGGGAAGAATCTACGAAACGATTTTGACCAAAGAGAGACGCGGCGATTACCTGGGAAAGACGGTGCAGGTGATTCCGCACGTCACCGACGAGATCAAAGCCATCATCAAAAAAGTTTCGACGGATGTAGACGTGGCGATCGTCGAGATCGGCGGCACCGTTGGCGATATCGAGTCGCTGCCATTTCTCGAAGCCATTCGCCAGATGCGCTTGGAGCTTGGCGCGGAAAATACTTTGTTCGTTCACGTGACATTAGTTCCCTACCTTGCCGCGGCCGGCGAACAAAAGACTAAGCCCACTCAGCACAGCGTAAAAGAAATGCTGGGAATCGGAATTCAGCCGGACATTTTGCTTTGCCGCAGCGATCGCCACATTCCATCCGACCTGAAACGTAAGATCGCGCTGTTCTGCAATATTGCCGAAGGCTGCGTCATTTCGATGGAAGATGTGGACACGATTTACGCGGTGCCGGCCGAACTGGCGCGCGAAGGACTGGACGCACAAATTTTGCGTTTGCTGAAACTGGAAGGGCGTCCGCAAAATTTTCAGCCGTGGCTGGATTTGATTCAGCGCATTCATCACCCGGCAGGCGAAGCGCGCATCGCGATTGTCGGTAAGTATGTGCAGTTGGAGGATGCGTACAAGAGTTTGCGCGAAGCACTGCTGCACGGCGGACTGGCGCACAATCATAAAACGGTGATTGATTGGATCGAGTCGGAAGAAATTGATTCGTTGGCGACAGCCGCGGAGAGGTTGCGCGGCTACGACGGTATTTTGGTTCCGGGCGGATTTGGCAAGCGTGGCATTCAGGGAATGATTTATACGATTCAATTTGCGCGCGAGAACAAAATTCCCTTCTTTGGGATTTGCCTGGGAATGCAGTGTGCGACGATTGAATACGCTCGCGACGTTGCCGGATTGAAACAGGCGGACAGTACCGAATTCGATCCGCAAGCGCCGTATCGCGTGATTTACAAATTGCGCGAACTGCTGGGCGTGGACGAAATGGGCGGCACCATGCGGCTCGGCGCATGGCCATGCAAGCTGGAGCCGGGATCGTTTGCGCATAAGGCTTACGGAAAACTCGAAATCAGCGAACGGCATCGCCACAGATATGAATTCAACCGTGAGCACGAAAAAACGTTGGTTGACGCGGGACTGAAAATTACCGGACGAACTCCCGACGAAAATTACGTGGAAATTGTGGAAGCGCCTGACCATCCGTGGTTTTTGGGCTGCCAGTTTCATCCGGAATTTAAATCGAAGCCGCTGGAGCCGCATCCGTTGTTCGCGGCGTTTATCGGGGCGGCGCTGCAGCATAAGAAGGAACGCAGCAAACCTGCTTCGGCGTCCGTTGCAGCGAATGCTTCTTATGAGGGGCAGCACGCGCCCGCAGCGGAAACTTCGCGCACACCGGTGTTGCGCGCCGCGCCACACGCTACGGCGTAAAAGTAGCGACAAGCCTCGTCTCCGGTAGCGTAGCCAATCTTATCTTGGCTGCGTGCCGCGTCGACCAGGCCATCGCAAAACCGCGCAGGCAAGATTGCCTGTGCTACTCTGCTGCGAGACTTTCATAGATGACATCCACCACTGAGATCTCTGTAGGGCCGGTACGCCTTGACGGCAAATCCTTTTTCTTGATTGCCGGACCGTGCGTGATCGAATCGGAGGCGCATGCGCGGATGATGGCGGAGCGCGTGGCGAAGATTGCTTCGGATGCGGGCGTGCCGTATGTATTCAAGGCGTCATTTGATAAGGCGAATCGATCATCGGTGAATTCGTTTCGCGGCCCGGGTTTGACTGAAGGACTTCGGATTCTGGGCAAGATCAAAACAGACTTGAAGTTGCCGATTTTGACCGATATTCACGAGGCGGCGCATGCAGCGCCTGCGGCTGAAGTTGTAGATGTTTTGCAGATACCAGCGTTTTTGGCGCGCCAGACTGATTTGCTTGTGGCGGCAGGAAAAACGGGACGTGTCATCAACGTGAAGAAGCCGCAATTTGTTTCTCCGGCGGACATGAAAAACGTCGTGGAAAAGATCGCGTCCACCGGAAATACCAATATCATTTTGACGGAACGCGGCTCGTCGTTTGGCTACCAGAATCTGGTCGTCGATTTTCGCGGAATTCCGCAAATGAAGAAGTTAGGTTATCCCGTAGTGTTTGACGCTACGCACTCCGTGCAACTGCCCGGCGGACAAGGCCATGCGAGCGGCGGGCAGCCGGAATTTATTGAGCCGCTGGCGCGTGCGGCGGTGGCTGCCGGAGTCGATGGAATTTTCATCGAAACCCATGACAATCCAGCGAAGGCACTTTCGGATGGTGCGAATGCGTTGCCGCTGGACCAGCTGGCTGGTCTGCTTTTGCGATTGAAGGAAATTTCGTCATTGGTACGCACATGGGACAAAGCGTGAGACTTCAGGCTCAAGCACGTTCAGGTTCGCTCGGACGGGCGCAATATATTGCGCCCCTACAAAATCGTGGAGAGACCCGCGCCTTGCTGATCGCTGATCGCTGGTCACTGGTCGCCTGCTTATGAGCCTCGACACTGCACGCCGCGTGTTGCGCATCGAAGCGCAGGCCATTCAAGATGTGATGGCGCGATTGGATGGAGCGTTTGAACGCGCGGTGGAGCTTCTCTTTGCTTGCAAGGGGCGCGTGGCTGTAACCGGAATGGGCAAATCCGGAATTGTCGGCCGTAAAATTTCCGCGACGCTTTCGAGCACTGGCACGCCGTCATTCTTTCTGCATCCTGCGGAAGCTCTGCACGGTGATCTGGGCATGCTCGCCGCGGGTGATGTGATTTTGGCTGTCTCCTACGGCGGTGAAACGCGCGAAATCATCGAGTTGCTGGATGCGTTGAAGCGAATGGAGATTAAACTCGTCGCACTAACTGGAAATGCAAATTCCACCATTGCGCGGGCCAGCGACATTATTCTGGACGTCAGTGTGAACGAGGAAGCTTGTTCGCTGAATCTGGCGCCGACGGCGAGCACTACTGCGGCGATGGCGGTCGGCGACGCTCTCGCCGTTGCCTTGCTCGAAAAGCGTGATTTTCGCCATGACGATTTTGCCGCGCTACACCCTGCCGGGAGTCTCGGCAAGCGGTTGCTGCGGGCGGAGAAGGTGATGCACGCGGGAGACAAGCTTCCTCGCGTTGCGCCGGATACGCCGATGGCTCAAGTGTTTCACGAAATGTCCGCGAAAAAATTGGGAATGACCACCGTGGTGAACGCTGATGGAACTTTGGCGGGAATCCTGACCGACGGCGATTTGCGGCGCTTGATGGAGAAACATGGCGGCGCGGTGGTCGAGATGAATCTTGCCGACTGCATGACCCGGAATCCACAGACCATTAAACCGGGAGTGCTGGCCAGTGAAGCTTTGACGTTGATGGAGAAGCGACGGATCACTTGCGTGATCGCGGTGGATGAAGAGGGGAAAGTGCTGGGAGTGGTGCATTTGCACGATTTGTGGGGATTGCAGTTGGTGTGAGTGGTTTAGTGAGGGAAAAGAAAGACGGCGGCATAAACTCTGCCTGCGGCAGGCAGACCGCCGCTACAAAACCGTGAGAACAGAAAGAGAAAGAACCACGCAAGCTTATTTCTGGAGGGGAATGTGGCTTGGACGCCTAAGACTTCACCCGCATTAAGAAAACGAGCGGCGAAAATCAAAGTGGTGCTGATGGACGTGGATGGCACAATCACGGACGGAAGCGTGACGCTGCTTTCGCAGCCGGATGGATCGGCAATCGAGATCAAAACATTCGACGCGCACGATGGTCAGGGAATGACCCTGGGACATACGGCCGGTTTGCGCATGGGAGTGATCACCGGCCGGGAAAGCGCCGCCCTGCGCCGCCGCATGAAAGAGATGAGCGTGGAGTTTGTCTACGAAAAGCAGCCGCAAAAGATTGCCGCGTACGAGGAAATTTTGAAGAAGGCCGGCGTCCAGGAAGACGAGGTCGCCTATCTTGGCGACGACTTGCCGGATTTGACGGTGATGAAGCGAGTCGGCCTGGCGGTCGCTGTCGGTGACGCCGTGGACGAAGTAAAAAGCGCGGCTCACTACACGACGGCGAGCAACGGCGGCAAGGGCGCGGCGCGTGAGTTGATTGAGTTGATCCTGAAGTCCAAAGGAATTTGGGAAGAAATGATCGATAGGGCGCGCGCTTAGTACCAGGAGAACGGGTCGCACAACAGAATAAGGTTCCCCTCCAGCTGACCTTTATTCCCTGCCCTCAAGGATTTGAGATAGCATCTCAAACCGAATCGAGGTCACTCTATGCCCGAATTACGCTTGAACTTGAACCCTGTTACTCGCGTGTTTAGCCCGGCGGTAGCTCTTCTGCTCGCTTCCCTTCTGCTTTGTTCGCTAGCGGTGGCGCAGGAATCAAAACCAGCCCCGAACAAAAGTTTCGCTCAAATCAATCAGCGCGTCGAAGAGCTACTGAAAAAGATGCGCTCGAGGAAAAGATTGGGCAGCTCAACCAAGTGTCCGCGGCGAATCTTCTGAATCCGCCGAATCGCGAAGAGATGATTCAGGGTGAGATTGGTTCGCTTCTTTGGAGTTTTGATTCGGTACAGCTCGACAAATATCAGCACATCGCAGTGGAGAAAAGCCGACTGCACATTCCGCTCCTTTTTGGCTACGACGTGATTCACGGCTTCCGAACGGTTTTCCCGGTGCCGATTGCGATGGCGGGATCGTGGGATCCGCAAGTCCCGGAAAGAGCGCAGGCGTTTGCCGCGCCCGAAGCTCGTGCCAGTGGTATCAACTGGACGTTCGGTCCGATGGTGGACATCGCGCGTGACGCACGTTGGGGACGCATCGTCGAGGGGGCGGGACAAGATCCGTACCTGGGAGCGGCCATGGCGCGCGCGCAGGTGCGAGGATTTCAAGGAGCAGAACTTGGCTCTCCAGACCACGTGCTGGCTACCGTGAAACATTTCGCGGCAGAGGGCGGGCGTGACTACGACTCCGTATATTTGCCGGAGACTTCGCTGCGCAACGTGTACTTGCCGCCATTCAAGGCTGCTGTGGACGCCGGTGTCGGCTCACTGATGAGCGCATACATGGATTTGAACGACGGGCCTTCGAGCGGAAATCGTTGGCTGCTGCACGATGTGCTGCGCGCCGATTGGAGCTTTCAGGGATTTGTGGTCACCGATGCTCTGACTACCAACGACCTGATCATCCATGGGTTTGCGAAAGATGAATCCGATGCCGCGTACCGCGCTCTGACTGCGGGAGTAAGTGTGGACATGGCCAGCAGAATTTTGTCTGCGCAACTGCCCGCGCTGGTACAAAGCGGAAAAATCAGCGTGGCGCAGATTGACGACGCGGCGCGGCCAGTGCTCGCGGTAAAAATCAGGATGGGCCTCTTTGAACATCCGTACACCGATTTATCGAAGACCAGTGCTGTCTTGAGCGATCCCGCAACTCGCAACTATGCCCGCATTGCGGCACAGCGTTCCATGGTGCTGCTGCGCAACGAAAACCATACACTGCCTCTGAGTAAGAAGATTTCTTCCATCGCGCTTATCGGTCCGCTGGCAAACGATGGCATAGATCTCGATGGCGGTTGGGGCGTGGGCGGCGAGACTCCCGCCGTAACCGTAGAAGAGGGGCTTCGCAAGAAATTGCCGAACGCGGCAATCGTCTCGGCGCGCGGCGGCGAAATTCGCAGGACCATCCCGAGCCGATTTGACGATTTGTTTCCGTCAACAAAGAAAGGGCCTCCACTCACGGCCGAAGAAAACAGTAAAGAGATTGCCGATGCGGTGGCGCTGGCACAAAAATCGGAAATGTCAGTGCTCGTGCTTGGGGAAACCGCAAATACGAGCGGCGAGTACGCGTCACGTTCGACTCTGGAACTGCCGGGACGGCAAGAGGAATTGTTGGAAAAGATTGTCGCTCTGGGAAAACCGGTAACTCTAGTGATTGTCAGCGGCCGGCCATTGAACATTTCATGGGCCAGCGCGCACGTTCCGGCAATCGTGATGGCTTGGCAGCCCGGCAGCGAGGCTGGTAACGCGATTGCTGACATTTTATTCGGAGACGCCGTGCCCGGGGGAAAGCTACCGGTGTCCTGGCCACGCAATGCCGGACAAGAGCCGCTCTACTATTCGCACAATGTCACGCAGTATCCGGAGAGCGATCCGACATACCGTTCGCGCTACTGGGAAGGACCGAGCACGCCGCTCTATCCGTTTGGGTACGGCTTGAGCTACACAACGTTCTCTGTGACGGACTTGCGGCTTAGCAAAACAGAGTTGACGGCCGGAGATCACTGGAAGCCACAACGATAGTGACTAACACCGGTGCGATAGCGGGCGACGAAGTGGTGCAACTCTACATTCATCAGCGAGCCGGTTCAACTTCACGCCCGATTCGCGAATTGAAGGGTTTCGAACGCGTCGCGCTGCAGCCGGGAGAATCGAAGACAGTTCGTTTCACGCTTGGGGAAAAGGAGCTCACATATTGGAGCGAAAGCCGCAGAGCCTGGGTGGCAGAGCCGGAACAGTTCGATGTCTGGGTCGGCGGAGATTCGAACGCTCAACTGCATGCAACTTTTCGCGCGGTGGAATAGAAACGCCGTGGGCGCTATCCAGATTTTCGTCGCGCTTTCGGCGTGAGCTGATCCAGCCTCTGGCCCTTAGCGGAGACCTCAACAAGTTTCGCAAAGCGCCGCATCTGCGTTTCATCCTGCTTGGCAAAAAACTCCCATGCGAATGCGTTGGCGCGAAAAAGCTTTTTGAACTTTGCGGAAAGGCCTGGCCGCTTCTGTTCGAACGAGTAAATTCCAGTGCGATGTTTCTCACGCAATGCAAATGCTTTTATTCCCGATTCCGCCATTTTTCCAGTCTTTTGCAAACGCTTTACGTGACGGACATTCACCAGACTCCAGATGCTTTTCGGTTTTCGCGGAGTAAAACGAATTACATAGCTTTCTGAATCTATCGAACGGCGCACGCCGTCGATCCAGCCGAAACACAGAGCTTCATCCAGCGCTTCGGGATATGTTGCGCCCTTTTTCCCTGAAGATTTTTTATAGAAACCGACGAAAAGTTCGGTAGCGGCCGCATGATTTTTCACCAGCCACTTGCGAAATTCTTCCGGCGATGAAAAGTGCACGATTTCCGTCATCATCCAACCAGTACTCGAAATGCGCGGCGCCAGCCGTCACCTAAGAACGGGCAGCATAATCGCCGAGCCGTGTTCGCCGCCGTGATACACCCGCTCTGTAGCTTTCTGAAAATCCGCCGGCTTGGCATCGGGAATATTCTCAAACCGCTGCGGATTGCGATCCACCAGCGGAAACCAAGTGCTCTGGATCTGCACCATGATGCGATGCCCGCGACGAAACGTGTGATTGATACTGGGCAAATCGAAATTGATCGCAGTCGGCTGATTCGGCACGAGCGGTTCCGGCTTTTCAAAACTGTTGCGGAATTTCGCTCGGAACGGTTCGCCGCGAACCAATTGCTGATACCCACCCATGTGGACATCTTTGGGATTCGAATCAGGATCCGGATAGTCGATCGGATAAACATCGATCAGCTTTACGTCGAAATCGGAATCCGTGCCAGAACTGGAAACCCATAGTTTGGGCGAAACCGAGCCTGCGACAGTGATGTCCTGCTCCAGCGGTTCAGTTTGATAAGTCTCGACGTCGGTGCGCCTCCCGGCGAAGCGCTGATCCGCGTCCATGTAGGTTTGCGGCACGCTCGTGCTCTGCGTTTCCACGAACGGGATCGGGCGATTCGGATCGCTGACATATTCGTCGTAGCCGGAATTTTCTTTCGTCGATTCGAACGAAAGTTTTCCTCCTGCGTGGAGATACAGGGTCTTGGCCTGCGTATTTTTCGGCGGCCAGGAATCGTAGCGACGCCAGACATTCGTGCCCGTTTCAAAAATCAAAGCGGTGGGTAGCTTCGCGTCAGGCGCATCTTTCAAATATTGCTGAAAAAACGGCAAGAGCACCTCGTTGTTAAAATAAGCGGAATTATCGGCGGCAAAATTCACCGAGCCAAGGTGGTCGCCCTTGGTAAAAGCCCAGCCGCCATGCACCCATGGCCCTTCGACAAGGTGATCCGCAATTCCCGGGCTCATCGCGGCGACGGAGTGAAATATTTTATAAGGGCCTTGCAAGTCTTCGGCGTCAAACAGGCCGCCAACAGCCATTACCGCGCAATGCACGTTTTTCATGTGCGCGGAAATATCGCGAATTTTCCAGTATTCATCGTAGTTAGGGTGCTGCACCTGATCGTCCCAATAAAAATTGGTGTCTTTCAGGTACAGCTTCTTGGCGTTCGAAAGCGGTCCCATATTCAAATAAAATTCGTAACCATCTTTGGTCCCGTAGTTGAAATTGTCCCAGTCCTTTGGAGGATATTCGAGGCCGGAGCGCGGCTTGAAGAATACATAAAATCCGAAATTAGCTTCCAGCATGAAGGCGCCGTTGTGATACGCGTCGTCGCCCATATAAAGGTCGGTCACTGGCGCCTGCGGCGAGCACGCCTTCAGCGCCGGATGCGTATCCGGCATTCCCGCAGCAACATAAAATCCCGGATAAGAAATTCCGTAGATGCCGGCTTTGCCATTGTGGTTCGGCACATTCTTCAGCAGCCAGTCGATGGTGTCGTAGGTGTCCGTACTTTCGTCCACGTCCTTCGGTCCCTTTTTCACGTCCTTGGCCGGAGTCATTTCCTGCCACGTGCCGTCGCTCTGAAAACGTCCGCGCACGTCCTGGTATACAAAAATAAATCCATCCGCAACGAAACTCGGCGCCGGTCCCAAATGCTTGGGGTAGTTGTCCGCTCCGTAAGGGCCAACGCTGTATGGCGTGCGCTCCATTAAAAAGGGATAAGTCTTCGTCGGCGAGGCATCTTTCGGCACGTAGACCGCGGTGAACAGTTTTGCGCCGTCGCGCATCGGAATGCGGAACTCATATTTCGTGTAGCGTGCGCGAATTTCAGCCGCGGATTTCGCGTCTTCTTCCGTCTCCTGAGCGCGGATGCCATATCCGCCTCCAAGCGACGCAATTCCCAATGCGGCAAACATTCCTGCGAGAATCATTCCGCGCTGCCTGCGTTTGTTCATCAACCCGCTCCGGCGAAAAAATGTACTGACCGATTCGCGTTGGGCACGATAACGCCCACTCTACATTGTGTCAACGCACTGCATTCTTGCTCCTATTTATTTTTTTTCGGATGCGAAAATGTTGTCTTGACCAGAACTGCGCACGGCGCTAGCCTGGCCGTTGTCCCTTAGCCCCGAGTTCCACTCCCCCCTCACGGCTCGAACTCAAGCATTTAACATCACAGGAGGCATCTCATGATCGCTCGCATCATTACTTGCACCGTTACACCGTCGAAGGTCGGCGAATTTCGCACGCTGCTGAACAATATTTTATTACCGAAAGTTCAGTCGCAACACGGATTCGTTGAAAACATCGAGGCGCTCGACCCTAACACGGGACAGTTCTCCAGTACCACGCTTTGGCAGAACCGTTCTGACGTCGAAAATTATGACAACGGCGTCTTCCCGGAAATCGCCGCAAAGATGAGCCCGCTTCTAAACGGCAATCCCACCGTGCAAACCCTTCCCGTGGAGAATTCCTCGGAACATAACGTGCGAACGGCAGCAGCAGGCAGTTCACGTTAGCCTTGGTTGAATCCACATACGCCTGCAACAGAAACGCAAATGCCGGAGGGCAGGCACACGCCTCCGGCAGAACGGTTTTGCGCTCTCGATAACAAAAAGCGTCCGTCGTATCCACTCGACGGACGCTCTTCGTTTTCGTCGCTGGGCAATTGGAATCGTTCAACAACTCGTTCGATTCGGCGTTTCTTCCAGGGCCGTCATGATTGTTTGACGGGGCCGCCTTGCCACAGCATCGATAAACCTAATCGTTAATTTCCAATCGAAGAATCTGGCCGGCTCCTGGCGGCGCAGCACCAAAATTCGAGATATAAATTGCACCGTCGGGCCCAATCGTCATCGCTGTGGGAACTACGAGCCCTCCCAGTATCTCTTCCACTTCGCCTGAAGGGCTGACGCGAACGAGCTTGCCCTCGCCTGGAGTCGGATTGCCAGCCGCATCCGATAACTCGAGCACATAGAGCCGGTCGCGGTAATCGAAAGCAACTCCGACACGGTAGTGAATCCAGCGTCCCACGTCTTGAAATTTCCACTTGGCGTCAACTTGTGAACGCTCGCACTTCCAGGAACGATGGGAAACGGCGCAAGATTGCCGAAGAACAAATTACCGTGATAGACCATTCCGGTCGGGCCCACCCACTTGGAGCTGCTCGCTGATATATCTGCCACACGGTGCACCGCACCTGTTGTTGGCGATATACGATCAATCTCCTGGTGATTTGGCTCGGTTGCGTAGATCTGGCCGTTCACGACAACCATGCTGTACCACGACCCGTCGGGTTCCCAGTCGCCCAGAGACGGGCCCGGATTTGCGATCGGGTTCGCCATCTGAAATGCGGAGAGATTCGCGACATAACTGAATGATTGATGATCGACGTCTACCAGGATAATTCCATTGGGAGTATCAGGATTTCCGTGCGAGCACCCGCCACCCGCAAGGAGTGCGTACAGATTGTTGCCGACAAAAGCCACGTCCGCCACCCCAAGTGTATCGCCTGACGGCAGACTGTTTTTTCCGGAAGGCAGTCCATCAATCACCGTCGTTACTTGCAAAGGCGCGGTGACCTTTGAAATGCGCGCGGATGGACCGCCCGAGTATGGCCCGACGGGTGGCGGAACAAGCTGAGCGCAGCCAAGAGTCGCGCTGGCGGTGGAACCACCGCTTCCTGCTTCTGCTACGTACAGAGCGCCATCCGGGCCGAACTTCAAACCACGGGGGCCAAGTAAGCCTGTAGCAAACACTGACATCGAAACGTTTGGTCCAAACTTCAGTCGCTGAGCACTGTTCAATCCAGCCGAAATGAAATGCACATTGGGCGACGGACTTTGCGCCCACGTATCGGGAGCCAGCGTCAGTCCGCCCAAAATCCCCATCCCGAAAATCGTTCCCACACAGATAAGTTTCTTCGAGTTCACGGTCGTTCTCCTTGAGGCGATATCTGCCGCTCCTCCATCTGTGGTCGCAGGGACGCCGCCGGGAGGCCCGCAAGCGGGCTCAATCTGTCTCGATACCGGCTCACACGTCAATGCACGCCGGTTCAACGAACCATCAACTTTTGTTCAACAGATAAGTTAAGTGGGTTCATCGAGATACATCGTTCTAAAGAACTCGTTACAGCCCATCGCAATCCTTGACCGCCGCCAGATCCGTTGTTAATCTCCGTTTCGACGTCCCCAAGCAAGTTTCCCGAGTCTTTGTACATGCCCAAGCCCTCGCTTATTCGTTTCGGTCCGTTCACGGCCGACCTTGATTCCGGCGAATTACTCCGGGAGGGCGTGAAACATCGCTTGCAGTCTCAGCCGTTCCGGGTGCTCACGCTGCTGCTGATGCGCCCTGGCGAAGTCGTCGCCCGCGATGAAATCCGCGAGAACTTATGGCCGGCCGATACCTTCGTTGACTTTGATCACAGCCTCGGCACCGCCATTAACAAAATTCGCGCCGCCTTAAAAGACTCCGCCGAAGAACCTCAATTCATCGAAACTCTTCCCAAACGCGGCTACCGCTTCATCGGGAAAATCGAAACATCGATTGACCCTCCCGCCGAGCAACCCGTGAGCTCCCCGGTGAATTCCCGCGCGAATGTTTCCTTGCCCCTCGCCTCAACTGTGGCCTCGCAAATACCATCGCATTCCCCCGAACAAATTCCCTCGTCACCCACTCGCCGTTCGCTAAGGTTCGCTCCCCGGCGCCTCACTGGCGTCGCTGCCTTAGCAGTGTTGCTCTTGGCTTCCGCGGCCTACGCCTGGCGCAGCGTAGCCGTTCGCAAGACTTCCGCGGCGTCGGTGCCGATCCACTCGCTCGCCGTCCTTCCGCTGGACAACCTGTCCGAACACCGACGAAATGTACTTCGCCGATGGCATGACCGACGAACTCATCACCAATCTCGCCAAAATCACTTCTCTTCGCGTGATCTCCCGTACCTCTGTCATGCGTTACCGCAACGCACATAAGTCTGTTCCCGAAATCGCGCGCGAACTCGGAGTGGATGCCATCGTCGAGGGCACCGTCCTTCGCAACGGCGGCAGAGTCCGCATTACCGCACAATTGATTGACGGCGCATCCGACCGCCACTTGTGGGCCGAAGAGTACGAACGCGGCGCGCAGGATGTCCTGACCATGCAGAGTGACATCACTCGCGATATCGCCTCCAGCGTCAACGCGCGCCTTACTGCCGGTGAACGCGTCGCGCTGGCCCACAGCCGCCCGGTCGACCCGGAGGTCGAAGACCTCTATTGGAAAGGTATCTACCACTTCAACAAAACCACCGTTCCCGATTTTCAGCGTGCGCGCGATTATTTCGAACAGATGCTTCAGAAGGATCCGCAGAATGCGCGCGGATGGACCGGCATCGCAATGTGCAATCTTATCCTGGCTGCCTGGGGCGATACTTCGCGCGTTCCGCTAGCCAAAGCTGCCGCGCTGAAAGCCATTGAGCTGGATGATTCCCTGGCCGAGGCCCACGCCGAGTTGGGCATGCTGTCTTTCCATTTTGAATGGAATGTTCCGGAAGCCGAACGTCAGCTCCGCCGCGCCATCGAACTGAATCCGAATTATTACCGCGCTCACAGTTATTACTCAATTATGCTGGCGCAGCTTGGCCGTTCACGGGAAGCCCACGAGCAATTTCGAGAGGCCAGAACGCTGGACCCCCTCTCTGCTTTCAGCGCCGCCGTTGGCTGGCACGTTTTTTATTGCGCCCGCGAGTATCACGAAACGATTAAGGTTTGCCGAGCCGCTCTCGAAATGGAACCGGGCATCGCGTCCGCTTACGGTGGACTCATTCTCTCCTTCGAACAACGCGGGGAATACGCAAAAGCTATCGAGCAACAAGTCCTTTCCATCCAGCCGGGAGGTCCCGACATCGAGCAGCGTAAGCGCGATGCTGATCGTTTGCGGCACGCTTTGGCTTCCGGCGGCGAGCGCGGCTACTGGAAAGAATGTCTTGCCCTTTTCCTTGAAAATCACGATCCAAAAGATCCCAACGACCTAAACGAAGCTGCCAGACTCTACATGCATCTCGGTGACCGAGCCCGGGCCCTCGATTGGCTGGAAAAAGCTTACAAAGCGCACGATCCCTCTCTGATTTTCTGGATTGTCACGGCACCGGAATTTGATTCGCTCCATTCCGAACCCCGCTATCAGAAAATCGTTCGTGACATGCACCTGACCTTGCCGTCCTGACTCCGCGCGGGCCACTGCACCCTTCTGCCAGCGTCGAGGCCCTGCCGGTCCTGGACAGTTGAAAAAAGGTTGCGCGAGCATGGTTCGAATGGAGAGGGAATTAGAAGGGATCAGCGGGATGATGCTTGCGCTAAGGCCGTCTTGCCCAGGGCAGATAATTGCCGGTCAATGATTTTGGTAAAATCCGCGTCCGACTGCGCTCCGCTCAAGAACTCGCCGTTGATAAAAAAAGTCGGCGTCGCGTTGACCCCGGCCTGGGAACCGGCCTCAAGATCTTGCTGCACCACCGCCTTGTACTTGCCGGATTTCAGGCAGGGCGCAAACGAGTTCTGGTCCATGCCCAAGCCGGCGGCAGTCTTAACCAAGGCAACCTCGTCGAGCTTGGACTGATCGGCAAGCATCGCGTCATGCATTTCCCAATATTTTCCTTGCGTGAGGGCGCAGCGCGAGGCCTCGGCCGCCATCTCCGCGTGCTGATGTATTTGCGAGAGAGGGAAGTCCAGGTAAGCTAGCTTTACCTTCCCCTTATATTTACCGAGCACGTCCTTCAGCAGGGGCTGCACCCTGCTGCAGAATGGGCACTGAAAATCCGCGAATTCCACGATCGTAATCGGTGCATCGGCTTCTCCCTTCACCCGAGCGGCGTCGTAGCCCATCTGGACCACAGGCGGCTGAAGGAGAATAGAAACCTGGGTCTTGTCGCGCAAGGAGTCCGCATACCTTTCGCGCGCCTGCTGGATCTCGGAGTTCTTCAGTAGCTGTTTGACCTGCGACTTGATCTGGTCAAAGGGCAACGTAGTCCCGCTCTTAACCCCCCAATAATAGCCTTTGGCTTCGTCGTCCGAAGGCTCAGCAATCTTGGAGTCAACTTCCTGCTTAAGCAGTTCATCGACCGTCAGGCCCTTTTTTTTCGCTTCAGCCTCGACGACCTTTCTGCGAATCAAGGAATCGAGGGCGTCCCGTTTCAATTGATACTCCTGCTTGTGCAGGTCGAGCAGTCTCGGTCCGGCCACGGACATCAGGTCCTGCTCGTAGATTGGCTGCCCCTCGACGGTAGCGATCGGCTGTTGAGGGTTCTGGGCAAGCGAGACGAGCGGGGCTGCAATGATCAGCCCTGCGCAAACGAGAAAACTAAACTTTGTCATGTTACTCCTTACTCTTGAGAGATTTTCAGCTTGCGGTTGGACGGCTCAATGCTGCTCGCTTTGGAAGCGGAATTCTCAGATGGAAATGGCCCTTCGAGCCCTACCTGGGTTAATAACTCCGCTTTGACCTAGCGTTTCTCACCAGTCTGGGGCTCTTCGTCGTGCGGCCTCAGGCCGGGTTTTGGTTTCCACGCGGCCGCCAGAGCTCGTCCCTTTGCGACCTCGCCCGGTGCCATTTGCGCTTCGGCAGCGTGGAGGGCAGCGCGATAGAAGTCAAGATTGTGGTCGGCGGCGAGCAGCAGCCATAACTCCGCTTGAACCGGATCACGTGGAAGGTCTTTATCGCCTTCCAGGTAGGCCTTTCCGAGAAGCCACTGGGCATCCTGGTTTCCCTGTTCGGCGGAAAGCCTCAGCCACTTGGCGCCTTCGGCCACATCCCTGTGGGGCAGCAAGTACCAAGAGCCCAGGAAGAATTGAGCATCGCTGTTGCCCTGCGCGGCGGACAACTTGAACAATTTTACTGCCCGATCAGTATCCTTTAGAACGCCGTGCCCGGCCCAGTACATCTTGCCCAAAAGGCACTGGGCATCCGGATCGCCTTGATCGGCGAGTGGCGTAGCTTCCTTGAACGCCTTAGCGTAGTCCTTGTCCTGAAAAGCGCGTTTGGCGGACTCGAGGTCGGCCGCGACGCAGGGTATCGACCAAAGCGCGGCTATGAAAATGCATAGCGACAGGTGCTGTAGTTTAGAACGCATCTAAATTTCCTTTTCTTCATTATTGTGTCACGAAAATAGGCGCCGTAAATTGAATGTCGGGCCCCAAGCACATGGATTGAGGCCCGATTCGCACGTGGCGAGAATTACAACGCGTTGGGTGTGTTGAAGCTGAAGACCTTGTTCTGTTGAACCGTCAAGTTCACCGGTCCCACACAGGTCATCGAATTGGCTATCCCGAAATCCCCTAGCGAAGAACTCCAACTGGCTTTGATGTCGTACTGACCAGAGGCCAAGGACCCACTACCATTGGCACTCGGTGCGCCGACGATCCAGTCGAAGCTCTGCGCGGAAACGGTGCTCTCATTAAAGCTGATGAAGCAGCCGACCGCGGTTGTGGTGCCGCCGACTGGATTCCCGCCGGTCGTCGAAGTCACCGTGCACAGGTTTCCGAGTACGGTAAAAAGATTGGTGCTGATCTGGACGAAACGAGAGGCATAGGTGATCGGGAAGCTCGGGATGACGTTGGGCTGGGGCTGACCAGACTGCGGCTTCACCGTCACTTTGAAGTCGACGCCGGCCAGTGCTGAACTGGTTCCGATGTCGATGCTAGCGTTCTTCGCTACGGTTACATCGGTGAGGAGACCGATCACAGCCGAGGGTCTGACAAGGAACACATTACCGCTGCCGCTGCTAGTCTTGATTCCGGCTTCAAGGCTCCCGGCGCAGGCCCCGTTAGAAACAACGCCGCATATACCTGGCGGCACGGGGTTGGCGACCGGCAAAATGCAGGTCTGGCCGGTAACTGTGCAGTCCGCGTTGCTCATGCATGAGCCGCCACTAGTACTGTTGACGCATTGACCTGCCAGCTTACCGCCGGTCGGGTTAAAACAAAACGTACCGGCCGAGCAATCCGTGTTGATGGTACACGAGGCGCCAGTTTGCTGGCTACACATGTCCCCGCCGGCGATGGTGCCGGTACCGTCGTTGTTTAGCACGCAGTGAGTGGTACCAGTGTTTCCGTAGCTGAAATTACCGCTGCTCTGACCTTTGGCCAGCGCAGGCACGATCACCACAACCGCAAGAATCAACAGGACCTTTTTCATATTCTCTCCTTATCCCTCAATGGCACAGGTGGGGCAGCGAACGTTGCGCGATCTGAATGCCAACGAACTCAGAGGCGTAACCCCGTGACCCAATTACTCTCAGCGCCTTGAATGGACCTGACTCCCCGTGTTCGAAGGACTCAGCGTCACAAAGCCCCCGGCGTGATGCTCAAAGGTGGGACTTTAAGAGTGCGTAAGGGCCATTTGTTCAGCCAAGCCTATGCGGCTACTATAGTTCTCGCGAGGGCTGTTACTACTGGACGGAAGTACAGTTCTCGAACAGCTGTTCTGCCAGGAAAGAGTCCAGGTAGCCTTAACGGAAATTTCGCTCTGCCACGCCCGTTCGATCTCGGGCGCTCCCTGACGAACCTGGTTCTGAAAGGATAGGATTCCTGTTCTTCTGTTCTTGGTGGGTCTTGCGGGACGCCGGTCGCTGAGATCGCGGTTCGCTTTCCTTTTCCTCTCGGGAGATAATGATTTTTCACATTTTACTTACGAGGCCTCTCACTGTGACTCACGCTTGGCATGACGTTTCCCCAGGAAAAGATGTACCCCGCGATTTTCAGGCGGTCATCGAAATTCCGCTGGGCTCCAACGTCAAATACGAATTGGACAAGCCCACCGGCTTGCTCAAAGTCGACCGCATCATCCACTCCGCAGTTTTTTATCCCGCGAACTACGGCTTCATCCCGCAAACTTATGCTGAAGACAACGATCCTCTCGACGTCCTTGTTCTCTGCCAGGAGCCGGTGCAGCCGCTGGCGCTCATCAAAGCGCGCGCCATCGGCGTGATGACCATGGTGGATTCGGGCGCGACCGACGACAAAATAATCGCCGTCGCCACCAACGATCCCGAATTTAGCGAATATCTCGAAGCGCGCGACCTTCCCGGGCATCGTTTGTTGGTACTAAAGCGCTTTTTCCAGGATTACAAACAACTCGAGGGCAAGCAGGTGCAGGTGGAAGAGATTCGTCCCGCATACGCTGCGCTCACCGTGATTGAGCAGTCTCTCGCACGCTATCAGCAGCACAAACAAGAATTGATCAAGGGCGAGGGCCACGGCCACAATCGCCGTAAGAGCGACAATTAGAGGAACGGACTAGTAGAAAAACACTATGTTTGTGATCAAGCTGCGCTGCTATTTTCTTGCGCAGGTTCTTGCTGAACGAGGTCCACGGGGTGAGGAAGATTTTCATTTGGGTCGGAATCGGCCTGGGTACGATGCTGGTCATCGCTTTCGTTGCCCTGTCAGTGATGGCGGGCGGTCCAAAGGACGCACTGTACATGGTGCGCTACGCGTTGCCGCACATGCACCGTGGAAATTTGAAAGTCGGCGACAGCGCTCCGGATGCGCGCATCTACGCGCTCGATGGCGCCGAAACTTTTCACATTCGCGAACGCACCGGAGCGAAACCGCTGGTGGTCATCTTTGGCAGCTTCACTTGACCGCCATTCCGTCGCCAGGTCGGCGACGTCGTACAAATTTTCAATGACTATAAAGATCACGCTGATTTTTTGACCGTTTACGTGCGCGAAGCGCATCCCACCGACGAATGGCAAATGAAATCCAACGTGAAAGATGATGTCTGCTACGCGCAGCCGCGCAATCTCTCTGACCGCCTCGCTATCGCCAATGATTTTATCAAACGCTTCAAGTACCCGTTACCGTTCGGCGTGGATGACATGAAGAATGCCGCGAATGACGCTTACGCTGCGTGGCCGGAACGGCTCTACATCATCGACGAGAAGGGAAAAATCGCCTACCGCGGCGGAATGGGGCCGTTCAATTACAACCCGGCAGAAGTCCGCGCGTGGCTCGCCACCCGCTACGGCGAAGTAAAACACCCCGAAGCAAAACCCACAGAAGCAAAACCTGAAGAGAAGAAAAGCTAACGCCGAACGGTTCCGAATCCCCAAGCAAACGCGTCATTCCGTGCGCAGCGAGGAATCTCTCTTCGATTCTCAGTGCTTGGCAGCAACTGCGGACGCCGGGCGAATTTTGTCTGCGGGCACAATTCCCTGCACCTCCAGCACCGAATAAAATTTGTGGACATCCAGATTTTCAAACGTCTCGATCTTCCCGGTCAGACGACTATCGCCGCACCGTAGCAAGTGCCGCCTTACGCTGCTGCTGAATCAGGAAGTCCTCGTATGGTCCCTTGAAATCCTCGATGTGCCCGTGATCGAAATACCACAGCCGTGTTGCAACCTCATCAATCACATCGTGGTCGTGGGTCACCAGCAATACCGTGCCTTCGAATTTCTGCAACGAAATGTTCAGCGCGTTGATGGATTCCAAATCCAGGTGGTTTGTCGGTTCGTCAAAAACCAGGAAATTCGGTTTCTGCAACATCAAGCGGCAAAAAAGAATACGCGCAGTCTCGCCGCCGGAAAGAGCGCGGATCGGCTTGGTCACATCGTCGCCGCTGAAAAGCATTTGTCCCAGCAGCCCGCGTAGTTCCTGCTGCCCGGCCATGGTGTCAAACTGCGCCAGCCATTCGATTACGGTCAGGTCGTTGTCTTTTTCGAGCGTGTGTTCCTGGCCAAAGTAACCGACGGCTACCTCGTGGCCCCAGCGAACCGTCCCGCCATCTACGCCGAAGTGCCGGTCAGCCTCGTCAATAAATCCTGGCGCGTTTCGAATCAGCGAACGGATCAAAGTCGTTTTGCCGGCGCCGTTGCGGCCAAGCAGAGCAATCTTTTCGCCGCGCTCGAGATTCGCAGAAAATCCGTCGATCACTTTCAAGTCGCCGTAATACTTACGCAGCGTCTTGAATTCCAGTGGATGCCGCCCAGACGGCTTTTTCATAACAAAATTAACATACGGACGGGCGATATTAGAACGCGCCAACACGGTAGTCTGCAGCCGTTCGATCTCCTTTTTGCGTGAAGTTGCCTGCGCCGACCGCGTGCCCGCTCCGAATCGCGCAATAAAATCCTGCAACTGCGCGATTTTCTTTTCGCGCTGCGCGTTTTCCGATTCAATGCGCGAACGCACCGACGTCTTGGCCATCACCATGTCGTCGTATCCGCCCACATACATAAGGACCGACTCATAGTCGATGTCCGCAACGTGCGTGCAAACGCTGTTTAAAAAGTGGCGGTCGTGCGAAATCACGATCAGCACGCCTTCATACGCGTTCAAATAATCCTGCAGCCAGTGCACCGAATCCAAGTCCAAATAGTTGGTCGGCTCGTCGAGCAGCAGCGCCGCTGGAGTACCGAACAACGCCTGCGCCAGCAGCACACGCACCTTCTGGCCACCCTGCAACTCGCCCATCTTGCGTTCATGCAATTCCGACGGCACATCCAATCCGTCAAGCAGAATTGCCGCGTCGGCTTCGGCGGTGTAGCCGCCCTCTTCGCCGACGATTCCTTCCAGTTCGCCGAGGCGCATGCCATCGGCATCGGTCAGCTCATCGTGCGGCTTCGCGTAAAGCATTTCGCGCTCTTGCAGCACCTCCCAAAGCGCTGCGTGGCCCATGATCACGGTGTCAATTACGCGAAAATCGTCAAACGCGAACTGATCCTGCCGCAACACGCCGATTTTTTTCGGACGCGAAACGTTGCCCTTGGTCGGTTCAATTTCGCCCGTCAGGATTTTCATTAAAGTGGATTTGCCGGCGCCGTTGGGCCCGGTAATCGCATACCGCCGCCCCGCCATGAACGTCGTCGTGACGTCATCAAACAGCACGCGGGCGCCATACCGCATAGATATGTTGTTAAGCGAAATCATAGCCTTTAATTGTATCGTGAAATGCGTTCCGGTTTCGACCCGAACCAGCTAGCGCAGCGAGAGGATTTCCAAAATGTTGAGCTAACGTTTGCGCGCACGTCGTCAACAGCCGCGCGAAGACCATGCAAGTAAAATATCTATGGACCGGCCTTTGTTCGTGCGTTTCGACGGCTCATCGAACGCCATCAACTAAATAGAGGTCCGACAGTTCGCGATTATACGAATAGGCATAGGCTTGCCATCGGGCGTAATGCGCATATTCACGATTGCAGTGACACCTGCGGGATCGCTCACCGAAACGCTGTTCACAATCTGGCGCTTGCCAGTAGCGAGCTCAATCCGGTAAACCGGCGCGGTAGTCTAGTTGTCCGTTACCAGACAAGTCCCGCGCAAATAGCATCTGGTTTCTCTCCCGTCCGTCAATAGCACCACCGTACGGTTTGCGCCTCTGACAACGAACTTATCTAATTCAACAATTTCCGATAACAGTACCGCTTTTATTTCATCCCATGTCGCCTAAACTGAGCCTATTCGCAGCTGTGGTATCCGGCTCCTTCTGGAGAAAACTCTTCGCCATGCTAGGACTATTTCGGATACTGGCCCTCACCTTTTCTGTTCTCCCGCATTGCACTTTCGTGCACGCCTGCAAGCTCGCTACGCAATCCGTCCCGTCTTCAGTCACGTCATCCGACCAGAGTGTTTCTCCGCAGGCAGAAGATCCCGACGGCGACTCCAGCGATGATTCCGAGGCCAAGCCAAAGAGAGCAATCCTGCTTGCCACGATTTCCTTCACTGATACCGACCATCTGACCGCGCGCGCCAACGCTTTCCAATCTGACCCATCCTCGTCCCCCTCCCCGGCGGAGCTCAAAACAGTTTTGCAGGATGCCGTCGGTTGCTCTCTCACCGACAGTCCAAATCTTAAAGTCACTTCGGCCTATTACCTCGGCTCCTGCACGCTTCCTCATTCCGCCGCTATCTTTCTGCGCCAAGGGAGAGTTTCCACTGCGCCGCTAAAACGCTACTGCGAGGAGCACAATCTAGAAATTCTCACCGTCACATTCGAGTTTGCCGATACTGAGTTCCTAGAAATTGTTCCTCCAGCCGCAGCTCCGGTGCCCTTTAGCAGCTTCAATTTTAGCAAAAAGCAAAAAGAATGGTTCGCCGAATTTTACCTGCGCCATCCGGTTTACCGCTGGGATGGCAGTCAATCCATTCCCGCCTCGATTGATTATCGCTTCGGGTACGATCCGTCAAAACTCCAACGCGGCGCAGCGGCTCTTTTCTTAATTCTCGTGGCTCCGGTTGTTCTGGTTTTTTGGCTCGGCCGCAAAGCCCTTTCCGCCGATGTTGCGGACAAGTCCGTGGTCTGGTTCAGCTACATGCGGACACTTTCATGGGTCCTTAACGGCTCTCTGCTCTTTTGGTGGGCGGCTCTCGATTTCTTTCAAGTGCAGGCGGTGCTCCGTTTTCTTGCTGCCGGATCTTCTTATGTCTCGATTCTTTCTCATCCCGCGGCCACGCAACTCCTGGGATGGGTGCCGCCTTCGCTGATCTGGCTTTTCTGCCAGCGGCTCTCGCACCCCGTTCAGGAAAAGCTTCGCGGCCTCTCCTGGACAAAACGCGAGCTCACTCTGCAAGCTTTCTATTCGGTTCTGGGGGGATTCGTTCCTTTTGCTTTGTTTCTCACGGGCATAACCCTTATCTCTTCCAGTTCCTCGCCAGCTGCTATTTGGTTCATTGCGGCGTTTATCGTTCGAGTCTTTGCCGCGAGAGCTCTTCTTAAGTTGACCGGCATGCAGCCGCATGCGCTGACAACCGGCCCACTTCGCGACCGCGCCTTTGAAATGGCGCAGCGCCTTGGCGTAAAACTTCAGCAGGTCTATTTGATCCCGTCGGGTAAAGGCCAGATGGCCAACGCCTTCGCCGGTTCCAAGCAGCACATTTCTTTCACGGATGTTCTTCTGCAACGCATGTCGGCTCGGGAAATCGATTTCGTCATGGGCCACGAGTTATGAAGGTCATCATCTCGCGATTTTTCGCCTCAGCTCTTTGCAAATTTGCAATTCGCGATCCGCGTCCGTGGAGCGCGAATCTTTGCGCCAAGCTCCTTGTAGTGGATCCCGCACATGGTCCGTCGGAAACTCTCGCTATATGATAAATGGTAGAATCAACTAATATACGGCTGCGGCCGTTAACGGACACGAGGCAACTCCGACGCCGTTAGATTCAAACCAAAGGGGGTCATCTTAGAGATTTTATTCCTGTAACCTCGTCGAAACCGCGACTTCGTGGAAATTGCTACGCAGAATCGGAAGTGCACACAAACTCGAATGGGAGAAGGTCCGCAGAGGACCGCTGGATGACAACTCCGGACAAGAAGAAAACACTCCAAAAAGTCACATTGAAAACTATCGGCGAACGTCTGGGCTTGACGCCAGGAACCGTCTCGGCAGCATTGAACAATTCGGCAGCGGCTCGATCCATACCCGAACACACTAAACAGCGCATTTTGCAAGCCGCCCGCGAACTTAATTACCGCCCCAACTTTTTTGCCCGCACGCTGCGGCTCAAGCGAACCTTTACTATCGGTGTGATTGCCTCGCAGATCGGCGACGATTACGGCTCGCAGGTCATCAACGGCATCGAGCATTATCTGCAGCAGCGCAATTTCTTTTTCCTCACCGTGGTGCACCGGCATGACCCAAGACTCATGGCCAGCTACTCGCAACTGCTTCTTTCACGCGGCGTGGAAGGCCTGATCACGGTGGACACTTCCGTCACCGAGACGCCATCCGTCCCAACGGTAGCTGTTGCGGGGCACCAACTCGTGGCCGGCGTCACGAACATTATTTTGGATCACAAAAAAGCCGTACGTCTGGCGCTGGAGCATCTTAAGAACTTAGGCCACCAGGAGATCGCATTCCTGAAAGGGCAACCCTTCAGCTCGGACTCAGCCAGCCGATGGTCCGCGGTCTGCGAAGTGTGCGAGGAACTAGGAATCCAAATTCGGCTCGAATTGACGGCGCAACTTCAAGGCACGGACTCGACGCCCGGTATCGGCTACCCGGCTGGAAAGGAATTGCTTTCACGGAACAGGCCCTTTACCGCTCTGTTTGCGTACAACGACATTTCGGCCATCGGTTCGATTTGGGCGTTCCGCGAAGCGGGATTTCGCGTGCCTGAAGATATTTCGGTCGTGGGCTTCGACGATATTCCTGGCGCGGCGTTCTCCAATCCAACCCTGTCCACGGTGCGACAACCATTGATTCGAATGGGCCAAATCGCCGCGCAAACCCTCGTGGATCAAATCGAAGGCAAGGGTGACTATCTGCCGGAAATTGCGATTGAGCCGGAGTTCGTCGCCCGCGCATCCACCGGTCCAGTGACTCTGACTAAGATGAAAGAGGAATCGGTCGAAACACGCATCGCGCTTTAGCAAAACAAGCTGGCAAAACAAGCTGGCAAAACGCCCTCGCAACAAATTCTTGTTTGCTTTTTTGTTCGCCTTTTTGTTCACCGATGATCAGTGTGATGAGCAGCCGATTCCCCTCGCCGGAACTTCGTTGCTTAAGCCACTCACGCTATTTGCAGACCGGGCCCGCGTCGCTGGTAAACGTGTTGTTGTCGGAGAACCAGTTGTTCACAGCGATCGAAGGCGCGCCGTAGAACCAGGAGAAGAACACCAACTCCTGCAGATGATATGTGAATCCGTTGGCGCCTTTAACCGGCGGAATGTTAGTGCCCGTCAAAGGATCACCCACTTCCAGATTGTTTTGGCATCCGGCAACCTGGCCGGTGTGCCCCCAAGCAGGCGTGGGATTGTTACCAAACGGGTCGTCCATCCATTCGCCCACTTCATGAGCAGCGATCGAGGTGTCGTGGATAGTAGGGCCGAACAATCCGCTGGTATCGAAATCGATCGGCGAGTAAGTCTGGATCGGTGTGCCCGTAGCGCCATGGAAACCGAGTACGCAGCACTTATTCAAGTTCGTCGGTTGGCCGACCGACATCACCAAGTTATACAGTAGGAAAACCGGGAATTGTGAACTGTCGACCCCAATGGAGGCCAGTTTCGAGACAAGGATTGAGTCCAGCGTATTAATGTTGACGATTCCCAGCGCCCCGCAACTGCCAAACAAGCTTGCGGGAATGGCCAGGCCGTCGCTCGCGGAGATATTAATAGTGATCGGATCGAGCACAGTTGCATTCACCAGCGTGTGATAGTCCGTGCCACCCACGGATTGCCAAAAGTTGCCGCGCTGGAACGCATCGAGATACTGAGTGTTTCCTACACCGGTGTTACCGAAACTGAAGTTGGCCGGCTGGAAGATGGGAGACTGCGCGAACACAACGAGCGGAACATTGTTGTGCTTGCCGAGACAAGCGGCGTCAGCGACTGTCGGGTCGAATGTTGCGCTGCCATTCTTGGTGGACAAAATACCGTTGGCGTTCTCTCCAGTGGCTATCGAGTTCACCGTAATGATCACAGGAACGATGGGAGTAGTGACTGTAACGGGAGCGAAACCGGAGCCGAACGGATCTTGTCCTACCATCGCTCCGGTGTACGTGTTCCCGTCCCTGCTGGACGTGACTGTATACGTAAACGTCGCCAGCGAGCTGACGGAGTCCTGTGGACTGATCTGGTTGCCCATCGAATCGCGCGCCGGCTTTACGGTCGAATAGGCCTTGAGTTTCGCACGCAACTCTTGAGCTAATGTTGATGCGGAGTTGAACAAGCACAACGCACAGCAAAGAAACAGCAAATACTTGCCCTTCATAAAGACACCCCATAATTGTGGAATTCGTCAAACAAGCCCCAGGTGCCATCGTGAGCAGAACGCAAGCCTGGAAGACAGCTGACCGCCGGAAGGGCATCTGGAGGGCTGGAGGCGCCCAAGCCCGACTGTGGCGGCAAATTTTCTGTTTATTACGGGTGTTGTCAATCAGGGGATGAATGTAGAACAGAGCTTCGAGGCACTTCCTTCGGAAGCTCTGTTGTCCTCAAGCGTAAATATCCGAGCTGATAGGTGGTTGTTCGACGCTCACCAATACTCACCAACACGCACCAACGATATGCAACGACACTCACAACACGCGCCGACAGGCAAACAACGGTCATTCCGAGCGAAGCGAGGAATGTCTCTTACCTTGGTGTTTTTCCGCCGTCCTCCCAATCCGACAGAAGACAATTCGGCTCTTCCCCTTCACGAAACCTCCTGTACGGTATCTATATGCTCACAAAACCGGAAAACCCCGTCGTAAACGAACGAGACTCCTCCACCCTTCTGACTCGCGCAGCCGAGCTGGCTGCGCGCTACGTCAACAGCGCTTCCGAACGAGCAGTCGCGCCGAAGGAAACCGCAGTCGCCGCATTGCAGAGATTTCACGAGCCTTTCCCGGACTCAGGTTGCGATCCAGAAAAAGTTCTCGCCTTCCTGGACGAACTCGGATCGCCTGCCACCGTCGCGACCACCGGTGGACGCTACTTCGGTTTCGTCAACGGCGGCACGCTTCCCACTTCTTTGGCCGCCAACTGGCTCGCTGGAGCCTGGGATCAAAATGCTGCTTTGCGGGTCATGTCTCCTGTGGCCGCGGAGCTGGAAGAGATCGCGATTCGCTGGGTGTGCGAAGCGCTAGGCTTGCCGCCGGATTCTGCGGGTGGATTAGTGACCGGCGCAACCATGGCGAATTTCACCTCGCTCGCTGCTGCGCGATCTGCGCTTCTTGCGCGCGAAGGCTGGAACGTCGTCGAGGATGGACTCTTCCACGCACCACCAATCGAAGTCGTGGCCGGCGTTGAAGTGCACGCCTCGTTGTTAAAGGCGTTGAGCCTGTTAGGTCTGGGCCGCAAGCGGCTCAACCTTGTGGAAGTGGATGAGCAAGGCAGGATGCGCGCGGACAAATTACCCAAGCTTTCTCGAAACACCATCGTTTGCATTCAGGCCGGCAACGTCAACACTGGAGCTTTCGATCCCGCGTCGCAGATCTGCGAAGCGGCGCATCAGCAGGGCGCCTGGGTACACGTTGATGGTGCGTTTGGCTTGTGGGCCGGCGTATCGCCTCAGTACCGGCATCTCTTAAATGGATTCGAAAAAGCCGACTCGTGGGCGACCGACGCGCACAAATGGCCGAACGTCAGTTACGACTGTGGCGTGGCGATTGTCAGGGATGCCGAAGCTCTCCGCACGTGCATGGAACTTTCTTCCGCCGCTTACCTCACGCCAGGAGCGAAGCGCGAGCCTATGTACTATACGCCAGAATGTTCGCGAAGAGCACGCGCCGTGGAATTGTGGGCGGCGCTCAAGTCCCTGGGCCGTCCAGGCATGGCCGAATTGGTCGAAAGAACATGCGCCCACGCTCGTCGCTTCGCAGCAGGCCTGCGCGCCGCGGGCTGCAGAGTGTTGAATGATGTCGTCATCAATCAAGTGCTCGTGTCATTTGGTGATTCGTCAAAAACGCAAGATGTGATTCGCAGTGTGCAAGAGGAGGGCACCTGCTGGTGCGGCGGAACCGTTTGGCAGGGAAAAACCGCGATGCGCATCAGCGTATCTTCCTGGGCTACAACCGACGACGACGTAGACCGAAGCCTGGAAGCGATTCTCCGTGCGGCACGCATCATTGAAGCCGCGAGCAACTAACGCACTTCTTCCCTTTCTTCCTCATGTTGATGCGCGCGGGAAAGAACGACTGTTCTAACCGATTTTGATCTGCGTCTGTTGCTCACTGCCGGCCGCATACTAAGCACCGCTTCTGGCACCGCTTCTGTAGTGGCCGATCTGTAGTGGCCGATCTCGAGACCGGTGCCTTTGAATTGTTTCTAGTTGTAGATTCTCCCTTCAATTTCAACTCTTTCGTAGCGGCGGTTCTATCCCGGCATCTTTCCTACTTCCTTCCTGCCCCCACTACCCAGCTCCGGGGCACACCAGAAATCAAAAGGTTGGTTAAAAAGAGCTTGACATATTCCTATATGAGAATATATTGAGGGCATGGCAAGGGCAGCGACAACTTCGGACGCGTTCAATGCCGTGGCGGAATCGCGGCGGCGGGACATCCTGAACTATCTAGCGATGCAGGAGAGGTCCGTCTCCGAGATTGTGGACGCAATGGAGATGGAGCAGCCGTCGGTCTCAAAGCACCTGAAAGTTTTGAAAGGTGTTGGCCTGCTGGAGGTCCGGAGAGATGGTCGGCAGATGCTTTACAAAGTGAATGCTATGGCGATCCGGCCGTTGCACGAATGGACGAGCACGTTCGAGCGGCTGTGGAAACACCAACTGCTGCGAATCAAGGAACGGGCCGAGGCCAACAATGCACAGAAACAATAGTCTTGTGGAATTTCAAACGAGGAGGAAATCGTGAGTTCACCCGCACTATCGCTGGAAGCGACAACGATCCATATAGTGGAGGAGATTGAAGTGCGCGTGTCGATCGAGGTGACGTTTGCCGCGCTGCTGGATCAGCTTGGACCGTACAACGAGACTCAAGCAGACAGGCCAATGCCGATGAAGCTGGAAGCATGGCCAGACGGCAGATGGTATCGCGACCTGGGAGGCAACAACGGCCATTACTGGGGAACGGTGCAGGCGATCAAGAAGCCGACGCTGCTGGAAATTTGCGGGCCACTGTTTATGTCCAATCCGGTGATAACGAATCTTCAATATCGGCTGAAGGAATCGGACGGCGTGACGATCATTACGTTTCGGCACCAATCGTTTGGTCTGGTGCTGGAGGAGTACAGAAACGCAAAGAATGGCTGGGCACACTTGCACGAGCGTATGCGTCAGCGAGCGGAAGCGCCGCGTCCCCACTGAGGCGCGGCCGACTTAGAAGTTCAGAGGGGGAAATATGTGCCCAGCATGTATCGCAAGCGCAGCAGTGATGGCCGCCGGAGCGGGATCCACGGGAGGAATTCTGGCGGTGTGCATCGGCAAATTCAGAAAATTTTTCAGGGCGAATGGTCTCGGTCTGTTCCAGAAAATCAGTCGGAGTAGAGATCATGATTGCTCACAACCCCCTCCACGGATCCGGACGAGCGGATTTCCCGCATCCGGCTCTTGCCTTAGGTGAGGACGCCCATGCGGCGGAGAGGATAGGGATGACAGACGGTAGGCAGAGGCAGCCAGCGAGTGATGAGGCGCCGCATGCGGTCCCAGAGTACGCG
>Ga0137359_10000402_pt1 | contig 33073 bp, 30 predicted proteins | sample Mad1_40_16metaG_FD_108281 | JGI IMG/M metagenome (GOLD analysis project Ga0137359, IMG submission 108281) | Vadose zone soil microbial communities from Angelo Coast Range Reserve, California, USA - Mad1_40_16 metaG | ecosystem: Environmental > Terrestrial > Soil > Vadose zone | place: USA... | reverse complement strand
GCGGCTCTTGAGGTAATGTCGGTTTTTCAAAGAGTGTCATCATTCCCGACTTCGATCAAAAAGATTCCGACATTTCCCGTGACCGGATCAGCGTACATCAGGTCACTCAAATAGAGGTCACCTCGATCGGTATGCAGCGCCGGCGGGGCCGCATCGCTACAATAGTTCCCTGTCACTCCGTTGGCGCACGTATGCGTTGCACCTGCCAGGAGAGCACTTGCCGAGAGCGTCTCAAAATTGTCAATCCCAGTATCGAGCGACCCGACAAATGGGCCCCAAAAGTCAAAGTCGGCAATGACGGTCGCTAGTCCATCAAATTTCGCAAAATCCGTAAGGCCGCTAAAATCTTCCACATCGCCAAGATCACTGCACGCCGGGGGATCAAAACATCCCACGGTGATTGGATAATAGGGGCTGACCGCGGATCCGAAACCCACCAATCCTCTTATCTCGTCATAGCGCGCAAACACTTCTCCCGGCAAAAAATGGGCAGACCATTTCCGGCCGTTGTTTTCAATGACCGATATAGACGCCGAATATCCATGATTCTCCAGTTCGCAGCAGGCAGTCACGCCGGAAGGATACATCCCTTGCCTGGCCTGAACGTTCCGAGTGTCCCCGCGCATCGTAATGGCCATTCGAGCATTCGAAAATACATGCGAACCGAGACTTCCGCTGACCACCGCGCGCGCCGTGTAGGTCACGGGTTCAGACCAGGTCGCTTTTGCCATGGAAACAGAGCCGAGAAGGAAGAGCCAACATAGAGAGACCGAGAGGGTAAGCCGGCTCAAACCCGTTCGGTCCAATTCGAGCTCCAAATCCGATACCGCCGTTGGCCGTATCCACCGCGACCACTATTTGGTTGGGACCAAGCCGCGCACTAATCCGCCGACCATTCGCAACAATAACGACGCTCGCAACGCCTCGAGCAATGAACGCGCCGCCCCCATTCTGCGTGTTCGTGGGGTCCGATTGCACAGGGAATTGCAGTAGCGTATGCACATCCTTCGTGTCCCCGGCGAAATCAATAGTGATCTGCGCGTTATGATAGAAAACACCAGCCAGGCTGATATCTGTCACCAGATAGCCCTCGTACTTGACCGGCGAGGCCATCACGGCGGTGTTCAACAGGAAAGACGCCAAGGTCACTTGCGCGGCCCGCGTGATGATCGTCGCAGCCACGGATTTGTTTGCACATTCCATAGTCTTCGACTCCCTTATGGTGGGTGCATCATATGGCAGATTCTTGAGCAAGGACTCAAGGGGGAAAATGCTGTAGCGTTCGCGATGCTGCGTCGCGAGTATCGTGCTGCGGCACTTAGGATCGACGATGGATGCTGATCCAGGCAGCTCCTACGGAAGTACTTCATACTTTTCAACAAGTTACCGATCTGTGCGCCGGCTGAAAGACAGCGCTGACCTGAAGACCTCGCGCAGCTACGGTGAACTCTTCTGCGAGAGTGCGGAGGAGCACAAGCCCGGCATGACGGCGATCAGTCTCTTGCCGTTTGCTAGACTGCCGCTGTGAAATCCATGGGTACACGCGCCGATGGCGCGCGCCTTGAACGCATGCACGCATCGCCCTTATGGGTGGGCGATCGCTTTCAAAACGTGCATCCGGTGCTGCCGAATCTGCGCGATCCGACCGTGCCCATGCCGTCGCTCAAGGATTTTATGTGCGGCGGCGAACGGCGCGTACCACGAGGACCGTTGCCGTCGATAAGTCCGCTCGACGCGTGGGCTAAGAAACCGCAAAGCGGATTGCGGATCACATGGCTCGGACACTCCACGATGTTGATCGAGATCGACGGCGTACGCATTTTGACCGATCCGGTGTGGGGACCGCGTGCGTCTCCCTCTGCGCTGATCGGACCGAAACGTTTTCAGCCGGTGCCCATATCGCTTCGCGAGATGCCGCCGGTCGATGTGGTGGTGGTCTCGCACGATCACTATGATCATCTCGACTACCCAACCATTCGTGCCCTCGCCAAGACCAACGTGCCGTTCGTCACGTCACTCGGCGTGGGCGCGCACCTGGAATATTGGGGTGTCCAGGCCGAACGGATCACTGAACTCGATTGGTGGGAGTCGTATTCGGTGCCGAATACGGGTGTTGAGCTGGCGGCCGCGCCGTCGCAGCATTTCTCCGGACGCGGGTTGAAGAGTCGCAATTCGACGCTGTGGTCATCGCTGGCGATCCGCTCGCCAAGACATTCCGTATTCTTCAGTGGAGATACGGGTTTGACCACGGAGTATCGATCTATTCGCGAACGACTTGGACCATTCGATGTCGTGATGCTGGAAGTCGGAGCCTTCTATCCTGCTTGGGGCGACATTCACTTGGGACCTGACAATGCCCTTAAAGCACACGCCATGCTCGGCGGCCTATTCATGCCTGTGCACTGGGGTACGTTTGCACTAGCCATGCATGCTTGGGATCAACCGGCGGAGAGATTGCTGGAACTCGCGCCCCACGCCGGTGCGCAATTGCTCATGCCGTTGCTCGGTCAAGCGGTGGAGCCGGCGCATGCGGAGACCGTCAAACCCTGGTGGCGTGAAGTCGAAAACGCCGCCGTCAAGCTCGCAGCAGTAGCAGAGGACGAAGTCACATTGCCCGCGTCGGTACCCTGGCCGTTGGATTAGCCCCTGAACTCGCGGCACACCGCCTCGATGTTGTTGCCATCCAGATACTGCCGCTAGAGCTCATCGATCGCGAGGAGCGCCCGCAGCATAAGGAGGTCTATAAACGCGCGCGAGCAGCCGGGACGCCGTTTCTAAGCTTCTTCAGCCCGTCCGAGATGCTGGCACTGGCCCAAGAAGCCGGCTTCAGCAAGACCCGGCACGTATCCACAGCCGATCTTGCCCAGCGCTACTTCACCGGTCGAGCCGATGGGCTTCAACCGGCGAGTGGAGAGGCGTTCCTCGTAGCGACCACTTAGCTCCCTCAAGGCACCGGGACTGAATGACGAATCGAGAGGTTTTCAATCGATTCGCATCAAAGGCCCTCGGCGTGTCACGTTAGCACGGCGCTAGTGCTAGATCTCCGCCGACACCGCCATCATTTGTCCCAGGGTTTCTTCCATGGCTTCGCTGCGCCCTCGGGAGGGTCGGGATTATCAGGCGGTCGCCTGGGCAAAGGTTCCACTGGCGGGGCCGCCAACGTGGTGGCGGGCTCGACCTTGATAGCTCTGGCGGCGATTCGCTCGGCTAGCGTGCGCTTGGCTACGCGAACAGCCGCTGCGAAGCCGGGATGTTCCGGTGTCATGGATATACGCCTCTGGTGGTGGGGTCTTTCCAACCGCCGCGAAGGAATGGTGCATGGAGCTATTCCAGTGCACCCTCGGCCATCGCGCTACTGCTTGTAGGGGGGCACCCTACGCCCATTTGGCACGGATGAATGTTAGCTGCGACACCTTCGGACAATTCATCTCAATGCTGCGCTGCGTCGGAAAGAGTGCGTTGTGGTAACATCCGGCAAGCGGGTCGTCCTTCGCCAAAGGCAAGACTAACGATGACTGAGGTCTGGACGAAGTGGGAAGGCCAGGTCATCAATGGAGTCTTTCCCCTCCGCCGCTTTCTGAGCGCCTCTGACCATAGTGCGGTATTCCTTACCGAATATAAGGCAGAAAACCTTCCCAATGCCGCGCTCAAGTTGGTCCCGGCTATTGCGGCTCTCGCGCAGGCACAGCTTTCGCATTGGACGACGGCGACCACCCTCACCCATCCTCATCTGATTCGACTTCTCGAGGCGGGCCGTTGCCAGCTCGGAGGTCTCCAATATCTCTTCGTCGTGATGGAATACGCCGAACAGACTCTCTCGCAAATTCTTTCGCAACGAGCCCTCACTCCCGAAGAAGTACGGGAAATGCTGCTTCCCACCCTGAACGCCCTGGCTTTCCTTCACAGCAAGAACCTGGTGCATGGCCAGCTGAAGCCATCAAACATTCTAGCCGTCAACGATCAACTGAAACTGGCGAGTGATACCGTCCGACCCGCCGGCGAATCCACGGCAAGCAGCGCCAAGTCCTCCATGTATGATCCTCCAGAAGCCAAGGGCCACAGTTTTTCCGCAGCCGGCGATATGTGGGGTCTCGGGATAACCATGGTTGAGGCACTCACGCAGCACCTTCCCTCGTGGCCTGATCGTAAATCCGAGACTGCCTCCTTCCCCGCCGCTCTTCCGCCGGCGTTCGCGGCGATTGTCCGGCAATGTTTAAATCTCAACCCCGCCAGCCGGCCCACAGTCGACGACGTGAAAGCCCGGATTAAACCGGTGCCACAATGGCCCGTGGATTCGGTGCCCGAGATTCCCCTTTCGGCACCTAAACCACTCGTGTCGAAACCTGAGCCCCTTGTTCGCAAAGTTCCGGACCGAGCCACTCCGCCAGACAAGCTGCGGAAACAGCGCTTGTTGCTCGCGGCGATTGCAGTGCTCTCCATAGTAGTAGTGGGAGTGTGGGTGGGCTTGCACGTGCTTAGTTCTCAAGCTTCGTTGCAGCGAGCTGCTCCGCCTATGGCCGCTTCGCAGAATCCAGAGACGCCTCTGTCTGCGCCCTCCGGGACCTCTGCTCCCTCTTCCGGCGCGAAGTCCGCCGACTCAAATTCAGCACCCTTTGTTTCTCGCCCATCAGATCGACCCGCACAGCCGTTGGCGAACCGGCTACCGTCCGTGCTCCACGAAGAGATTCCGAACGTTCCGCGCCGCAACCGCGAGACGATCCGCGGCCATATCAAGGTCTCGGTTCGCGTGACTGTCGATAGCTCCGGCAAGGTTGTGCATGAAACGGTCGAAAAACCAGGCCCGAGCATTTATTTTGCCCGCCTGGCAACCGAAGCCGCCAGAAAATGGAAGTTCGTGCCCGCGGACAACCACGCCTCTCGAAAGTGGCTATTGCAATTCGAATTCACTCGCAGCGGCGCCAGCGGACACGCCACCACCCCGAGGTCCTAGTGCCCCGCGCGCGCCGGCGGACCTCAATGCTGAAGTGTTTGGATCAAAAACCTAGGCGTTCAGTCAGTCGACCGGCCACAAGTGCGTCCATGCTCCGCGAGCACCACGGCTACGCTCGCCGTCAGTTTCTTGGCGTAATCCACATCCAGGAATTCATTCGGCCCATGGGCATTGGAATGCGGCCCAAGCACGCCCGTGATGAAGAACTGCGTGCGGGGGAATTGCCGGCCCAACATACCCATGAATGGAATCGTCCCGCCGCAGCCGGCGTGCATTGCCTCGCATCCGTACACCGTCTGCGAGGCGAGGGCGATCGCCTCCGACAGCCACGGCGCGAACGCCGGTGCGTTCCAGCCGTCGACACCCGGGCCCGCCTCGAACGACACCGCCGCCCCATAGGGCGGATCGCGCTCGAGGAGCGAACGCACTACCTGCGTGGCCGCTTCCGCATCGCAGGTCGGCGGCAGCCGTAGCGATAATTTCAGACACACCTCCGGCAGCAGCACATTGCCCGCAGTAGCCGTCGGCGGCAGCCCGTCCGCCCCCGTGACGGCGAGCGTCGCGCGCCAGGTATTATTGGCGATCAACTCCGCCGTATCGGTGGAGATGGCATGCGCACCAGCCGCCCAGGGCAGCTTGCCGGCGACGTTCTTGCCGAGGACACGCGCCGTGGCCGCGATCTGCGCCCGGCGATCCGAAGGAATTTCCACGGTCAATTCTTTTGGGATCACTTCGCCGGTTGCAGGATTTTCCAAGCGCGCCAACAGATGCTGCGCGATACGAAAGGGTGTCGCCGCGATGCCCGTCCCCATGCCGGAGTGCACACCTTCGGTGAGCACACGCACTCGCAATCGCCCGATCAAATCGCCGCGCAGCGAAGTGGTGCACCACACCCGCTGATAATCGCTGCACTCCGCATCCAAACACACCACCAGCGACGGATTCCCGATCCGCTCGCCGAGCGCCGCAAGGTGTGCCGGCAGATCGATGCTGCCGCTTTCCTCGCAGGCCTCGATGAGCAGCACGCAGCGTGCCAGCGGCACCTTCTGCGCCTTCAGCGCCAGGATGGCCGCCAAGGAGCTAAACACGGCATAACCGTCGTCCGCACCACCGCGTCCGTATAAACGGCCATTGCGCAATACCGGGGTCCACGGCGCAAGCCCCTCCGCCCAACCCGTGAACTCCGGCTGCTTGTCCAAATGTCCGTAGAGCAGCACGCTGCCGGGCAATTCGCCCGGTACGTCCACCAGCAACAACGGCGTGCGACCTGCGATGCGCCGAACCTCGACCTCCATGCGCGGCGCCGCGTGTGCGCGGCACCACTCGGCCATCAACTGCACCGCCGCTTCCATGTGCCCATGCGCCTCCCACTCCGGGTCGAAATGCGGCGACTTGTTCGGGATCCGGATGTAAGCTTCGAGCCGCTCGAGAATCGACTCGTTCCATAGCCGATCGATCGATGCGCGCACATCATTGAGATGTAAATTCATGGTTCAGCAAATCTCGGTCAGGCAGCGACGAATCCGCTCCGCGTTCGCGCGCAGGTGCGCCGGATCGGCTTTGACTGTGGCATGTAGCCGCAGTAACTCCCCGGGGCGCCGCGGGATGACGTGAAAATGCACGTGCGGCACAGTCTGGCCCGCGGCTGCGCCGTTGACCTGCACGATCATGATGCCCGGCACCTCGAAAACGCGCTTCACGGCCGCAGCTACTCGCTGCGTGGTACGGATGCAAGCCGCTGCACCGTCTGGCGACAGTTCAAACAGAGTTTCAGCGGGTTCGCGAGTGATCACCAAGGTGTGACCATCGGATTGCGGCATCAGATCCATGAAGGCGAGCGTATGCGCGTCCTCAAAGACCTGCTCGCACGGTAATTCATGGCGCAGAATGCGCGCAAACACGTTTTGTGGGTCGTAAGTCATTCCAAGCTCGACGCGATTGATGTGGTCAGTTCACGCGTACCCGTTTTCCATGGCAGCCGGGTACGAAATGAAGTCTCCCCCATGGCGAGAGGATATGCCCTTGTGGGAAAAAATTCGAGGGGCGCGCCAATCTTATCTGATACACACCGAAGGATGGCAAGAGCTGACTAAGGCCTCGAGCTCGGAGCGATAGAAGCCTGCGCAGCCTCTATGATCCATTGTCCGGTGTTCTTCGCTTGTTCGTAGATGTCCAGATGGCGAATCTTGTTTCTTTCATTGAACTCGAAGACGGCCATTACATTTTTCACAATGGATTCTGCTCCTCTGAAGTGCCGCTCCTCGATCTCATAGAATACCGCTTGTCCTGCCTCGCTGATCCGCCGCAATGTCGAGTCGAAGGCCGTGTCACTGGCCCACTGCGTGAGAAATGCGGTGTACTCGCTCCAGTTCATGACCTCGAGGTAGGCGCCCACGCGTTTGAACTCGTCCGTCGCGACCAATTCAGCCATCGGCGCCCAGCCTGTCCGGCAGATCAGAGCCGCATCGTAAAAGGCTGCAGAACGAGCAACGTTCGCGACACCAATGCTGGACCTCAATCCCACACTAGACCGAGTTTGGCTCTGTCGGCAACGGGACCCGCAAGCGCTGTTCAACAGCTAACCGTCAACCGGGGCGGTAGAGGGCGGTTCAGTCTCCAGGAACTCAGTCGCGTTTTCTGACACTTAGGTGTTAGACAAAGTTTTGATTGCTTTCCGGGCCGCCTCGTGATACTTAGTGATATGACTAACAAATCGTCGGCGCTTAACCGGATGTTTGCAGCCTTGTCGGACCCAACGCGCCGAACCATGGTGGAGCGGTTGGTGCGTGGGCCGGCCAGCGTGAGCGAATTGGCCAGGCCGTTGCCGATGTCGCTGCCGACCGCGTTTCAGCATCTGAAGGTGCTGGAGGAAAGTGGGCTAGTGCGCAGCGAGAAGAAGGGCCGCGTACGCACCTGCAGGATCGAGGTGAAACAACTCGATGCTGCGCAGGCCTGGCTCAGCAAACAACGCGTGCTCTGGGAATCGCGATTTGATCGCCTGGATGCCTTGCTGGAGGAACCTGAGGATGACTGACACGAGACTGGATCTTGAGATCGTGCGTTTGGTCGCTGCGCCGCGCGAGAAAGTGTGGAAGGCCTGGCGTGATCCGGACATTCTCAAACAATGGTGGTGCCCGAAGCCGTGGACCACGGAGGTGCGCGCTTTCGATTTCCGCAGCGGTGGCGCATTTCATACCTTCATGAGCGGTCCTGACGGAGGGGAGAGCGACAATCCAGGACTTTTTTTGGATGTCGTTCCGATGGAACGGATCGTCTGGACGTCCATGCTTGTCGCAGGTTGGCGCCCGGCGGCGCCATGGTTGGGGATGACCGGCATCTTCACCTTGGTGGATGAGGGCTCCGGCACCCGCTACACGGCGCGCTGCCTCCACAAAGACGATGCAGATCGCAAGAAGCATGAAGACATGGGGTTCTTCGATGGCTGGGGGACCATGATCCGGCAGATGGAAGAGGTCGCGCAATCTCTGCCTTGAAGAGGAGTGCGGAAATGAGGAAGATTGTGTGAGCCCCGCCCGCGGGCCGCCTCAGTTCCTGCCACGACCGAGACCCACTTGCTCGCGCGGGATGTCGAAATAGCGCATGTACTCGCCGAACCGTTCGGCCACTTCGTGCGCGTCGAGGCCGAACTGTTCGAGACGGTAGGGATTGGCGCCGCGTGCGCCCTTGGGATTGTCGCGGCGCCAGTCGGCCACCACCGTCCGTATTTCTTCCGGCGAGGCGATGCCGATCCCCGCATGCACCTCGGCCATCACCGTGGCGGGGTCGTTGGTCGCGGTCGAACAGGTACTGGAAATAGGTGGTGCCCGAACGCGGCAGGCCGGTTAGGAACACCGGCTCGGACACCACTTCCTCGCCAATCTCGGGAAAGTCGCGCAGCCACTTGAGGCCCTCGAGGCGATCCGCGGTGCGATCGATCAGGACTTTGCGCGCGGTGGCCGCGCCGAGCGCCGTGAGCGTGTTGTCCGTCTTGAGTGCGGCGACCAGGTGCTCGAGGTTGGGCCGGAACACGGGCTCCGGATCCGCGATGCCGGTCCGCTTCTCGGCTTCGGAAATGATGTCCGCGACGTTCAGCATGGCCTCGTGACTCCGCCGCGCCCGAAACCAATCATACAGTCGCGTCAAATAAAGTTCAAGATATGAATTAGTATATATGTCTGAGTATTGTATAATCAAGCCGACGTGTATAAGTTCCTTGATCATGTCCGCCAAAACCCCGTTTGCACTCATTGTCGTGTCGCTTCTGACGATTTGTCTCTGTGTGCCGGCGGAGGTGAAAGCAGCGCAGGAGACCGGGGCGATTCAAGGTACGCCTGTCGAAAGGGGTCAATATCTGGTCCGCGTGGCGAATTGCGTCGGTTGCCACACGGCCAAGGACGGAACGCCCTTCGCCGGGGGTAAAGCTTTCCAAACGGCCTATCGTTTCTTCGGCGAGATCTACTCTTCCAATATCACCCCGGATCGCGAGACCGGGCTCGGCGGTTGGACTGAGGACGACTTCATCCGGGCGATGCGTTTCGGTGTGGCGCCCGGCAAAAAACACTTGTTTCCCGCGTTTCCGTACACCTCCTTTACCAAGCTCGCTACAATCGACATCAAGGCGATCTATGCGTATCTGCGAACCATCCCCGCGGTGCATTCCATTGCGCCAGAAAATAGCGTCTGGTTTCGGCAGCGTTGGCTGATGGTGTTGTGGAACGCGTTGTTCTTCGAGGCGGGCGAACTCGTGCCGGATTCGGGCAAGTCTGATGCTTGGAATCGCGGTCACTATCTGGTGGACGCCTTGGGACATTGCGGAGCCTGTCACACGCCGCGTAATCTTCTGCTCGCGGAGCGCGCTGCGGCCCCGTTGGCGGGCGGCCTACAAATCGGCGAGGTCGAAGAGGGAAAATACCGAAACTGGTCGGCGCCGAATCTGACGTCCGCCGAAAGTGGACTGGCAAAGTGGTCGGTCGAAGAGCTGCAGAAATACCTCAAGACTGGCAGTAGCCGCCGGGCGGGCGCCTTCGGGCCAATGAATGAGGTCATCGGCAATAGCCTGCGTTATCTGACGGACCCCGACGTGACGGCATTGGCCACCTATATCAAGAACGTACCCGCCGACAAGGAAAGCTCGCAGCAGACACTCAGCGCCGATGAGCGCGCCGCCGGGCAGGTTCTCTACGACAAACACTGCGAAGAATGTCACTTATCGACCGGCCGGGGCGGCTTTCGCAAGGCGCCTCCCGTAGCCGGCAACGCGATCGTGCAGGCCCAAGATGCCGCGTCTCTCGTCAATGTGATTGTGTATGGCGCCAAGCCGGCCGAGGAAATTCCGAGTGCCTTCGACGCGTGGGAAGATATGCCGTCCTTCAAAAACAAGATGACCGACAGCGAGATTGCTCAGCTTGCCAACTTCCTGCGGGCCACCTGGGGCAATCGCGGCGGCCGAGTGTTCCCAAATTCTGTGGCCGCGCAGCGCTAGGACGTGGTATGCATCGTCGTCATTTCATTTCGGGCTCGTCGCTACGGGTGCTCGAGGCGTTTCTGAAGAGTAGCCGTCGCTGCTAGCTGCGCACCCAAAGGCGGGTGCGTACTTTCCTCCAAAATAAGTGCGCTGAGTGATGTGTCGCGACAGGCAGTTGATCCGGGGCGACACAAAAGCGCCTTCGCGCCAGGCAGTGCGAATTCACTCGCCTGCAACTCATTGATTTCGCGATTTTGAATTTCTCAGAGCGCCAGTTTTGCTTGAAGCGGGCGTGACAATGGGGCAGATTGACAGAGGTTCATCGACAGTAATTGGCGTTAGTAAGGAAGAGTAAAGCACATGTTTGAAATTCAGCATGCATCCCCGCGCGTCGGCTCCGTCATCCGGACCACCAAGGAAGACATGGTCAAGGGCACCTATGCCGCCGAGATCAACCGGCTGCTCGCGGAGCGCAGCGCGCTGGTCTTTCCGCGCATGCATCTGACCATTGAAGAGCAGCTTGCCTTCGCCAGCACCATTGGCAAGATTTTCCTCGTGGGCGGCAAGGAAGTGCAGAAGATTTCAATGGATCCCGAGGTCAACCCTGTGGCCGATTACACCCGCGGTGCCTTCTACTGGCACATCGACGGTGCCAATGACGATGTCCCGGCCAAGGCGACCATGCTCAACTGCCGAATTCTGTCTGAGGAAGGCACGGGGGATACCATGATCGCCAATACCTTTGCCGCCTATGAAGACCTGCCCGACGAGGACAAGAAACTGATCGCCAATCTTCGCGCACGCCATTGCCTCGAAAGCACGCAGCGCATGGTCAACCCCGATCCAACCTATGCCCAACTGATGCGCTGGCAGACCCATACGTCCAGGTTTCACCCGCTGGTCTGGCAACACCGTTCCGGGCATAAGTCGCTGCTGATCGGCGCGACCGCCTACTTCATCGAGGGCATGGGCTTCGAGGAAGGCCGGGCACTGCTCTGCCGGCTGCAGGAATTTGCGACGCAGCCGCAATATGTGTACCGCCACAAGTGGAGCGTTGGCGACTTCCTGCTATTCGACAACACCGGCACCATGCACAAGGCCGCGCCTTATGACCTCGACAGTAAGCGGATGATGGACCGAACCACGCTGCACGGCGAGGAATCGATCGCTTGACTGCAAACGACGAGAAGATTGCCGTCGTTACGGGTGCTGCAGGGGGTATGGGGGCTGCCGCGGTCGCGCGTCTCGCCGCGGCCGGCTGGCCACTTCTTCTGTGTGATCTCGATGCAGGCCGGCTGGCGCCCATCGCCGCGGAATCTCTGGCAGGCGGCCGCTCTGCGCAGATCCTGGCCGGGGATATCGCCGATGCCTCCTATCCTGCGCGCCTCACCGCTGCTCTCGGTTCAAGGGAGATCGGCGTGTTCATCCACACCGCCGGGCTTTCTCCGACGATGGCAGATGCCGAACGCATCCTGAGAGTGAATTTTGACGCGACGGCCCGACTGGTGGAGGCGGCACGTCCGAGGATGGCCAAGGGCGGGTGCGCTGTGCTGGTCGCGTCTTCAGCAGCCCATATGGTGAAATCGGACGAAATAGATCGCGCGCTGACCGAGGCAGTCGCGGCGCGCAATTCAGCGGTATTGCTGCCTTTGGCAACCAGTCCTCAGATCGCCTACCCGCTCTCCAAGCGTGCGGTCATTCGGCTCGTCGCGCATGAAGCGACCGCTTTCGGCGAGCGGGGCGCGCGGATCGTATCGATCTCGCCAGGCCTCATCGACACGGCCATGACACGCGCTGAGCAAACCGCCAGCGACCAGATGAAACCGCTCCTTGCTCGAACACCACTGGGGCGCCTCGGCACTGCGGACGAGATCGCGTCTGTCGCTATCTTCCTCTGCTCAAAAGGCGCGTCCTACGTCACCGGATGCGATATCCGCGTGGACGGAGGAATGTTAGCCTCGCTCGGACTGTGATGCCCGGCACCGGACACGATTTGATGATTACCGAGCCCAAGAAGCTTACCGAGATGCTCTTAGAGCTCGCGTGAACCCCGCGATTGGCTGACGAGATCCCGTCTGCCATGCTATTTTTCCGCCCACCTTAATGCATTGGGGAAATGCATGCGCAACTACAAATTGCTGGGAGCGCTCGCGGCGGGATGTCTGGCCGCGTTCCCGCTCATGTCTTCCCGCGGGACTGCAGCCGCCGCACCGGCCGTTGCGGCCGAGCGCCTTGGCGTGGTCGCGTTTCCCGTCTCCTGTGCGGCTTCGGTGCAAACGCCATTCAATCGGGGCGTCGCGCTGCTGCACGACTTCTGGTACGAGGAGGCCAGGCCTCAGTTCGAACGAATCCTGAAGAGCGATCCGAGATGCTCGATGGCCCATTGGGGCATTGCGATGAGCGTCTTCCATCAGATCTGGGACCGGCCGGACGAGGCCGCGAGGGCGGCGGGCTGGCGCGAACTCGAGGCGGCCGAGACGCATCCAGCCAAGACCGCGCGTGAGCGGGAATATATTGCGGCCCTGGCCGAGTTCTTCCGACCCGGCCCTAAGGCTTACGAGGCGCGCATCGAGGCGTACTCATCGGCGATGGGAAAGCTGTACGCCGGTTATCCGGGCGACGTCGATGCGGGGGCCTTCTATGCGCTATCGCTGCTGGCGGTAGAGGCGCCGACCGACACCAGCCTCAAGCAGGAGCGCGCGGCGATGACGCTGCTCATGCCGCTGTGGGACAAGCATCCCGATCACCCGGGCCTCGTGCACTACATCATCCATGCCTGCGACAATCCATCGCTGGCCGCTGAGGGGCTTGCGGCGGCGCGCGCTTACGGCAAAGTCGCACCGTCGGGACCCCATGCCGTCCATATGCCAGGGCACATCTTCTCCCGGCTCGGCCTTTGGCCGGAGGACATTGCCGCCAACACGGCATCGGTGGAGGCGTCGCGGGCGGCCGAGGCACGCCACGAGAACGGCTGGATGGATCAGTTTCATTCGGATGATTTCCTCGTCTACGCCTATCTTCAAAGCGGACAGGAAGCCAAAGCCCGGGCCATCGCCGAGGAGGCCAATACCGCGATTGCCCACTACGAGACCATGCCCGACATGTCGCCGGATCACTACATGACGGGTATGTTCCCCTATTACCGCATGAAGCTGCCGATCTTCGTCGGCCTGGAGACCCGAGAATGGGCGACGGTGCTCGAGGTCGAGCCGGTCAACAATGCGCCGGCGGAGACTCGAACGCAGGTGTACTGGGCGCGGGCGATCGCCGCCGGACACCTGCATCGCGCGGTGGAAGCTCAGAAGGACCTTGGCGCCTACGACGCGCTGATCGAGGAGATGCGCAGGGGGCCCCTCGCGTACGTCGCTGACGGTACCGCGGCGAAGATCCGGCGAGGTGAGATCCGCGCCTGGTCTGCATTCGCCGAAGACAAGATGGAGGACGCACTCGCGAGGATGCGCGAGAGTGCAGATCTGCAGGACAAGGTGGGCCAGGGCGAAGTCGACATTCCGGCGCGCGAGATGCTGGCCGATATGCTGCTCGAAACGAAGCGACCGGCAGAGGCGCTCGTCGAGTATCAGCAGGCATTGAAGTTGAGCCCGAACCGCTTCAACGGTCTATATGGCGCCGGCATGGCGACGGAGACCGCCGGAGATCCCGCGGCAGCCAGGCGCTATTACACTGCGCTGCTCAAGTCGACCGGCGACGGTGCCCGCTCCACTCGGCCGGAAATCGCCCACGCGAAAGCGTTCGTCTCGACCGCCACGCTCGGTAAGGACTGACTCGGCCCCGAAGGTACCGCCTTCGCCGCCTAGCGGCGCCCGCCGAAACGACCCGCGATCTGGGGGTGACTTAAGGCACTGCCGGCAACTCCCGCGCCGGCGCAGCATCGTGCCATGCGCAAAATCCGTAGCTCATCGAAGAACATCGAGAAAGCCATCCCATCCACGAAGGGAGAGCTGGCAAGGATGTTTGGTTGGACTTTTTTCAAGAGCAGCGCGGCTCTCACCGTCTTGGGGGTATCGATTTCCGCCGGGCTTGCTTTTAAACAATGGCTCGACGGCCCTATTGCGATCCGGCCCTTCACAGTCGTGGAAGGACCCGGCACCGCGGGAATTTCCGCCGCCGCGCTCGCTGATCAGACTAAGGCGAAAATCTCGAAAATCTATTCCGAATCTGGAGAATCGTTTCAACAGAGAAAGCTCGGAGAATCCACCGTCCCGCTCGATGTAAAAATCGGAGATACAGGGTGGAATCTCCAGTCGCTCGCCCGCGCATTCGGCATCCCGATGACCTCCGCCGACGTCTCCGGGAGCATCGTCCAAGACGGAGACAAGCTGATTCTGCAGTGGACAACTGTCAAACCCGGCGGCGTTGAGGTGCAGAAACTTCCCATTTCGGGAGCGAATACTTCGCCGCTCGAGAACGTCGATGAGACGCTCGACTGTCTGGCGCTAAGAACCGTCGCGGAGCTCTCGCCGGATGTGGCGGCCAATTATATAGACAAGCAAAATGCAGGCAGCGACAGCCATTCCGACAAGGAAAAATGCGTTGTCAGGGACGACGTTGAGCTTTATGGCCGCGTCAGTAAGGATGAGACGTCACCTCCCGCCGCGCGGGTGAATGCACTGGTGGGACTCTCCGTGCACTTCTCGTACCTCAATCAATTGTTCGAAGAACTGAGCATGGCGGAGGCAGCAACAAATTTGGCGTCACGCGCTCCATCATGTGATGACAGCGACGCGCCGCCTTCGCGATGGCAACGCCTCAAGTGTACGGTGGCCGCTCACAGGCCGTTCAGCGGCAAGAACTTGCGGGCCGAGGTCGCTGCGTGGATGCAGCTGGGTGCCGCCCGTTCCGACTATGCCGCTGCGGCGCCGACGCTGCGTGAGATGCAAGAAAGGCGAAGGCTCGCAATTAAGGCCTACAAGCATGTGATTGCAATCGAACCAGATTATGCGCTCGCGTACGACGCGATGGGAATGCAATACAGCTTATTAAACGAAACCAAGGAAGCCGACCAAGCATACCTCAACTCGTTGGAGAAGCACCAAACGGCGGCGGCACACTTAGATCGTGGCTTGTTGTTAATTCATGGTCGCAACGACTCCTTCGACGAACGGGATATACAGGACGATGAACTGCACGATGCCGAGGATCATTTTCGCAAGGCAATTGAATTGAGCCCGGACTATTGGGAGGCGTATGGCAGGCTGGGTTATGTGTTCTATAAAGCGGGAAAACTCATAGAGGCTGCAGATGTACTGAAGACGGCCGTGCAACATGATGAATCGAACCGGAATCTCCGACTACTGTTGGGCTCGGCGTACGCCGGCCAATGCCGGTTTGATGCGGCGAAAGCGAGTTTCCAGTCAGCGTACGATAACTACGTAAAGAAAAAAGAAAACGACAGCGCATTGGATGTGATTTCCGATTGGGGGAAGGCGCTTCGCGGGTTTGGACTCTCCGACTGGGCGATAGCTGAGGAAACAAAAGTCCTCGCGGCGAAACCCACTCATGTAGATGCCCGTCGCGTCCGCGGCGAGATCGAAATTGAGACCTCGGGGATGGATCCATTCAAAATCGAGGCGGGACTGGCGGATTTAAATGCTGCGGTCGACAATGATTCTCCCAGGACGGACAACGATTCTCCCAAGACCGATGCCGTGCTGAGCGCTTATCTCGAGGCGCTCCTGCAAACCGGTCGCGCGGCCGATGCGGTGACTGCTTACGAAACGTGGAGTCGGAAGGGATTCGTGCCCCCATTGGCGACGACTTCTGCTTTAGATGCCGCAATACTTCCCGCCACTCCGAATGCTCGGTTGGCCTACGCCAAAGCGCTGTTGAAGAATAGGGAATGGCAGAGCGCTTCGTACGAATTCGCGGTGCTCTTACAACAAGGTGTCAGGCCTGGAACACAGGGAAGCGCCGAACGACCGGCGCGGTCCGCGAGCGCGAGAGTGGACGACGCGATTCTGACTTACGTCAGCACGACCATGAGCGATACCACTTTGGGCGCGGGCCGCCCTGAACGCAAACATGAGTGCAACCTCCCGACCATGACACAACCGCTGCTGACGGATAGCGCATCCCTGCTACCGGTGCAGGAGTTTCAAGTGGCCTCTCTTTAGGAGAATTCACACGGAACTACGCCTTCGCACGTTCGAGCATCTCATTGCTCTCGCAGATGGCTGCACGCCACGCGCTAGCGTCCGGAACGCTTGTGGCTTAATCTAGGAATCGTGCGGGCGCAAGAGCGATCGTTCGGTGAGAAATTGCGTGACTGGCGCCGTCAGCGGCGACTGAGCCAGCTGGATCTCGACGGGCAATAGCGGCTTTATTTTCATGATGGATCCCGTCCAGATATCTACCCGAAAATTGCCTGCGATACAATGCTCCGTCATGTAACGAAGGAGTCAGCAGATGACACTACTCGAAACCCTGGGCATCGATCTGCCGATCATTCAAGCCCCGATGGCCGGAGTGTCCTCGCCTGCGATGGCCGCGGCGGTATCCAATGCCGGTGCGCTGGGGTCGATCGGCGTTGGGGCGACTGATGCCGAGGGCGCGCGTAGAATGATAGCGGCGTTCCGCGAGCGCTCCAAGCGCCCCCTCAACGTCAATGTCTTCTGTCACAAGCCGGCGATGGTCGATAACACGCTCGAGGCTGCCTGGCTCGAGCACCTGAGCCCTCACTTCGAGCGGTTTGGCGCAAAACCTCCCTTGAGGCTGAAGGAGATCTACCGGAGTTTCGTGGAAGACGATGCCCTGCTGGCGGCGGTACTCGCGGACAAGCCGCGTGTCGTGAGTTTTCATTTTGGAGTGCCTTCCGCTGAGCGCATTCGTGCGCTACGCGAAGCGGGCCTCGTGCTCCTCGCTTCCGTGACGAATGTCGCAGAGGGTCGCGCGGTGGTAAAGGCAGGCGTGCATGCAGTCGTGGCGCAAGGTTTTGAGGCTGGTGGTCATCGCGGTGTATTCGATCCCGACGCCGAAGATGACTGTCTCGGGACCATGGCCCTGACGCGTCTTCTGGTGCGCCAACTTGACGTTCCGATCATCGCAGCCGGCGGCATCATGGATGGCGCCGGCATTGCTGCGGCACTACGCCTGGGCGCGAGTGCCGCGCAACTCGGCACGGCTTTCATCGCCTGCACCGAATCGGATGCCGATGCGGGTTACCGTGAGGCGCTGGCCGGCGATGCGGCGAACCACACCGTCATGACGCGCGCCATCTCCGGGCGCCCGGCCCGTTGTCTCCGGAATCGGTTCACCGCGTTGGGTGCGGGCATTTCGCCGCGCCTGATTCCCTCGTACCCAATAGCGTACGACGCGGGCAAGGCGCTCAATACGGCTGCAAAGGCCGCGCACGAGGCAGGATACGGCGCGCAGTGGGCAGGGCAGGGCGCGCCGCTTGCCCGGGAACTGCCGGCGGCAGAGTTCGTGGCCGCCCTGATGGAGGAGCTCAGATGAAGGGTGGAGCGCGTTATGGACGATGGTGACACCGATGCCAACGGGGCATCCGCGCGAGGCATGCGGGCGGGCCGGCTTGACTCGTGGAAGAAGATCGCGTCGTATCTGAAGCGCGACGTGAGTACCGTGCAGCGATGGGAGCGCCGTGAAGCGATGGGAGCGCCGTGAAGCGATGGTGCAATTTGCGTCAGCCCGCTGAACTGCTCTCCAAATTCGCCCTAAGTTCGAGCCACGAGCAGGACAGATCATCCTGTGAGTCGTGCGCGCGGGTTCTTACTCTAATGGTATTTCCCAGCGAATCCTGTTTGATGCGACCGCCAATATCCTCGTGGCGGCGGCAGCACATGGGACGTTCAATCTTCACCGTATCGTTCTCGTTCATGACATGAAACCCTTCAGTCAGGCGGCGTACTACCTCCCGCCAATCATAAAGCGTTCGTGCGGCGAGCGGGGTGACATAATTCGCCGCCAACTGCTATCGCGTTCGCAGTCTCGCTAAAAACCTCGCCCATGCGCTTCGCCCGGCTGGTGTTCGGAGCAAGAAGCTAGCGTTTGAGAGCGCGGCGTGACTCTTGCGCGGCAGGGCAAATTGCCGCCGCCGGCAAGCTCATGAGAGGTATGTCGGCGGCGGCTTAATCGGCGAACCTAGTTCACTGCCAATTTCACACCCTTGGCGGCCTTCTCGATCAGCGCGGCGACAGCTTCTGGCTTCGACACGTAAATCGCGTGGCTGCCCTTGACCTCGGCAACCGTCGAACCGGCCCGCTGCGCCATGAGGTGTTGGGCAGGCGGCGGGATCATCTTGTCATCTGTAGCGATGAGGTACCAGCTCGGCTTGGTTTTCCACGCCGGTTTGCTGATAGTTCCGCCCAAAGCTCCGACGCCCCACGGGACCTGCGAGTCGGCCATGAACGACGCCGTTTCTGGATCGACGTCGGCGGCGAATGCGGCCGGAAACTTCGCCTTGTCGAGGAACAGATAGCCCTCCTGCGGCGGTAATATAGGCGGCACGGGTGCGCCGGGGGGCGGGTTTTTGATCAGCGTTGACACCGATTCACCTATGTCAGGAGCAAACGCGGTGATATAAACGAGGCCGGCGACCTTCGGATCGTTGCCCGCTTCCGTGATGACCGCTCCGCCATAGGAGTGGCCGACGAGTATTACGGGTCGCTTCTGAGAGGCGATGACGCGCCGCGTCACAGCAACGTCGTCTTCCAAGGTTGCCGTGGGATTCTGAACGATACTGACGCTGTAGCCATCCTTCGTCAGGATTTTATAGACACTCTGCCAGCCAGAGCCATCTACGAAGCCACCGTGAACCAGAACGATGTCTGCTGTTGATGTAGATACCCCATCCATAATGATCTCCTCTTGCTAAAAAAGACGCTCGGCTTGAGCAGCGCGCCTATGGTATTCCCGCCGGCAGTCGGTGGACTATCCACTTTGCGCAGCGCTATCCTTAGCAGGTCGTGGAATTGAAGTACTCGATACCCGTACGTGTTGACGCGGGCGATTTTCGCCACCTGATGCTGATGCAGACTTGCATCGAGGGCACTGGGACTGCGGTGCAGGGCGATGCCAGGGCGCGACCGTCCGATTCGGCACTCGACTTCAGAAGCTGCACCAGGATGCTGATGGAGTGACACTCTCCGTGGTGATGGACGGGCGAACCGAAGAGATGCGTGCCAGGTGGGTCATTGGTGCGGACGGCGCCGCGAGCACGGTACGCCGGCTGCAAACAAACAGCTCATTTACCACGCAAACGGTGGCGGGCGAAAGCTCGAAGAGGGGCTGGCGAGCTTGCGCCGGCTCCGTACCGATCCGGAATTCCTTTTGCAGCGACTGATGTTCACCAAGTCGTTGCAGACACCCCCGCTCCTCGACAATGCTCGCTAATATCGTCGCCGGCGCCCATCTGCTGATCGTTCTTTTCATTCTGCTGGGCGTGCCGCTCGTTTACTTAGGTGCCGCGCTGCACTGGCCATGGGTGAGAGGCTGGCGCTGGCGCATACTGCACCTTGGTGCCATCCTATTCGTGGCTGCCGAGTCCATGCTGGGAATTACGTGCCCTTTGACGGTGTGGGAGGACACGTTGCGCGGCCGGCGAACCGCGGACGGCTTCATTGAACGCTGGATTGACCGGATCATCTTTTACGACGCTCCTGTCTGGGTGTTCACAATGGCTTACATAGCCTTTGCTGCACTGGTCCTCGTAACGTGGATATTGGTGCCGCCAACTCGGCCCCGTGGCCAATGAATCAACGGCGAAACCCTCCACGCAACTGGGCGTCGGATAGCTTCATCACGCGCCCGTCGACCTCACATCGTTCTGTCGAGAGCAAGCAAGGCGCCGGCGGTTTTTGAAACAGGGAGAGACAGCTTGGGGTTCCGACAAGGCAAGGCTGACCCGGAATAGGCCGGTCAACATGGACCGCATGAGCGTGCCGGATCCACTCGTTCGTTGATGGGCCCCCTGGTGGAGTCGCGGGAGCGAAAACCGCAATCGGGCCGATGGGTGTTGTGGCCAGCGCGACAACGGAACCCATCGTGGCTTTCAACACAAACCCGTGCATATGACTCCTATCGTTCGATCGGAGCAAGGCCCATCAACGAGCCCATCGGCAGCGGTAGAAGCGTACCGCCCATGCTCGCTTTAGTGTAGACGCGCTGCCCGGAAACAAGTTCCCTTCAATGGCCGCTGCTATCGCGCCGCTGCCTCGATCGACGGAGCGCCAAAGTACTGATCCAAACACGCCACGAGTTCATTGCGAGCGATCGGTTTGAACAGGAACTCGTCCATGCCCGCGTCGATACAGGTAAGCTCCGAAACCGGCGTGCCGCGCTCCAGGAGCGCAACAATGGGCACACGATGTGCGCCGTCGGACTCCTGTCGCCGGATCTCGGCGGTCGCCTCATAGCCATCGAGGTCAGGCATATTGCAGTCCATCAAGATGAGGCCATAGTGCCCCGTCTGCCACTGACTGATCGCCGCCCATCCATCGGCCACGACATCGACGCGGTAGCCCAGCTTTTCCAGCACGCGAACGGCAATCTTCCGATTCAGGATATCGTCCTCCGCGAGCAAGATGCGATTCCTTCCGCGCGAGCGCTGGGATCGCAGCTGATGACGCGTCACGATGGGTCGAGTTTGCGAGCGCCAATCCTCAGCCCGCTGCGCCAACACCACCATCAAACACTCGATGAGGTCGCGCTGCGCGACGGGCTTCTGCAAGTAACCTGCAAAACCAATATCGGCAAACAGTTGGCCGTCGCCGCGCCGGCCCGAGGAAGTAAGCAGGATCAGCCGCGTGTTTCCAAGCTCCTTGTCCCGCATGATCCGCCGCCCCAATTCCGAACCGTCGCAGTCCGGCATTTGATGGTCCAGCAGCGCAACCTCGAACGGACGACCGCTGGCGCGGGCCTCCCGCATCATCGCGAGCGCCTCATCGCCGGAACTGGCGCAGACCGGGTCGCTGCCACAACGCATCAACTGTGCCATCAGCACTCGGCGGTTGGTGGAATTGTCATCGACCAGGAGCAATCTCTGCCCGTTGAGGGTGGATTTTTGCGGATACGGCGGAGCTTTGGCGTGTTCGGCGGGTGCAAATCGAGCGGTGAACCAGAAGACCGATCCCATGCCGAACTCGCTGTCAGCACCGGCCTCTCCGCCCATCAACTCCACCAGATGTTTGGCGATCGACAATCCAAGACCCGTACCCGCGAGTTCTCCAGCGGGCGCGGCATCGGCCTGTGGGAACGAGGTGAACAGGTCCGTTAGACGATCGCCGGGTATGCCGATGCCGGTGTCGAGGACCTCGCAACGGACGTACGTACCTCGGTCATGCTGTTCGAGGACTCGCACGTCCAGGGAGACCTCGCCTCGCTGCGTGTATTTGACCGCGTTGCCGCCCAAGGTCAGCAGAATCTGCCGGATACGTCCGGCGTCGCCGCGCACGAAATCCGGCAACTTCGGATCGATCTGCACCGTGATTTCCAAGCCCTTCTCGTGAGCTTGGATCGACAACAGACGCGCCACGTCCTCGACGGTGTCACGCAGGTCCAGATCCAGCAGCTCCAGTTCCAGCTCGCCTGATTCAACCTTCTTGAAGTCTAGGATATCGTTGATGACCGTCAGCAGTGCCTGTGCACTGTCGCGTACCGCCTCGGCGTAGTCGCGCTGTCCGGCCGTCAGAGTGGTCTCCAGCAGCAATTCCGACATGCCGATGACCCCGGTCATCGGTGTGCGAATCTCGTCGTTCATGTTCGCGAGAAATTCGCTCTTGGCGCGCGTCGCCGCCTCCGCCAGATTGCGCGCAGCCGCCATTTCTCGATTGTTTGCCATGAGACGTCGCTCGATCCGGTGTTTCGCATGCAGAAACGCCGCGGTCGCCCCGATCAATGCGACTAGCGTGGCAATCATCATCGCCACAGTGAAAATGTGGTCTTCGTGCGACGATAAAATGTTGGTGAACCCGAATCCCGCAGCGTCCAGACCAAGCATTCCGAGCATCAAGCCGGCAACAATGCCACCGTACTTTAGGGTGGAGGGCAGGCCGACAGCGTAACCCGCATAGACCGGAAAAAGGAGAAATGCCGCCAGGGCGCCCGAGCGCAAGCCACCGGTGCACGCGGCCGCGGCGAGAGCCGCCGCCAGCCCGGCAGCCATCTCGAAGTGCACGATCGATGAGAACTGTGGGCGGCGGTGCAGGCCGACTCCGATCACCGAAAGAAATATGACTGCCGTATAAATGAACAGCCGCAGCTCCGTTGAACCAGTGATCAATGCTGCGCTCAAGGATGGCATATCATTTCTCCGTCCGATTGGCTGTCACACGCATCGTCGGAACCGGCACTTCCTGTCCCGACGAAGGCTAGCGGGACCCGGATGGTGGCGATATAGGGGAAAGCTTGACAATGCGTGCTCGCCGAGACCATTCCCGATGGGAATTCTTCAAAATGTGATATGCGTCACATGGTTGGCGCCGAGTGTTGCCGGTCATTCGGCAGCACTGCCCGGTCCGTCCGCCGCGTCGCGGCAGCAATATTCTCCAACTCGCGACCGCACGGTCCAACTATTGCGCGCGCAACTTATGTAATATCGGTTTGGAGTCACTCGTTGGAGTCCCTCATGGAGAAAGTCACCCGACGTTCGTTTGTCACCACGGTCGGCGCGGCGACCGTGGTGCCCGCCTCGGCGCTGTTGTCGTCGACGGCGCATGCCGCGGCACCAGCGCCGGCTAAGAAATCATCCATTGAACCCGCCAAGACGGCCTACCTCTTCTTCGATTCCGAGGAGGCGCTGTTCATCGAAGCCGCGTGCGATCGGTTGATCCCTCCGGATGAGTCTGGACCGGGCGCACTGGGCGCCGGCGTTCCCAATTACCTGGACAAGCAGCTGGGCGGCGCATGGGGCGCGGGTGAGCGGCTGTATCGCAGCGGTCCATGGCAATCGGGGACCCCGAGTCAGGGGTATCAATTGCCGTTCTCGCCGGCAGAATTGTTTCATACCTCGTTGCGTGCCATCAGGCGCGACCTGGGGCGCGGAACGCCGTTTCACGAAATGTCGGCGGAGGCCCAGGACACGTATCTCAAATCATTGGAATCCGGCGCGCATGATCTCGACGGCGTGCCCTCGGGCGTGTTCTTCGACATGCTGTTGAAAATGACCGTGGAAGGATTTTTCAGCGATCCTGTGTACGGTGGTAACCGCGATATGGTGGCGTGGCGGATGATCGGCTTCCCCGGCGCCTACGCCGACTACTTCGAGGCCATCGATCGGCACGGCGTGAAGTTCGAGCGCGAGCCGATGAGTCTCGCCGAGGACGGCCACGGACAGGTCCACGTGCGCCAAGATATTCCTGCCAATCTGTAAGGATAGCCGCCATGGCGCAGCGTCTCAAAGAGGTCGATGTCGTTGTCATCGGTGTGGGCATGGTCGGGAGCATCGTCGCCAAGGAATTGGCCGCCGCCGGGTACAAGGTCGTGGGATTGGAGCGTGGTCAACCCCGTTTCACGGTGCCTGATTTTCAGAGCCCCGGAGTTCACGATGAATTGCGCTTCGATATCCGCAAGGCGTTGATGCAGGACAACACCCGTGAACCGGTGACGTTTCGCAACCAGGGTTCGCAGGTGGCCCTGCCAGTCCGGCGGTGGGAGTCGTTCCTGCCCGGCACGGGTCTCGGCGGGTCGATGGTGCATTGGAATGGCCAGACTTATCGCTTCCAGGCCAATGATTTTCAATTGGCGACCCGGACTCGCGAGCGCTACGGCAAGGATTTCCTCGATCCCGATGTGACGATTCAGGACTGGGGGGTCACGTACGATGACCTGGAACCGCACTACGATCGCTTCGAGTACCTGTTGGGGACCAGCGGCAAGGCCGGCAATATCAAGGGCAAGATCCAGCCCGGCGGCGATCCCCACGAATCGCCGCGATCCCGCGACTATCCGACTCCTCCGCAGAAGGAGCATTTCCAGGGGGCGCTGTTCCGCAAGGCGGCAGCCAGCTTAGGATATCACCCCTTTCCCCAGCCCTCATCGAACCTGAGTCAGCCGTATACCAATCCCGAAGGCATGAAGCTCAATGCCTGCGTGTTCTGCGGTTTCTGTGAGCGGTATGCGTGCGAGCACTACGCCAAGTCGGTTCCGCAGACGGTGATATTGCCGGTGTTGTTGGCCAATCCGAATTTCGAACTGCGCACCGGTTGCCAGGTGCAGCGCATCAACCTCGACTCGACCAAGAAGCACGCGACCGGCGTTACCTACATCGATGCCGTGGGCCGCGAATTCGAACAGCCCGCCTCGCTGGTGATCACCTCCACCTTCGCGATCAATAACGTCCGCATGCTGCTGCTCTCGGGAATCGGCACACCCTACGATCCGGCGACCGGCCAGGGCGTGGTCGGCCGCAACTACGCCTATCAGACCATGAGCACGGTGGCGTCATTTTTCGACGACGACATCATCATCAACCCCTTCATGGCCTCGGGAGCGTCCGGCACTCTCATCAACGACTTCGCCGGCGATAACTTCGATCACGGCGGGCTCGGATTCATCGGGGGCGCTTTTATCGGTGCCGTCAACACCAATGGCCGGCCCATCCAATATCACCCGGTTCCTCCCGGTACACCGAACTGGGGCAAGGGCTGGAAACAGGCGGTGGTCAAACATTACAACCACACCGTCATGTTCAGCCTGCACGGCAGCTCGGTGTCGCAGCGCCAGAATTATTGTGACCTCGACCCCACCTACAAGGATGCCTGGGGACAGCCGGTGCTGCGAATCACGTTCGATTTCCCGCCGAACGATATCAAGATGGCGGCCTATGTGACGGCGAAGGGCGTCGAGATCGGCAAAGCCATGGGGGCCAAACAGGTGGCGGGCAGTCCGCGGAAAGGTCCCTATACGGTCACGCAATACCAGACCACTCACAACACCGGCGGCACGGTCATGGGCGACAACCCCAAAACCAGCGTCGTCAACCGTTACCTGCAATCCTGGGACGTGCCGAATGTGTTCGTGATCGGCGCCTCGAATTACCCGCAAAATGCCTCCTGGAATCCGACCGGCACCTTGGGCGCGCTGACCTACTGGGCCATCGATGCCCTGAAGAACAAGTACCTGAAAAATCCCGGCCGATTGGTGTCGGCGTGAACGCCCATTCCCGGAGAGTCTGGATCCTGCTCGCGGGCGCCATGCTCACCGTGACCGCAACACGCACGATGGCCGCGGGCCCGGCAGCGGCCCCCGCCGCGCAGTCGACCGCCACGCCGGCACCGGCCGCGCCGGCGGCAGCCGCGACGCCGCCCTGCGAAGCCTGCCACGGGGCGCATGGCGAGGGGATGGAAGCGGCCCACGTTCCGCGCATCGCGGGGCAAACGGCCGAGTATCTAAAAAAGCAGTTGGACGACTATGCCAGCGGCGCGCGCGACAATCCGATCATGTCAAATTTTGCCAAGGCTTTGAGCGAGCAGCAGCGCGCCAAGTTCGCGGCGCGCTACGCAGCGATGACCGCGCCGCATGTCGCGGCAGCCCAAACGGCGGGCGCCGCGCAGCTCGTCCGTGGGCACCAACTCGCCTATCAAGGCGATGAAACAAGACGTGTGCAGGCATGCAACGCCTGTCATGGGCCGGACGGCATCGGCGTTGCTCACGCAGCACCGTATCTGGCCGGTCAGTCGGCGGAATATCTCGCGAGCGCGCTCAAGACCTTCCACGAGGGCACGCGAAAAAACGATGCCGGCGAATTGATGCGTTCGGTGGCGGCCCGGCTGAACGATGCCGACATCGCCGCCGTGAGCGGATATTTCGCCAGCATCCGCTTCGATCGTTCAACCCATTGAGGATACCGTAATGAACTCGATGCCTGCTGCCCTGATCGCCATCGTCGCCCTCACCGTGAATGTCGCGGCAGACGAGCCGAAGTCGTCGCCGGAGCCGGTGCGCACCGTGTTTGAACGCCACGATCAGTCGGGCGTCCCCGGCAAGGAAATCGTGATCGGGTCGGCGATGCTGCCGGCGGGCACGGCGATCGGGTATCACACCCATCCGGGCGACGAGGCCGGCTACGTCCTCAAAGGGACCTTGATATTGAAGACCCGGGGACAGCCGGATCGTACGCTCAAGGCCGGCGACAGTTTCTTCAATCCGCTGGGCGCGGTGCACAGCCTTGCGGCGGCCCCGGGCGGCGAGGGGGGTACTTCCGTATCCGCCTGGATCATCGACAAGGGCAAGCCGCTGGCGACACCAGTTCCCTAAGACTTGGAAATTCCAACAAAACAAACGCGAGGTGAAGTCATGGCCAAGAGCAAGTCGCGAAGCCGGAGCGATGTGGAGAGCCGCCGCAAGGCACCTTTGGTGACGCCCAGCGATCTGGGCGCCAAGGCATCCAAGGATATCGCCGGCGGGATGAATGCGATCCTTGCCGATGTGTTCGCGTTGTATTTGAAAACCAAGAACTTCCATTGGCATATGAGCGGAGCGCATTTTCGCGACTACCATTTGCTGCTCGACGAGCAGGCCGACCAACTGTATGCGATGACCGATCCAATCGCGGAGCGTATCCGCAAAACCGGCGGCTCGACCTTGCGGTCCATCGGGCATATTGCACGGATTCAGCGTATCAAGGATAACGATGCCGAATACGTTGATCCGCCCGACATGCTTGCCGAACTGCGGGAGGACAATCAGACTTTGGCCGCTCGATTGCGCGAGGTGCACGACATGGTCGACGAACACCGGGATATCGCAACCGCGAGCTTGATCGAGAATTGGATCGACGAAACCGAGCGCCGCACCTGGTTTCTGTTCGAATCAAGCCGGCGCACCTAGCCGGCTTCGCGGGCGACCTATCGGACTCGTACTCTCCCAGCAAATGGAGCCAGCGTACGCGAGTGCGGCCGCCGGCGATAATCCGATCAGTGACCTCGAGCAATCCTTGCCGCTCCGTCCTAATCGATAACACCGTGGTCAACTGCCGCATTGGAAGCCGTCGCGCGGTCTACGGCCGCTCAAAAACCAAGTGATTCTTGTATTGCCTTCCCTTTTCATCCTTCCCCTCATCGATCTCGCGGAATGTCTTGCCGTCCGGAGAAATGTGTTCAAGTTCCCGTTCGACCGTTTTTCCGCCCTTTTTCCAAATGGATTTCCAAGTGGTCGGATTGACCATCGTGTCGATCACGGTGTCCGCGATGGGATAGTCGATGATTGATATCGGTTTGCCATCCAATGCCGTGGAGTACTCCACATGCCCGACTGTACCGTCCGCGTCGATCCAGTCGCTTTTGATGAGCAGGCGTCCGTCGCCGGCGTCGATCACTTTCATCGTGTACTTTTTCATAGGCGGGGTGGGATTGAATTTCGATTTTGCAATATTGAGATCCCAATCGCCCAACAGCGCATCCATTTTGCCGGCGAGGGCCGAGCCGGAGAATATTGTGAGACCAAGCACAGCGACAGCGATTGACGTCCCAATCAATGTTTGCACGCGCACGATTTACCTCCTTGTGCCTGCGGCCGACCAGTCGTGAGCTTGCCGTGCGCAATTGCGGATAGTCAAGCGACCGGCAGCTTCGGCGTTTGACGGAGCGCCCGGTCTCCCGTACAGTACTTCTATCGTCGATAGGGATGTATCGATAATCGATTGCATGAACCGTTAATTCGAACCGTTCGCCATGACAAAGAGCGGCGCCGCCAGGGAGTACACCATGCGATTCACCATCTTGAGCCTCGTGAGCTGCGCGCTCCTGCCGCTCGCCACGCACGCCGCCGAGGGCACCCTTGACGAAATCGTCGTGACGGCGCAGCGCCGCGTCGAGCGCCTGCAGGACGTTCCGCTGGCGATCACGGCGCTCTCCGGCGCCGACCTGGCCGAGCACGGCGTGCGCCAGGCCGGCGACATCACGGCCGGCGTGCCGAACATGCTGCTCAACTCGCCGTACGGCCCCGAGGCGCAGCCGACGTTCACATTGCGCGGCGTCACGACGCAGGACTACAGCCAGAATCAGAGCAGCCCGATCGCGATGTACGTGGATGAGGTGTACAAGCCGGTCGGCGCCGTGCAGGCCCTGCAGGTCTACGACATCGATCGCGTCGAGGTGCTGCGCGGTCCGCAGGGCACCCTGTACGGCAAGAACGCGACCGGCGGCGCCGTCAGCTTCTATTCGAAGAACCCCAGCCTCTCCGAGGGCGAGGGCTACGTCACCGCGGGCTTCGGCAATTTCAGCGCCTACTCCCTGAATGCGGCGGCCGGCGGGCCCGTCGTGAATGACCAGCTCGGCATGCGCGCAGCAATCCTGTACGAGAAGCGGGACGGCTGGGTGCATAGCATCGTGCCCGGCGTCGAGCCCCTCAACGGCGTGGACGCGCTCGCCGGCCGCCTGACCTTTTTATTCCGGCCGAGCGACACCCTCACGGCCAACCTGAAGCTCTCGATGAGCCGCTCCGGCGGCACCCCGTACGGCGCTCACGCGCTCAACAATAACCCGGCCGCGACCGGCTTCAACGGCACCATCGGCTGGTTCGACAATGGCGCCAAGTACGCCGTCCACAAGGACATTCGCGACGACAATGCGACGCTCAAAATCGACTGGCAGGTGAGCGACCACGCGACCCTGACGTCGGTCACCGGCTTCGACTACGGCCGCTGGTACACCAAGAGCGACGACGGCGGACTGCCGATCACGGTCCGTCTCGACGACCCGAATACGTACTTCTCGAGCACCAACGACTTTTCCCAGGAGCTGCGTCTCGCCTCGCACGACACCGGTGCGTTCGGCTGGCTGGCGGGTCTTTACTTCGGGCGCGAGAGCACCCACGCGACGGTGGAGTATCATTTTTTCGACGGATACAACCTCGGATTCTTCGCCTTGCCGGATGGAACCCCGCTCTTTGGTTTCGATGAATACAACAATTTCGATCAGGTCAAGGAGAGTAAGGCCGTCTTTTTGAACACCACCTTGGAAGTGGTTCCAACCGTCACCCTGCACGCGGGTGCGCGCTTCACCAAGGACAACGTCGCCATCCGTCACTTCTATGCGCTCGAGGGTGGGCCGGCGGTGCCTCCCGTGGGTAATACGCCGGACGGTTTGACGACCGCGTTCTGGACGCAAACCATCGGCGCGCTGCCCGCGACTTTCACCCAATACCAGACTGGAGTGGCACCGCAGGGCCCGACTCTCAACCGTGACGAAGACAACACCAATGTCAGTTTCAGGGCCGGCGCCGACTGGAAGCTCAGCGAGGACATTCTGGCCTACCTGAATTTCAGCCAGGGTTACCGCGGCGCTGCGTTCAACGGGCAGGCCTTCAACTTCCCGGCCGAGGCCAACTTCGCGGCTCCGGAAAAGCTCAATTCGTTCGAAATCGGACTGAAGACGGATCTGTGGAACCGGCGCGGCGAATTCAACGTCGCGCTCTTCCACTACGACTATAAGAATCAGCAATTCCTCGACGCGTTCACCCTGCCGGGCGGCGCCGGCAGCGGCTTTCACACCGTCAACGCGCCGAAGTCGCGCGTCGACGGCGCCGAATTCGAATTCCGCGCCAAGGCGACCGACGACCTCGAAATCCGCTCGGCGCTGGGCCTGCTCCACAGCAAGTACGTCGAGCTGACGTTGCACGCGACAACGCCAACCCGCCACTGCTGCGTGGGCAACCAGCTGATCCAGGCACCGGACTACAACGCGAGCCTGGGCGTCGACTGGCGGTTCGCGCGCATCGCGGCCGGAGATCTGCGTCTGATGGTGGATGGCAACTTGTACGCCAAGCAGTACTTCGACGCATTCAACACCGAGCGGATCGCGCAGGGAGCCTATGGTGTCGCCAATGCCCGCGTGTCATTCGAGAGCACGGCAAAACCCGGCTTCGGCGCCGGCGCCTGGATCAAGAACATCGCCAACCGCAAGTACCTGGCCTACGGCCTCAACCAGAACGATCCGGACACCGGTGCCCTGGGCTTCGATTATGGGCTCGTGGGCGAACCCAGGACTTACGGGGCCGATCTGACCTTCCGGTTCTGAGCATGGCACCGATGAGCGCTGGCCCGGGCGCGCCGCTGCGCCCGGACGTTACGTCGACTCCTCTCGAAGTCGATGAACCGCGCTGCCTGTACGTGGCGACAGCGCGGCCCGCCGTGTTGGCGCCGCCGTTGCAGACGGATGCACGGACCGAGGTCGCGGTCGTCGGCGCCGGGTACACCGGTCTTTCGACGGCATTGCACCTCGCCGAGCGCGGCGTCGCGGTGACGCTGCTCGAGGCTCACGAACCCGGCTGGGGCGCCGCCGGTCGTAACGGCGGACAGGTCAATGCCGGACTAAAACACGAGCCGGACGAGGTCGAACGCGACCTTGGCGAGGTGTACGGGCCGCGGCTCGTGCGGCTCGCCGGCGAGGCACCCGGCTACCTGTTCGAGCTGATCGCCCGGCTCGGGATCGACTGCGAGGCGCGCCATACGGGTACGCTGCGTGTAGCGCACCACCCGCGGCATGCCGCGACGTTGCGCAACTCGGTCGAGCAATGGCGGCGTCGCGGAGCCGCACTCGAGTTGTGGGACGCCGCCGCGACGAAGGCCGCGACCGGGACTGCGCACTACGTCGCGGCGACCTTCGACCCGCGCGGCGGCGCCGTCAATCCGCTCGGGCTGGCGCGCGGCCTCGCCGCGGCCGCGATCGCTGCCGGCGCGAGGCTCTGTAGCGGGAGCCGCGCCCTTAAGGTAGATCGCGAAGGCGACGGCTGGCGCGTCGTAACGCCGGGTGGAACCCTGTGCGCCGACAAGGTCGTGCTCGCCACCGACGGCTACACCGACGACCTCTGGGGTGGACTCAGGACCAGCATCGTCCCCATCCACAGTTCGATCGTCGCGACTGAACCGTTGCCGCCGGAGCTTGCCGCGGCAATCCTGCCCGGCGGCGAGGTCGTGTACGAGAGCGGCGATGTGACCACTTACTACCGCCTCGACCGCGACGGCCGGCTCCTGATGGGCGGGCGCGGGGCACAGCGCCGCGCGCAGGAGCGCCGGGACTACGCACATTTGTCGCGCCATGCGTTGCGGCTCTGGCCCCGGCTCGCCGGCGTCGAGTGGACGCATTGGTGGAACGGTCAGTTCGCGCTCACCCCGGATTACTATCCGCGCCTGCATTCGCCCGCGCCGAACCTGCTGATCGGTCTCGGCTACAGTGGTCGCGGCGTTGCGCTCGGCACGGCGCTCGGCGCCCAGCTGGCAGAGGCCGCGGCGGGCGCGGCTCTCGATTCACTCTCGCTGCCCGTGACGAGCGTGCCGCAGGTGCCGTTCCATCGGCTGTGGCGTGTCGGTGTGGGGGCGCGCATCGCCTACGGGCGGGTGTGCGACTGGCTCGGAGTTTGAGAGCGGCGCGCTGGCACTCAACCGCCCGCGCGTCTCCGGGCATTCAGAAGATTGCTTACCTCGTGCAAACTTGAAGTGGCGGCGGCCTCGTCGCCCCGCGTGCAGTCGTGTTCGATGGATCGCAGCTGCCCCTTGATCCACCTGACCCATGCGAGTTGCAGCGCCGCCTTTAGCGAGCGGGCGCCGCCGAATGCGGATAGGCTGAAATCCTAGTCAGCGCGGTATAGGGATGTTGTTAAAAAAGGCGTGGTGAGGGCGCGGTAGTGACGGCGAAAGCCGCCGTCACTGTACCGCCCGCGCGCGATTTTCGCCTTACAGGCTGTAGTACATCTCCACTTCGATCGGATGCGTAGTCATCCGCAAGCGCGTCACTTCCTTCATCTTCAAGTCGATATAGGCGTCGATCAAGTCGTCGGTGAACACACCGCCCGCCTTGAGGAAACCACGATCCTTGTCCAGATAGTCGAGCGCCATGTCGAGGGAGTGGCAAACCGTCGGGATCTTCTTGTCCTCCTCCGGCTCGAGGTCATATAGATCCTTATCGGCAGGGTCCCCGGGATGGATCTTATTTTGGATGCCGTCGATTCCCGCCAGCAGCATGGAGGCGAACGCGAAATACGGATTCGCGGTTGCGTCGGGAAAACGCACCTCGATTCGCCGACCCTTGGGATTGGAAATCCAGGGAATGCGAATCGACGCGGACCGATTGCGCGCCGAGTATGCAAGCTTCACCGGAGCTTCGAAGCCCGGCACGAGACGCTTGTAGCTGTTGGTGCTGGCGTTGGTGAACGCATTGATGGCTCTCGCGTGCTTGATGATGCCGCCGATATAGTAGAGGGCGGTGTCCGACAAGCCGCCGTACTTGTCGCCGGCAAACAGCGCCTTGCCCTCTTTTTGCAACGATTGGTGCACGTGCATGCCGTTTCCATTGTCGCCGACGATCGGTTTCGGCATGAACGTCAAAGTCTTGCCGTGAGCGTGCGCCACGTTCTGCAAGGCGTATTTGAGGATTTGCACCTCATCGGCCTTCTTGACCAGCGTATTCGCGGCGACGTTGATTTCTCCCTGGCCCGCCGTTGCCACTTCGTGATGATGCACCTCGAACTTCAGTCCCAGCTGTTCACAGGCCACCGACATTGCGGTGCGAATGTCCTGCTGCGAATCGACCGGCGGCACGGGAAAGTAGCCACCCTTGATGCCCGGTCGATGTCCCTTGTTGCCGTCTTCATAGCCCTTGCCGGAATTCCAAGCCCCTTCGTAGGCATCCACTTCGTAGGAGCAGCCGTTCATGCCGGAACTGACGGTGACGTTGTCGAAAATGAAGAAT
>Ga0137359_10000401_pt1 | contig 33078 bp, 27 predicted proteins | sample Mad1_40_16metaG_FD_108281 | JGI IMG/M metagenome (GOLD analysis project Ga0137359, IMG submission 108281) | Vadose zone soil microbial communities from Angelo Coast Range Reserve, California, USA - Mad1_40_16 metaG | ecosystem: Environmental > Terrestrial > Soil > Vadose zone | place: USA... | reverse complement strand
GTCCTGGGCCATTCGAATACCCTTCGCCGAGGCGTGAGCAACCAGAGATTGAGCGGTAGCTCAACGCGTGCGGTACGTGTTTGTCGCGCACATTCTTCTTCTAAGAGAGGAGCCCCCATGTTCCACACCGGTCGAGTGAGATTCACGCTCGTAGTAGCTATCCTAGCCGTGTCCGCGGGACGCGCATACACGCAGAACAACTCGCAACCCGTCAATGATCCGCCCAACCCGTATCAAACCATCGAAGGCTGGGCGAAGATGCCTGAAGGCCGAACCTGGGGAGCGACAAGCGCGGTGGAAATCGATCCCGACGGCAAGTCCATTTGGGTTGCTGAGAGATGCGGCGCGAACACCTGCGCCGGCTCAAGCCTGCCGGTGGTGCTGAAGTTCGACGAGACGGGCAAGCTTGGGAAGAGCTTCGGCGCCGGAATGTTCATCTTCCCACACGGCATCCACGTCGACAAAGATGGAAACGTCTGGGTGACCGACGGCGTTCCACCGGGCGCGGCTAATCAGCCGATTGCCGGCAAAGGTCACATAGTCGTCAAGTTCAGCCCCGAGGGCAAAGTCCTGCTTACGCTCGGCAAGGCCGGAGTTCCCGGCGACGGCCCGGATACATTCAATCAACCGTCCGATGTAATCACCGCTCCAAACGGCGATATCTTCGTCGCCGACGGACACGGCGGAAACACCAACGCGCGGATTGTGAAGTTCGACAAGAACGGCAAATTCATCAAGACGTGGGGAAAGAAAGGCACAGCGCCTGGGGAGTTCGACACACCTCACAGTCTTGCGATGGATTCGAAGGGGCGACTCTTCGTCGCTGATCGAAATAACAACCGACTTCAGATCTTCGATCAAGATGGAAAGTTCCTCGAAGAGTGGAAGCAGTTCAGCCGGATCAGCGGGCTGTACATCAGAAACGATATCCTGTACGCCGCCGACTCTGAGTCCAACACCGCCCGGCATCCGGGTTGGAAGCGCGGCATCAGGATCGGGAGCGTCAAGGACGGCAAGGTCACGGCCTTCATTCCGGACCCTGAGGCGAAACCGGACACGGCCGCAACAAGCGCGGCTGAAGGCGTCGCGGCAGACGCGAAGGGCAACATCTACGGCGCCGAAGTCGGCCCGCGCGCTTTGAAGAGATATGTCAAGAAATAGGAGGGTATGGTGAGACGCTGGCTATTCACTCTTTTCCTCGTGCTGACGCCAACCGCGGCGTTTGCTCAGGCACCCGTGCCTGAAATCAAAGCCGATGCGAACGTCGACTTCCTCAAGCCGACGCCGGATCTCCACTTCGGTGAAGTGTCAGGCGTGGCTGTCAACTCTAAAGGTCACGTCTTCGTGTTCTCGCGCGGGAACACCACCGGTCCGGCTTACGGGGCGACCGCGGCTCAGCTTCTCGAGTTCGGCCGCGACGGGAAGTTCATCCGGGAAATCGGCAAGAATCTCTACGCCTGGTCGTACGCGCACACCGTGCGGATCGACAAAGACGACAACATCTGGGCCGTCGACAAGGGCTCGGACATGATCATCAGATTTAATCCGGAAGGCCGAGTGACGATGGTGTTCGGCCGCAAAAAGGAAGCGTCCGATGAAGCCGTGCCGTGGACTCGCGTCAATCCGCCGCGCCCCGCTGTCGACGGGCTATTCCGCCAACCAACGGATGTGACGTGGGATACCGAAGGCAATATCTTCATCAGCGACGGATACATCAACTCTCGCGTGGCCAAGTTCGACAAGAACGGCGCCTGGGTAAAACAGTGGGGCGATCGCGGAACCAAGCCAGGCGAATTCAACACGCCGCACAGCATCGCTGCCGACGCAAAGGGGAACATCTACGTCGCGGATCGCGGAAACCGGCGCATTCAGGTATTCGATCCCAACGGCACATTCATTCGCGCGATGACGATCGATGTGCCCTTCGATCCGGCGACGCGCCCGGCGCAAGGCAACATGCCTTCGCCTGAGGCGGCTGCGGCGCAGAACGGCGCACCCTGGGCAATTTGCATAACGCCCGGCCCGAACCAGGTGTTGTTCTCTTCCGACGCATACCCGGGCAGACTGTATAAGCTAACGCTGGAGGGCAAGGTTCTCGGAGTGGTCGGCAAGTCAGGCAAGCAGCCCAAGCAGTTTGGCTGGATCCACGAGATCGCCTGTCCGTCCGAGAACGAGGTTTACGTCGCGGAGCTTTTGAACTGGCGAGTCCAGAAGCTCACGTTGCATCCGGAGCCCCGGCAGCTATCGAGTCGTTGATTGCTCTGCCAGATCCAAAGACGCTTGGGTGCGCGAAGGTCGAGATGCACGTGCCGCGAGTCATGCTACAATGACACACAAAGACCGGAGAGGTTAAAGTTGGAGAGCAAATGGCAAGAAGGTTGAAAGACATAAAAGAAATCAAGATCGAGAGACCGCAACGGGCTAAGCTGTCCGCAAAAGAAGTGATCAAGCGTATGGAAGAGTTTCCCAAGCGAAGGGAGCAATTCATTGCCACTGTCCGAAAACGTAAGAATTGAAGTCTATCTCCCCGACCTGCCAACTCCGTCATATCTATCACGCTGAGTTAAGCCGACATTGGTCCGTCGCTCTACTGCGAGAAAATGTTAGACTTCACACGCCTTTAGTGCTAAATTGGGGTCCAGGTCAACAACGCTCAGACACCCACTCCAGGAGGAGTCTGATATGAAATCCACGTGGAAGCTCGCAGTAGTCGCAACGTTTGCGCTAGGCACTGCTGCTATCCCGATTCCGACGTCTGCTGACTCCAACGAAGCCGCCGTTCCCTCTAAGCCAACCTTTGCCAAGGACATCGCCCCAATTCTTCAGGCAAAGTGCCAGGACTGTCACCGAAAGGGAACTGCGGCGCCGATGTCGCTGGTCACCTATCAAGAGGTACGCCCGTGGGCGAAAGCCATCAGGGAACGTGTTGTCACGCGGAACATGCCTCCTTGGCATATTGACAAGACGGTTGGAATCCAGAGCTTCCAGAACGATCGGTCGTTAACAGACGGGCAGATCAATACCATTGTCCGTTGGGTTGATACCGGCGCGCCACTCGGAGACCCGAAGGACCTGCCACCCGCGAGAAATTGGCCGGATGAACAGGGCTGGGTACTGGCCAAACAGTTCGGCCCGCCGGACCTCGTGGTCAAGTCGGAAGACTACACGATGCCGGCCCAGGCGCAAGACGTATGGTGGAGACCGGTCACCGACGTGCCGCTGACTGAGGCGCGCTGGGTGCGGGCGGTCGAAATGCGGCCGGGCACGTTGGCAGGGCGCAAGATCATGCATCATGTTCTCGCGGGCCTCATCCAGGATGAACCGGGCGCGCGGTCGAGCCGTGCTAACGCCGCTGACCCCAATGGTGCTGACCCAAACGCTGGCGACACCACAAGCGCGGGGGCGGCCGGCCCTGGACTCTTGATGGAATGGGCAATCGGGAAGAACTACGATACCTACCGTCCAAACACCGGCAAACTGCTGCTACCGGGGGCACGTATTTCGTGGGAACTCCACCTTCACGCCGTCGGGGAGGAGATTCGGGACCATGCCGAATTAGCCGTGTATCTCTATCCCAAGGGCGAGACGCCGAAGTATCGAACGCGGTTGACGCTCTTTGGAGCGACGGCGAATACAGGCAGTAGCCGGCTCGATATCCCTCCCAACTCGATCGCTGTAACTCAGGGTTTTCACGTGCTGGCGCAGCCGGCGCGGCTCGAGAACTTCCAGGCGCATATGCATCTGCGCGGGAAGGCGATGGCGATCGAAGCGATCTTACCGAATGGCACTACCCAGTTGCTGAGCTACGTCAACAACTTCAACTTCAACTGGATGAACAACTATATCTATGCGGAAGACGCAGCTCCGGTGCTGCCAAAGGGCACAATCATCCACGTTACCGCCTGGCACGACAACACGACCGCCAATAAGAACAACCCTGATCCGGACCAATGGGTCGGGTGGGGCGACCGCACGATTGATGAAATGGCGCACGCGTGGGTGAACGTGACTTATATTTCCGAAGAAGATTATCAGGCATGGGTCGCACAGAATAAATCGAAGGCGCTTACGCCCGCCGCCTCTCGGTAATAGCAATAGTCTAATCTACCTACTCGGAACCCAACACACTGTCGAGGAGCGGCGCGCTTCAAAACTGCCGCTTCCTCATTTCTAAATGCACGTTGAGGGATTCACTATCAAAAGGAGACTTCTGAGATGCAAGCGCGGCGGTCAGCAGTCTTACGTTTGCCTATCGTGATCCTGCTCGCAAGCTGGGCACTTGTGTGTGGGCAACAGTTGCCGATGGAGCCTCCGCACGAATCGGGTCAAAGCATCACTGGCGCTTTCGAAGGGTGGTTTGGTAATCGGGACGGCACCTACAGTTTGCTTGTCGGCTATTACAATCGGAATACTAAGCGAGAGTTGGACATCCCGATTGGGCCGAACAACCGGATCGAGCCCGGTGGACCAGACCAGGGCCAGCCAACCCACTTACTGACGGGCAGGCAGTGGGGCGTCTTCGCTGTGACCGTACCAAGGGATTTCGGTGCGAAGAAACTCACTTGGACGCTGGTCGCCAACGGCCAGACCACCGTAATTCCGATGAGCCTGAATCCTCTGTGGGAGGTCTCGCCTTTCATAGAGGCGAGCGGAAACACCCCACCCTTTATCAGCTTTGAAGAGGGGAAGCTCGGCGTACAAGGCCCGCGCGGGAGCAGCGCGAGTATCGCGGCCACGTTAGCCAGTCCGCTCGCGCTGACGGTTTGGGTTGCAGATGATGCCAAGCTACCGCGGTCAGCGACCCAAGGCCTCCGGGCTGCTCCGGTAACAGTGTCATGGGGCAAGTTTCGCGGACCAGGTAGCGTGACGTTCGCCAATAACAAGCCGGCAGTGGAAAAAGTAGCGAGTAAAGTGACGCCAGACCCTGCATTCACCGGCAAGGCAGCGACGACCGCCACTTTCAGCGAGCCTGGTGAGTACGTGTTGCGCATAGTTGCCAACGATGCATCCGGAGACGGCGGCCGCGGGTTCCAATGCTGCTGGACGAATGCTCAGGTGAAGGTCACCGTCAAGCGTGGGGCGGCGGCGGGCGGGCGGTAATCCCCCGTTTGGCCGGCCGTTGCACACTCACCGTTTCTTAAACAACCTTGACCAAAAGCCTAGCTTCGGCGCGTTCGGGTTCTTCCTCGCTTCGTCGCTCACATAGGAGTCAGGGTCCGTGATGATTAGCTCCAGGACGTTTGTGGGGGTTTTCTCATTGTGCGCAACACCGAAGCGAACGTAGTTCACGGGGTCCTTCGCGAGCGTCTCGAGATTTGCTTCCGATACGTTTGCATTCTCGGCGACCGCCATGCGAACCGCGGCAGCCGAATCCGTGGAGAGAGCATTCAGAGTGCCGGCCGGCGTTCGGAGGTTGTCGGCTACGGCCTCCCTGACATCGAGCGAATCGTCGAGCGAGAGCCGCTCCAAAACTTCAACCGATTTCGTTGCTGACGCAATTGTAAGCCGAGAGCTTGGGCAGTGCTCTATGAGTAGCAGCAGGTCTTCACTGGTAAGGTCCCGCGCCCAGTCTTTTTCGATCCGAAGGTCGTAGGTCCCGTGAGCTATCTCATCCCGGTGTTGGCTTATGAACTCGACGAAGTCGTCCCAATCTTCAGGGACGATGCTCTTTTTTGCGACGTTTTCCATAATTGCGAACCAGTGCTCGAGAATTTGCTGGTCCGCCTCTTATCACCAGCCTGAAAAGCCGTTAGTTTAGTTTGCCCATCGCGATTAAGCAAGGGAGGCGCATTTCGACAGGGAGGCGCATTTCGCTTTTGATTCTTGTGTAAGGCAATATGGAGATCGCCTCGGCTTCCATAAACTCCCTGTCATGTTCGCAACCCCCTACCGTCTAAGCTTGCGTTGTAATAGGGACAACCTCTTCAATTCAGCCCGGAGCCCATGATGTCGTTCACGAACAAGCCGAAACGCGTCAGTGAGTCGCGCGATGTTTGTTTACAGTCCGCGATGCCGACGCATATAATACGCATCCGATCACCCCGGCATTCACTGCCGCGGAACCGGCGCCCTTTATGAGCTACCCTACGGCGCGGGAAATATCGACGCAGGCGGTTGTTCAACTTCACGGTAGCCGAGCTACTCTCAGGAGGCACATATGAGAATCGGTCGATTTCAGTTAGGCCCAGGAGCCATCATCCTAATCGTTCTGGTGATGGCTGGCTTGGTTTACGTTGGCGCCAGGGAGCTTGGCATTATGGAGAAGATTACTCAGTCCGGCTCCAGCGAAAGCAAAGGCGGAGTGGTTCTGGACAAACCCGAACGCCCCGCCGACGTCTCGCTCGCATCATTGCCGCCTTCAGGGGTCAAAGCACCGGAGCGCACGTCCGACAACCCCGATGTCACAATCGGAATATGGACGTGGCAGACCGTTAGCGGAATCATCGACGCGGTTGGAGGCCCAGGCAAATCGGGCGACCATACCGATAGCTGCCTCTGCCAGGCCGGCATCACCAACACGCGCCTCATAGTTCAAAACGATACGTCCGAACAGATCAAGGCGCTTTCCGCAGGTCAGATGCAGTTCGTCACCACTACCGGCGATCAGGCGGCGGTCGACATCGCCGGCGCCAACAAACTGCTGCGCGGCAACAAGGCCAGGGTCATCTGGAGCGGCGGCTATTCGTTTGGGGAAGACTGTTTGATCGGACCTGAGTCGTGGAAGCAAGATCCACAACTCGCTCGCGGCGCAGTCGTCGTCACGGCCGTCCCATACTGCGATTGGAACGTTACAGTCGATTGGGCCGCCGACAATCAGATACCAGTTAATCCCGATGAGCAGATTTATGATCCGGACGCGATCAACTTCGTGAACGCGACCGATCATATCGAAGCTGCACAGAAGTTCGTACAGAACGCGAAAGTCAACCTGCGCAATCGCGCCACTGGAAAGACCGAGGCGTTTCAGATCGACGCCGCAGCGACGTGGACACCTGGAGACGTAATGGTGATCAAGGATCGGCCGTCGGTCAACTACAAGGGCAAGACCCAAAAACTGCAGAAGATCGTTTCGACCAAAGAGTACAGCTACATGATGCCGCACATTCTGTTTGGCAATGTAGACTGGTTGAACAAACATCGCGAGTATGTGACCACGCTGCTGCGTTGCCTGGCTCGATCCAACGACCGTATCAAAACGGACGAGACATACTTTCACAATCGGGTGTCCGCTTTGAACGCGCTGGTCTTCAACATGGAGGGGATGGGACCGAGCTTCTGGAACAAGTACTTCAGCGGCGCAACGGAGAATGGCGTGCCGCTCGGCGGGTCGCGGGTTAACAACATTGCGGAAGTACGGCACCTGTTCGGGCTGGATGGCAATCAGGGACTGGGGCGCTCGATCTTCGGCATCACCTACAGCGACCACGCAACGCGGTTGAAGAGGTTGCTGCCGCAGCGGCTTGAGAACTACGCGCCCGTTGAGCAGGTCGTCGATTTGAGCTTCATCAACGAGATCACCGACGAGAAGTCCGCGACCGGCGTCTACACGGCGAAGTTTGAGCCGGGTCAAAACGTCGGCACGGTTGTGAAGGCGAACTATCAGATAAACTTCGACACTGGCTCAGCCAAGGTCAAAGGGTCTGAGATTGCGAGGCTTCAGGAGATTCGAAACCTGCTGATCCGCGCGACCGACACCAAGGTAATCATCGAAGGTCACACCGACAACGTTGGAGACCTGGGTTCGAACCTAACGCTTTCGAAGGCGCGAGCTGAATCGGTGTGGCAGTGGCTGAGAGAGTCCGACCCGACCGGCATCAACATCAACCAGGCACGCCTGGATAACATTGAAGGTTACGGTCCGTACCGTCCTCTTGCAGGGAACAAGAACCTGACTGAAGCTGAACGGGCCGCGAATCGCCGCGTCGTGATCATTCTGAAGTAACCCGGCGAGGCGGGTGCGCGCGAGTCGAGGGAGGGGCAGATCCAACGGTCTGCCCCTATTACGTTCGAGATCACATTGGAGGCACATCGGGAGATTGAGCAATGGCAAGGGGTAAGGAAACTGCGTCTGATGGGAGCACGAGAGCGATCGGCGAGGTGGTTCGTGTGTACGGCAGCGTTGGCGTCTTCACCCGTTCGAACCTCGCGCTGGTGTGGCTCGGCCTAATCCTGGTGATATGGTTTCTCAATCCCATCAAGGCGCTCCCTCTTCCACAGGAAGTTCTCAGGGCCATCGCAAAGATGTGGACCAGCAATCAGCCCGGGCAGGGACTTGCTTACAACGTCTACGTTACGCTAAAGCTGAACGTCGTGGGAGTCGGATACGCGGCGATCATCTCGATAGCGATCGCGTACTTCAGCGTGATTCCGCTCTTTCAACCGTTCAACAAAATGGTGCAGTGGTTGCGCTACATTCCGATCGTGGGCTTCAACCTGGTCTTCCTGTCGCTGTTCACTATCGGGTGGCCCATGAAAGTCGCGATGCTGACGACCGGGATGTCGTTCTTCCTGGTCACGAGCATGACTGGAGTCGTTGCCGCGATTCCACGGTTGAAGTATGAGCTGGCGAAGGTGTTGGGCTACAAGGACAGACAGGTGTTCTATACCGTCGTCGTGCGGCCGACACTCCCGCAGATGATCGACATGATCGCGCAAAACGCCGCGATAGGCTGGGTTATGATAACGGCGATCGAAACATACAATCGCACCGAAGGTGGAATCGGCAGCCAGATATACTCTTACTCGGCGACTAACAATCTTGCCGAAGTCTATGGTTACCTCCTGATCATTGGCGTGATCGCCGTGCTCGAAGACCTGTTCTTCTCACTGATCAAGCGGCTGTTCTTCCCCTACAGCTTAATCGCTGAGAGGGCCTAGTAAAGTCATGAGCGAATACGAGGAATGTGTCCCCGGGCCGATAGACAAGCTTGAAACGAAAGGCCCGCTGTTGACACTCGAGGGCGTCTCCAAGTCGTTTGTGATGAACGACGGCAGCTCGTTTGTCGCGCTCAAAGACATGTCGCTGACGATTCTTGACACCAGGAACAAGCCGCAGATCGTTAGCCTCCTCGGTCCCTCCGGCTCGGGCAAGACAACCGCGCTGCGCATCATCGCCGCGCTGGACAAGCCGACTTCTGGCTGCGTGATGATCACAAACGGCGTCGCAGACCATATGCGTCCGGTGCGGGTTGGCGACGTCGGGGTCGTCTTTCAGAGGTATCCGCTGTTTGAGGATCTGAACGTATTGAAAAACCTGACCGAACCTGCGGTGCGCGCTGGAATGGACTCGAACCAGGCGAAGGAGAAGGCGCTCAGATATCTGGACGAGTTCGATCTGGTGCAGCAGGGACTGGCGTGGCCTGTGCAGCTCTCGGGCGGGCAACGCCAGCGGGTGGCGATCCTCCAGCAGTTGATGCGCGAGCGGCACTTCATCATCCTCGACGAGCCGTTTTCGGGACTCGACCCGGTCAACATCATCAACGTCATCAATTTGATCTCGCGCATTGCTAATCAGCACACGCTGAACACGTTCATCATCATCACGCACGACGTGACCTCCGCGCTGATCATCTCCGACCACGTTTATCTGCTGGGACGCGAGCGCGATGAGAAAGGCAATCCCAAACCGGGGTCGCGGATAATGAAGGAGTACAACCTGGTGGCCGAGGGACTGGCCTATCAACCCGACATCGAAGACATTCCCCGGTTTGCCGAAATTCGCAAAGAGATTAAGATAGTTGAGTTCCCAAAGCTGTGACGATTCCTCAAGAAGGCACAAGACTCCCAAACGAAGAGAGGTCAGGGTCGGGTTCATTGTATGGCTGACGAAGAGATCAACTACGTGAAGGAAGTACTCAAGAGTGACTTCAACCTCGGCTTCGTCGGGGTGATGGCCTTCCTCATGATGGTAATCAACTTCCCGGGCTTTCTGGCTCTGCTGGCCGCGGGGGAAATCGGCGCGCTCTTCATCGCCCAGGACTCTCGCGTTCAACGCATCATTCGCTCGCGCAAGCACAAAGACGAGAAGCTTGAAACTGAAGACTCCGAGAAGAGCATCGTCGCCGCGCTGCCGGCGGCTTATCAGAGCGACTTCACTTCGGTGCGGAATCTATGTGACGAGATCGAGCGACGATCGGGCGAACTCGAGGGTGAGGGAAGCAACGCTCTTTTGTCCGCCATGACTGAGAAGCTCTCCGCATTTCGATACGAGTACGCGCGCATGCTGAGGGCGCACCATCTGCTCTCGACTCGCAACTACCACAACCTGCAAATCATGCTCAGCAGCGACATCTCACGCTCCGAGGAGGGGGTTCAGAAAGAGGGGTCGGAGCAGGTGCGGCAGGCGCTGTCCCAGAATCTGAACATCCTGAAGAAGCGGCTGGCCAAGTTAGAAAAGCTCGACGAGCTTGTGCGATTGCTCGAAGCGCGATTGCAAGTAATTCGAAACTCGCTGAGCTTGATTCAGGACGAGGTGTACACCTTCACCAACGTCGCGGGCATATCGGACCTGGTCGACAATCTTCTCACCAACCTCAGCATCAGTGACGAGTTCCGCTCGACTTACGAAGATGTGCTCATCACCGAAACAGCCTCGGGTATGTCGGCCCTTGAAGCTTCGCCCTCGGAGCCGGAAGCGCCCGAGGAGGAAGATCTCGCCCGGCGCCTCGGCGCGCGGGAGCACATCAGACGAGTGAAGTAGAGGATGCGCGATGATTTCTGAAGATTCATTGTTCGCCCGCAAGGTGGTTTTCTGCGATTCACCAGTAAGGAGGAAATCCTAATGCCAGATCCCAAACAACCTCGCCGACCCAAGAGCACCCAAGAAATCCTGGCCGAAATGGAAAACATGTCAAAGGGCGTGGGGTCATCAGCGCCCGAAGATGCGGGTGAAAGCAGAAGCGCGAAGGGCCGCCAGGAAGGCGGGGCCCTCAAGTCGCTGCTCGGATTCTTCGTTAAGGTAGTTCCCGACGAAGAACTCGAGCCAGAGGGCGCTTCTGCGAAACCTCCGGCGCACAACACTGCTGGAGATCGTACAGCGTCTCGAGTCGCCGATCTCGTTGCGGGTGAGGCCTCGCCGCAGTTCAAAGCACCGGCTGACGCAACCGCCGACCTTGCGAGCCGCCCCTTCGAGCAGATTTACAAGGAAGCCCGAATCCCCGACTCACCGTGTACCGTTGATGAACTCGGCAAGTTGCTTGATAACCCGACAGTCGCCGATCAGCCGCTGAACGTCAAGGTTGTGGCGGTGCACCTCACTCTGTCAGCAAAAGGAATAGGACCCGACGTCCCAATTGCCGACGCCGTGCGTCGCGACCGGGCGCTTGACGCCTATCAACTGATGCTCGATCAGCACGCCGCCGCCGCCGAGCAGCGCAACGCTGCGATGATCCAGCAGATCACCCAGGAAACCGAAGAGTTCCTGAAGCGCAAGCAGGCCGAGATCGAAGCCCTTCGAGTGGAGACCGCGGAAGCCAAACGACAATCGATGGATTTTTCATTACGCCGCGAAACCGAAGAGAAGCGATTGGCGAATCTGATCAGTCCGTTCCTTGAAGGCGTGGTCAACCCGGTTACCGTCGGGAACAAGCCTGGAGAGGGGCAATCGAAATGAGGGCGGAGGCGGGTATCGTTTTCGCGAGACTCTCGGGCTCTGAGTTTGCACCGGACCTTGGGACGGTTAAATATTAGAGATGATCGCTGAGGCAAACTCGCTTGTCTTAAGCTTAGTCGCGCCTTCCATCTGTCGGTGAAGATCGTAGGTTACGCGCTTTTGCTGAATGGTCCTGGTCAATGCGCCGATGATGCTATCGCTCACCTCGCGCCAGCCCATGTGCTCGAACATCATCACGCCCGACAGAATCACCGATGAAGGGTTGACCATGTCTTTGTCGGCATACTTTGGCGCAGTTCCGTGAGTCGCTTCGAACACAGCGGCTCGATCCCCGATATTGGCTCCTGGAGCCATTCCCAGGCCGCCCACCTGCGCCGCCGCAGCGTCCGACAGATAGTCGCCGTTCAGATTCGGCGTAGCCAGGATCGAGTACTCGTCAGGCCGAATCAGTATCTGCTGGAATATCGAGTCGGCAATTCGGTCCTTGACCAGCACCTTCTTCTTCCATTCGCCGTTCCCATGAGTTGACCAGATCGCCGCGATGATGTTCTTGACTTCCTCGACGGCTGCAGCGCGCTGCTTCTCCGACATCTGTTCGAATCCCGGTTCGATCATCCTCGCGTTCTCTTCTTCGGTGAGCGAAGGATTCTTCTCGCGGTTATCCAATATCCACGTCTCGCGCTCGGTGACGATCCGGCTCCTGAATTCTTCCTTCGCAAGCTCGTAACCCCAATCGCGAAACGCGCCCTCGGTGAACTTCATAATGTTGCCCTTGTGAACCAGCGTGACCGAAGGCTTGTTGAAGTCGAGCGCGTACTGAATCGCGCGGCGCACCAGCCGCTTCGTTCCCGTAGGCGAGATGGGTTTGATGCCGATGCCGCTGTCGGTTCTCACCTTGTAGCCGTATTTGTCGTTGAGGAGCGAAATGATCTCTCTTGCGCGGTCGGTTTCGGAAGCGAACTCGACTCCGGCGTAAACGTCTTCGGTGTTTTCACGAAAGATCACCACGTCAACGTTTTCGGGATGCTTTACCGGCGAGGGTACTCCAGTGAAGTAGCGCACCGGCCGCACACACGCATAGAGGTCGAGCACCTGGCGCAGGGTGACGTTCAAGCTTCGAATCCCGCCGCCCACCGGAGTAGTCAGCGGTCCTTTGATCGCAACCGCAAACTCGGCGATGGCTTTGACGGAGTCGTCGGTCAGCCACTCGCCGAACTGGTTAAACGCCTTCTCGCCGGCGAATATCTCGTACCACGCGATCCGGCGGCGTCCGCCATAAGCCTTCTCAACCGCGGCGTCAAACACGCGACGGGAAGCGCGCCAGATATCACGGCCGGTCCCGTCGCCTTCGATGAACGGAATGATGGGCCGATCGGGCACGTTCAGCGTCATTCCCTCGACCGTAATCTTTTGACCGTGGGCGGGAACTTCTATACCATTGAACGTCGCCATTAGCTCCGAACCTCCTCGACTTAGCGCGGTGCGGACGCGCCGTCGCAATGTAACAATCGCAGAAGAGGAGTGTCAAGATTCGAAGAGATTCGTGAGGAGAAGAGCGCACAGGATGGATCCTATTCTCTATTCACAAGCAATGCACCGTTTAAGCTCAAATTGAGACTCGTTATTTCCAAAGAAGGCTATAGGAGATACGAGAAGGACTTTGACTCGAACGAACACTATGTGCACGACGTCGTTCTGGAGACGGCTCAATAGAGAATACGCAAAGCCAGGTATTAATTCTCAAAAAGGCAATCTGACACAGAGCTTTGAACGCTAACAATGGTGGAGAAAAAGAAGGACACGGACCCGGTCGACGACGATTCGCTCGATGAGATCCATCGCCGGCTTCAGGAATCCGGCGCAGCCAACCTCACTGCTGAACCGGACACTCCTAACGCCTGGGACCGCGTGAAGCTGGCGCGCCATGCGAATCGACCCTACACGCTCGACTACATCGAGTTGCTGTTCACCGACTTCTTCGAGATACACGGCGACCGCCGGTTCGGCGACGACCCGGCGATGGTTGCGGGCTTCGCGAGCTTTCACGAGCAGCCTTGTGTGGTCATAGGTCATCAGAAAGGCCGCACGACCAGGCAACGGCAGCACCGCAACTTCGGCATGCCCAAACCCGAAGGTTATCGCAAGGCGTTGAGGGTGATGAAACTCGCCGAGAAGTTTCATCGCCCGGTGTTCACATTGATCGACACGCCCGGCGCTTATCCCGGCATAGACGCCGAAGAGCGCGGCCAGGCCGAGGCAATCGCATACAACCTGCGCGAGATGGCCAAGCTGCGTGTGCCGGTTATCGTGGCCGTCACCGGCGAAGGCGGCTCGGGCGGCGCGCTTGCGATCGGGATGGGAGATCGAGTGTTGATGCTCGAGAACTCGATCTACTCGGTTATCTCGCCAGAATCATGCTCGGCGATACTCTGGCGCGATCAGGCGCACGCCGAGGAAGCGGCGCGCGCTTTGCGATTGACCGCGCCCGACCTGCTCGAGTTCGGATTGATCGATCAAATCGTGCCCGAGCCTCCCGGCGGCGCGCATATGAATCACGAGGAGGCCGGCAGCCTCCTGGACGCTTCTCTTTCCGACGCGCTGCATTCGGTGCAAGATCTCACTTGCGAGGAGCGCATCGCGCGCCGTTACGAGAAGTTTCGCAAGATGGGCCGTTTCGAAGATCGCCTCGCCGACTTCCGTAACACATGATGGACTTTGATTGTTTTCTTTTTGATTTCGACGGAACGCTTGCTTACTCCGAACACGCGTATCGCGTAGCGTTTCTTCATTCGATTGAACGTCACACCGGAGTTCTGCCGAACGAAGTCGAGTTTCGCGATTTCTGGAACGTCACGCCTCATGAAGTGCTCAGCCGCTACGGCGAAGAGCTGCTCGAAGAGATGTTCGCAAGTTTCGAGGAGCACTACTACGCTACACATCATCAGCACTTGATAGCCTATGACGGCGTTGAAGAGCTGTTATCCAGTTTGCTCGAGCAAGGGGCTAGCGTCGGGATTGTATCGCTCAAACCTCGCCGAGCGGGTGACCTGGAGCTGGACATCATTGGACTGCGCCGGTTGATAGGTCTTGCGGTGTGGGGCGACGATGTCGAAAAGCCTAAGCCGGACCCGGACGGTGTGTTGCGCGCTATTGCCGACCTTGGCGCTGATCCTCGATCGACCCTTGTCATCGGCGACAGTCCGGCTGACATAATGATGGGACGAGCAGCGGGAACGCGAACGGCGGCCGCAATGTGGGGCGGATCCAGCCGCGAACGACTATTGGCAGCCTCGCCTGACCTCGCGCTTGATGCGCCCGGCGATTTGCTGAGCGTGATTAAATGGGGCTAAATCGTGAACCGCCAAACTTTTTCCCAGGCGTAAACGCACTCGGCTAGTGAAAAGAGAAGCGAAACACTCGAGCCATCCAAGGTCGCAATAAATGGCTCGCGACTGGATCCGACTTCATTTGTCAGCCAACCTGCTCGAACCGCTGCCGGTGGTTCGAGCTGCCCGATCTCAAAGGAGCGCTTATGACTGCTCAAGCGACCACAACGAACCGCCGTGCCTCCGAAATCGTTTCCATCAATCCCGCTACGCTCGAAGAGCTGGCTCGCTTTCACATCGCATCCGCCAACGAAGTTAACGCAGCGGTGGCGCGTGCCAGGGCTGCTCAGCCCGCCTGGGGCGCTCTCTCGTTCCGCAACCGCGCGCGATATATCCTCAAGCTTCAACGCGAGCTGTATGACCGCCAACAAGAGATCATCTCCATTATTTCAGACGAGACCGGCAAGCCCGCCTTCGAAGCGTTAACCGCCGAGGTCTTTCCCGCCTGCGATCTGATGAGCCACTTCGCCGCGAATGCCGCGCGCATCCTTCGCGATGAACGGTTCACGCTCGCGGTCTTTCGCAACAAGCGGTCGATGATCAGCTACGAGGCGCTGGGCGTTGTGGGAATCATAAGCCCGTGGAACTTTCCGTTCTCGATACCAACGGGCGCAATCGTAATGGCGCTCGCCGCAGGCAACACGGTCGTCTTCAAACCATCCGAGTACACGCCGCTGGTCGGTGACGCGATCAAGCGGTTATTCGCCTCGGCTGGATTTCCCGAAGGCGTTCTTGAAGTCGTGCAAGGCAATGGTTCAACGGGCGCCGCATTGGTCGACTCAGCGGTGGATAAGATCTTCTTTACGGGCTCGATTCGAACCGGCAAGAAGATCGCCGAAAGCGCCGCGAAGCGGTTGCTGCCCGTCGTTCTCGAACTCGGCGGTAAGGACCCGATGATCGTGCTGGAAGACGCGCCCTTCGAGCGCACGGTGCAGGGCGCGGTGTGGGGCGCGTTCACGAACTGCGGCCAGGTGTGCGCTTCGGTCGAGCGGCTTTACGTCACTGAACCGATTGCCGAGAGGTTCATCGCCGCGGTGGTCGACGGAGTGAAGAAGCTGCGCCTCGGCGCGCCGTCGGGCTGCTCGACCGACGTCGGGCCTTTGACTAATGAGAACCAGTTGAACGTGGTCGGCAATCACGTCGCCGACGCAGTCGCCAAAGGTGCGCGGGTGCTGACCGGCGGCCGGCGCCGCGACGATCTGGGTGGCTACTTCTTCGAGCCGACCGTTCTGGTCGATGTGAACAGTTCGATGAGAGTGATGACCGAAGAAACGTTTGGACCGGTGCTTCCGATCAAGATCGTCAAAGATGAGGAGGAAGCCATCATCGAAGCGAACAGCACGCGCTACGGACTGTTGGCTTCGGTGTGGACTTCGGACAACGAGCGCGGGCGCCGCATCGCTCGCCGGATCGAAGCGGGCACGGTCATCATCAACGACGCGCTTTACACACACGGCGCGGCGCAGACTCCGTGGTTCGGCGTCAAAGAGAGTGGTCTGGGCGTGACGCACGGCAGCCAGGGCTTATTCGAGTTCGTTCGAATGAAGCATGTCAATTGGGACTTGCTGCCGATGAAAAGCGACTGGTGGTGGTTTCCTTACAGTGAGCGATGGGAGAATCGGTTCAAGATGCTGATGAAGCTGCTATATCGGTGGAAGCTTCGCAAGATCGGGTGACCGAGATTGCGGCGCAGTTGGAAGCGGACAGAGACACAGATGTTTGATCTCTACGAAGAATTCAACTCAATCGTCGCGGCTCTGGAAGAGCACGGGATAGATTATGCTGTGTGTGGCGGGCTTGCGATGGCTGTTCACGGATTGCCACGAGCCACGGTGGATATCGACTTGCTCATCCTCGGCCAGAGCGTGGAAGCAGTTAGGGAATTAGCACGGACTCTGGGCTATACTATAGAGGCGTTTCCGATGACATTCTCACGCGGGGCAGTCGAGATACGGCGCGTGTCGAAGATTGACTCGGAAACAGGAATGGTACTTTCGCTTGATATGATGTTGGTTACGCCTGAAATCGTCGATATCTGGCAATCGCGAACAGAGGTGGCATGGGAAGCGGGCACCCTCTGGGTGGTATCCCGCAGGGGACTGATTGCCTTGAAGTCTCTCAGATCAAGCGCCCAGGATCTCGCTGACATTGAGCGGTTGAAGGAAATTGAGAATGAAAGTTGATATGTCGCCGGAGGCGGTTACCGCGCGGCTAAAACTTGCCTCGCAATTACGGCGCCTGTGCCTCGCGCTCGGCAAAGCACGCCCCGTCAAACAACCCACCGTAGAGGACGCGCCCACTATCTATGAGCGTACAACACCGTCAACGGATGAGCGGGTCAGCGGGCGCCCGCGTCGCTGAACCTACAGTCAAAGGAATAAACCGCTCGCTCGAGGGCATTCATGAGTGTGGCGCGGCGAGTATCCGTCGTTGATCGTGTCCGCCACCGGCAGGAGGTTTAGTTGAGACTCAAGATCGCTCTTGTGCTTATCGTGCCCGCGCTGGCGCTCGTAGTCGTCGCTTTCGTCGGCAAAAGAGCGGCCGCTCGTTACGCCAGCGCAGCGCAAGATCGGCCACCGGCTGCGGGCGCGCAACGAGTTCCCGTTCTAGTCGAACTGTTCACCTCCGAAGGCTGCTCGAGCTGTCCGCCGGCCGACGAGTTGCTGACCAGGCTAGAACAAACGCAGCCAGTCGATGGCGCCGAAGTCATCGCGCTCTCCGAGCACGTCGATTATTGGAATCGCCTCGGCTGGGCCGACCCGTACTCATCCTCGGAGTTCAGCGCGCGGCAGAATGATTACGCTCGCGCCTTCGACACCGATGGCGTTTACACTCCACAAATGATCGTCGATGGACGCGCACAGTTTGTCGGCAGCGACTCTGGCAGAGCGCGAAAGGCAATTGCCGGTGCCTTGCGCGACTCGAAAGCCACGGTGACGGTGAATCTCGCTTCTGAGGACACGCGGGCGGGCTCGATAACGCTCGATGTGCGAGCCGAGCGGCCGCAGAATGTTTCGGAGGGTGATTCAGCGGAAGTGTTACTGGCTATTACCGAAAGCGGTCTGCGCTCGAGCGTATCGCGAGGGGAAAACGCGGGCCGCCGGCTCAGTCACACGGCTGTGATTCGCAAGCTTACGGCGCTGGGCTCTGTCGATTCACAGGGCGGAGCGCAGTTTGTCGCTAAGCCAGTCGTGCAAATCTCCAGGGGCTGGAAGCGTGAGAGTCTCAAAGCTGTTGTCTTCGTGCAGGAGCGCACCAGCCGGCGAGTGCTTGGTGTGGCAGCGGCGCCGCTCGGGAAGTAGCATAGACTTTAGTCTGTGCGCCTTGATGGGATGCGCAGTGACCTGGTCAATCGAGCCACACAGACTAAAGTCTATGCTACCCTCAAAACCAGGGGCCGCGCACTCCTCGTATTTAGAATGCATCCTATAGAGCAGTGTTAGAATTCAAGAAGCTATGTTGATCAAGAAACCAGACGACATCAAGAGCAGCGAGATCACCGACAAGGAGTTGTATCTCAACCGAAGGATGTTCATCCGAGGCGCAGCGCTTACCGGCGGCGCGCTCGCAACCGGCCTTGTGTATCGATACTTCACCAGTCACAGCGAAGGGGCCCAACCGGGAGACAAGATAGCCGATGTGCAAGCGCCCGAGCAAACGGTGCCGCCGCTCAACGAGAAGAACACTCCGTACGAAGACATTACGCACTACAACAACTTCTACGAGTTCTCGACCGACAAACTCGCGGTGGCAGGCAAGGCCAAGCGATTCGTGACTCGCCCGTGGACGGTTGCCGTGGAAGGTCTCGTCAACAAGCCGCGTGTTTTCGACATCGACGACCTGTTGAAGATCAGCCCTGCCGAAGAGCGCATCTATCGCCATCGCTGCGTCGAAAGGTGGTCGATGGTAATTCCCTGGGTGGGCTTTCCGCTGGCGAAGCTCCTGGATCAAGTGCAACCGCTTTCGCAGGCGAAGTACGTCGCGTTTGAAACGCTCGCCGATAGAAAGCAGATGCCAAACATCAGCTCGGACGTTCTCGATTGGCCGTACATCGAAGGCTTGCGATTGGATGAAGCAATGCACCCGCTGACGATTCTCGTGAGCGGGCTGTACGGCGAGACGTTGCCGCCTCAAAACGGCGCGCCGCTCAGATTGGTTGTGCCGTGGAAGTACGGGTTCAAGGGGATCAAGTCGATCGTGAGAATCAAGGTCGTTGAAGATCAACCGCCGACGGCGTGGAACATCGCGGGCCCGCGCGAGTACGGCTTCTACTCAAACGTAAATCCAAACCGCGACCACCCGCGTTGGAGCCAGAAGACGGAGCAGCGAATCGGCGAGTTCGGCGTGCGGGACACGCTGATGTTCAACGGCTACGGTGACCAGGTCGCGCAGCTCTACAGCGGGATGGATTTGATTAAGTACTTCTGAGGACGACCGGAGACCGACGACCGGAGACCGACGACCGGAGACCGACGACCGGAGACCGACGACCGGAGACCGACGACCGGAGAGACATATGAATTCCGATGACAACCGACCGATAGTTGCCGAGTCTCCGTCGTCCGTCACCGGTCGTCCGTCGTCTTCCGTCACCGGTCGTCCGTCGTTTTCCGTCATCGATCGTCGGTCGTCCGTCTCGTCGCCGGTCGTCCGTCGTCCGTCATCCGTCGATACCCGGTTCGCACAATTCACGATCTTCGTTAGCAGCGCGGTGCCGCTATCCCTGCTTGGCTGGGACTGGTACCACCACCGGCTCGGCGCGAACCCAACCGAGTTCGCGACTCGCACAACCGGCGCGCTGACGTTGCTGTTCCTGATTCTATCGCTTGCGGTTACTCCGCTCCGAAAAGCGCTCGGGCTCCCGTGGATGATCAAGTTCCGCCGGCTGCTCGGACTGTACGGGTTCTTCTACGGCTGCGTTCACCTGCTGACCTACGTCTGGTTCGACAAGTTTTTCGGCTTCGGGCTTATCGGCGAAGACATCGTCAAGCGCCCGTTCATCACCGTAGGCATGGCGAGCTTCGTTATGCTGGTCCCGCTCGCGTTGACTTCAACTCAAAAGAGCATCAAGCGGCTTGGCGGCAAGCGATGGAACCGGCTACACAGGCTCGTTTATCTGTCAGCAGCCGGCGGCGTGATTCACTACTACATGCTTGTGAAGGCGGACACTCGAGAGCCGATCCTGTTTGGAGTGGCAGTCGCGGTGGTTTTAGGCTATCGCGTCTTGAACAAGTTCTTCCCCAAGTGGACTCAGCGAACTCCGTCGAGAGCCCAACGCTGATCGGCGCCGTCGTCCGCTGCGACTCCGGGCTGTTTTCACGGACTGAGTTCCATCACCGTGTTAGCGAAAGACTCTGCGATGCTTATGATCCTCTCTTTGCTCGGTAGACGTCTGAGCATATCCTTCGGTAGTCCCGTTTTACCAAGTATCGTACCGCACACCTGCCCGGCCATTGACGCTATCGTGTCCGTATCTCCACCGGACCTTACGATACTCTCTATCAATTCCTCGAATCCGAGTTCGGTTATCTGCTGGGCTCCCAGTAAGGCCAGCGGAACTGATTCGACAACATAGCCGGAAGAACCGAATTGCGTCGCCGCATTTTCCAAAGTGACTCCCGGCCTCAGTTCGTCAAACTCCATCAACCGATCACGAACACTACTGTCCGGCAAGTAAGGTATGATGAGCCGTAACAGGTTCGCTTCTCCCACCCAAGTCCCAAGATACGCAGCCCGAATCGCCAATAGGATCGCCAACGCCCCTGCGTAGGCTTCTTCATTATGGTGCGTGATGCGACAGACGTCTCGAATGACTTGCCTTCCAGCGGGTAGTTGAGGGTTGAGGCAAAAGGCGAGCGGAGCGATTCGCATGGCCGCGCCGTTCCCTGCCGCCATCTCTCCCTTGCGCCCGACCAAAGCCCAGTGACCACCAACGTTCAGTTCAGACAAAGCCTTGGAAGTACTTGCACCGAGGCCGGTCAGAAGAGAATTCCTGTACCATTGAACGAAAGTAGAAGAAATGATGGCAGGATCAACTTGATGCGAATTCGAGATAGCCTCACAAGTGGCCAGAGTTAACTGGGTATCATCGGAGAGCCTCCATTCAAGCTGACGGTCGATAGTTACAGGCCGTGTTGCGCCTTCATAAGGTCCAGCCATGGCGTCACCAATCGCGCCTCCAAGAATAGATCCCGTGATTCTATCGAGCCTACTCATTGCTTGGACTCTGAACTACGGATTGAGCGCTACGGCGAACTATCGATAACCTTCCGCCTGTAGCGCGAACAGCTCAGCGTACAACCCGCCACGCGCAACAAGCTCCTGGTGCGAGCCGTCTTCCTTCACCATTCCGTTTTGAAGCACGATGATCCGATCCGCCATCCTCACAGTCGAAAAACGATGCGAGATGATCACCGCCATTCGTCCCGCCACCAACTGCGAGAAGCGAATGAAGACTTCGTACTCGGCGCGTGCATCGAGCGAGGCCGTCGGCTCGTCAAGAATCAATACCTGCGCGTCGCGCATGTAAGCGCGCGCGAGCGCAATCTTCTGCCACTCGCCGCCCGACAGCTCGACCCCTTCGTCGAAACGCCGCCCGAGCATCTGCTTGTACCCTTTTGAGAATCGCGGCAGCAGGCTCGACGCAAGCGACTTCTCCGAAGCGGAAACGATCGCGCCGGGAACCTCTCCGTTGCCGTCGCTCCCGCCGTTCGAACCGCCCTCTTGTCCGTTTGCGCTGGGCGCGTCGAGATACGACCGCACCTCATCGATCTCGCCCACGCCGACGTTCTCGTCGAAACGAAAATCGTACTTTACGAAATCCTGAAAGATCACCCCGATCGCGCGACGCACGGAATGAATCTCATACTCTCGAAGATCGACCCCGTCGAGCAGTATGCGCCCTTCGGTTGGATCGTAGAGCCTCGCGAGCAACTTGGTCAGCGTCGTCTTACCTGCTCCGTTCTCGCCCACGAACGCGACGCGCTCGCCCGGCCGCAGCGTGAAGGTCACATGCCTTACCGCCCACGCATCGCTTCCGGGATATTGAAACCCGACATCCTCGAACGCGAAGCCTTCTCTTATCGGCCGGGGCACTGGCGGTGCGCCGGGCGCCGATGCTATCGATGGCTTCATCTCAAAGAAATCGAAGAGGTCCTTGAGGTAGAGACACTGTTGATAAATTCCGCCCGCGCTCAGCAGCAATACTTCGATCAATTGCCGGCTTCGCGCGAACGAGCCCGCGAGAAAAGTCAGCGTGCCGATCGTCAGCTCTCCTCGCGTTGCGCGCACAAGTATGATCACGTACGCGCTGTAGTAGCCCAGCGTACCGATGAGCGATAGCAGCGTGCTGACTCTGGCTTTGCGGATCGAGAGCTTCTTGTTCTCGTCGTAGAATCTCCAGGATAGCTTACGGAAGCGATCGATCAGCCACGGCGACAGCCCGAACGACTGCACTTCTTTCGCGGTCCGATCGCTCGCGGCGACGTAGCGCAGATAGTCGAGCTGTCTTCGCTCCGGCGTCCACCTGAACTGCATCGAGTACTCGAGCGAAGCGAAATGCGTCTCACCGAAAAAGCTCGGCAGCACCGCGACAGCAAGCAGCAGCAAGAGCCACGGGTTGTAGACGATCAGAGCGGCGCCCAAGGATATCAACGTGAGGCCGTCCTGGCCGATCGACAGAAGCTGCGCCAGCAAGCCGATTCGGCTGGTCGTCTGCCGCCGCGCGCGTTCGAGCTGATCGTAGAACGCGGGGTCTTCGAAGTGCGCGAGGTCGAGAGTGGCGGCGTGCTCCATCAAACGCACGCTTGTGTGGTTCGAGAAGAGATCGCCCAGCAAGCTCTCGACCAGCGACGACGTTCTCGCAAGAACATCGTTCGCGGTCACGATGACGATTTCGAGCGCGAGCAGTTTCCAGAGCCTTGGGTAGTCCGGAGACGATTCGCGCGACGCAACCACCGTGTCGATGATCAGCTTGCCGACCCAGAGCATCGCGACGGGAACGCCGGCTCGCATCAAACGCAGCACAGCCATCGCGGCGGTGTACCCGCGATGCGTTTCCCACACGAGCTTGATCAGCGGAGGGATATATCGGAGCGCAGCAAAGCGTTCTTGAAGCGTTGGGCGCTCATTGGCTTTGAGCGCCGGGCCGAAAGAGAAATGCATTGCCATACAAGGATGTTAATGAAGGCGAGGCCTCAACGCGAGCGGAAAGGAACTGAAGCACGACGGCTGTTGTTGTGTAAGGATGTTCAGCACGACGTTTTTTCAGGGACCTTGGCGCCTTTGCGGATCTTGGCGTCTCCTTAGAAACCACCGGAGGCTGTTGAATGAAATCAACAGCTTACGGGAATGGTTTCTAAGGAGACGCCAAGACCCGCAAAGACGCCAAGACGTAAAGAGTCCGAGACGGCCAACCTTTGATTCAAATCCTATTTCTTGTCGCGAAGCTCGCGCAGCAACTCGTCGCGAAAATATCCCGCCGGTATTGTGCCTTGCCTCATGAAAAGAAGATGAAAAGTCTTAGCCGAGAATCGATCGCCCAACAGTTTTGCGGCTTCTTCGCGAAGCGCGTAGATCTGATCCTTACCGAGTCGATAGGTGATCGCTTGCGTGGGCCACTTCGAATACCGAAAGATCGCTCCCTCGGCAGACTTGCAACTCGCTCGCTTGTCATCCTTCGCCGTTGCCGTTGCATCGCTGCATGAGCCGGGAAGAAAATCGACAACTTGTGAGAACAGATCAACTGCTTGGTCGTAGCTCGTACGTCCGGTGTGAATGCCCGTGTCGATGCGAACGCGCAAGTCGCGATAGAGCTTGCCCTGCAACTGATATAACCTCTCTTCGGGCGTGTAGGCGCCTTGCGGAGCGCCCGGCTGCGGCTCAGCCATCAACGCTTCGGCATAGAGCGCCCAGCCTTCCGCTGCCATCGAGTCTTCCCACATCGACGACGAATCTTCGACCGCTCCCGGCGTGAGCCAGCGCACTCCGGCAATCTGATCTCGATACTGAGTCATAACCTTGTAGTGCCAGTCGTGGCCGGGAAAACCTTCGTGCGCGGACAGATCGGCCAGCGCCGAGCGATTGTTTGACTTCAACGCGGCGAGGTCGTTGTCCGTGGGCGTCACGTAAAAGCGCCCGACCCCCGTGGTCTTGAATGGAGGCGCCGGGTAGTAAGCCGCGCCGTCTATAGAAGCCCGCAGCGGCGGCGGGGTCTCGGTGACGTCGAGCTTGTAATCGGCCGGCACATCGAATATTCCAGTCTTGCGCGCGTAGTCGACCAGGCGAAACGCCGCGTCCCGGTACCATTGAACCATCTCGGCGTCCGACTTTGGATAATTCTTCGACAGTTCGTCAAAGACCGAACGAACTGCGGCGGGGCCTTCGGCGGGGAGGGTCCAGTCGTTTGTCTTGCCGATCTCGCGAGCTAAATCGATCATCTGCTTTTGAGTTGCCTCGACAATTGGCCAGGCCTCTTCATAGAGCTGCGCCGCGGTCTTATCGATATGGAAGTTGTTCTTGAGAGCCCAGTCGTACTCGGCTTCACCCATCGCGAAACGATCGCCGGCGAATGCCTGCTTTACGATCATTCGACCACCATCTCCAGCAAAGGCGGCGTCAAAGAAAGTCTTTGTCACTAAGTCGCGCAACTCACGGTACGCTCCGGCAGCCGGTTTCGAGGCGTCTCGAAGTTGAGTCAGCAACTGCTCTCGCTGCGAGCCCGAGATTCGCTACTCAGCAAGCTTCGGCAGCGTCTCCTCGAAATACTTAGCGTCGGCTTCCGATGTGTCTATGCCGTTGCGTTTCAGCACGCGATAGTCCGGCGTGTTGTTGGACTTGATCCCTGCAAGCAGTTGTTCCTGAGCGACGGAAAGAAACCGAGGAATTGCGCCCACGCGTTTGGCCACAAGCGACCATTCCTCATCCGTGCCATACGTCTTCTCGCCAGTCTGAGTCATTCCCTGCAATTGCCAGTCGACCGCTCGAAACGGCTCATCGGTGTAGGTATCCAGCGCTCGCTCCTGGTACCGGCGCACCTGATGCTGATGAAGTAGAAAGCGGATCTGCGCAAGCGCCACTTCGCGATCTATGCGCCGGGTTGCCGAAAGCGTGTTCGGGTCGATGCTCTCAAAAGACTTCTGCGTATCCGCAAGCCAGCGGTCTTCCGCTTCAAGCGCCGCTGACGAGTGATCGCGCAGCGTACCGTCGACGCCCTTTAGCGAAGGATCGAGCCCGGCGCCGCCGAGGTAAGTGTTCACCGTCGGGTTGCGCCGCAGAAATTCGGCGACGTACGCGTCGTGAATCTTCTTAAGAGCTTGATCACCATTGGCGTTGTTCATGGTTGTGTCCTGAGTCTTTGTGGTGCAGGCGGCGACCCCGATCAATAACAGCGTAAATAGCTTTTTCATCTCAGCCCTCTAGGTGGTGAGTATCGTCCAGCCATAGTTCGTTGGTATTCGTAGCACACCATTAGTATGAAGGACGAACAAGGATCATTCCAGCGGCGTGCCGCCGGCAATTGCGGGAGCAGGCGTCCGGGCCGGCTGGGGTTCGAACTCGCAGAACGCGTCTGCAATCGCGAATACGGCGGATCAGGTTGGATTGCCGCCGAGATTGATAAAAAGCTGCTTGCCTGTTTGGCGGGTTTTCTCAACCACGGTGTCAGGCGTCAAAGGCGTGAATCTGGATTGAGGAAAGATGATGTAGATGACGTCTTTGGGAATGCCGAACTGTACGACGGGTTTGCCGTGCACAATCTTAAACGGATTGTGGCCGAGCGATTGCGCCAGGGCGATCGAGCCCTCGCCCATCTTGTTTGAAGGGCCGACGTCGGCGAAGATTGCGAACTCGATCCTGTCCTTGAATATGACCGCGGCCACGTCGCCCTTCTTGATTCCCATCCGAGTGAAGAAGCTCGACGCGCTCGGTCTGGCGCCTGGTAAAACGAAGTAGGGCACTTTTTCGGCGTCCACGTTTTTTGCCTGGCCGGAGACACCGGGGAATTGGAGGCTGGTTTCGAGCTGACCGTTACCGGGATCGATATCCTTTGCTCGAGGCGACCCGTCCGCGTCAATGTCGATGTCTGCTTCGATGTAGATTTGACCTCCGGGAAGTTTCAGGATTATTCGCGCGCCAGCGAACTGCTCACTGATCACACTCGCGGCGGCTATGGGGATGGTTCCCAGAAGAGGCTTTGAAAGTTCGGGTGGCTTGTGGTCGGTAGGCATATTCCCTCTCAGAGAGGCGATTCATCACCTAGTCAACTGGCGATACTTGATTCGATGCGGCTGATCCGCAGCAGTGCCCAAGCGCGCATGTCGATCAGCTTCGTACTCCGAATAGTTGCCATCGAACCACTCGACGTGGCTCTCTCCTTCGAACGCCAGAATGTGCGTCGCGATGCGGTCGAGAAACCACCGGTCGTGGCTGATCACCACCGCGCACCCCGCGAAGTTCTCGAGCGCTTCTTCCAGCGCGCGCATCGTGTTCACGTCCAGATCGTTAGTCGGCTCGTCGAGCAGAAGTACGTTCTCGCCTTCCTTCAACATCTTCGCGAGATGCACACGGTTTCGCTCTCCGCCTGATAGCATGCCGACTTTCTTCTGTTGATCGGTCCCTGAAAAATTAAACCGCGCAACATAAGCTCGCGAATTAACCTGTCTCTTCCCAAGCTCGACCAGATCGCTGCCGCCGGATATCTCTTCCCAGATCGTCTTGTTTGGATCCAACTCACGGCTCTGATCGACGTACGCGAGCTTCACCGTCTCACCAATTCGAATCGTCCCGCTATCGGGTTGCTCCTGCCCGGTGATCATCCTGAACAACGTTGTCTTGCCCGCGCCGTTTGGGCCGATCACGCCGATGATCCCGCCGGGTGGAAGCGAGAACGACATGGCTTCGATCAACAAGTTGTCGCCATAGGCTTTGCTCACATCTTTCGCTTCGATGACTACGTCGCCGAGCCGCGGGCCGGGCGGTATGTATATCTCGAGCTCGCGCGATCGCTTTTCAGTCTCCTGGCGGAGCATCTCCTCATATGAATTGATGCGCGCTTTCGATTTCGCGTGGCGAGCCCTTGGCGCCATTCGAATCCACTCCAACTCGCGTTCGAGAGTCTTTTCGCGCTGGCTCTCAGCCCTCTCTTCCCGCCGGAGCCTCTCCCGTTTCTGCTCGAGCCACGACGAATAATTGCCTTCCCAGGGAATGCCTCGCCCTTGATCGAGCTCCAGAATCCAGCCCGCGACGTTATCGAGAAAATATCTATCGTGAGTGACCGCAATGACCGTGCCGGGATACTTCTGAAGATGCTGTTCGAGCCACGCCACCGATTCGGCGTCGAGGTGATTAGTCGGCTCGTCGAGCAACAGTATGTCAGGCTGCTTCAACAAGAGCCGGCACAGTGCAACCCGGCGCAGCTCGCCACCCGAGAGAATCTTGACCGGCGTTTCAGGAGGAGGACACCTGAGCGCGTCCATCGCCATCTCTAGCCGGCTGTCGAGGTCCCACGCATTCGCCGAGTCTAGTTTCTCCTGAACATTTCCCTGCTGTTCGAGCAGCGCAGTCATTTCGTCGTCGCTCATCGGCTCGGCGAACTTCTCGTTGATCTGGTCGAACTGCTTCAGCAAGTCGATCGTTTCCTGCACGCCTTCTTCGACGATCTCGCGGACGGTCCTGGATTCATCGAGGTGAGGCTCTTGTTCGAGGAAGCCGACGGTGAAGCCGGGCGAAATAACTGTCTCACCGACGAACTCCTTATCGACGCCAGCGATGATTCGAAGCAGCGAGCTCTTGCCCGAGCCGTTGAGCCCGATGACTCCGATCTTCGCGCCGTAGAAGTACGAGAGATAGATGTCCTTGATGACCGGCTTCTTGTCGTAATACTTACCGACTCCGACCATTGAGTAGATGATTTTGTTTGGTACGCTGCTCATAGGTAGTGCCGAGTGCCCCCGCTTCCCATTAATCTACCAGAGTCGGTGAACAACCGCGTAGTGGTTGCTCAGCCCGCGCAGCGGGCGAAGGCGTGTAGCCCAGGGCTCGCCGACTCGCCCTGGGAAGTTCCGCGAGTTCCCGCTAGCCCTCGTAGCGGGCGGCAGAAGCTCCGCACCTAGCGGTATTAACTCCCCACAACTGTCGCCCACTTCGTGGGCTCAGACTCATCACCCGCACGCTACCCCAGGGCTGCGCAGACTTGCCCTGGGCTACACGCTGTCGCCCACTACGTGGGCTCAGACTCATCACCCGCACGCTACCCCAGGGCTGCGCGGACTTGCCCTGGGCTGCACGCTGTCGCCCACTTCGTGGGCTGAAGCTTCACAACCGCGATACGGCCGCCTTCCTGGCCTTCTTCTCGCCGCGCTTCTTCCGCTTCTTGCCGTCGGCGCTGTTCATCTGTTCCCGCAGCGCCGTAACCCGGTTCAACATCACCGCATCCATTCTCCGGCTCCCAGCGTCCGCCATCCACTGCATCATTGACGAAAGGAAAAGCTCCTTCAAGTAAGCGAATGAGAAGCTATCGGTTGCTTCGACGAGCCTCGGAAGCGACCCTTCCGGCAGTCGCAGTTCCGGTTCCAACGATTTATTCCAGGAGACTACATAGGCCAACCGCTCGGCTGGCGCCGGCAAGCTGAAATAGTACTTCCGGTCGAATCTGCTCGGCCGATCGAGTATTGCCGGATCCAGCTTTTCGGGGTGATTCGTCGTCGCCAGAACCACGACTCCGGTGTTCGTCGCAAACCCGTCGAGCTCGTTCAGGAAGAACGCCCGATTCTCTTCATCGATCAGCGAGTCGATATCTTCGAGCACCACGATGGACGGAATCGTCTTTCGCGCTCGCGTGAACACGTTGCGGATCCGGTCGTGGTCGGTTCCCCAGCAAGACTTGAAACTCTTCACATACAGGCAAGGCTGTTTCGTCTGGTTGATCAGCGCCTTGACCGTGTGGGTCTTGCCGTTGCCGGGTGGCCCGCTCAACAATACGCCACGCTTCCAGGGGATTCGGTGTCTTTCGTACACCTCGCGCGAAGCGAAGAAGTTGGAGAAGTCCTCTTGAATCTCACGCTTCAGATCGTCGGGCAGGATCAGGTTATCAAAGCCCGCGCTCTTGATCGCGTTGAACAATTCCGGGTCCTTGTACCAGTAGCCGCCGTCAAACACCAATATCTCGCCGCGAACTTCGGTAGACCAGTCGCACACCGCACGAAGGAAATCTTCGGCCATCTTGCGATCGTCGGCAATAATCCAGTGATGGCGCTCTCTGTAGCCTTCGGCGGTCCACGTCACGAACAAAACGTCCAGCAGACGCCCACACCAAAGCACGTTGAACCATCCATTCTCGGGCTCATCGATGAACTCTTTGCCCGACGCCGCCCAGTCGATTCGTGACTCGTTGAAGACGGTGGTCCCGCCTACGATCGAGCACAGCTCCGCCCTCGCGTACCCAACCAGGTCAAAGGAAGAGAACGCCCCTTCGATTATTACTTTGTCCGAGTACAGTCGTGACAGCTCCCGGCTGACGAAATAAGCAATCGAGTCAGACGGAAGGTACAACGCCTCGGTAATAAGCTCTTTCAGATCCATATACATAACAGCGAACCAAAGGTGTTGGCGCTAACATTGGCGATTCGCTCAGACTTGCTCGCTTGTTTCAGATCCGGCGAACGCGGTTAAGTTCTTCGAGCGAACTTCTTGAGATACACTTTTGGTGAGAGGCCGAAGCAAGCTCGGCCACAAGAGGTTCAGTACAAACTGAGATGCGCGGTTCCAATCATAACAATCTCCCGCTTCGTGAAGATGAACGAACAATAGACGGATTTGTTGCGGCTAGTCAATGAAAAAGTATTTGCATTGCGTGGCGTGAGGAAAAGTTCTAGCGCCTTTCAGAAGAGGCGGGGTTGAAAATATCCGCAAGGCGCGCCGCGTGCGGGTAGTGTTTTTGCGCGACCCAGCCGAAGACCGCGGTCATAAGCAGGACCACAAGAAATGGTACACAGGTGGCTCTCAATACGCTTCCCATCCAGCCCTGTCTCGAAATCTTCCTGGAAGCCTTGATCAACCCCGCCGCAAGCAGCGCCTGAAAAGCGGCTTCGGAGAGAATCTCGGGCGCTGCGTAAACCAGATAAGCCCCAGCTCCAAAGATCACCAGCAGCAAGAGAGCCAGAGCGATCAGGACGATCGCTTCATCACCCAGATCAAGATCAAAGCCCCATCCGCCCGACTTGCCGGAAGAGCCGCCATGCACGCTCGACGCTGCGGACGAGCGAACCGGCACGGAAGCGGTTGACGCATCCCCCCACATATCGGTAGCGCCGCTGCCGCCAAAGTCGCCGCCGGTACCACTGAGCGCGCCGTCGGCGACATTATCCATTCCAGCGCCGCCGGGAACCACGTCGACAGACATCTGGCCAAGATCGAGCGCATCGCCAACGTCGAGATCGGGAACAGCGGAATCGTTTTTTGACGAGGCGCCTACATACCACAGCCAGATTCTCATCAAAAAGAAGAAGACCGCATACGAAACGCAAACCGCTATCAGGTAACGCTGCAGCATTGACCGCAGCCCAAGTTCAAGCAGAAGCTTGCTCGCAAGAACGCCAGATGCGCACACGCCCAACAGCAGGAGGGTCATGTGAAATCGCACGAGAAAGCGCTCAGGGAATCTCCGTTTGAAATGTTCCAACGAGTCGGAGTCCTTGTGGCTCGCGACGGAATTACGATGTGAACCGTGTGTCTGTTGACGATCGCTCATCTGTCAGGCCTTCTTCAACAGCGCAATTTGTCCCGCGTGATAAAGATCGTGCTGAATGACACCGTGTAGCAGGAAGTAAACTGAGTACTGAGTTCCAGGCACGATATCCGCAAGCCGCGCCTCATCCAGCCGTCCAATTACTTCTCTTAGAGTTGCGTGATTGAGTCTCAGCCGATTCAACGCATTCTTCCAGGCGTGGTCGGTGGTCTCTTTTACAACCGGCCAGTCTTCTTCGTCAGGAACTTCGATTGGGACCCATTCTTCAATTCGTCGCAGTCCGACTCGCTCCCACGCCCGGATGTGGAGAACGATCTCCCAGATGCTGTGCGCGCCCGCGATCGGATGCGCGGCCGCTTGCTCGGCTGTGGCGCCTGCGAGCACTTCGGAGACTGATGGCCCGTGCCATGCTGTGCCTTCGAACGCTCGCTTGAGTTGGTCGTTGATTCGTTTGATCTCGCTCATAGTTTATTCCCTGGCCTCGCTTGCGGCGTAGGAGTTGCCGGCGCAGGCGTGCCTTCCTTTGGCGGAAGCGGTGGCATCGTCTCCTTACTGAAACGCGGCAACAACTCGTCGCGCATTGCAAGCTGATACAGTCCGGCCGCAATGACCATCGCCGACTTCTTCGCGTCGTCTTCGATTATGCGCTCGTAAGTGTCCAGGTTGGTGTGCCACGTCGCGGAATTGTATTCGATCGGGTCCTGTCCTATCCCGATTCCCGCAAGCCCAGCCTGACTGAACGAAGTGCTGTCCGTGCCGCCACGCGCGCGGCTCTTCGAAGCAATCGCTCCCATCACGCCGAGGTCTTCAAAAGGCGCGAGCGCTTGTCTAACAACGGACGCGGCTTCGGGCGGTCCAAACACGCTGGCTCCGCGCGCGCGCCCAGTGCCCGAGTCGATGTTGAAATAAGCAACCAGCTTCGAGTATTCGGGTTTCGGTTCTTCGAACGTGCCAAAGTGCTGCTTCACATAAGCCTGCGACCCGAGCAACCCTTCCTCTTCGCCGCTCCACAGCGCAACGCGAATCGTGCGGCGAGGTTTCACGCCGATCGCCCTGAGTATTCGCGCGGCTTCCATCATCACCGCGCAGCCAATCGCGTTGTCAGTCGCGCCGGTCGCCGAGTGCCACGAATCAAGGTGCCCCCCTAGCATCACCACTTCGTCTTTCTTGTCGGTGCCCGGAATTTCGGCGACTGTGTTGTAAGCGGTCTTGCCTTCCGGGTACCAGCGATTGACGATGTTGAACTCGAGCTCGACGGCGGCACCGTCCGCAAGAATGCGCGCGATGCGTCCATAGTCTTCGTTGCTCATCACCACGGTTGGAAGCGCCTTCGCTGCGTCGAAGGTTCGGTTGTTGAAGGCGCGAATCTGGCGATGCTCCCGGCCGGCGTCATTGACTCTGATCAACGCGCCGCTCGCAATGAGGAACTGATCGAGCTGCTCGTCGATCTGACGCGATGTGAGCTTGCCAGGTTCCGGCGGTTGCTGATTCCCGCGCGGTCCGCCGCGGCCTTGCCCCGCGTTCGGATTGTTCGGATCGTAGCGTTCCTTCGCCTGCTTGTCGTCCTGCCTGCGCGCAGGCGGCGTCAATGTTACCGGAACGATCTGATGTTTGCCCGCCAACACGATCTTGCCTTTCACTTTGTCTTTTTGTGTTGCAAGGTACGCGGTGAACTCCTCCTGAGTGGGCTTTTCGGGAAGGGTCATCTGATACGCGTGCGCCGTCACCGGACCATTGGTTCCTGGTGTCCACGAAAGCACTTCGCAGGTGAGCGTGTCCTTGACCGGCGAGTTGATGAATCCGGAGAAGCGCTCGTTCGTCCAACCCGGATGACCAAAGTCCCACGCCTCGAGATGACCGTTCTCAAATCCCCAGGCGGCCATCTGCTTGATCGCCCATTCCCCGGCGGCTTTCAAGTTGGGCGAGCCGGTCAACCGCGGGCCGTAGACATCAGTAAGAAAGTGCATTGTCCGCATGATCTGCGAATTGTCCGTCTCTTCTTTGCGAATCTTGGCGTTGCTGTCCGCGGCGTCCTGCGCAAGAACCGGCGCGTAGCTGAGCAGCGACACGCACAACATAAACAGTGCCCGAGTTCTTAACATTGCTGTTCTCCTGTCAGCTTGATGAGGTTCCACTGAGACTAGCGAGCGAGGATTATATGACTGCCCGGCACGCGAGGTAAACAGCTCAGTCGCGTCTGGCGAGACTCGAAGGGGGATCTAAGCACACCCTCGCTAATAACGCAGGCTGGTCGGAGATCTCAGAATGGACATTTCCCCGAAGGGGATCCGTCCTCCAGCCCAGGGTTGCTGTACTCGGCTACCCTGGGAAAGACGGCG
>Ga0137359_10000398_pt1 | contig 33254 bp, 23 predicted proteins | sample Mad1_40_16metaG_FD_108281 | JGI IMG/M metagenome (GOLD analysis project Ga0137359, IMG submission 108281) | Vadose zone soil microbial communities from Angelo Coast Range Reserve, California, USA - Mad1_40_16 metaG | ecosystem: Environmental > Terrestrial > Soil > Vadose zone | place: USA... | reverse complement strand
GAACATGGTATTCGGGTCCGGAGCCACGTCGTCGGGGCACGGCACTCCGTTACCGCTGGCGATGTAGAGCGAAAGTCCACGAAGGTTCGGCGCCAGGAACGTCGGATCGTGCGACTCCCAACCCATCGGGTGAATCACGGGATCGCCCCATATCCCCATCGGGTTGTCGTTCGCGCCACATAGCTGGTTGTCGAGCGCAGAGAATTCTTGAACGACACCTATGCCCGCAGGCGTCAACTGATCGACGAAACCGGAGAAGCTGCCGGCTGCGATGAACAGGTCCGGGTGTCGTGAGGCATAGAGCATCGCATCGAGGCCGCCACCCGAGAACCCGGCCGCGGCCCGGTGCGCGCGGTCACCGAGCGAGCGGTAACTCGCATCGATGAAGGGCACGTGCGTTGTGATGAAGTACGTCTCTTGAAAATGCGTACCGTCGACCCAATCGGAACCTGCCGGCAGGTACCCGCCGCTCGGCATGACCACTATCGACTGATCGCGATCCGGCATGCCCGCGGTGAACGCGATTAGGTCAGTTTGCGACGTGAAGGAGTCCTGGTCGCCGAAGGCGCCGTGGAACAGGTAGACCACTGGGTAACGGTGATGTTCGGCGCGATAGCGTGGCGGAAGGAGAACCGTCACCTTGACACCAGCGACCACGAGGTGGTCGACCCGCGGATCCGTGCTCGGGTCATTGTTGGGGTCGGTCACCAGGCTGCATGGAAACGGCGGGTTCTCGGCGCGCGCAACGAGGCGCGCGACTGGCGTCGCCGCAAAAGCTGTGGCAAAGACGACAAGCAACACGGCAATCGCGGCAAGTCGATTACGGTACAGTCTTCGAAATGTCGAACGACGATTTGTCTTCATGGTTTCCTCCTTCAAAATATTTCCTTTGTCTGGGTCAGGCTTGACATAGTTGACAACTGAGTCGGGATTTGCCGGCGCTATGATCTTCAGGACTCCTCTCGATTGTTATCTCGTCCTTTTCGTTGTTCTCACTGCTCCTCCGGGGTAGCTGATTTCTCGGAAAATCGCCACAGCGCCATCCTGTCCTGACTGCCTTCGCTGCTTTGACCGCGCCGGGCCTTGCTATACAATGGCCTCTATTTCAATTACGCGAGAACCTCTGCGGGATTCCCTCATCAGGTCGAATCTCTTTTAGCTGGGTCCTGCGACAAGACAAGTGGGTCGCGAGCGATGAATGATCCGGCCGGTCCGAAGCTGGCCGAATCAACAAAGTATGAGCAAGCCATTACCTGAGGAAGTTACCCAGTGGCTTCAGGATTGGAGCGGCGGCGATAAGTCGGCGTTGGACAAGTTGATGCCCGTTGTCTATGACGAGCTGCGGCGGCTGGCCCACCGCTTCATGAGCCGGGAACGCAAGGATCACACGCTTCAGACGACTGCCCTGGTCAATGAAGCGTACTTGAAGCTCATAGATCAGAGAAACGTTTCCTGGCAGAACCGAGCGCACTTCCTGGCAGTCTCGGCGAAGTTGATGCGTCGAATCCTGGTCGACTACGCACGCAGCCGCCGATACGCCAAGAGGGAAGGTGAGACTCGCAAGGTGGCGCTTGAAGAAGCAGCGATAGTATCCAAAGAGCGAGGCGCCGATCTGATTGCGGTGGATGACGCGCTGATCAGCCTTGAAGTTGTGGACCCGCGAAAGTGCCAGGTGGTCGAGCTGCGATTTTTTGGCGGGCTTACGATAGAAGAGACGGCAGAAGTGATGCAAGCATCGCACGCGACGATCGAGCGGGACTGGACGTCTGCCAGGGCCTGGCTCTATCGCGAGATCAGCAGAGGGAATCAGGATGAAGCCTGAGCGATGGGAGCAGATCGAAAGTGTCTTTCAACAAGCGCTCGCCTGCCATTTAAGCAACCGCGCTTCGTTTCTGGATGAAGCTTGCTTGGGCGATTCGGAACTGCGCCGCGAAGTGGAATCACTGCTTGCTGCCAATGCCGACGCCGGAAGCTTCATCAGGTTACCGGCCGCTGACATGACCGCTCAACTGATGGCCGAAGATCACATCAAGTCTCCGAGACAAGCAATAGGTCCATACAAGATTATCTCCCGGCTTGGAGCGGGCGGGATGGGTGAAGTCTTTCTCGGCGAAGACAGCCGGCTTGGGCGGAAAGTAGCTTTGAAGCTTCTCCCGGATTACTTCGCTAGTGATCAGGAGCGGCTGGGCCGATTCAAGCGAGAAGCTCGTGCCGCGTCAGCGCTGAATCATCCGAACGTGGCCACGATCTACGAGATCGGAGAGGCGGACGGGTCGTGCTACATCGCGATGGAATATGTGGAAGGGCAGACTCTTTCGGCGAGGATCAATCGACAGCCGTTGGCGCCGCCCGAGATCGTGGACATCGCCGCCCAGGCGGCGGACGCGTTAGATGAGGCGCACGCCAAGGGGATCACGCATCGAGACATCAAGTCGGCGAACGTAATGCTTACGGCTCGAGGGCAGGTGAAGTTGCTCGACTTCGGCCTTGCGAAGATGCGAGCTGCGGAGCGGCAAGACGGAGCCAGCCAGATGACGACGGCGGCGGCGACCGAGCCGGGGCTCGTGATGGGAACTGTTCAGTACATGTCGCCTGAGCAGGCGCTGGGGCGAGAGGTGGACCACCGGTCAGACCTCTTTTCGCTCGGCATCGTGATGTATGAGATGGCGACCGGGAGATTGCCGTTTAGCGGGACGACGGCGACTGAGACCATCGAACAGATCACACACCAACAGCCGGCAGCGATAGGGCGATTCAACTATGAAGTCACTGGAGAGCTGGAGCGGATCGTTCGAAAGTGTCTGGAGAAGGATCGAGGGCGTCGTTATCAAAGCGCGCGCGAACTGCTGGTTGACCTGAAGAATCTGAAGCGAGACAGCGATTCGGGCACGACATCTATCCGGACGACCACACTTGTGTCAACGGGCAAATCGCGCCGCTACTTGCTGCTGGCAGTTGCCGCCGTTGTCGTGCTTGTTGGACTCGGCATCTACCAATTGACCTTTCGCAGCGGAACAAGTGGCAAGCCGATAGAGTCTCTGGCGGTCTTGCCACTGGTAAACGCGGGCGGCGACCCGGATGCGGAATACCTCAGCGATGGGATCACCGACACGATCATCAATAAACTCTCGCAAATCCCCAAGCTGCGGGTGATGGCGCGAAGCACCGTGTTCACCTACAAGGGCAAAGAAAATGACCCTCGAAAGGTGGGACGGGAACTGGGCGTGGGCGCGGTATTGGTCGGCAATCTGATTCGGCGTGGAGATACTCTGATTATCGGGATGGAACTAGTGAGTGTTGAAGATGGGAGGCAGCTGTGGGGCGAGCAGTACAACCGGCGTCAGGGTGACATACTGGCAGTGCAGCAAGATATCTCGCAGGCGGTGACGGGCGGGCTGCGCTTGAAGTTGAGCGGAGAGGAGAGCAGGCGGGTCGCTAAGAATTACACCGAGAATACCGAAGCATATCAACTTTATCTTATGGGACGATACTTCTGGGGCAAGTTCAATGAGGACGGATTGAAGAAATCCATCGACTACTTCAATCAAGCCATCGCTATAGACCGGAACTATGCGCTCGCTTATGCGGGCTTGGCCAGCGCCTACAACGTTCAAGGCGCAATCGGAATAGCCCCTCCCGCCGAGACCTGGCCGAAGGCGAAATGGGCTGCGGAAAAGGCGGTCGAACTAGATGATAAATTGGCGAAATCGCATCAGGTACTGGGGACAGTAAGACTCATGTACGAATGGGACTGGTCGGGTGCGGAGAGAGAACTCGCCCGAGCTATCGAACTGAACCCAGCCGACGGAGAGCCGCACAACTTATGCGCATACTATTATGAAGCTAAGGGACAGTTAGATAAGGGCCTTTCAGAGATGAGGCGTGCGCAGGAACTGGCTCCGCTCTCGGCAGTAATAAATGCGGATGTTGCGAGTGCTTTCTATTATCAAGGCAACTATGAAGAAGCAATAAATGCGTGGCGCAAAGCGGAGGAAATAAATCCACACTTCGGACTTACACCTTTGTGCTTGCCGGCACAAATATACGAGCAGAAGGGAGAATACGATCGGGCTATTGCGGAATGTCAGAAAGCATTCTCTGTTTTCGGACGCGACCCGGGCATCCTCGCGGTCCTCGGATACACTTATGCGGTTTCAGGCAAGCGCCGCGAAGCGCAGAATATCCTCGCCGAGATTGAGAATCTCTGGAAACGGCGTTACTTTTCACCGATCGACGTCGCGCTCATTTATGGCGGACTTGGAGATAAGGACGGAGCGTTCGCGTGGTTGACGAAGGCCTATGATGCACGTGACCCTCAACTGATCTGGGTGAAGGTTGAGCCGGAGCTTAAGAGCCTCCACACCGACCCGCGTTTCGGAGACCTCCTTCGACGCATCGGGCTTGAATCTTCGGTTAATTAAAAACAGAGATGATCGGCCGTCGTTGGCGGGCGCACGAAAACTAGCGGCTGATCCCTAACTCGACGTTCGCGTTGAAAAGCTGCGCAGACCCCGCGATTGGCCGCTTATTGAAAATCTGGAACGTTAGATGATAAGCTCTGCGTGCTCTTCGCTGCGGCTGGGGCGCGCCCGGCGGTACCGCCAACAAACAGGAATTTGGGAGGCGCTTGCGTCTTGGCCATTGATCCAGGAACCAACATCGGTCCATACAAAATTATGCACACGCTCGGGGCGGGCGGGATGGGTGAGGTTTATCTGGCGCGTGATACGCGGCTCGGCCGGAAGATCGCGCTCAAGTTCTTATCCGCAGAATTCACCAAAGACGAGGAACGGGTGCGGCGCTTCCAGCAGGAGGCTCGAGCCGCATCCGCACTCAATCATCCAAACCTGATCACCATCTTTGAGATCGGCGAGGTCGAGTCGGTTCATTTTATCGCCACCGAATTCATCGAGGGCATAACGCTTCGCCAGCGGATCGCGCCGTCGCGAATGTCGACTTCCGAGATATGCGACGTTGCGATCCAGGTTGCGAGCGCGCTAGCGGCTGCGCACGCAGCCGGCATAACACATCGCGACATCAAGCCTGAGAACATAATGGTGCGTCCGGACGGCGTTGTTAAGGTTCTGGATTTCGGGTTGGCAAAGCTTACCGAGAGCCCTGACGCTTCCGCAAAGGACCCTAACGCGATCACAAAGAGAGTTGTCGAAACCGACCCCGGCGTGGTGATGGGCACCGTCAGTTACATGTCGCCGGAACAAGCGCGCGGGGTGCGGGTCGACGCGCGAACCGACATCTTCAGCTTCGGCGTTGTTATCTACGAAATGATCGCCGGCCGCGTCCCATTCGAAGGCGCGAGCTTTGGCGATGTGATCTCCGGCATCCTGGGCAAGAGGCCGATGTCGCTTGCGCGATTCGCGCCCGACGTGCCGCCGGAGCTTGAGCGAATAGTAAGCAAAGCGCTGGCGAAGGACCGCGACGAGCGCTACCAGACGATCAAGGACATGTTGATCGACTTGAAACGGCTGAAGCGGAGTATCGATGCCGAAGCCGAATTTGAGGACTCGGCGCCACGCGATTGGATTCCGGAAACGGCTATCAATCGAAGAAGCGGGCATGGGGTTCCATCAGTCAGCGACACCGTGACGCTCGACTCAGGCCCGCCCATTATTCACACCACTTCGAGCGCCGAATATCTGATCACCGGGATCAAACGTCACAAGAGGGCGACCGGGTTTGTCCTGGCGGCCGCGGTCGTCGCGGTTGTCTCTGTGACGTTTTTTGCGGGCAGCAGAGGGATCGATTCGGTGGCGATACTCCCATTCTCGAATCTTACCGGCGACCCAAGGATGGAATCGATCAGCGACGAAATGACCGAAGGAATCATCAACCACCTTTATCAGCTTCAAAAACTGAGGGTGATCTCATACGGCGCTGTTGAGCAATACAAGGGACAACAAGTGGACGCCGGGGCGGTTGGGCGCGAGTTGGCGGTCAGCGCGGTGATGATCGGCAGAATCAGCAAGCGCGATGATGTTCTCACGGTGAATGCCGAGCTTATTAACGTGCGTGACAAGACTCGCATCTGGAGCGCGCAGGAGAAGCCGCGGTTCTCAGACCTGACGATGGCGTTTCACAGGTTTGCTCGCAGTGTTTCGGACAAGCTCGGACTAAAGCTCAGCGAAGCGGAGCGGAAAGAGCTCGATGCCGAAGAGCTCTACGAAACGGGTCGCAGCTACTGGAACCAGCGCACCACCGAAGGGCTGAACAAAGGCGTCGAGTACTTTGAGAAGGCCGTTGCGCTCAAGCCGGACTACGGGGCGGCGCACGCTGGCCTCGCCGATTGCTACAACATGCTGGCGACCTACGGCGCCAAACCTCCCAGCGAAGCGTTCCCAAAAGCGAAAGCCGAAGCGCGAAAGGCGCTGGGCATCGACGATACCCTCGCCGAAGCTCACATTTCGCTGGCATACACGCTGTTCAGAGGCGATTGGAAGTGGGGGGACTCTGAAAAGGAGTTCAGACAAGCCATTGCGATGAATCCCAAGTCCGCTCAAGCGCATCAGTGGTACGGGACCTTGCTTGTGGGGCTCGGGCGCGCCGATGAAGCGATCGCTCACACAAAGCTGGCGCAAGAGCTGGACTCGACCTCTTTGATCATCCGGTCGCAATTGGGGTTTGTATACTTCTTCGGGCATCGATACGACGATTCAATCGCGACTTGTCAAAAGGTACTCGAGCTGGACCCGACATTCTTTGCGGTGCGGCGGTACCTCGGTCAGGCTTACGCGCAGAAGGGCAAGTATGACCAGGCCATTGATGAGTTTCAGAAGGCGGTTGCCGGTTCTGGCGGCTCGCCGCTGATCCGAGCGGAGCTCGCACACGCGTTTGCTTTGGCGGGTAGGAAAGACGAGGCAGAAAAGATTCTCGCTGAACTGAAGCAGCTTGCGACAGAACGCTACATTTCGGCTTACAGCGTCGCGCTCGTCTATTCAGGTCTCGGCAACAAGAACGAAACATTCAACTCGCTCGAGCGCGCGTTCCAGGACCGAGCCGACTATCTGGTGTTCCTGAAAGTTGATCCCCGATTTGATTGGCTTCACAACGACCCGCGCTTCGCAAGTTTGCTCGATCGAATCGGCCTTCAATAGTGGGAAAAAAGCGAGGCGACGCGCAGCAGGCGTTATGGTACCATCCCGGTATGCAACCGTCAGTTGTTGACCTATTCAATAAAGCTGCCGACCTCCCTGAGGAAGACCGCGCAACTCTCGCCGGGTTGCTCATCGAGAGTTTGGATACAGAGATAGACGAAGGCGTCGAACAGGCGTGGCAAGCAGAAGTGCAGCGACGGCTTTCAGAGTTGGATTCTGGCTCAGTGAAAACGGTGCCCTGGGAATCGGTTCGAGCCCGAATTCTCAAGCGGCCCCATGACTCACAACGTTGAGCTCCACCCAGATGCCGAGGAAGACTTCCTGGCAGCCTACGCGTGGTATTCTGAACGAAGCGAAACGGCAGCCCGAGCATTCCTGCGCGAGATCGATCGCGCGATCCTACGGATCTCTGAAGGGCCCGAACGATGGCCGACGTATGATTCGCTGACGCGGCGCTTCTTACTGGCGAGATTTCCCTTCTCCGTCATCTATCGGGTCGCCGAGCGGGCAGTTGAAGTCATAGCCGTGGCTCATAACAAGCGCAAACCGGGCTATTGGAGGTCTCGCCTGTGATGCGCCGGAGGACTCTCATCACATTCAATCTTTTGCGAAAGCCGCCTGAATCAGCCCCACTCTGCTCGGCCTTGTACGCTTACTCGTATCTCAGCGCAACCATCGGATCGACCTTGGTCGCCCTTCGAGCGGGCACCAAACAGGCTCCCAGAGCCACTCCTGTTAACAATATCGGAACCACTACGAAGGTCATTGGATCAGTAGCACTCACGCTGAACAGCAGGCTCGACATCACGCGAGTCAAGCCAAACGCACCGCCCAGCCCTAGCGCTACGCCAATCCCAGTCATCGCCATTCCTTGCCCGACGACCAGCCCGAGCACATCCCGAGTCTGGGCGCCCAGCGCCATTCGCAAGCCGATCTCGCCCGTGCGCTGGCTCACCGTGTAAGCCATCACACTGTAAATGCCGATGGCCGCCAGCAGCAAAGCCACCGCGGCGAACGCTCCAAGCAACCGCGAGGTGAATCGCTGATTGGAAACCGAACTCGCGACTACTTCCTCCATCGTCTGGAGGCTCGCGACGGGCTGATCCTTGTCGATCGCGAGAACGCGAGCTCGAGCCGCCGAACTAACGCTGAGCGGCGCGCCCTCGGTTCGAACAACAACTGACATTGCAAGCTGCGGCCGCTGATTCGAGGAGAGGTAAAGGCCTTCGGCGGGAGTAGTGTCCAGACCGATCTGCCGCACGTCGCCGACTACGCCGACGATTTCGCGCGCCTGCGGCTGCGCGAGGCCCATCAGGACGCGCTGGCCTACCGGGTTCTCGCCGGGGAAAAATCGGCGCGCGAAACTTTGATTGATGATCACCGCAAGGGGCGCGGTCGCGTTGTCCTGCTCGGCGAAGAAGCGGCCTTGCAGCAGCCGAATTCCCATCGCGCGAAAATAATCCGGACTCACGATGCCAAGCGAAACGATCGGGCGTTCGGCAATTGGCGGGACGGCCCTGCCGTCAATGGCGATCGGGGTTCGCGCATCCGCGCCGCTTAGCGGCAAGCTCTGCGTGGCCCCGGCCGAGACCACCCCGGGAACCGCGGCCAGCTCCTGGCACAGCCGCGTATAAAACACCGAGCGCTGAGACGCCTCAGCATATCTCGAGGTCGGAAGACTAATACCAGCCACAAGCAGACGATCCGGGTTGAAACCCGAATCCACTCTTTGGAGAAGCACAAAACTTCTTATCAACAACCCGGCGCCGATCAACAGGATGACCGATAACGCGACTTCGCCAACGACCAGCACGCCGCGAATGCGAGTTCGCCGCAACCCGCCAGTCGAGCCGCGGCTTGTGTCCTTGAGCGCATCGTTTAGATCTGCTTTCGAGAGTTGAACCGCGGGCGCCAGTCCGAATATCACCCCAGTCAACAAAGCGATCAGACCCGTGAAGCCCAGCACTGAGCCGTCCACGCTGATCTCCGCGGCGCGCGGGATGTTTCCAGTGGCCGCCGATACCAGTAGGTCGACGCCCCAGCTTGCCAGGAGCGCGCCGAGTGCGCCGGCCATCAACGCAAGCAGCACGCTTTCAGTCAGGAACTGGCGAATCAATCGAGCGCGGCTCGCGCCAAGCGCTGCCCGGACGGCTATCTCCTTGTGCCTTCCCGCCGCTTTGGCGAGCAGAAGATTGGCCACATTCGCGCAAGCAATAAGCAAAACAAAACCAACTGCGCCAAGCAGGATGAACAGAGTAGGCCGAACGCCTTGTGTCGCGGATTCAGGCAGGGGCACGACGGCCACGCCAAAACCGGAGTCGGGGTGGTCGGGGACCCTATTGCTCTCGGCGATGCTCTCCATCTCCGACTGGGCCTGCTGCCTGGTGACGCCGGGTTTCAATCGTCCTACCACGTTCAAGTAACCCGCGCCACGTTCGACCGCGTCGTGATTCAAAAAGCTCGGCTCAAACACTCGCGGGAGCCAAACATCGATCTGGCGCGTCGGGAAACCGAAATCCGGGCCCATGACGCCGACGATGGTGTAGCTTCCCCCATCCAACGTGATGGTCCTTCCGACCATGTCCGGCGCCGAAGCAAACTGCTTCTCCCAGAGATGGTGACTGAGGATGGCCACCGGCGCGCCACCTGGCTTGTCTTCTTCAGCAAGGAAGTTTCTGCCGGCGGCGGGTTTGGACTTAAGCACGTCGAGGACGCCGGCCGACATCCTTATTGCGGTCAACTGGCGCGGCTCGTCAATCCCCGTAAGGTTGGCGGTGTCGAATGTATATGAGCCGGCGTGCTCGAAGAGCCGGCTCTGTTCGGAAATAATTGTGGCTCGTTGAAATGAAACCGAGGTCTGATCCAGTCCACGTTCCGGCGGGGTCGCGAAGACTCGCATAATTTTGTCGGGCGCTTCGTAAGGAAGCGGCCGCAACAGGACCGCGTTGACCACGCTAAAGATGGCGGTGTTTCCCCCTATTCCTAGCGCAAGAGCGATGATTGCGACAGCGGTAAAACCCGGGCTGCGGCGCAGCATCCGCGCCCCGAATCGAATGTCCTGTAATAAGGTTTCCATTGTTTCTCCGGGTTTCTGGTTTGTTGGTTTCTAGTTTCTGGTTTCTGGTTTCTGGTTTGAAGCACAAAGGCAGTGGCCAACAGAACCAAAACCAGAAACCATAAACCATAAACCAGAAACCTATTCGTATCGCAGCGCCTCCATCGGATCGACCTTGGTCGCCCTTCGAGCCGGCACCAAACAGGCTCCCAGAGCCACTCCTGTCAACAGCAGCGGAATGACTATGAACACGAGCGGATCGGTCGCGCTGACGCCGAACAGCAGGCTCCGCATCGTCCGCGTAAGCGCGAAGGAGCACACCAACCCCAACCCAACGCCGGTCAGCGTGAGCAAGGCTCCTTGCCGCACGACCAGCTTCAGCACGTCGATGCCTCGTGCCCCGAGCGCTACGCGAATGCCAATCTCGCGAGTGCGCTGGGCAACAAGGTTCGACATCACCGCGTACAAACCCACCGACGCGAGCAACAAAGCCACCACCGCGAAGATCGAGATCAACAGCATCGCGAACTTTCGTTGCTCGACCGATTCCGCGATCACGTTGTTCATCGTTCTTACATCGTAAACCGGCAACTCTTCGTCGACGGCCCGGATTCGATCTCGCATTGCCGGAACAAGCGCAGCGGGATCGCCCGAAGTCCGCGCGATGAAGACCACGTTGCGGCGCGTGCGAGGAACCTGAAAGATCGGCATGTACGAAGCAGCCGCGGGTTCCTTTTCGAGCGAAGCAGCCCTCACGTCGGCAACGATTCCTACCACCGTCAGCCACTCGATGCCCCAGCCGCCCCACCGGATTCGCTTGCCGACCGGATCTTCGCCGGGCCAGAATTTCCGCGCGAAGGTCTGGTTGATGACCGCGACCGGCGTCACTCCTTCGCGATCGTCGTCATTGAAGCCGCGCCCCGCAAGCAACTGAATCCCCATCGCCCGGAAATAGTCGTTGCTCACCCAGGTGTTACTCGCCGTGTGAAAAGTATTCTGATCTTCGCCTTCGATTCGAAAGCCTATTGTCCAGCCGTCGGCGAGAGGTAAATTGGAAGCTACGCTTACGGCTTCGACGCCCGTGAGCGATCCGACTTCGTCGAGAGCGCGCTTGTACATCGCCTTGCCCAACTCAATCTTCGGATAACGCTCTGCAGGCATCGAGGTGCGCGCGATCACGACGCCTTCGGGATTGAAGCCGGGCGACACGCGCAGCAACCGCATAAAGCTGTTTATCAACAACCCCGCGCCAATCAGCAGCACCAACGCCGACGCAGTCTCGAAAACTATCAGCGCGCCTCGCATGCGTTTGCTCGCCCTGCTTCCGCTGGCGCGGCCGCCTGATTCCTTCAGCGACTCGTTCAAGTTAACCCGAGAACAGTGAATCGCCGGCGCAAGTCCGAATATCAGCCCGGTCACAACCGAAACCGCGAACGTAAATGAAAGTACGCGCAGATCGAGGCTCACTTCGAGGAGTCGAGGCAAGTTGCTCGGTCCAAACTTCACGATAAGGTCAACCGCCCACGACGCAAGCAGCAACCCAAGTCCCCCGCCAAGGATCGCAAGCAGCAAGCTCTCGGTCAGCAGTTGTCGAACAAGGCGGCGCGAGCTCGCGCCTACCGCGGTGCGAATTGCCATCTCCTTCACGCGCGCCTGCGAACGCGCCAGCAGCAGGTTCGCCACGTTCGCGCAGCCTACAAGGAGCACAAGACCGACTGCGCCGAACAGAACGAGCAAGACCGTGCGCACCGGTTTCACAATCTCTTGCTCGAGACCGATCACACTCGCGACAATCTCGATGTTGCCCTTGTAGACGTCGGGATGTTCCTGCTGCATTCGTCCCGCGACTGCTTGAATATCGGACTGGGCTTGTTCGATCGATACGCCGGGCTTCAAGCGCCCGATGACACCGTAGTCGAAGCTGTTCGCGCGGCCTTGCTTCTCCTCGTCAGTCATTGCCATCGGCACCCACAGATCGACTGATTCTGAGAACGTGTTGTCCGTTGAAGGAAACTGAAAGCGCGCCGGCATAACGCCGATGATTGTGTAAGGCTTCTCATCCAGCTTTACCGACCGCTCTGCGATTTCAGCATCAGAGCCGAATCGGGTTCGCCACAACCGCTCGCTGATCAAGATGACGCCGCCTGCGCCTGGCCTATCTTCCTCTTCCGTGAAAGTACGTCCCATTTTCGCCGGGACGCCGAGCAGTGGGAAAAGGCTCGCGGACACACGAGCAACCTGCATGCGCGCCGCCTCGCCTTGCCGGGTCAGATTCAGATTCGTGGTGGTGAAAGAAGCGATGTTCGAGAAGACCTCGTTGCCTTCTTTGTAGTCCCAATACTCGGCTGCCGAGACCGAGCTTGTACGCAGACTCAACTTCGGCAGTGACTCCTGCACGAGCAGGAGGCGATCGGGTTCAGTGTAAGGAAGCGGCCTCAGAAGAACCGCGTGGACGACGCTGAAGATTGCGGTGCCTCCTGCAATCCCGAGCGCGAGCACTCCAACGGCAACGATTGTGAAAGACGGGCTGCGGATGAGCATGCGGAGCCCGTAGCGAAGATCCAGCCAGAGGCTTTCCATTGAGTCCTCCTAGGAGATTGATCCATGCATAGCGATCCGCGGAAGCACTAGCCAAACCGCGTGCCGTTGTGGGGGATTATTCGAAGTGTTGAAGTTGTTAGGTCTGTGCGACCTCTAATCAGGAGTCGGGCTCCGACGCATGCGCGCTTGCGGGATGGTAGTTCCCAATAACGATCATCGAACGAGAAGCTCAGGACCTCAATCGCTTTCTCCAGTAGCCGGGCCGTCGGTGTTGATGCATTGGAATACGACCTTCATCCCTTTAGAGCTTCGCGGGCACGTCTGAAGGCTTCTTCGGCAGCGATCCCCTGTACCCTTCCGCTCCGAAGCTCTTCAACGCGGCGTTCCGCCTCTGCGAACCACAGTTCCTCAACGTCTGTTTCAATCTCATCATCGAGAGTAGAAACAAGATGCTGGGCGAGCCGAACACGATCCCTCAGCGGGAGCTTCATTGCGCCTGCGACTACCTCATCGAAGTGAGTATCCATTGCTAGCCCCTCCAGCAGTTTGTGGCTGACTACAGAATACCAGACGCGCCACCCGCGTCCAACGGTCTCATTCGCAACGCAACGCAACCATCGGATCGACCTTCGTCGCGCGCCGGGCCGGCACATAACAGGCCAACAAAGCTACAGAAGCCAGCAGCACGGACACCCCAGCAAAGATCGTCAGATCGGTTGCGCCCACCGCAAACAGAAGGCTCGACATAAGCCGCGTCAACGCGAACGCTCCCGCCAAACCCATCACCAGACCGATCACCGCGAGGACCATTCCCTGTCCAACTACAAGCTTCAGCACGTCGCTCGCCTGGGCGCCCAGCGCGATGCGAATCCCGATCTCGTTCGTGCGCTGCGTTACCGCATAAGACATCACTCCGTAGATCCCGGTGATTGCCAGCATCAACGCGACCGCCGCGAACACGCCGAACAGGATCAGATTGAAGCGCCGGTCGTCGAGCGACGACGAGAACACCTGGTCAAGCGTGCGGAAGCTTGCCGGAAGCTCCGCGTTCAGCGCGCGCAGCTCACTTCGCATCGCCGCAATCAGCGGTGCTGTGTCGATGTTCGCCCGCGCTACGATTGAGACGCTCGATAGCTGAGGGCGCTGGAACGAATCAGCGTAGACCGTCGGGCGCACATCGGAATCGAGCTTCTCGTGTACATCGCCGACGATGCCGACGACATTCAGCAACCGCTTGTCGCCGTCCATATTGCCGAACTGAATGCGCTTTCCGATCGGGTCCTCATCCGGCCACACCTTGCGCGCGAGTGATTGGCTGATGACGGCGACGTGAATCGAATCGGCCGTGTCGCTTTGCTCGAAGAGGCGCCCGCGCATAAGTGGAATTCCCATCGCCGAGAAGTAGCCCGGGCTGGCGACGCGATACTCTGCGTAGCCCGTGTTCGCGGGATCGTTGTCGATCAGGAATGTGCCGTTGCTCCCGGTGCCGGTCATCGGAAGACTGTTCACGGCGCCCACTGCAACGACTCCCGGAAGCTGACCCAGGCGTTCGAGCAGTTGCTGATTGAAGCGCGCCAGTTGATTGTTTTGTTTTTCATCCTCGGCCGACGCCATCGACAGGTCGATTGCCACAGCGCTCTCGATGCGAAACCCCGGATCGATCTGAAGCAATCGTAGAAAGCTCTTTCCCAGAAGCCCCGCGCCAATCAACAACACCAGCGTCAAAGCTACCTGGGAAACAACGAGCAGGCTGCGCAGGCGCGAGCTGGCTGCGCTCGCCGATTGCCCACGGCCTGCCTCTTTGAGATTTGCAACCAGGTCTGTTCTGGAGCCTCGAAACGCCGGCACGAGACCAAGAATCAGGGCAACGAGAAATGACAGCCCGAGCGTGAACATCAGCGCTCGCGCATCGACGCCGATCTCATCTATTCGCGGCAGGGCCTTCTGATCCACGCCAACCAGCAGCTTCACGCCCCAGAACGAGAGAAGCACTCCCAATGAGGCGGCGATCAAAGCGAGCAGCATGCTCTCGGTGATGAACTGTCGCGCCAGGCGTAAGCGCGTAGCCCCAAGCGCGGCGCGGACCGCCAGTTCCTTCTGACGAGCGGTCACCTGTGCGAGCATCAGGTTGACTACGTTCGCGCAGGCAATGAGCAGCAAGAATCCAACCGCGCCCAGAAGGATTAGCAACCCGCTGCGGACTCTTCCCACAAGGTATTCCTGAAGCGGGATCAAAGCAAAATCCACGGCATCCGTTTGCGTGCCGTGTTCCACTCTGAGTTGCTTGCCGATAGCGCTTAGATCCGCGCGCGCCTGCTCGACCGGAACGCCGGAGCGCACGCGTCCAATGACACTCCAATTGTGCGCGGTGCGAGAAGTCTGGGCCGGGAACACTTCACGCGGAATCCACACTTCGGTGCCCTTGGGAAAACTGAATTCGGGCGGCATGATACCGACGACGCTGAAGCTCTGATCGAACAGATTCAAAGTGGTGTTCGCGAGATCTGTTTTTCCGCCAAGAAGCCGCTGCCAGAAGCCGTAGCTGACGACTGCCACCGTGCGGCCTCCGGGCTGACTCTCTTCGGGAAGAAACAGGCGTCCTGCTGCGGGCTGCTGCACTCCAAGCACGCGAAAGAAGTCCGCGGAAACTCCAAACGCGCGAGTACGCACTGGTTCGCTGCCACCGGTCACGGTCGTCAGGCTGCCGGAGTATTGCGCGAGAGCTTCGAGGCTCTCGCCGCGCGCGCGAGCATCGAGATAGTTCGGCTCGGCGACTGGCATCAGCGAGCCCTTTTCGCTCACCTCTCGAAGCTGCACGATCCGATCTGCATCCGGATACGGAAGCGAACGCAGCAACACACCATCCACGACACTGAAGATCGCGGTGCACGCGCCGATGCCCAGCGCCAGCGAGATCACCGCCGCGGCAGTGAACCCAACTTTGGAACTTAACACTCGAAGCGCGTATCTGAGGTCTCTGAGCATGTTTCTCACCTCCAGCGAAGCTTGTACCATCGGTCAAGGTTCACATCAAGCGCGGCAACGCCCTAGAAGTTTGACACGCCCCTGCGTCTAAGATACTTTCTCTTGCAGCAGATATCACATCAGGTCGTCCCCCGAAGGAGCATAGAATGAGGAACATCGTAGTCGCCGTCGTTATGACCGCGATGATCATTGCCACCGGCTGCGGAGGAGGCGCTACGAGTGTCGCAAGCGGTACTCCCAATCCGCCCTTCCAAGGCGATCCGCCACAAGACGTATACAAATACAACGGAGAGACCGGTTCTTACGGGGGCACTCTTGTGCTATCGGTCCAAGACGATCCAAAGACCTTCAATATCATTCGCGCAACTGACGCTCCCACCGCTGACGTGGTGTGGTTCAACGTTTTCCGCTGTCCAGTCGATTATCGCAATGGTGATGAGCGGCCCGACTTTGATCCCGGCCTGTGCACAAAGTGGGACGTGTCCAAAGATGCGACAGACTGGACCTTTCACCTGCGCCGCGGCGTGAGGTGGTCCGACGGCGAACCATTCAGCGCCGACGATGTTGTTTTCACGTACAACGTGATTCTAGATAAGAACGTCGACACCGCCGCCCGCGACGTCTTCGTCGAAGGGACGGACGACAGCGGCGCGACGATCTATCCGGAGATTGAGAAACTCGACGACTACACCGTTCGCTTCAAGCTTCATCGCCCGAATGGTAGCTTCCTCGATTCCATCTACAATCTCTGGCTGATACCGAAGCATAAATGGGAGCAACCGTGGCGCGCGGGAAGGTTCGCGGACACGATGAAACTGAGCGACGATCCGAGCAGCATAGTTGCACTGGGACCGTTCCGGGTGAAGGAGTATGTCAGCGGTCAACGAGTGGTGCTGGAGCGAAACCCGTATTTTTGGAAAGTCGATAGCCGCGGACAACGGCTGCCTTATCTCGACCGCATCGTCTTCGTGATCGTCAAGGACTTCAATACCACTCAGTCCAAGTTCCAGGCAGGTGAGATCGACGTGATGGCCCGCGTCCGACCGCAGGACTACGCGCTGGTCAAGAGAATGGAAAGCGCGGACATCAAGGTCGACGATATTGGCATATCCTATGACACCAATTGGGTCGCGTTTAATCAGAACACCGGAAGCAATCCCAAAACTCACAAGCCCTTCGTCGAGGCGTGGAAGCTTCGCCTTTTTCGCGATCAGAAATTCCGACAGGCTGCTTCGTACGCGATCAATCGCGAGGCCCTCGCCAACACCGTGTTCTCGGCGCGCGCCGTGCCGATTTATTCATTTGTGACACCTGGGGACAAGACCTGGTTCAGCGATGACATAATGAAGTACCCTTACGATCCAGATCGCGCACGGCGAATGCTTGCCGAAATAGGGCTCAAGGACACAAACGGCGACGGCTTTCTTGAAGACTCCGAAGGTCACACGGTTGAGATCAGCCTCATTACGAATGCAAGCAACAACCAGCGAGTCGAGACCTCGAGTTTCGTAGCCAAGAGCCTGCAGGATGTTGGCATCAAGGCCAACTCGGCGCCAATTGCGATGGGCGTTCTGGTCGACAAGATGCAGTCAACTTTTGACTTCGATGCGATGGTGCTCGGATGGCAGACAAACCCGCCGCCTGGCCCATCCGGCCAAAAGAACATCATTTTATCTTCGGGCCTGAACCACGTGTGCTTCCCAAGCCAGCAGAAGCCGTCTACCGATTGGGAAGCCCGGGCTGACCAGCTCATGCAGCAGATTGAGTCATCGCCGGATCAGGCTGAGCGCTACCGGCTCTTCGCCCAGGTTCAGCGAATCTGGTCTGAGTATTTGCCTGAAATCAACCTGGCTGCCTCACGCGAGGCTGTCGCCTACAAAACCAGATTCGGCAACCTCCATCCCGCGGCTCTACCGCCACGCGCCACGTGGAACGCTGAAGAGATTTATGTGAAGAAGTAATGAAGACCTTCCTCATACGACGATTGCTGGCGGCCATCCCGTTAATAATCGCAGTTACCTTCATCACGAAAGCGCTGCTGGTCGCCTCGCCGGGCAACTTCCTCTCTGAGCTGAGGCTCAACCCGTCCATCAGCCGTGAGCACGTCGCTCAAATGGAGCGAATGTACCATCTCGACAGCAACAATGTGTTCGAGCGCTACTGGTTTTGGGTTTGGCCGGCGCTGCAAGGGGATCTCGGGTACTCGTTGACCAAGAGCGCGCCGGTCTCGTCGCTCATTGGAGAGCGGATGCCGAATACTCTTCTGCTGACTGGCTCGGCGCTGGTGTTCTCGTGGGCGTTTGCGATCCCGCTTGGCGTGCTTGCAGCAGTATACCGCAATCGTTGGGGCGACAAACTTATAGGCCTCATATCGTTCTTCGGACTCTCAATTCCAAGCGTCTTCTTTTCGCTGCTGATGGTTCTATTCGCAGCTAAGACCGGGCTGTTCCCGGCAGGTGGGATTCATGATCAAGTGATGTGGGGGGTGATGAGCCCCTGGCAGAAGGTCGTCGACACGCTCTGGCACCTGGTGTTGCCGATGATCGTGCTCGGCACCATCGGGTTGGCACAATATGTTCGCCAGATGCGAAGCGAGATGATAGAGACGTTGTCGCAGGACTACATCCGGACAGCTCGGGCGAAGGGTCTCAGCCGCTGGCGAGTGTTAACTCGACACGCTCTCGGGAACGCGATCAATCCGCTGGTGACGATATTCGGTTTCTCGCTTGCGACCCTGCTGGCTGGCGCACTGCTGACCGAGTTCGTGTTCGGGTGGCCCGGATTGGGCACACTGACATTCGATGCGCTCTCGAGCAAGGACGAGCCCCTGGTAATGGCTTCGGTGGTTATGCTGGTGTTGATGCTCGTGATTGGCAACCTGATCGCAGACGTGATGCTTGCGATCATCGATCCGCGTATACGGCTCGAGTGATAGTTTGGAGCGCGCCGCCCTCTACCATGAACTCTGTTGGACAAGTCACCGGGGGCGCTTTGGCTTTCCCCGATTTACTACCCTGGCGTCGTAACCGAAGTGATGAACGAACACGATAGCAAGACTGCGATAAGCTTACCTGACGCCGCCGCGGCGTCCGAGCCAGCCGGAAATCTAGTGGCTGGCGGCTCTGCTTCGTCCGTTCGTGGCCGCTCGCCCTCGCAGATACTCCGGCTCAAGCTCCGGCGCAACCGCACCGCAATGGCAGGGCTCTACACTCTGGCGGCGATGTACGCGGCTGCCGTATTGGCGGGGTTCATCGCGCCTTACAAGTATGACAACGCCAGAGACGATCTGCCGTTTTATCCGCCGATGCTCACCCGCGTACACATATTCGACGAAGCAGGAAACCTGAGCCGACCCTTTGTCTACCACCTTGTTCCCGTGGACGCTCAGCTAGCGACCTATCGCGACGACACTTCCGGGAAGTATCCGATTAGACTCTTTGTGCGCGGGGAGAGTTACCGAATACTGTGGCTCATCAGCTCGAACATACATCTGTTTGGAGTCGACGAACCCGGACACATCTTTTTGTTGGGTTCTGACAATCTCGGCCGGGATATTTTCTCCCGCATTCTTTACGGGGCTCAAGTCTCGCTATCGATTGGGATCATCGGCATTCTGATCTCGACGATCATCGGGATGATAGTGGGAGGCGTAGCGGGGTATTTCGGCGGCGTGACCGACTTTGCGCTGATGCGCACGGTCGAGGTGCTGCTCGCGCTCCCGAGCCTGTATTTCATCTTGATCTTGCGCCAACTGTTCGGCACGGGGACGAGCTCGACACAGATCTACTTCATCATCGTAATAATCCTGGCGTTCATCGGATGGGCTACCGAAGCGCGCGTCATTCGAGGCATGGTTATGTCGCTCAAGGAGCAGGAATACGTGATAGCGGCGCGAGCGATGGGGTTCAGCAACTCGCGGATCATCATTCGTCACATATTGCCAAACACTTTGTCGTTTGTGATTGTGACCGCGACGCTTTCGGTGCCCTTCTTCATTCTGAGTGAGGTGGCGCTCTCGTTTCTCGGCGTTGGGATACAAGAGCCGGAAGCGAGTTGGGGCAACATGCTGATCGCCGCCCAGAGCAATCGAATCCTTAACGACTTTCCCTGGGTGTTGATTCCCGGCGCGTTTATTTTCCTGGCGGTGATGGCCTGGAACTTTTTGGGGGATGGTTTGCGGGATGCGGCTGATCCGAGGACGTTGAGTTAGTATCGCATGTTTTCGCCATTACCATATAGGCACATCGTGATCAATACCTCACTGAGGTCTGATAAGGCACCCTCGATGGTGTCTGCGGCTCTTGGCTCACTGCGCGACAAGCCCTCGATATTTCGATGGTTTCGAGGTAACCCTCGCGATTTCAAGGGCACCGTAACCAGCGATAGGTTCAAAATAAGACGGGTATCTAACCACTTGATCCATGAATCGGTTCTCGTGGTCCTGTATGGAAGATTCAACTCTCGACCGGAGGGAATTGAAGTTAATGTTCAAATTACCCTGGGTCCTCTCACGATGGCAGTTCTAATCCTGTTCTTCCTCGCTGGAGGCTATGAGCTTGCTTCGTACCTGGCGAGCTGGGTTACAACAAAATCACTGGATCCGGGTTTTGGATTTATTCTGCTGGTTATGCTCATCGCCTACGCAATGATTACTTTTAGCTTTAACCATCAGGCTGATCTGGCAGCGGACTTTATCAACAGTGTGTTTCACCGACATCGGATTCATTCGAAATAGTATTCCTTGGTGATCGCGGGGGATGGCTTGCGGGATGCGGCCGACCCGAAAACGCGGAGCTAGCCGGGATTGGACGGTGGGTTGATCGACGGTCCGACATCAAATCACGACACCGCCGGGGATTGGCTTACATCGCGGGTTCGGCTAGACTGGACGAATCTTCCTGGGTGAATTTCTAAGCAGAAGGATTTGGAAATGGCAGACGAAGAAATCCAGAGAGCTATAGAGTTCATCGTTCAGGAGGAGGCAAAGTATGCCGCCAGACTAGAGAAAGACGCCCCGCGGCTTGCCATGCTTGAAGAGTCCTTTAAAATGCTGGTCGAATTGGCCCGAGGCGCCGATGAGCGATTGGATCAAAAGGCAGCCAGGTTGGATCAAGATTTGGATCAAAATACCGCCAGGTTAGATCAAAATGCCGCCAGGTTAGAGAAAGACGAGTCGCGAGTCGCCAGGCTTGAAGAGTCCTTCACGATCCTTGCCGAATTGGCCCGAGCCACGGATGAGCGGTTGGATCAAATTGCCGCCAGGTTGGAGATAGACGAGTCGCGGCTCGCCAGGCTTGAAGAGTCCTTTACGATGCTTGTCACGCTGGCGCACAGGCACGAATGAGCGCTTGGACCTGATCCGAGTACGCTCAGTGGAAACTGCCCAGAGTGTCTTTCGTTGGCTTCAGCGAATCTTGTTGAACTAACCTCGCTCCGGTGTGATAATCCGACTCTGGAAACAGTATGAAGAACAAACGAGAATTCACACCTAACCTTATCACTCCAAAGAAACCTCCGAGGCAAAAAATCTCGGACGAAGAGTTTCGTCGGCGACTTAAGAGAATAGCCGAGTGGAGGAAAGAGCGCCTTGCCGAGCTTCGCTCCAAGAATTCGCGTTGAAGTCTACTTACCTGTCCGTTACGAGGCCCCTTATCAGGACACACTAGCCTGGGTTATTCGAGAATTCACCCATCTCTACGGAGGATGCACTGTCATCGAAAACGCAGGCGGTTACTATCTCTCGAAGGGTAATCAGGTTATTGACGATCGCGTGAGTGTGATCTATTGCGACTTCCCCATGAATTGGGCGAAGCGGGCAGACCGAAATCATGCTCTGAAGTACTGCACCGAACTCGAGTCATTTCTTTTTAGCAATCTCTGGGAAGAGGCAATTCTGATCGCAGCCTATTCTGTTTCCCACAACCAGACGTGACTGTGACGAAAGAGCGTGCCGCGCTCGGTGATTTGCTTTGCAAGAACGAACCGTAACAATCTCCAATCGGCTTGGCCTTCACGCTCGCGCGGCCGCGCGACTCGTTCGCCGCGCCTCGCAATTCAACTGCAGTGTAAAGCTTCTCCGCGAAGATACCGGAGAGACCGCGGACGGCAAGTCGATCCTCAGCGTGCTGTTGCTTGCCGCTTCGCGTGGTACAAGCCTTATAATCAAGGTCGAAGGTGACGATGAAGAGCGCGCGCTGAATGCTCTCGTGGAGTTGGTGGAACAGAAGTTCGGAGAGGAATTATCGGATGGCGTCTTCTAGCGTGACTCGCTCGCGCGATGTGAAGTTGAAAGGTGTCCCCGCTTCCCCCGGCATTGCCGTCGGACGCGTTCTAAGGCTCGATGAGCGTGGCCGCCATCAGTTCTACTACATAGGCGTGTCGGCCGCGCAGGCGCGAATGGAAGTCCGGCGGTTGCGCGAGGCTTTGCAAGAGGCGCGCGCGCAGTTGCAGATAATCAAAGTCCGGCTCGCCGAAGTGCTGGGCTACGAGCACTCGTTCATACTCGACGCGCATCTGCTCATGCTTGAAGACGCCCGGCTGATTGAAGAACTCGAGCACGACATACGCACGCGGCGAGTGAACGCCGAATGGGCGGTCCGCTCGGTGGCCGATCGCGCCATCGATGCTTACAAACAAGTAAACGATTCCTACCTTCGCGAGCGCACATCCGACCTTGAGGACGTGGCCACGCGGCTCCTCACGATACTCTCAGGCCACGACAAATTCGATCTATCGAAGCTCGATCAGGACGTTATTATCGTCGCAAAGAACATCTGGCCTTCGACCGTAGCCGAGCTGGACTTCAAGCGTGTTTTGGGATTCGCGACCAACTCAGGCGGGTTGACCTCGCACTCGGCGATCATCGCGCGCTCGCTCGGAATACCGGCGGTCGTCGGTCTTCACGATGTCACGCGGCTGGCCAAGACCGGCAACAGCATCGTCATCGACGGCTCGGAAGGGTGTGTCATCCTTCGACCGACAAAACCCGTCTTGACTGCTTATCTGGCGAAGCGCAAGCGCGAAGCCAGCCATCGTGCTCGGCCCGCGGCGAATACCGCGCAACCGGCGGAGACAACCGACGGCGCGCGGATAACTCTGCGCGCCAATGTCGAGCTTCACACCGAAATCGAGTCACTTGCGCTGTTTGGGGCCGAGGGCGTCGGGCTCTATCGTTCTGAGTTTCTTTTTCTGACCCGGCTGCCTGAGCTGCCGGGCGAAGACGAGCAATACGACCTCTATCGCAAGCTTGCCGAGGCGACCGGAGAGGCGGGAGCGAACATTCGAGTATTTGATCTCGGCGGAGACAAGCTGACGCTTGAAGGCTTCGAAGCTGAACAGAATCCGGCGCTCGGTCTTCGCGCAATAAGGCTTTCGCTAAGAGTGGAACATATCTTCCGGACTCAGCTTCGAGCCATCTTGCGAGCGAATCTCCACGGCCGGCTGCGCGTCGTGCTGCCGTTGATCAGCACCATTACCGAGTTGCGCGAGGCCAAACGCATCATCGCCGATGTGAAGCAGGAGATGGCCGAGGCTCGAGTCGAGCACAACGCCGAGCTCCCGATAGGCGTAATGATAGAAGTTCCGGCTGCCGCATTGATGGCCGACGTGTTCGCTCGCGAAGCGGATTTCCTGAGCGTGGGCACTAACGACTTAATCCAATACATTCTCGCGGTGGATCGGGCCAATGAAAACGTCGCGCATCTGTATCAACCGCTGCACCCGGCAATACTGCGCACGATCGCGCATCTGGTCCGAGTAGCCGAATCGCAGCAAGTGCCCCTCGAACTGTGCGGCGAAATGGCCGCCGACCCGCTGCAGGCGATCGCGTTGATCGGGCTGGGCATCCGTACGTTGAGCCTTGTGCCGGGGTCTATTCCGCTGGTCAAAAACGCGATTCGCTCAGTCGAGCTTCAACGTGTGCGCTCGCTGATGAAAGATGCGATGAAGCTGGCCTCATCCAGGGAAGTCGAAGAGTTGCTTGCGCGCGAATTGCCCCGTCAGGCACCCCGCTTTTTCGCGGCGTGGTCATCGCGAGCTTGAATATCTCGTGGTCATCGCGAGCTTGAATATCTCGTGGATCAGAAACTGAAGCGCAAATTGAACTCCAGGTGACGAGCCGGGCTCGCGCTGTTGGAGCGGTCAAAGAAGGGCGACGTTAACACACCACTGAATCGGTCGGGGTTCACGTGGTTGAGAAAGTTTGTAATCTGCGCGGAGATTTGGATGTTGTAGCGCGCGCCTTCCTGAACGCTGTTACCGCGCCCGCCACCGCGCGCGCCGCCGCCACCTCCGCCACGACCGCCGCCACCACGTCCGCCACCGAAACCACCGGCCCCGCCCCCGAAGCCGCCGCCGCGTCCGTCTCGCGGGCCCTGGCCACCGCGCCCACCGGCTTGATTATTCTGATTATCACCACCCGGTTGATCTTGACCATCAGGCTGAGCACCGTCCGGCGGCCCGCCTGGATTGTTCTGCGCGAGCCTGTTGTTTGAGTGACCCAGGGCGAAGGTTTTTGCCACACTCATATTGAAATTAAACGACCCTGGGTTGACCGCGTGCACACCGTTCGGATAGTTGGTTTCCAAAAAGTCCCGCAACAAAACCGGAACCTGGCCAGGCGCACAGCCGCCGATGCAGCGGTTAGGGATTAGCGAGTAGAGACTGGCCGGCAGATCCGAGTTGCGATGAATACCAGCAGGTCGATCGTTGATCACCGTGTCGAAGTTGTCGTCCTGTCCAGTCATGATATTGAAGGGTGTCCCGGAGGAGATCACGACAAACGGCGTCAATCGGAAACCGTGCGGTAGCGACAGCATACTCGTGATGTTCAGGAAATGCCGGCGATCAGTGTAGGCCGGCCCCCACTCGGAATGCAGGTCGTAGCTATTTGCCGGCAGCGATTGCGTCCCGTCTGCGTCGCTGTTGGTCCATGAGAGCGTGTAGTTGACGAAGAGCGCAAAATTGCGGCCGAAGCGCCGGTCCCCGCGGAACATGAATCCGTTGTATTTCGAGTTCGCGATTGACTCGAGCTCGTAGATGTTGCCTTCCGACGGGTCGGGTCGCACAAGCGTGTCCGGGAATGGAGCATTTATGTTGCGCGTGCGGAAGAAGTGTACGCCGCGCGCGTAGGTGTAAGTTAAAGACCCGGTCATACCCCATGGAAACTGATGCTCAAGACTGCTGGTGTAGTAGATCGTATAGGGAGCTTTCAGGTTTGCGTCGAGCGTGCGCTTTATCGACCGCAACGGATCGACATTCGCGACCGGGTTGGCAACCAAGGGGTTGAGCGGGTCGAAGATCGGATTGCGAATGACGATATTTTGCTGAGTGACGCCGTCGAACCGCAGCGTGTTTTCGTAGACGCCGCCGGCAAGCCGATTGAAAAAGATTCCGCCGCCCGTTCGCACTGTCGTCTTGCGGTCTTTAGAGGGAGACCAGGCGATGCCGAGGCGGGGCGCTAAATTAAACTTGTCCTGCAAGTGCGACTGGAATTCATATCGCAGACCAGCCGAAAGCGTAAAGTTCGGGCGCAAGCGAATGTCGTCCTGTGCAAACAACGAAGCCTCGTATTGACTGTAACTCAGCAAAGGATTTCCGCGATTGATTGTGAACTGGGTGGCCCGGGCAAGCGGGCTGCTCGGATCATTCGGGTTCACGTGCGCACCCGCGAGCACTTGCCGATACTGGTCGAGGCTCGAGAACGTGTAGGTCCCGTTGAAATTGCTGGCGTTCAGATCGTGGTGGTTCTCCCATAGAAGCTGCAGCCCGCCGCGCAGCGTGTGCTTCTTGTTGGTGTAGGTCAAGTAGTCCTGGAAATCGAGTTGATCCTGCTTCGAACTGTTCGGACAGCAGGTAGCCCCGCCGCTCTGGAAGGCATCGAGCACGTTGATCGCCACGCCGGGAGTCTTGGCCGTCGAGTCGGTCAATTCGTGTTGCCAGCGCATTCGGGTTTCGTGGATCAGCCGCGAGTTGACGACATATGTCTCGGAAAGCGTGAAGGTATGGTTCGTGTTGTCAGTAGTCGAGCCTCGATCGGGCAGCGTAAAGCCGCCGCCGTTTGTCACTCTCTCAGATTGGTGATAGTTATAACCAAAATTGAGCACGTTGTTCTTGCTGAGGGTAGAGCCGACGCGGAGGCCGATGAAGCGGTTCTCGTTCGTTGAGGGGGCATTGGTGACCAACGGACCGTCGAGCGTGATCGCGTTGACGATAACGCTACTGTCGACTGTGCGCTGATCCGCGTTTAGGAAAAAGGAAATCTTCTTCTTTATGATCGGTCCGCTGAGAGTGAACGAGTAATGCCGCTGGTCAAGGTCCGGTCGGGTCAAGGCGTAAGCGTTTCGTGCGTCGAGCGCGGAGTTGCGGATGTTGAAGCCGACACTGCTATGCCACTGCTCGGAGCCGGGCTTCGTGATTATCTCGATTCGGCCCTGGCCGGGATGCGAATACTCGGCAGACAATGGATTCTGGTTGATCCGGATTTGCAGAATCGATTCGCGCGGCGGCAGACGCCCGCCCGGAAACCCGTCTATGTAGATCTGCGGCCCGCCTTGCCCGCCGCTAACGCCGCCCGCCGCGGGTCCGGCGAGCGACTGAAGAAACTCCAGCATTTCATCCTCGTTGTCAGGCAGCAAGTCCATGATCATCTTCTCATCGAGGACGATTGCATTCATATTCTGATCGGGCTCGACCGAGACACCGGAGCTGTCAGCATTGACCTGGGTTTCGGCTTTGAGTGGGGCGACCGTCAGAGTAATCTTCAACGGCGCGGCTGCCGGGAGTTCCACGCTCTCATCGACGTGACTCTGAAAACCCTTGAACTCGACAGTAAGAGTGTAGCTGCCGGGCAACAGGTTGGGGATGGTGAACTCACCGTTACCGTTGGCGACGGCGCTACGTTTCTTGCCGTCAGCCGCAACAATCGTAGCGCGCGCTCCGGCGATCAACGCTCCGTGCTCGTCCACGACTTGACCGCGCAATGAAGAGGCATTCTGCGCGAAGAGCACGGAGGCGGGAATCAGAACTCCGAACAAAACGCCCAGTAGCCGGGCACGCCTATTCTTCATCGTCACTCCAACGCGAAGAGTTCAAAGGAGCGAGACCGCCACTAAGGTTTCGCACCCTCTTTGCCGCTGACTACGGGCGGGTGAACACAAGCGTGGACTCCTGCGAGCCTTGAGGCCCGTCCACCGTGCGCTTAACCTTGAGCGCTTTGCCGCCATCGGCTAGTTCCCAACGCTCCTTGGTAGTACGCGTCGTTTCGTTCCCCTGGAAGTTGAAGCTGCGAGTCGTCATTAGCTCCAACGCTTTCCCGCTGTCCTTCCACTGGGCTTTCAATGTGGCCCCGCCTCCTCGTCCTCCAGCGGATTCGATTTTGGTCTCTGTTCCATCGAGCTTGTACGTAGCGGTGCCCATCCCCATTCCGGGTCCGCCTCGTCCGCGGCCGCCGCCTTGTCCGCCACCTTGTCCGCCGCCGGCGCCGTCTGGTCTGCGGCCGCCACCTTGTCCGCCCACACCGTCTGGTCTGCGGCCACCACCCTGTCCGCCTACACCAGGTTCACCACCGCCCGGGCGACGACCTCCAACGATCTTGTTTTCAACAGTGAGCTGCTGATCATCCTGAGAGACGACCATCGTGTAGCTTTCGATGTTTTCGATTTGTGGCGGCAGTCCCTGGCTCTTGCTTTTGTCCAAGACCCAGGTGCCGGAGAAATTCGCCGACGCGGCGCTTACGACCCAGATGCCCGTGAGAAAGATGAGGGCCACACCGCAACCAATCAGAACCTTCTTCATTGCAACCTCCTTAGAAGTGTCCGACAAACTTCAGTTTGTCGTGGACGTTCGAGTTCGAGCTTTGCCGATCGCGACAAACGAATGTCCGATAAAACTTCAGTTTGTCGTGGACGTTCGAGTTCGAGCCTTGCCGATCGCGACAAACTGAAGTTTGTCGGACTACGCTAGTTCCCATCCGGGCGTCTCATTCCTCTGGGGCGAGTTCCCCGATCAATGGACCGTTCCGTTACCGTGTAGTCGCTCGGGACATCGAAGAGCGACTTTGCGGGTTCGCTGCGGCTGATGTTCGTCAGCCTGTAGACGTGCTCGCCCACGCGCGGGTCAGTGTGCTTGCTCAACACCACCACCTGTAACTCCGGCGAGTACCAACGCTCAGAGACGATCTCGACCGGTTGATCGTTGCCGATCTGGCCCGCGGGAATCGTCAGGGTCGAGCGCGTGCCCTCCGCCTGGATCCCTTCGATCGTCTTGGTGCCCAGAGACTCCGATTTGGCCTGAGACGATGATGGCGCATGGTTCTTGGGTGCAGAACCAGTCCGACTCTTCATCTTTTGCGCCGTGTGAGTGCGAGCGTCCAGCACATAATGCGCGCCCGCCACCGGGTCTTCGATAAAGGTCATCTGAGGCGCGTCGCCCGCCGCCCGAAACGAACCAATAGCCCCGAAGGTTTGCTCACGTCGCGTGCGACCCTCTCCATCGCGATAGACTGATCCCGTCGTCTTCTGGCTAATGCGCGTTCCATTAGCGAGGGTCTGGACAGCCTCGGTGATCACCGTCGCCGAGTAGGGCGCTCCCTTGACAGTCGGGCCGCCAAACCGCATCTCAGATCCCACAAAATTGAAGGTCGGGTCAGGCGGGAACGGCCTCGATCCTCGATCCTGGGTTCCCGCCGCGCCGCCCATCGAGAAGCCGTCAAGTCTGGACGGAGGCGCGGGCTTGTCCTGTCCCAGGATGCCGACGCCGCCCGCGAGCATCATAACCAAAGAAACAACGGGTAACATCAAGCGTCCTTGTGTTCTCATAATGAATCGTCCTCCTTCGTTCAAAGTCGAGAAACCAGCGCGCCTATTGAAAGTCCCAATAAACGTAAGCTGTCAAACAACTCCCATAAGCGCGACGCAAGCAATGCAGAAGAAGATGAAAAGCAGAGCGAGTCTGGCATCGTCTTCTTGTCGGTGTTGCCTCACATTTTCTTGCATTCAACCCCCAATCATTGAATGAATCTGATCGCGCGCGCCAAACCGTCATCGCCGATAAAAACGTCCGCCCTGACAAGCTCGCCTGCACGTTCCGCATTCATTGGCAGCCCCATCGCAAGAAGAGCCGAGCGCGGAATCGTGACCCGCACAAGATGACCACTCTCCGGCGCGGTTGAATCAGCCGTAAAGGTCAACGGAAGGAAGTCGGTGGCGATCTCGTCGGCGTGGTTGTCCGAAGGCTGATCGCGGCGGTAGATTCGCCGTTGTTGCTTTGAAACCAGGGGAACCGCGCCGAGCACTTTTTCGGGGCTGGCCGGCAGCGCGCGTGGATCAGGATCAAGAGGGCGCGATGGAACAGTCCGCGGTAATACCGGCTGCGCGATCTTACTTAACTCGCGTGGCTGCTTCGGCAGCCAAAGCAATAAGGCGACTGCGACCAACAAGAGCACCGCCGCGGCCGTGAGAATCCAGTGTGTCGGGCGGCTTGGCCCCAGTAGCGCGCGAACGAAGTTCAGTCCTGCTCTATCTGCTGCACGCCAATCATCGGCCAGGACCTTGCCACCGGATCGTTGCCGTAGCTCCCCCGCAATTCGCAACCGCAAGCCATCGTATAGATCAGGCGAGGTGGCCACCGCTTCTATCTCTTCCTCGCTCACCTTGACCGCCAGCACCTCCCGCTGAAGTTGATCGAAACCTTCATCCCCACTCAGTTTCTTTCTTCGCAACATCATCTTTGCACCTCTCCTTCAAGAAGGAGCCCGGGCAGCTTAACGGGCTGCCGATTACACAAACCGGTGCAGCACACGCCGTAGCGACCTGCGCGCCCGGTGCGCTCGCATCTTCACCTTCGATACCGACCAGCCGGTCAGCTCCGCGGTCTCTGCCACTGAAAGGTCGCCGACGCTCAGCAGCGTCAGCACTATTCGGTCGTCCGGTTCAAGGCGCTGCAGCAGCTTATTGGCCAAATCGCGTGATATGGCAGCGCTCTCGATATCACTCCCTTTACCGACATCTCGCAGCTTTTCAGCCAGCAACCCTTCCTCTTCCTGGTTCAGCTCACTCATCACGCTCTCAGCGCGGCGCGAGCGTCGCAGCGCGTCGTAGCAGGCTCGCACGGTGATGCGACAGAGCCAGGCGATGAATGATCTCTCCTGCCCGCCTCTGTAGGCGCCAAGCGCGAAATAGGCGTTCGCAAAACTCTCTTGCACGATATCCTCCACCTGCTCGCGACGGTAAAAGAAGCGATAAGCGAGGCGGGTTACGGAACGCCGGTGCCGCTCGAAGAGGAGCGCGAAGGCCGCTTCATCTCCGGAGCGCACAGCCGCTACCAGCTCATCGTCCAGAGCCTCACGCGTCACAGGCTCCAACGCCGCGGCCGTGGCGAACCCGGAGATATCAGTCCAATGTTCCATGCGAAAAGCCTGATCGGGCCCGTCTGCAGGCCGGCATCAGGACTCGCTACCCTCCAAAGTACGTACCCTGATGATAAAGAGGCATTCTGAGCGCTATCGGTCACAAGTTTTTTGCCATGTGCCGCTTGAACGCATGAACCGATGCTTGAAGCGAGAGGCCGGTTGTGCTAAAAAGAGCCTCGAAGCAATTTCAATCGCTCAGCCCCAAATCTCTATGTCCTCACCTAAGAAAATCTGCCACGAGTGTGGAATGCCGCTCAACATGGGCCTGGCAAACTGCTCCCATTGTGGGGCCACGGTTGGTACGCTCTTTTCTGAAACCAATGCCCCAGTCGGCGGCGTCAGGGGCACACGTCTTAAAGGGGTCAAAGAGCCCAGCGATTCCTATGACAGAGTCGAGAAGGCGAAGGAGCGGGCGAACAACTCGCTCATTCTTGCGCTGGCAAGCTTCTTCCCCGCAATCGGTTTCATCGCGGGCCCGGCCGCAATCATTCTCGGCGTAATGGCCGCGCGCACGTTGAAGGGTGCGAACGTCGAAGACGGGCAAGGCTCGGCGACCGCGGGTCTCATCATCGGCGTGCTGGGATTGATCGCCCAGGGTGGCTATGTCGTTTACGTGATGAGGTCCGGTAACCCCTTCGGTGGATAACGCGAGATTATCCCTACTTCATTCCTGCGATCACCGCCGCTTTGATTGACACACCGAACGGCATGTTATTCCGCTCGCGTTCGATGATCGAAGCAATGTAGCCGAGCACCTCCTCCCGGCTTTCGGCTGGTGCAATCTCAAGCCAGTCGGACAGGAAATGATCCGTGATCAACGGCGACTCCAGGAACTCCTCCGCGGTCTCGTAACTGAATTCCTCTCTGCTGATGAAGCTCTCGACGTTGCGCAGTCCCGACCGCTCAACCATAAGCTCTGCCTCGGACACGGTGCGCCGCTCATTGATCAATCGTTCGAGCGAGGTCCACACGTCATCTGCCATCCCGGTATCGTGCAGAGCCTCCCAGTAAATCGAAAAGAACTCATCGAAGCTTCCGCGGGTGGTCAGCTTCAGAATCATCCGCCCTTCAGGTCGAGCGACTCGCACCATCTCCGCGACCACGTCCTCGATCTCATCTGTGCGCAGCATCGAGGCGTCTCCAATGACCACGTCAAATTCGTGGCTGTCGAACGGAAGGTCCGAAGCAATACCTTGCTCAAATTTGACATTCTTTGCTTTCTTGATCAGAGCTTTCGCGCGGGCGATCGCGATTCGTTCGGGGCTCGGGTCGATTCCGATGACCTCGCCCTTCCCGTGCATTCGCTCGGCCAGCTCAATTCCGTGAGCGCCAGTGCCGCAGTTGACGTCGAGAATTCGCGCCTCGAGCGGCAATTTTATGCTTTCATTGATCAATGTATCGAAGCGGTCGCGCCAGTCCGGCGTGATAAACAGGTCGTAACGGAACGCTAGCTCTCGGGCGTTGTTCATAATTGTCGAACGCGCATGATAGCACGAGCCAAAATAAGATTTCACTTGAGACGCACCGACAACCTTGTTTGCAGCCTGTCATCCCCGCCGCTAGAATAACCGATCACTTTCCTCTCAAGGTTGGTACATGGAGTCAAACGCCGTTTTTTGCCCGGTCTGCCGTCGCGAAGTTGACAGCCGCATGATCGCGAGCCCAGACCCAGTCGACGAATCGCTTCACCCTCTGCTCGCCGTCAACATGCACTCGTGGGAACCGGGCAAACCAATCTGCACGGATTGTGTCCGCCGGTACTCGCAGGTTCACGATGAGCTTTCCGCCGCCTTTCCCCATTTCGCCGAGCAGGAGCTCAAAGTCGTGCCCACTCCCATGCGGCTCGACGCTCCCGATGAGTTTCGCGGACGCGGGACCACGATCGCGTTCCTCGACTCAGGCTTCTACGCGCATCCTGATCTTGCCAAACCGCGCAATCGAATACTGAAATATGTGAACCTTGTCGAGCGGGCGAAGCCGAGCGACCTGACTACTCCGCGAGCTTCCTCGTGGCACGGAATGATGACCTCAGTAGTCGCCGCGGGAAACGGATTTCTGTCGGACGGGCTTTATCGCGGCATCGCATCCGAAGCCAACCTTGTGCTCGTGAAGGTTGGGATGTCCTCGCGCGTGCGTCATCAAGACATAGAGCGCGGGATTCGCTGGGTGATCCGCCATCGCCAGCAATTCAACATTCGCATCATCAACATATCGGCCGGGGGCGACTACGAAGCGAGCTATCTCACGGACGAACTCTCGCAGGCTGCGGAGGACGCCAGCCGCGCGGGATTGCTGGTAATAGCGGCGGCCGGCAACTCGGGCCATCTGCGAGATCACCCGGTGCTGCCGCCCGCGTCTGCGCCTTCGGTGATAACGATTGGAGGACTCGACGACAAGAACAATCTCGACTTCTCAGACAACGAGATGTATCGGTCGAGTTACGGCCCGACGATCGACGGGCTTCAGAAGCCCGAGATCATCGCGCCAGGGATCTGGATAGCCGCGCCGATCTTGCCGGGCACGCCGACCGCGGAACAGGCGGCGCTGTTGTCGGAACTCGAGAACGCTCCCGACGCAGAGTTGCTCGAGATAATAAAGCGGCATCCTGGCGTTGACGAAGACCTCGATCACGCGACCGAGCTTGCGCCTTACCTCTTACGGCAGGTCGTATGGATCAAGATCCGCGACAACAACGTGATCAGCGGTCACTACAAACACGTCGATGGCACAAGCTTCGCCGCGCCGATCGTTTCGTCCATCGCGGCTCAGTTACTCGAGGCAGTTCCGGACTTGAAGCCTCACGAAGTCAAGCTCGCGTTGATAAGAACCGCGGTAAGGATGGCTCACGCTGACGTAGATCGTCAGGGGTGGGGAATGGTGAACCCGCGAGCCGCCATAGCCGCCGCGATGTCGATGCGCGGCGGAGGTTATCACCCGGGTGTTCACCGTTGAGGCTAGCGCCGCGGGAGGCGGGTGTCTGAATCTGAATGTCCGATAAGTGTCCGGCAAATGTCCGACAAACTTCAGTTTGTCGCTGGACTTTGGACATTCAAGTACGTAAGTCATTTAATTGATTGACAGACGTACTTGTGTTATGGTATCCTCTCGATTGAGATCGCAGCCCGCCCGGGCTGTCAAAGGGAGGATGCCGTCTATG